>Ga0116154_10000934_pt1 | contig 28054 bp, 21 predicted proteins | sample AD_UKC030_MetaG_FD_89898 | JGI IMG/M metagenome (GOLD analysis project Ga0116154, IMG submission 89898) | Active sludge microbial communities of municipal wastewater-treating anaerobic digesters from USA - AD_UKC030_MetaG | ecosystem: Engineered > Bioreactor > Anaerobic > Digestate | place: USA...
TTCTCGGCAAATAATGTTATAAATCAGATTAACTATAATATATAGCAACATGATTTATAACGAATTAGTGGTGCCCAGGAAGGGACTCGAACCCCCACACCTTTCGGCGCCAGAACCTAAATCCAAAATCAAGCAGCATTTCATAAAATAAAAACGATTAAATTCAACAAGTTAAAATTTAATCACAAGAATTACACACACTTTTTCACACGCACAATCTAAAATCAGACCATGTAATCCAACGTGCTTACGGAGATTTCGACAGCTCCGGAAGCAAAAAAACGGAGAATAACATGGCGACGATTGCCAATCGGGCTCAATTCGAGGTCATTCCACGTGCGGCAGCCAACGCCAGCAAAGCAAAGAAGTTTCGTAGCAAATCGCAAGCCGAGACATACAAGGCAGACCTAGCCAGCCAAGGCATCCCCTCCTCCATCAAACAAGCTGAGACCGGCTCTTGGCAGGCCATTGTTCGACTCATTGACGGCCAAGGCAACAAGATAGAGAGGTCGAACACCTTCCACACGAAGGAACAAGCCGAAGAGTGGGCAGCCGACATCGAAGGTGGAATTCTCCGGGCAAGGAGCAAAAATCTATCCATGACGGTTAGCGATACGCCATGGAAACAAGCCGTAATGACGTGGTTTGCGATGAAAGTAGTTGGTTGCGAAGTTGAAGCCGACTGGATGGATGAAGAAAAACTCAAAAACGCAGAAGGCGTAATGGCCGGCAAGAAGGTCATCGGCTACAACATCAAGCGCGTCATATCCGACTTTGGCGCAGAGACCCCCATCGGCGAAATCACAAAGCCAGTAGTCCGCAAGTGGCGCGACCGGATGATGCATATTGAGAAATACACGCCATCAACGATTGCCAATTATCGCCAGATCATATCCGGAACCTTTCGCTACTACATCTCAGAGAAAGACTTGCAGGAAGCAAACCCCTGCAAGGAACTTGACTGGCCGAAGCCAGATAATGCCATCGCACCACCTGAGCTCTCCAACGAGGCCATCAATCGCGGCAAACTCAAAATTAGCGAGACCGATAGCGTCGATGACTGCGACGAGGACGAAGACGACCTAGAATCCGGGCCTAGCGAAATCCCAAAATCCGATGAGGCATTGCTGGTCGCAGAAATTCAACAGAAAAGCCCGTGGCTGGTTCCGATTGTCAAATTCGCTCTTGAAACTGCCGCAAGGCGAAGCGAAATACTCAGACTTGAATGGGAACATATCTCCTTTGACAAGGGGGAGCTTCGCATCACCAAAGAGAAAAACGACCACCGCAAAGATAAAAAAACACCAAAAGGAAGAATCCTTCCCATATGGGGACAACTAGCCGAACTTTTGGCCGAAATTCAACCAGACCACAAGAAGCGCAAAGGCCTCGTCTTCGAGGGAACGGCTAGCTCCTGCTCCCATAGTTTTTCCAATGCAGTGAAAGCACTCGGATGGTCTGACATCACTTTTCACAGCCTGAGAAAAATTGCCACAGGAAGGCTTGCCAAGAAGTTGCCAAACTGCATCGAGCTTTCGCTCATTACCGGACATAGCGACTTGCAAACACTAGCCAGGCGCTACTACGGCGTTGAGCTAAAAGAGCTTGCGAAGAAAATCACGAATAACTGAACAAACCGCTTACTCGCTCACGCCAGTGGCAACAGAAAAACTCAGGCCAACCGCTGGGCCATACGTTCAAGACCTTCGCTGATAGTCGCCAAGAGTAGTTGGCTCTCAGCGCAGTCGTCATAGTTGGATTTGCTGGCCCAAAGGCAGAACTCCCCCATCAAGGCCGCGCGCTCAGGTGCCAACTTTGAGTTGGCAAGACCAGATTCAATGATTGGAATCAGCGCCGCTGCCGCTCGTAGGCGAGCAAGTCCAAAGTCAGGCGCGTTGGTTTCGGTAGTCATCGTGATATTTTACCGAATGCGATGCAGGCTTATCTAGTGATCCTCTTTCGCTGTAATCTGAGAAGCTTTGCCACATGGCGCGGCAGGCAAGACATTTTCATTCCATTCGACTGGCATGGATGCCCCTCTGCGGCGATAATCCGAATCTCACCAAATAATAACTAGAAGACCGATGTTGAAACTCGAATCCATCACCAAAAACGCCTTGATTTCCGGCATTGAAGCCGGTCAAGTTGCGCGTATCGTCAGCGCCGACCTCATGGGCGAGAACGCGCTCTCTGTCGTCTATAAAACGAACGACGGGCGACTTGGCGAACGGGTTTTGTTCCGCACCGATGAGGCCAACCTCTCTTTGGCCGAAGCTGGACGTCCTTGGGCGTTCGACGCCAACGGCGACGACTTCAAACTGGTGGCCGAGGCGTGGCGGATCAACCTGGCGCACCTGTTCGATCCCATGATGGCGGTCCATACATCGAATGTGGAACCGCTGCCGCACCAGATTACGGCCGTCTATGAGTCGATGTTGCCCCGTCAGCCGCTGCGCTATGTGCTTGCCGACGACCCCGGCGCCGGCAAAACCATCATGGCAGGCTTGTTCATTCGCGAACTGCTGATGCGCGCTGACGCCAAGCGCGTGCTGATCGTTTCCCCCGGCAGTCTGGTCGATCAATGGCAAGATGAACTGTTCGAGAAGTTCGGACTCAGCTTCTCCATTTTTTCTCGCGACCTGCAACAGCAAACCCGCACCGGCAATCCATTCGACGAGTGCGATCTGCTGGTGGCCCGACTCGATCAACTTTCCCGAAACGACGATTTGCAGGAAAAGTTGAGCCACACCCGTTGGGACTTGATCGTGGTCGATGAAGCCCACAAGCTTTCAGCCAGTTGGTATGGCAACGAATTGAAGGAAACCCGGCGCTTCAAACTGGGCAAGCTGTTGGGCAGCGTTTCCCGCCACTTCCTGCTGATGACGGCTACCCCGCACAATGGCAAGGAAGAGGACTTCCAGTTGTTCATGTCCTTGCTCGATTCCGACCGCTTCTACGGCAAGTTCCGTGATGGCGCGCACAAGGTCGATACGAGCGACATGATGCGGCGGATGGTCAAGGAAGAACTGTTGAAGTTCGACGGCACGCCCCTGTTTCCCGAGCGCCGCGCCTACACCGTCAATTACAAACTCTCGAACCCGGAAGCTGCCCTTTATCACGCTGTTTCGACCTACGTGAAAGAGGAAATGAATCGTGCGGATGCCCTTGCGGATGGCAAACGCAAAGGCACGGTGGGTTTCGCGCTGACCTCACTGCAACGCCGGCTGGCATCCAGTCCCGAGGCGATCTATCAATCCTTAAAACGCCGTGCTGCAAAACTGCGCCGCCGTGTCGAGGAAGAAAAGCTTCGGCAACGCGGCGAGCAGTTGCGCCCCGATTATCCCGAGACGATGGCGCCCGATGACATTGACGACCTGACCGGCGACGAGGCAGAAAACCTTGAAGAGGAAATCGTCGACCAGGCTTCGGCAGCCCAGACGATCCAGGAACTCGAAGCCGAAATCTTCACCTTGCAGCACCTCGAAGAACTGGCGCGTGAGCTGGTTCATTCCGAGCAAGACCGTAAATGGGACGAGCTTCGCCGCCTGCTGCAAGACACGCCCGAGATGCGTGATGCAAATGGCCGTCAGCGCAAGATCATCATCTTCACCGAGCACCGCGACACCCTGAACTATCTGGCCGTGAAAATTCGCGGGCTGCTGGGACGAGAAGAAGCCGTGGTGATGATCCACGGTGGCGTCATGCGTGAAGACCGGCGCAAGGTTCAGGAACTGTTTCGCAACGACCCCGATACGCGCGTGCTGCTGGCAACCGATGCCGCAGGCGAAGGCGTCAATTTGCAGAACGCCAACCTGATGGTCAATTACGACCTGCCGTGGAACCCGAACCGACTCGAACAGCGTTTCGGTCGTATTCACCGGATTGGTCAAACCGAGGTTTGCCACCTCTGGAACATCGTCGCCGCGGAAACCCGTGAAGGCGATGTGTTCCAACGACTCTTCGAGAAGCTGGAAGTCGAGCGCAGCGCATTGGGCGGCAGAGTGTTTGACATCCTTGGGGAAATTTTCGAGGAGAAGAGCCTCCGTGACCTGCTGATCGAGGCCATTCGTTATGGTGAAGACCCGGCAGTTCGTGCCCGCCTTTTGACGAAGGTCGAAGGCGCGCTGAACACCGACCACCTCAAAGACATCATCAGCCGAAATGCACTCGCCGAAGAAGTCATGGACGAGCGTCGCCTGTTTGCCGTCAAGGAAGAGATGGAGAAAGCTGAGGCGCGTAAGTTGCAGCCTTACTTCATTCGTTCCTTCTTCAAGCAAGCCTTCGAGAGCCTTGGTGGCGAAGTCAAACCCAGAGAATCGGGGCGCTACGAAATTACCTTCGTTCCCGGCATCATCCGCGAACGCGACCGGCAGATCAGTGGGCGCGATGCGCGCAACACCGATCCCGTGCTGAGAAAATACGAGCGGGTCTGTTTCGAGAAGCAGTTTGTGCGTGTGGCCGAGCGTATTGGCGCGCCGATGGCGAGCCTGATCCACCCCGCCCACCCGCTGATGCATTCCGTCGTCGATATTGTGTTGGAGCAGCACCGCAACAAGCTCAAACAAGGTGCCGTGCTGGTTGATCCCAACGATACCAGCGTGATCCCCAAGCTGATGTTCATGCTGGATCATTCCGTTAAGGAATCCGGCGACCCCGGCTTGGTAATTTCGCGCCGACTGCAATTCGTTGAGATTGATCCAAGCGGCAACACAACGACCGCAGGATGGGCGCCTCACCTTGATCTTCAACCCATCGATTCGGCTGACCTGAAACTGGTTGAAGACATCCTCGCTGCGCAGTGGATTTCCCGCGACTTGGAGGCATTGGCACTGGCCCATGCATCATCTCAACTGGTGCCGGAACATTTTGAGGAAGTGCGCAGCCGTCGAGAGCGTCAGATCGACAAGAACTTGAATGCGATCCACGAACGGCTGGTGAGAGAGATCAATCACTGGTCAGATCGATACGAGAAGCTGAAAGCGGACATCGCTGCCGGCAAGGATGTCCGACTGACGTTGGAAAATGTTCGCCGCACCATCGACGATCTGACCGCCCGCCTGCAATCAAGAACCCAAGAACTACGCAACATGCGTGATGTCGTTTCGGCAACGCCGATTGTTCTTGGTGGCGCGCTGGTTATTCCCGCTGGCCTGCTTGCCCAGCGAAAAGGCGAAACCGAGGGAGAGACTTGGACAGCCGATGCAGACGCTCGTCGTCGTGTAGAACGAATCGCCATGGAAGCCGTGAGAATGGCTGAGAACCGTCTGGGTCATACCACCTTCGATGTCTCGGCTGAAAAATGCGGTTGGGACATCACATCGGTTCCCCCGGCCAAGGATGGCAAGCTGCCCCAAGTTCGGCACATCGAAGTCAAGGGACGCGCCAAAGGGCAATCCACCATCACGATCACGCGCAACGAAATCCTCTATGGATTGAACCAGGCGGACAAATTCATTCTGGCGATTGTCTTGGTCGATGGCGATCAGCATGAAGGTCCGTTCTATGTTCGCAATCCATTCAAGCAGGAGCCGGATTGGGGCGTCAGCAGCCAGAATTGGAGCCTTGATCAACTTCTGGCGGTGGCTGAAAGCGCATGAAGCCAACCATTGAGTTCGTGAATCTCGTTGGCAACGGATTCGATTTCTTGAAGAAATCGATGCAGGAGTTCGACAAGGAACCCAAGTTTTCCGTCATCCACTTTTATTCAGCGCTCGAACTGTTCCTGAAAGCCAGATTGCTGCGGGAGCATTGGACTTTGATTCTCACGAGGCCAGACCAAGGGGACTTGGGCAAGTTCAAGGCGGGCAACTTTCACTCGATCAACTTGGACGAGGCAGAAAAACGGCTCAGGGACATCGTTCAGGATGGATTGACCGTTGATGAGATGAAGTGCTTCAAAGAGCTGCGCGACCACCGCAATCGAATGGTTCATTTCTATCATTCCGGCGCCGCCGCCAAGAAGTCGGAAATTGATGCGATTGTCAGCCAGCAGTGTCGCGGCTGGTATTACCTGCACGGCCTGCTCTCGAACAGATGGAAATCTCAATTTGCCAAGCACCAGAGCGAAGTCAGCTTGTGCGACAAGGGAATGCGCAAGCAGCGTAAGTTCCTCAAAACACGCTTTGAAGATTTAAGCCCGGAAATCGCGAAGAGAAAAGCGAACGGGGCAATTTTCCACAAGTGCCCGTCGTGCGGATACCGCTCACTGGAAGAGGATAGCAGTGATCCTCCATCCGTCATGCTGGATTGCCTCGTGTGTTCCTTTTCACAACACGGAGTCTGCATTGACTGTCCCCATTGCGGGCAAAGTGAAACCCTGATGAATGGCGGATGGCAGCGATGCTCATCGTGCGACGAAGAAATTACCGATTCCCACATCAAGGATGCATTGCTTGATTGGTTTGTTCCCACGAAGGACAGCATGCATGACCTTCATGAGGCGAGTTGTGGCGACTGCCAGGGACACCTTACGGTAGTCAAGATGGAAAACGACAAGTGGCTCTGTGCTGCATGCTTTTCCACCTTCGACGAAACACAGATTACGACCTGTCAGTGGTGCAGCGAACCAACGACAGAAGATACCGATGAAAGCTATTACTCGGGCTGCGAGCACTGTGAAGGCTATGCTGGCACGGTCTCCGATGATGATTGAGAAAAGTAATGATTAAAACTCCAAAAAAATTGATCGAAGTAGCATTGCCTCTCGATGCCATTAACGAAGCTGCAATTAGGGAAAAATCCATTCGCCACGGGCATCCGTCAGCATTACATCTTTGGTGGGCAAGGCGACCGCTTGCAGCAGCTCGGGCAGTAATTTTTGCTCAAATGGTTAATGACCCCGGCTATGAGAGGCACCTTGGACGGGGTGTTAATAAAGAAAAAGCAAAAATCGAGCGAGAACGATTATTCGGGATTCTTCGTAGATTGGTGCACTGGGAAAATAGCAACAACAAATCCGTTATATCTGAGGCTCGCGAGGAAATTCTGCGTAGTTGGCGAGAAACCTGCGATCTAAATCGCAACCATCCCCAAGCATTGGAACTATTCAATCCTGATGCGCTGCCCGGATTACACGATCCTTTTGCTGGTGGTGGTGCAATTCCTCTTGAAGCCCAAAGGCTAGGGTTAGAAAGCTATGCTTCTGACCTTAATCCTGTTGCCGTGCTCATTAACAAAGCGATGATCGAAATTCCGCCCCGATTTACGGGTTGCAAACCAGTGGGGAGCATTCCTGAAAGCGAGAAGCAATATGAACTAACCCATGACTGGTCTGGCTCAAAGGGTTTGGCAGAAGATGTTCGTCGATATGGGACATGGATGCGAGAAGAAGCTTTTAAGCGGATCGGACACCTTTACCCAAATGTTCGAATTCCGGCAGAACAAGGTGGTGGAGAAGCTACGGTAATCGCGTGGCTTTGGGCACGGACTGTCAGAAGTCCCAATCCGGCTTTCTCCAATATTGAAGTTCCCTTGGTTTCATCTTTCATACTTTCTAGCAAGTCAGGAAAAGAGGCTTATGTTGTTCCGGTAGTCGAGGGCAGCAGTTTTCGATTCGAAGTTAAAAAAGGCAAAGCCCCAGACGAAGCAAAAACGGGAACCAAAGCAGCAGGTAGAGGTGCGAATTTTTTGTGTTTGCTCTCTGGAACACCTATCAGCGGCGATTACATCAAGGAAGAAGGCAAAGCAGGTCGGATGGGCGCGAAGATGTTAGCGATCGTTGCCGAGGGCGTCCGTGGGAGAGTTTTTCTGGCACCAAGTCCAGAACAGGAGGCCATCGCTGCTCAATTAACTCCTTCATGGCGACCGAGCGGAGATGTTCCAGCTCGTTTAACAGGCGGAACCTGTGTCCCATATGGACTTAAAGAGTGGGGAGACTTGTTTTCACCAAGGCAGTTAGTCGCACTGAGCACTTTTTCTGAACTTGTTCAGGAGGCTCGGGAAAAAGTTCGGAATGATGCAATTAAAGCGGGCCTCACCGATGATGGCGTAGGGCTTGAAGCAGGCGGATGTGGCGCCTCTGCATACGCAGAAGCCATATCGGTCTATTTGGCTTTTCTTGTCGATCAAGTTGCTAATCATGCCTCGACAATCTGTGGATGGAACCATCCGAATACCCAAATGCGTAGCGTCTTTTCTCGCCAAGCCATATCGATGACATGGGACTACGCAGAGGCAAACGTTTTCTCCACTTCGTCAGGTAGTTTTAACAATCTATTCGAGAGGCAGGTTAAGGGGTTTGAAGCGATTTCTGGCATGTCCAATGGGCAAGCAACACAGGCGGATGCTGCTCAGCAGGAAATTTCAAGAGGCAAACTAATCTCCACAGACCCTCCTTACTACGACAATATTGCATACGCTGATCTATCGGATTTTTTCTATGTTTGGCTGAGGCGAACGCTTCGTTCGGTCTATCCGAGCCTTTTCAATACGATGTCGGTGCCGAAGTCTGAGGAACTGGTTGCCACAGCGTATCGGCATGGAGGTAGAGAAAATGCAGAAAAATTCTTCCTTCACGGAATGACCGAAGCAATGCGCAGGCTTGCAGACCAAGCGCATCCAGCATTCCCCACAACGATTTACTACGCTTTCAAACAGTCTGACACGACTGATGTTGGCACCGGCAACACTGGCTGGGAAACATTTTTGGAAGCTGTATTGCAGGCGGGATTCGCCGTGAGCGGAACTTGGCCGATGAGCACCGAAAAGCAAGGTCGTGTAATTGGCAATGGAACGAATGCGCTGGCTTCAAGCATTATTCTCGTTTGTCGAAAGAGAGATATTCACGCTCCTTCAATTTCAAGAAGGGACTTTCTCCGAGAACTGAAAGAAGAGCTAGCAGAGGCTGTTGAAGTCATGATCGGTGGATCAGAGGGAATTTCACCAGTTGCACCCGTCGATTTGGCACAGGCTGTTATCGGACCGGGTATGGCGATTTTCTCAAAGTATTCTGCCGTCTTGGAAGCGGATGGTAGTCCTATGAGCGTGCATACCGCACTCACGCTGATAAATCGAATGCTTACCGAAGGTGGAGATGATTTCGACGCAGACACGCACTTCTGTCTGAGTTGGTTTGACGAAACCGGATGGGGAGCTGGTGAATTTGGTAAGGCAGATGTTCTAGCTAGGGCGAAGGGAACATCGGTCGATGGTGTGCGAGAAGCGGGAGTGGTTGAGGCAGGAAGTGGGAGGGTTCGTCTGTTGAAGCCTGCTGAATATCCAGTCAGTTGGGACCCGAAAGAAGATAACCGAACCCCCGTCTGGGAAGCTCTCCATCAAATGATTCGTTCCTTGCAAACACAAGGAGAAGCTACGGCAGGCGCCTTGCTGGCCCGCATGCCCGAACGAGCCGAACCGATTCGAAATCTTGCATATCGGCTCTACACCTTGTGCGAACGCAAAGGCTGGGCAGACGAAGCTCGCAGCTACAACGAACTGATTACATCTTGGCTAGGAATCGAGGCGGCTTCCCACGAAGTAGGACACCTCGGCTCGCAAGCCAAACTCGACATCTGATAGGGCAGATACTATGAGCTTGAAACCTTGGCGCGAAATTGCCATTCCTCACGAGGACGTTTTGCGCGGAACCTTCCAGCAGGCCGAGTTTGCTGCCGATATTTCCCGCGTCCATGAAGGCACGGCAACGGCTGAATATCAGGATGCCGCTCTGTTCTTTCAGCGCACCTTCATTACCGAGGGGATGCGGCTTTTGCTGGACTCTGTGGTTAAGCGCTTGGCAAAGCGTGGTGGCGATCCCGTCATTCAGTTGCAGACAGCTTTTGGTGGCGGCAAGACCCACACGATGCTGGCCGTTTATCACCTAGCCAAAGGTGCCCAATCAGCCTCACTGTTGCAAGGCATCCCGCCGATTCTGAACGAAGCTGGCATTGTTGAATTGCCGAAAGCCAATATTGCCGTCCTGGACGGTATTCGGCTTTCCCCGAATCAGCCCCAAACCCGTTCGGGCGTTTTGATCAATACCATTTGGGGCGAACTGGCGTGGCAACTGGGCGGCCCGAGCGCTTATGCCCGCGTGAAGGAAGCCGACGTGTCGGGCACATCCCCCGGCAAGGAAGTCTTGACGCAGTTGATTGCCGATCATGCGCCGTGCGTCATCCTGATCGACGAGCTGGTTGCCTATATTCGCCAATTCGAGGACGGCAAATCGTTCTCGGGCGGAACCTACGACTCCAATCTGAGCTTCATTCAGGCACTGACCGAGGCCATGAAGGCGGTGCCGGATGCCGTGTTGCTCGCCTCATTGCCAGAATCAGACAAGGAAGCCGGGAGCCAAAAAGGGATCAATGCACTGGCGGCGCTGTCGCATTACTTTGGTCGCGTTCAAGCTTTGTGGAAACCGGTGGCAACCGAGGAGGCGTTCGAGATCGTTCGCCGCCGCCTTTTTACCAACATTACCGACAGGCTGGCAGCGGAAGAAGTTTGCCGTGCCTATGCAGACCTGTATGCCGGCAACAATGGCGAGTTTCCGCCAGAGACACAGGACAGCCACTACTTCGGGCGATTGAAGCAGGCTTATCCGATCCATCCGGAAGTGTTCGACCGTCTCTATGAGGATTGGTCATCGTTGGATAATTTCCAGCGCACGCGGGGCGTTCTGAAACTGATGGCAAAGGTCATTCATCGTCTCTGGAAGGACAACAACAACGACCTGATGATTCAGCCGGCGAGCTTGCCGCTTTACGATGCAGACGTTCGGAACGAGTCGATCTATTACTTGCCGCAAGGTTGGGACCCGGTGCTGGAAAAGGACATCGACGGCGAGCGCGCCGCGACGACGGAACTGGACACCACGCGCCCGCTATTCGGCACCATCCATGCATGCCGCCGAATCGCCCGTTCGATCTTCTTGGGCAGCGCACCGGATGCGGGGATCGTTGGCGGCGCCAAGCACCATCGAGGTCTTGAACTTGAACGCCTGATCCTGGGTTGTGCTCAGCCTGGCCAAGTCATCGGCCACTACAAGGATGCCGTTCGTGCCATCGTCGATAAGCTGCAATATCTGAACAGCGCGAATAACCGTTTCTGGTTTGATACGCGCCCGAACCTGCGGCGCGAAATGGAAGACCGTAAGCGGCGCTTCAACGACAAGGAAGATGTTTTCCCGTTCATCCGCGAAAAGCTGCGCTTCGCCCAGGGCGTCTTCGGTGGCGTCCACGTTTTCACGGGCAGCGCCGATGTTCCCGATGATTGGTCATTGCGGTTGGTTGTTCTGGCTCCGGATGCTGCATTCAGCCGTTCAGGGCAGGGCACATCCCCTGCATCCGCATTGGACCGTGCGCTGGACATCCTGAAAAATCGCGGCGAGCAGCCCCGTCAAAAGCAAAATCGTCTGATCTTCTTGGCTGCCGACGCCGATAGCGTCAGCCGGTTGAAGGATCAAGTGCGTTCCGTGCTGGCTTGGCAGTCCATTGTTTCCGATGTGAAGGAAGGCCGCCTGAATCTGGACATGCTGCAAGGCAAGCAGGCGAGTAAATCTTCGGAAGACGCCAAGGACGCACTCGAACGCATGGTGCGCGAGGCTTACAAGTGGCTGTTGGTTCCAATGCAGGAAGCACGCGCCGGCAAGGGCGTGTCCGACATCTCTTGGGAGCACTTCCAGATCAATCCGGCCACCGTGAATCGGATGCAGGAAATCGAGCAGGTCTTGAAGGAAAACGAACTCCTCATTACCGACTGGGCACCGATCCACCTCGCGAACCTCTCCAAGACTTGGTTCTGGAAGGACGAAGCGCCCGAGGTCAAAGCCCTCGATGTCTGGCAGAAAAGCTGTTCCTACCTCTACCTACCGAGGCTGCGCGACGACAACGTCCTGCGCAACACCTTGGCTGCCGGCGCTGGCTCCCGCGACTTCTTCGGTTTTGCCTATGGCAAGGATGGCGAACGCTATGTCGGCTTCCAGTATGGCAAGGCCACTTCGCCGATTCTGGACGATGCGCTGCTTTTGGTTGAACCGGCTGCTGCTGCCGCCTTTGACAAGGTTTTGCATGACGAAGAAGCCGCCCGTCAGGCGGCAACTGCCAGCACGACTGCATCCAGTGGGTTAAACAGTGCGCCAGCATCGAATGGCAGCGGCTCTTCCTCAACCACTTACGCCACGGGTGGGCAACCAACACAAGGCGCCGTCAATGAGCCTCCGCCGAAAGCGGCCAAGAAGACACTTTTCTTCGGCGCCGTGGAACTTAACCCGAACCAGCCCAAGGCGCAGTTCAGCGATGTCGTTGATGAAATCGTGATGCTGCTCAACCGTTCCGGTGTCCGCTTGAAGATTTCCGTCGAAATTGAAGCTGAGCTGTCGGATGGCTTCGACGAAAATATTCAGCGCGCCGTGCGGGAAAACTGCAATCAGCTGCGCTTCAAGCCTGGCGGCGGGTTCGAGGATTGATGGTTTTGGCTGAAAGCCCTTATCCAATCCTGGAAATCTCCCCCGATCAGATCGTGGGGGATGAGCAACTTGGCACCAAGCCGAAGTTCTGGTTCGAGCACGCAGGTTCGATCTGGCTGTTCAAGGAGGCCAGGGCAATCGATGCCCCAGCAGGTGCCGAGATTGCGGGTGAGGACTGGTCGGAGAAGGTTGCCGCCGAGATAGCCCATAAACTGGGCATCCCGGCTGCCGAAGTCGAACTTGCCGAATATCAAGGCCGGCGCGGTTCTGCCTCAAAGAGATTCACCACACCTTCGCAGCAGTTGATGCACGGCAATGAAATCCTTGCCGGCCATGTCCCGAACTACGACCCCGGCTACGATAAGTCGATGTGGTTCAGTCAATCTGACCACACGCTGGACAACATCATCCTTGCCATCCAGACCATGTTTCCCCAAAAGTCAGATAGTCGGGCCGTGCTGACCCAGCTTGCGAGCTACCTTGTCCTCGATGCTCTGATCAGCAATGTGGATCGACACCATGAGAACTGGGGCCTGTTGTGGCAGGTCATAATTCATCATGATGAATTTCGCGAAACATCACGCTTGGATAAGGAATACAGTGTTGCACCATCCTACGACCATGCCTCATCACTGGGCCGCGAGTTGATGGATAAGAAGCGGAGCGACAAGCTGCGCAGCAAAGTAGTTGAATCCTATGTCCGAAAGGGGCATGGTGGGATTTACATCGCGGGTGGAAAAAGAGGTGAAAATCCCCTGCGATTGGTAGAATCCGCAGCCGAGGCGTATGCTGACTACTTTAAGCCATCACTCGATAAGCTGCGCGCCACCCCACTTGACGCCCTGACCTCAGAGGTTGATCGTGTGCCAGCAGCGCGTATGTCAGCATCTGCAAGAGAATTTTCGAAGGCAATGCTCAGCGTTGCCTTCAATGCATTAACGAGGATTGGAAAGTGAAAACATTGTTTCTTGCATGGCAGGCGCCGGATGTTCGGCACTGGTTCCCCGTGGGGCGGCTTGATGCTGACCCTGAGCATGCAAATTTTATTTTTCAATACACGCAGGGTGCCTTGGAAGCCAAGGAACGCGGCTTCCATCCGATGCCGTCCTTCCCCCAGATCGACAAGAGCTATCAGTCTGAGGAGCTTTTCCCGATGTTCAAGAATCGGGTGCTGGGTGCCCAGCGCAAGGATTTTGGCGATTATCTCCGCACGCTTGCGCTCGAACATAATGACCCGATTGAAATCCTTTCAATCACGGGTGGCGAACGCCAGACGGATAGCTTCGAGGTTTTTCCCAAGATCAACAAGCTGCCGGATGGTTCATTCCATTGCCGTTTTTTCCTGCATGGCCTGCGCCACATGAGCGACCCTGCCCAAAAACGGGCGATGGTTTTGCGCGAAGGTGAAGAGCTTGGCGTTTCCATCGAATTGACCAATCCGAAAACAGGCCTTGCCATTCAGCTGACCAGTCAGGATTATGAGTTTGTCGGCTGGACCCCTCGTTATCTCGTCAGCGACTTGTTGAAGTCTCTGGCGGACGTTTCGATGATCAAGGCAACGGTTGTGAAAGTGAATCCGCACGAGGTGCCTGTCAATCGCCGCGTGCTCGTCGAGTTTCAGGGGCACCTGCCTGCCAGTGTTGAGCCGATGACCGACACCGCTTTTCAGCCGATTGTTGCCGGCAGCGCGAAGCACTAGAACTGTTTTTGCTGTTCAGACGAACAAATGCCCGGTCCAAAGCCGGGCATTTTTCTATTCGGATTGGCATTTTTGCAGCATGAGATCAGAGTTTCAAACCGCCACGAGATGCCGGTTTCTTTGAGCGTCTTCCATTTGGGTTTCGGGCGGCCTGAATATGGCGATCAAGAGCACCTGCCGTAGGCGTTTCGTTTCCGAGTAAGACTTTCGAGATTGCGGATTCGATTTCATCAACGGAGCAACCACGCTTGATCCAGTTTGCAAAGAAGCGCTGAGTTTCAGCCGTATCGAGGTAATGGAAATCCAACCAACTCTCATCTAGGAGCGCACGGATTCTTGGAATGCTCAGGCCGGCGCCAGCATCGGCCTCTTCCTCCTTCTTCGAAGAAGATGGGGGTGGGGAGCCACCCGGTGGGTGGCGTGGGGCGGGGGTGTCCCCTGCCCCATCATTACTGAAAAAAGTATTGTTATGTCCGGAGGACATCATTACTGATTGAGAGTGCTGCTGTTCGTCGCAATGTGTTGTGCCATCGGTGTTTGCAGGCGATGGGGACTGCACGTTGGTTTGCAACTTCCCTTCCGATGCAGGCTTCCTGATCAGCGACAGGGGCAGCGTCAGCGTGATGCCCGCGCCGGTATCGTAGGCATGATCTGCGACGAGACCAGCGGATTCCAGCCGGTCGATCATGCGCTTGATCTCGCCCCCCGAGATTGGCTTCGCCATCCGTCCCTGCGCTGCCGGCACGGTAATCATCTCGCCGATCTTCTGATAGGTCAGCACGCGCTTGCCGAACTTGGCGATTTTTCCCGTCTTGAAATTGGCGAGCCATTTGAGCTTGATGTAGAGCCACCGCTCCTCGAACGGCAGCTGGTCGAGGATACGTGTTTCATCCTTGTTGATTGATGCATAGGCTTGATTCATGTTTTGTGTCCTTTCGCGTGCGCAATGCTGGCTTTGGGGAGTTCGTTATGGAGTTGAAAAATGCCCCGGATTTCTGTGGGGCATTTGGTGGGTTGTTGATCAATACCCATCGGCGAGTAGATCCTCGTCAAATTCATACTCATCGATCCCTTCAAGTTCGAGAAGAACATCCAGATGTTCGGTCAAGCAGCCGATGTTGGAGGCATCGCCGATACCATCACCGAGAGTTGCAATCTCGTCGCCATGTTGGTCTCTTACTTGGTAGATATGCGGGTCTTCTTCACCGTTTTCCATTGGCATCATCTTGATGTTCCCTTCCATCGCTTCGCGCCTGGCAACCAGCGCTGCTTCTGCTGCGTTGTCTGCATCAACTTTGATTTTTCCGGCACAAGCGATACGGTCTTCAACAATCACAATATAGGTGGGCATAACACTTCTCCTTCAATGAATGGTTCATATGTCATTTACTGCTATTGAAATCAGACTTGGCTGCTGACTCAGATTTCCGTCATGGCTGATCTCCTTTTCTCGTAAATTCCGGCGCAGCTCTCCGAGGCCAACATCACGACAACGCAAGGTTCATCCTGTGCGCTGTCGCCGAGGAAGGCGACCTGCAAAACGGACTGGGCGGGTGTGTCGCCACCGGGGGGCACGCAGTAGATCGGGAAGCGCGCGATCCCAAATTCATTACTGCTCTGATGGAGAAAAAGCGCAGCAAGCGAAAGCACATCCCAGGCACGTCCTTTCTCATCCTGGCCAGCCTTGCCTGTTTGAGGCCACTCGACAAATTGCTGATAGCAGGCTCGTGAATAGGCAACAGGAAGACGAAAGCCAGCTGCATAAGCGAATTCTTCGTCAGCCTCAATCAAGCGGCCATCGCTCAGTGCATCTTCGAAATCGATGTGGGTTTGCGGGTAGTTCATACTTTTCTCCTTGGATGGTTAAAAAAATCTGGCTGCTGCTTTTGCGATTTCGGCCACAAGCGGCACGGCAACTGCATTGCCAAACTGTTTGCGTGCTTGGTTCGAGGAAGCGTTGGGAATGAATGAATCCGGGAATCCCTGCATGCGGGCACATTCACGCGGTGTTAGTCGGCGTGGTTTGCCATCAACGAGGTAGAGGCCCGTCTGCCTACCTGGGCCACCGGAATTGGCACATAAGGTGATGCCCTTGCCTTTCGGTGAATACACTCGATAGCCCTGCATGTTTTTGCCATCGATGAGGCCGGCCAGATTTCGACGGGAGGGATCGGCGCTGCCAATGAAGTGTTTCACCATCGCTGCCTCGCAACGATCAGCCTTGATGCCCTTTTCAAGAATATCGGCGACTGTGCGTGAATCATCAGTGCCCTCTGGGAACATGAAGAGATCATTTGCGGCGCTGATCAAATCGAGACGGTGCGCAACAATAAAAACTCGCTCCCGCTGCTGCGGCGTGCCAAACATGGCTGCATCCATCACTTGCATTGAAACGGCATAGCCAGCGCGTGCAATCAGATCAATGGCTTTGTCAGCAGTTTTCCCCTTGTCATGACTGGCAAAGGCATTCACGTTTTCAAGAATGATCAGCGCTGGTTTTAATACATTGATGACTCGAACGACCTCAAACAAGAGCGAGCCCGACTCGGAAGCGAATCCTGCTTGGTTGCCAGCGATGCTGAATGCAGGGCAAGGAAGCCCAACAGTCAGAATGTCGGACTTGGGCAGAGCCGATGCATCGACATCCTTAATATCCTTGTAAAAAGGGAAATCAGCGCCGTGGTTAGCCTGATAAGTGGCTCTGGCAGCAGGATCAAGCTCCACAGCAGCCACACAGCGAGCGCCTAGTTTCTTCAACGCGATATGAAACCCACCAATGCCGGCAAAAATATCGATGAAAGTTTTGTTCTCCAACGGCTTGGCGTCAGAGCGCTTTCCCTTGATCAGGGTGTGAGACCAAGAGATCAGCTGCGCGAAGTCCTTCTTGATGGACGAAGGCATTGCAGCCATGCCGCCATGACAGGCTTCGATATGCTTAGCCACCTGGCCCAAACCAAATTCAAGCGCACCTTTTCTGGTTGGGAAACGAACGCTATGCCGTGAAGGCTGCATTTCAATGGATGGATACTTTCCACCTTGCATGCGAATGCGGTGCCCGACAACCCAGCAGCCTTCGACCTTCGAGAGCATCAATGTGGCCGTCAATCTTTTCGACGTAGCCGAGAAAGCAATCTCCTCATCGGTATCGACGATTCCCGTATCGTTAGCAGCGGGAGCATTCGGCGGCGAACCATCGTCATTGGCGGCACACTTCGCTACAATCAGCCCCAAAGACGGAGAAGGCTCAAACTTGGGCGTAGGCATATTTCCTACGGCCTCGATCTGATCGACCAATAGTTCGACCGTGTTTTGCAGTGCGCTTGCGTTCATTCCATTGCTCCTCGTTCGTTGTTGATGGAGCACATTTCAAACGCAAACGTCGAAACGGCCTAAATGCCAATAACTGGTCGGAGCGGGTCGGAGTTTGTCGGACAAAGCAGCCGAGATTTGACAAAAAGTTTTTTTGGGAGCATGCGTGAAAGCTGGGGATGACATCACCAGAAAGGCTGAGCAAGGGGGGCTTTTCTGCTCGCTCACCGAACAGCAAGTTGCTGTGCTCGTGAATCTGTCGCCGGCTGCGCTTCAAAAGCAGCGCGAGGCCTCCCGAGCCAAAACCCGCAAAAGCACTGCCGTTCCATTTCGCAGGTCAGGTAAAAAAGTGGTGTATTACCTGAGCGATTTGTTGCGCTGGGAGGTAGAGCAAAATGGTTTGCCGCTTCCGCTCCATTTGCGCCAACTAGCCCTTTTGATGGGTGAGGATTTTTGCCGTGAAATCGGGATGCCGATTTCTACCCCAAAACACGAAGCGTCAGCTTCTGAGCCCATGCCGGCATCGCTGTTATCCAGCCTTCTTATGCAAGTCGGTTCGACAAAAGAGCAGGAACCGAACAAGCGTGGCCCAAAGTCATTAAAAGATGACAATAAGCAGCGGAAAAAACTCGAATCCATGGGGATTTCTGTGCGGCGCAATATCTGTCGCTTTACGACCTTGAATGATTTCATTCGCCGCGCAGAACCCGAGGAGCAGTGGCTGTTTTGTGTGCCGGCCTCCGGTCGCCCTTACGACTTCATGGACGCGATTCTTGAAGGCGGGACGGAAGCACCTTTCGTTTGGTTGAGCCTGAGCGATTTTCTTGGCCGGCTTTCCAGATCAGCATCTGATGATCGGGATGCCCGTTTGTCTGGCGATGAATATCGAGAGATTTACGAAGGCACACCTATCGCGGAAGATAGTAGCGAGATTCAATCATCGCACCTGGATTCGCTCTGAATCTATTGAATTCCCATGTTGTCGCGATGTGCCCAAGCCATTTCTCGCGCTGACGGGCAGCAGCGACAAACTACCATCCTCATGCCATCGTCGGGCAGGATCGATAGGTGGGGAACCAACATCCAGTTTTCAACTTCCACACAATCTCACAAATGTGAGTTTTTCTGAACGAATTCAATGTTCGTTCGTGCCGATATGCAAGCATTCATGCGGCTTGTCGGCCAGTTCGAACTAAATGACGAACGGATTTGCAAATCGCTAGACATGGCGCGAGGCTAAGAAAACCCAATTGGCCTCATCTGCTATGAAAAAAACGGTTGCAACTCATCTCGATCCCGTTGAGGCCGCCCATGTCAATGCAGCGGCCAAGAATCAAGGGGTCAGCATTTCTGCCTATCTCCGACATTTGGTAATGGAAGCGATGCGCCGCGCCGATGCAGATGCATTGATGGCACTTTGCATGGACGAAATAGCAGACAAGCAGCATGCCCACGGACAGATGCTTTCGGAGATTCAAGCCAGCTTCAATCTCGCCTTTCAGCAGGTTTCAAACCAACTCGCAGTGGTCAGCGAAACGCAAGCCAGGAATGCCGAAGCCGAATTACAACTTCGGCAACGAATTCTCGACTCTCATGCAGAGACGAGCAAATTGATCACGGAAACGATTTCCGAATGCCACCAGATTCTTGATGCCGACAACTCCATCCTCGAAAGCATTGATCGCCGACTTAAATCAGGAGGCGCTTGATGCTATCGATTGCCACCCTGCATGCTGTTGATTACTACACCGATGCGGCAACAGAATCATTTGGCTACTATGGGGGCAACCCAGCCGGAGGCGCATTCGGGAGCACGAGAGAAACCGATCCTCCCGGCTACTGGACGGGCACACTAGGCCACAGCTATTTCGGCAAAGGGGCAACGGTTCAGCGCGAGGACTTCGCTGCGCTTTTTTTTGGCATCGACCCCATATCCAAACGAGCACTAACCAAATCGGCAGACCTGTTAGGTTTTGCGGCCTGGCAAGCTGAGCAGACTGCCTCTGATTCCAACAAATCCGAGACAGAGCGCAAAGTAGCACGCGATCATGCAGGCGCGTTGCGCGGCCAAATCAAGGATAGGGAGCAGCAGGACGGCTGGCGAGGCCATCGGGCAGGCATCGATCTGACCTTCTCGGCGCCCAAGGACTTTTCGCTGCTTGTGGCTGCTGCCACACCGGAGGAGCGACAACGCCTACTTGCTGCTTGGCGACAGTCGGTTGAAGCAACACTGAGCAATGCAGAGCGCCGCTATACCAAAACGCGCATTCGCGATTCCGAAGGCCGTCTGTGCAAGGAACACATTGCGGGTGCTGCAATAGCGATGTTCGAGCACATTACCGCACGCCCGGTTGCCGGCCACCCTCCCGACCCAGATGCTCACCTTCATTGCGTCATGTTTTCCCCAGTGCTGTGCCACGATGCTGGCACGCGTGCCCTGTTCAGCAACGACCTCCGGCTGAATCTGAAAGTCCTCGACTCCGAAGCTCGCGCCCGTTTAGCTCATGAATTGCGAAACATGGGTTATGCGGTCATGGAGGACCGACAGAAAAACTGCACTTCCTTTTGCTTGCCAGGCATCACTGACAATGAGCGCACTCACTTCTCAAAACGTCGTGGCGAGATTGTCGCCAGTCTGAGCAGCGGGAAGTTTCAGCGCGCTGATGTTGCTGCTATTGGCACTCGTCAGGGCAAAGGCGACTGGACACGCGCCGAGGCGATTAGTGCATGGCGCCAAGCCTTTCAAAATAACGGCCTTAGCGCCGAGCGTATCCGGCAAACCGAACCAGAAGCGACATCACGGCCCAGGAGCGATGCCGAAATTCTCACTGGCCTACTTCAAACGCAAAGCTATTTCTCTGCCCGCGAACTACGCCAAGCACTTTGGGATGAGGCTCAATTTGGTCAATTGCCACCAGGACTTGACATGGGCAGCTGGATCGACGCACGCGCGAACCAGCTTCTGAAAAGCACTGATTTACTTGAAGCCCAACTGCCAGATGGCAGCACGGCTTCCCGTTTGCGAGGTGCCACAGGCGACGACGAGCCGATATTCACAACACGCAGCCTGTTGCTGCGCGAAATCAAACTGGATGACGAAGTAATGGCTCTGGGGAGCCAATCTAACCATGCCATTGACTGGAAACAGGCTGTCTTGATCGTTGAAGGGCAGGAGCGTCGAAAAACAGAAGAAGCGAAATCAAAGGCACTGGCAGTAGGCAAGCATCTCCCGGAGGATTTTGTTTGGGCTTACCGGGACGACCAAAAAGCAGCCATCGCGAAGGTGCTTGCCGGTCCGGATGTTGGATTTATTCAGGCATTTGCCGGAACTGGCAAGACCACAGCTGCGGCCGCGATGATCGAGGTTTATCGAGCCCAGAACATGAAGGTCATTGCCCTGGCCCCTTCGAACAAGGCCGCAGGCCAGCTGTCGGAGGATTGTCAGCTTACCGGCGATGACAAGGCGCTGACCGTCGATGCCTTTTTGTTATCCAAGGCCAAGGACTGCATTGATGCTGGCACCGTGCTGTTTGTTGATGAAGCGTCAATGCTGGGATTCGACAACGCTGAGACACTGGTCAATCTGACGCGAGCACGTGGCGCGAAAATTGTATTCCAAGGCGATAAAGAGCAGCTTCCTTCGGTGGCCCGAGGTCGCTTCTTCGCAAACTGCATCGAAAAACGATTGGGGACAGAAGCGGCAGAACTGACCGTCATTACCCGTCAGCGCGAAGACTGGGCGCGCGCTGCGACGCATTCGGCGGCTCGCGGCGATTTCGCCGCCACCCTCTCGATGCTTGACGAAAATGCGGCGATTCACACCGAAGGCACGGATGAAGCGGTGCTCGACAAACTTGCCCATGATCACCTCGCTGATCCTCAGCCAATTGAACAAAAATTGATTGTTGCAAGCAGAAATGCGGATGTTGCTCAACTCAACCAACGCATACGCCATGCACTGGTTGCGGACAGTTTGGTTTCCGACGGATTGCCATGCCTCGCCGGCAAGGAGCGCCGGCAGGTGCTGCATGTTGGTGCTGGTGATCGGATCATTCTTACGGACACCTTGAAAGCGGGAAAGAAAAAACTTGCTGCGAATGGTGCTATCGGCACCGTGCTGGGGGTGCGTCCGACCGAATCGGGCGTTCGGGTGCATTTGCTGTTGGATGGGCAGCGAGCGCCTGTTGAGTTCGACAGTGGTGATTTCAGCGCATTCCAACACGCCTACGCTATCTCGATTCATAAGAGCCAAGGTGCGACTGTTGAATCGGCTCGCTACCTGTTTAGCGAGTTTGTCAGTTCCGAACTGGCTTATGTCGGCATGAGTCGCCATCGTTCAAGTTTTGGCCTTTACTGCCGCGCTGATCAGAAACAAGGACTGGCGCAGTGGATGGGCAAGCGCATTGAAAAACTCGATGCCCGCGACCTTGTATCAGTAGAAATGATAAACGCCGCCATTGTTAATCGCCGAGAGAAGGATTCGCAGCTTGCGGAAATGAGCCGGCGCTACCTGCTTGAAAACATAACCCGGCAATTGAAGCTGATCGTCGTAAATCTACGCGAAAGCACGATGCCTGCACTGCCGCCGTTAAAGCTTTCCGCACAACCGCTTGTTGAACACTTCCGGCGCCATCGCCAACGCTTGGCCGAAAAAATTGCGAGCCTGATCAAACCAGCCACCACCACAGAGGCTGCGCCTGTCCTTGCGAGTGAGCCGCTATCGCTGATTGCCAAACTTAATGCGCGCCGACAGCAGCTCGAACAGAAAGGAGGCCCGGCACCGCTTCTACCCTGAAAGCCTGCACGCGATCCCTTGCCCGGCAATCACCGCATGCATACAACAAGAGGAGAATTCCCATGGCAACACTGGTTCTTTACCCCGATGTCGCGAGCCTATTGCGCGATCTGATCGAAGAGATGCAACGTGGCGATTATGCCGAAGGGCAATTGACGTTCAACGACACACGCGGCTTGCCCATCAATATCGTGATTCGCAGCGGGGAGGCTGAGCATGAATAAGCCAACTACATCCGCGCCCCGCGACCTCTACCAAGAGGCCACCGACAAAATCATCAAAGCACTCGAATCTGGCACAACCCCCTGGCAGAAGCCATGGGACAACATTGATGCAGGCCCACTACGAAATGGTGCCACTCACAACAATTATCACGGCATCAACACTCTCATGCTTTATTGCACCAGCATAGAGCGCGGATTTACCGATCCACGCTGGGTCTCATTCAAGCAGTGCCAACAGAACGGTTGGACTGTGAAGAAAGGTGCCAAGTCCGAACGTGTTTATTTCTACAAACCGCTTCAAGTCGATGAGCGTGATGAGAGGGGAGCACCCGTGATCGATGCCACAACCGGGCAGGCAAAGAAAAAGCAGATTCCATATCTGCAAGCATCCCCAGTCTTCAATGCCCAGGAGATCGAAGGGATTCCAGCCCTTGCGCCTGGCGAAATCAGGTTCTCGCCAATCGAGGCTGGTGAATCCATTTTGAAACGCAGTCCGGTCGAAATTCGCTATGGCGGCAACTCCGCACATTACAGCCCGGCATCGGACACCATTGCGATGCCAGAGCGAAGCCAGTTCAAGCAGCCCGAGAATTTTTATGCGGTGCTTGCCCACGAAATGATCCATTCAACCGGGACAAAAGAGCGCTGCAATCGCGAGTTTGGACAGCGGTTTGGTGATAACGCTTATGCCATGGAGGAACTTGTCGCAGAAATGGGGTCCGTGCAATTAGCGATGGAAACCGGCCTCCCCAGCAACATCGAAAACCATGCGAGCTACGCCGAGCACTGGCTGAAAGTCCTCAAAGCAGACAAGAAGGCGCTATTTGTCGCAGCAGCCAAGGCCAGTCAAGCGGTGGATTTTGTAATGGGGCGACCGGCGCCCAATAACGATGTGCGGGCAAGCATCAACACCAAAGAAGCGGCACGTCAGATTGTTAATGAGGTTGTGAAGTCAGCACCACTGACTCCGACGATCCCGACGGCGGGAAATACCGTTGTATCGCCGGCCATTGCCATCGTCGCGAAACTGCGGGAAAGACGGGCAAGACAGAAGGCAGAAGCCGAGGTGTCGGAACCCAATATGGCGAAGGTTTCTAGACCGAACATTTAGCAGTTAGAAAAAGAAGCCCTGCACTTGCGGGGCTTCGCTTTACAGCTTATTTCGTTTAGGCAGCGCCTTCAATTTCTTCGATCAATTCCGCTCTTAGCTGTGATGGATCAGCTGCCTCAGCTTGTTTTAGAAGGGAAATAGCAGTCGCACCATCATTGGCTGGAATCCTAGGATCGGCACCAGCATCAAGTAAATAGTATGCCGACCTAGCTTGTTCAATATCCCATCTGGATGACCCAGCCAAATAGCAAAGCGGAGTATCACCGTTATTATTTTGAGCATTCGGATTGGCGCCAGCTTGAAGGAGCAATCTAACACCGCGCGAACTGGTTCCCGGCATGTGATTCCAGAATGCCATGTAATGAAGTGCTGTATTACCACCTTGATCTGCAAGATTCGGATCAAATTTGGCAGCAATCAAGGTGCGAACCAGAGCTATTTCATCTCGCCAACCTTGATATTGGTTTTTGTTCATGGCAGCCCAGGCAATTACAGGATAGTTGGCAAGCGCATCTCCGTAAAAAACTGACTGGACCCCGACATGGAAGTAGTTGTCATTTAGGCCAGCCATGATGTCATTGACTGTTGCCTTAGGAAAACTCAGGGAGTCATGCGCTTCGAGTTTTTCCATGCACTTTGCAAAAAAGAGGCCCCATGCGGCATCTAGATCGTCAAATTCGCAGCCTTCGTGTTCAAGGTTTCCAAGGAACACCTCGAATTGAGGTGCTGCTAGACGCAAAGAATCAAATCCACTCACTTTCGAAGCAGCATTTTCCGCCATTTCTTTTAAGGTTTCCGAATCCATCTCCCCCACCCCTTGATAACAAAACCGATCCAATTATTTATATTAAATAAACATCCCGTTTGTCAGCCAAATTTGATTTGGTTGAACATCTGCGCGATGTTGGGATTATCCCAATAACTCGTAGTTCAGCCATGAAACAACAAGAAACCAGCCCGACAAAACGGATGAAGCATATCAGTTTCGTGCTCCCCGACGAAGAGCGAAGAGCTTTCCGACACCTCTGCTTTGGGATGGAAACCACTCCCAGCGAAGCACTTCGAGCCATGGTGCGAATTGCACTGGGACAGGATTACAACGATCACCTGATGCGGGAGAGCAAACGATGAAACGGTTTGATGCGCTACGCAATGTTGGTGTCTTCCTGCAACTACATCGGCATGTGTTTGCCAACCTACCAAAAGATGAGGAAGGAAAGCCTGACAACACTGAAATTAGAAAGTTGATTGCAGTCGATCCAGAATTTTCCATCGCACTGGCCGCGATGCTGGCAACCATCTACTGGTCGATCAAATTTGACGCCGCTGACGAGGCCAACAACGCTTTTGAACGAAAATCATAAGATGCGGATCATTTTTGTGATGGCCCTATTGATGTTCGCTGAGTCGCCAGCAATGGCGAACACTATTTTCGCTCCTGTTGCCGGCGACCTGTCAATTTCCATGCTCTTACAACCAATTTTTGGGAGCGTGTTCGGCGGCGGTGGTGGAGACGGGCCATTGGGAGAAGCGCTCCTGCTGTTCAATGGGTGCGTTCTGATGGTAGGTGGGGTGTTGGCCGCTTATGTCATGGTGGCTGGCACGGCACAGACCGCGCACGACGGCAGTATGCTGGGCAGCAAGTGGTCATCGATGTGGGTGCCTATTCGTCTCGTGGTTGGCATTGCTTCCATCGTTCCTGCCGGAGGTGCCTACTGTGTTGCCCAGATGCTCGTTGCTTGGCTCGCTATTCAGGGAATCGGTCTGGCTGACGCAGTATGGTCTGCCTTCACGCACAGTGCCTTTGCTTCTCAAAGCATTGCCAGCGCAACGGCACCTACCCCAACGATTTCCAAACTGGCCTTCGGCATGCTGCGCTCACAGGTGTGCATTGAAGGCTTCCGCCGGCTTCATAGTGTTGGAGAAAATGCGGCGCTTATTCTGAGTGAGCCGCCAATCACGACGGGGAATTTCAGCACGAAACGAAACTACGGAGTGCTGGGGCTTTCGCCGACCCAATGCGGTGGTGTGGTCGGTAGCGATGCCAGCGGTGGCGTTGTCGCCAACACTGCGGGGTTCTTTGGTATTAACACCGGCGCAGCCGATAAAGCAGCAGCAATTCGGGCAGGACATACCAAGGCCACTGCGGTAATGGAGAGCGCCCTTTCAGCGCTGGCAGTTGATATTGCCAATAACTCAGTGGACAGCGCGCAATCTCGCTATGTTGCTGCGATTCAAGCATATCAAGACAGCATAAAGGATGTTGCCATCGCCCAGCTTGGCGATCAGGCCTACTTTGAAAAAATGGCCGACCATGCTGCACAAGACGGCTGGATTCTCGCTGGCTCTTGGTTCATGCGGATGACGGCATTACAAGATGCGGTGATGAAAGCACTGGCCGATGCCCCAACTTCGCTGCCGATTGAGAAAGCGCCAGAGAGTTTGGCATCGGACATGAATCTTTACTATGCAGCGCTTCAAGGCGCTGTTCATGATGCATCGAAGACAGGCGTTGATAACCAATTGGTTGCCGATAAGGAACGCGAAGACAGTGAGACTGGCTTAGTAATGTCCGCTATCAATGCAGTGTTCAATAAGATCAACGAGGGCAGCACAGCTGGCTTCAATTTTTTGACGGAAGCCGATACCGACCGACACCCACTCGTCGTTGCCAGCGCCGCTGGGCACACCATGATTTGGTGGGGTTTGGCACTTGCCGTTGCATCTGTCATCGCGGCAAAAATCGGTGGCACCACTATCGCATTGGTGCTTGGCGGGTTTGTCATGGCATTGATTGCCGGCGGTGCATCACTCGCCTATCTCTTGCCGATGATTCCCTTCATGATTTGGATAGGCGCCGCCGCTGGCTGGCTCCTTACTGTCATCGAAGCGATGCTGGGTGCGCCACTTTGGGCAGTGGCCCATCTGAATCCACGAGGCGAAGAACTCGCGGGAGGTGCGACATCTGGCTATATGCTTGTATTGGAAATGATGTTCAAACCTGTATTGATGATTTTCGGGTTCTGCTTTGCCGTGCTTGTCTCGATGCCGCTAGGCCAACTTATCAACCGGGTGTTTTACTCAACCTTTCAACTCAACCAAGGTGGATTCGTCGGTTTTGTCGGGATGCTGGCGGCAGTCGGCATTTATTCAGCGCTCATGTTGTCGATGATGAAATGGACGTTCAGTTTCATCCATAAGGTGCCGGATCATCTATTCAAATGGATGGGCGGCGGGCACGGATCAGGGCTGGCAGAAGCTTCCGGCGCTGCGGCATCATCCGAACATCAGAGTGGAGCCGTTGTTGGCGCCGTAGGCGGTGCAGTCGCCGGAGCGATGACCAGCCGGCTAAATCAGATGTCGCAGCATTCAGCACGAAAAAATGGCGAGCCGGAAAACTCAGTCGAGCACCCAAGTGAGTCTGCAATCCCATCAGCTCCTGCGATGGAGGCAAAGCTTGTGGAACAGTTAGGGCAAAGCAAAGAGGAGCAGGAAAAATCCGCTCAGGAAGCATCCGATCAGGCGTTCGATAATCAGCAAACGAATCACCCGCGCCACTGACGTGGGCCTGTCAGAAAATTTTTGACTTAGGTGGCGCCACGACTTGAACGGAGGCATCAAACAAAGCTTCTTCGTATGATGCATGAAGCTCAGAAGGCAGGGAGAACAGAGAATCGAGCGCTTGACGCCCCGAAAGATCGTCTTCGGCCACCGCAATCGATTTGCACGCAGCGATAGCATGTTGATAGGCATGGCGCTCAAATGCCAGCATCAACGCCTGCTGGAATGCGAATTGAGCAAGAGACTTCCGAGGACGGCCTCGTTTGCGCGGTGCTGGTGCGGCAGATACAGGTGATGGAGTTGGCGCAGCTTGCGGCTCCACGTTTAAATTTCCGTCAAGCCAATTTGCCAAAGCGATCTTGGCAATAACGAGCAAATCCCCGGCGCGTCTTACAAACGGAAGCTTTTCACCTAAGTTATAGATTCGCTTTTTATCCCAGCCCAAGGCTTCGGCAGTTTGCTGGGCATCAAGCGCCAGAACATTTGGGAAAAGTCGATCTAGCCGTTCGAGGTTAGTTTCTGCCAAAAGAGATCACCTGCTATCAGAGGGCTGGCTGGGCATAATTCGGCCGACTCTGGCATGCTGTTGCCCCATGGTTGGTCTGCACAGTCTGCATAGACTAATTACACACACTTTTACACACACAACGGATTCAAACTACGCCGAAATAGGCAGACTAGGCAGACTAGACAAACATGAATATTGAGTATTTTTTGGTGCCCAGGAAGGGACTCGAACCCCCACACCGTAAGGCGGCAGAACCTAAATCTGCTGCGTCTACCAATTTCGCCACCTGGGCACTGCTTGATGCAATAATACCAAAAACCCGCCCGTATTTTGAACCTAAATCTGGTGCGTCTACCAATTTCGCCACCTGGGCAGGCGGCCGGATTCTACCACTGCGACTTGCTTAACCCTATACTCCGCGGCCAATGTCCGTCGATCACTACGAAA
>Ga0116154_10000935_pt1 | contig 28008 bp, 22 predicted proteins | sample AD_UKC030_MetaG_FD_89898 | JGI IMG/M metagenome (GOLD analysis project Ga0116154, IMG submission 89898) | Active sludge microbial communities of municipal wastewater-treating anaerobic digesters from USA - AD_UKC030_MetaG | ecosystem: Engineered > Bioreactor > Anaerobic > Digestate | place: USA...
CATGTTTAGGGCGTCCCTGACATCCCCGATATCAGCAATAACCGTCCCCCTGTCAAGAGCGGTGGTGCCGAAATCAACCGTTCCGCTGACAGTGAAGTTGTGCATCGCCAGTTCGCCGTACATGCTTGAACCTACCAGTGTTATCACATCACCCGGAACTATGTTCAGTTTGTCCGCAAAGAGCGCACTGATCAGAACTTCGTTCTTCTTTTCCGGCATCCGGCCGTTCCTGAGTGATGACGGGATGTTCATTCTTTCGGCTTCAGCCGTATTTCCTGACAGCAGGTCAATGCCAAATCCCATTGCAGGACCCTGTTCCCTGGTCTCTCCAAGTGAGTCAGGCGCATCAATTATACCTGCGAAGTGTATCCGCTCCGCAAACTCCATCTCAGGCCATCTCTCCGATAAACCGGCAGTAAGGGTATCAGTGCCGATCAGTGCCAGGTCATTGGGTGCCTGGGCCGCATTTTCTGAATAGGCCCTGGTCATTACCTTGACATGTCCTGATGCGAACCTGGCGCTGAACTCAATGCTGTTTCCGATGACTCCGGTCATCCATGCGTGAAAAACCACTGTAAGCATCACGCCTATCAGGGTAACGAGGAAGGGGAGCAGACTGCGGTGCCTGTCACGCAAAAGACCCCTGAACAGAAATTTTATCATTGTACCCTCCCCCTTAAAGCTTCAGTCGGATTCATTTTTGCAATTCTTCTTGAAGGCCAGTAGCTGACGGCCGTGGTGACAAGCAGCACAATGGCCACAGTCCCGGCAATCAGCCAAAGGCTGTAGACCGGGTAGAGACGCTCTGCCATTGCTATCCCGAAATCACTGCTGCTGAGCGGGATCTTTATTCCCTTTATTGCCTGCATTAATAGCAGAGGAATTCCATAGAGTGCCCCGACAATTGCGGCAAGCACTGAATTCATGGCCCCTTCCAGTGTAAACAATCCCACTACCTGGCTTTTTGTCATCCCGAGCGCCACATACGTCCCTATCTCCTTCTGCCTCCTGAATATTGAAAGTACCTGTGTGTCAAAGACTGCAAGCATTGCCATCAGAAGCAGGATTGCCCAGATTATCAGCCCCACTGATCCTTTGGCCTTGATAATTGTCTCAATGTCAGCCAGGAGGAAATCCTGGTCCCTGAAGATCCAGGGGTCTGCCTCTGGCGGCGGCCCGGTCTCGGGTGCCCTGATAATAAGGGTGGCTTCACCAGGCATCAGCATCATCTCCTGCAGCTTCTCAAGCGGAAGCCATATCTGACCCACATCCACGGTGGGGACAGTTGTTTTGAATACAGTTGTTATCTTTACCTCGGTAGCGTCAAATGTGCCGTTCCTGTCTCTCCACCTGACGGTTACATAATCCCCTTCCTTCAGACCGGTACTTTCCGCCATAGCTTCTCCGATAATGGCAGGCACATTGCCGTCACCTGCGTCCAGGTTTGAGGATGGCAGCTGAACAACATGCTGCTGCGGAGGAATACCCTTGATCAGCACCGAATGCATCATCCCCCTGGGATATACAGACCCCTGGGTTATAAGTACAGGGGCCAGGCGTCCGTCTGCCAAACCTGCTGACAAACCGGAAGGTACGGGACCATGACTGTCGGTGAGGGTGAACGGATCATACGGATCATATTCCTCATGCCAGTACTGGCCGCCTCCGACCTCCCAGCTTATCATGTCATTCCGGGCCTGACGATCCCACCCCTCGAGCAAACCCTTCGTCCATATGATGATTATGAAGGAGAAGGAAAGAACAATCACATTGAGCCAGGTCCGGAGCCCGGCTCCAAGGAGGTTTCTGAGTGCGAGTCTGAAAGCAAGCATGGCTGTCTCCTCCGTCAGTTTTTTTCAACCTGTTCGTCCCTGGCTACCCTGCCGTCGGCAAGCCAGATCTTCCTCCTGACATAGCCAATGACCTTCTCGTCATGGGTGGCGAAAAGGAATGTGGTCTTAAGCTCCCGGTTGAGCTTTTCCATTGTCTGCAATATGTTGTGCGAGTTTGCTGCATCAAGGTTGGCGGTAGGCTCGTCAGCCAGGACAACGGCAGGCCTCTTGACCATAGCCCTTGCTATTGCCACCCTCTGGCTTTCACCGCCGGAAAGCTGCGCCGGGCGCGAATTTACCTTGTCAGTCAGCCCTACCCATTCAAGGGCATCAAGAACCATCTGCCTCCTCTTGCCGGTGGGTATACCCTGAAGAAGGAGGGGAAACTCAACGTTTTCAAAGACCGTGTGTACCTGGAACAGGTTGTAGGTCTGGAAGATGAAACCGAGTTGTGTTTTTCGGAGTGACGCTGATTCGGCAGGGGTGAGTTCACTCACTGAATGGCCGAGGATAACCGCCCTCCCTTCAGAGGGGTTGTCAAGCGTCCCTATTATATTCAGTAGAGTGGTCTTTCCTGATCCGCTCGGGCCGATTATACCGGTGAACTCACCCTCGACGAATGCAAGGTCGATGCCGTTGAGGGCTGTGAACCTCCCGCTGCCCATAGGGAAATGCTTCTTGAGTCCTTCGATACTGATAACTTTTCCGTCTTCCATCAGAGGTATGTTATAAAGTTAAAAATCAAATACAAGCATAACCTGAAATCCCTTTCCGGCAAAAGAGTTGCCTCCGTCGCCGCTGCTGTAGAGAACTGCCTCATCAGGATTCCAGAATGTCATTATATAGAATGAAAGATAATCATATTTCAGTTGCAGGTTTAAGAACCTGTACCAGTCGTGTGTATTCCAGTTGTAATAAAGCATCCCCGAAATATTATGCGAAAGTCCTATCGGATAACCGAGGGTAAGAGTCGAGATATTTCTTTTTGCCTTTGTTCCGTTGTCATCGGGATGGTTTTCATATCTGAAGTACTCTGTTGAAACGTTCAGCCCCTTGCCAATCCCGAAGGTGTAGTCCATCCCCAGGCTCAGGAAGCTTTCCCATCGGGTTGTGAACGGATTTTCCTTTTCATTCAGTTTTCCCACAAGCTCGAACCAGATACCAGGACCTATATCCCATTTACCGTCAGCTGCAAACGCCTGCTCGTTGTACCTGGTGTCCGTCAGCCCTGGGATCTGTGGCGCCAGGAGAGCGTAGTCCGCGTCACGGTGATGGTAACTGAGTGCAAATTCTCCCCCCGGAACCGGAAGCTGTATCCTTCCGCCGTATTCCGGGATATCCGTTATCGAAGGCATTGCTTCCCATCCCTTTGTTTTATCATTGCCGTAAAGCCCCCACAGCCAGATGTTTGCATTATTGCTGAAATAGTAGCGTCCGAGCAGCGCATAAACCCCGTCGGTAAGCATCAGCGGATCCCTGAAATCCATTTTGTCGAACCACATAAGCGGCCTCAGGATTGTCGAGGAACCGAAGTTTATCTTTTGCAGTCCTGCCCTTATCTCGAGATGGGAAGTGGAATACCTCAGCCACAGACGGTAGGGTTTGAACCTGAAATCTGCTGAATCATATTCTCTTCCGGTAAGATGCACACTCCCGAAGGTGTTGACAGAGAACTCCGCATCGAACTTGCCGCTTGCGCCTGCCTTTACCCACGGGCTGAGGGTCGGGATATACCTGATGCCCGACTGCCATTTCACCTCGTCAGGGAAGTTCATCCCCAGCCAGGTGCTGACCTGGTTGTCAAAGGTGACACCTGCACCCTGGGGGTAAAGGGTTACCGCTGACAACAGCCATACCACTGCGGCAACTGCCAGGCTCCTGCGGTTCATCTGCAGTCCTCCCTTCTGTGTGCTATCATTTTCCGGCAGTTCATCTGCAGTCCTCCCTCTTGCGCGCTATCCTGTTCCGGATGTTCATCTGCCGCCCTCCCTTCTCCGGGCAAACATGCGCCTGACCAGCGCGAAAAGACTGTACCTGTCAAGCATCCTCCCGGGACTCTTACCCATCAGAATGAATTCCGAGACCTCTTCTTCGGTGAATTTCGAACCTCTCTTTTACTTAAGCTCATTGAACCGCGCCAGGTCCTTTCTCATGGATATGAGGAACAGAACGACCAGGAGCACCATGAAAACCACGTAGCGCCAGTCGCGGAACTGAAACCAGAGCCATGCAGGCATAATCAGATAAGCGCCCCATCGCATCACAAGAACACTTCCGGTGATGAATCCAAGCGCAACTGAGGCAAGGTTTGTAAGGAGGAACCCACTCCAGCTTGTTACAAGCAGTGAACCGATAATGGGCGACTCACCACGGCCGCCCCTGAAACCATACCAGACCGGGAAATTGTGACCAGCAACGCCGAAGAGTGCCACAAGCAGGTGATACGGTTGTTCATCGAATACCAGCCTGACCAGCAACATGGGCACCGCAACCTTGAGCATATCGGCAATTGAGGTGATGCAACCATATTTTGCACCCAGTTTCTTGTTAACCAGCGTTGCACTTACCAGGTCTGACTCAAAAACTTCATCGGAATTTGGAACCGGCTCCGCAAACGGCTCAATGGTCCATTTACCGGTTGCCAGAAAATAGACTATCCTGGCGGATGAAACAGTGCCGATAAAGTACCCGGCAATGGAACATATGGCGGCCGTCAGCCAGGGATGACTATTTGCAAATACCAGCGTATCACTCATAATCATGAATCGTTAAGACCCCGTTCGAACCGTTTACAGTGGCTGTCAGACCACTGCCGATTGCACAGGCATTTGGCACCGAAACCATGGCGGGAATTCCCATCTCCCTGGCTATTATTGAACAGTGCGAAAGCATCCCCCCGGTCTCCGAGACGATTGCTCCGGCTTTTGCAAGCACAGTGGTCCAGCTGACGTCGGAAAAGGGGATGAGAATAATATCTCCCTTAACCACTTTATCGAAATCAGACACGCTCCTGACCAATTTCGTTTTGCCTGTAAATGTTCCAGGTGAAGTGCCGGTACCGGAGTGATTCCGGCTTTTCCCGGTCTCCGGTGGCGGGGCGTCTTCACCGTAAATGACAACCGGCAAGACAATATCCTTTGTTTCTTCCATCTCGTTACGGCGGCGGACCACACGTTCACGGTAATCGTTACCGCCTGCAACCTCGGGGTTTCTCATGATCTCATCAACCTCATTTCTTGTGAGATAGAAAATATCATCCGGCTTGCCAAGTATTCCGTGTGACACCATTTCGCCGCCGGCCAGCAGGAACAACCTGCGGAAAAGGCCGTAGCCGTAAATATACAAAGAACTTATCTGCTCCCTGTAAACCTTGAACCTCCCTGCCCTGAGATAAGCCTTGCGCAGTGAGGCCGGCACCCTGATACCACTTTCTTCAAGACCGTCAATCGTAAATAGCTTCCTCTTTCTTTCCTGCCCGTCAGCTGACAAAATCATCCTGAAAACTGTCTCACCGTCCTCTTCCCACTTGACATGCGAGAAATCATTTCCGCTCTCGCTCAGATGCCCGAACAGCTCAATGAACTGATCAATCGCTTTGCATATTCCGACTGCCTCCGGCATGCTCCTGAGGGCTGCCATGGAGGTGCATTTTTCCCTTGTCTCTGGCGGAAGGGCTGCTATCCTTTCTTTGATTTCAAGAAGCAGTGGAAGCGGTTCATAATCCCGCAGCTGCGGGAAATCTTTTCTGAAATCCAGGGTGTCATAATCAAGTCCCGCCCTGGCGAGCTTCTTCTTCAGCCCCTTGTGATAAATGGTCATCAGCATCGGGGTGACTATGTTCAGGTAAGCCAGCTTCCGGCCAGTTTCGAACAGCCGTGAATAAAGCCCGGGATAGGTGCCGGGGCTGAATTCCGCCGGAATGGTTTTTGCCATTTCGCGACAGCGGGATTTAAGCGGTTCAAACTCGCGGAGAAAGGTCTTTTCAAAAGCCAGCTTCGATTTCAGGAACCTCATAATTCTGAATGTATGACGGAGGGCCCGGATTCCTGGTCTGAAGGAATGCATCCCGCTTTCATGACCGGTCATGAATTTTTCCAGGCTGTCAGCGGGGACGCCTATCTTCTGGAGTATGCTCCCCAGGACAGCTATGTTGAAGTAAGCCTGGTAGTAAAACGGCCTGGCCAGATCCTCCGGTTTTGTGTCAAGAGGTCCGGTTATCTCCTCAAGCAATCCGATCCAGGTACTGTTGACCATTGGAATATTCACTGACCACACTAGCGGCTTGACCTGTCCGGGCAGCATCTCCCGGGCCATCTTGCTGGAGTAGACAGCGACCTCTTTTCTGGCTGTTATCTGTCTGAGCTGCAGATAGTAGAGCTGTCTGCCGTCGTGTACCCACTCGATATCGATGTGCCGGCCGTAATAGCGTTTCAGTTTTGCGGTGTCAGCTGCAATCCTTCTGATGACCTCAATCATCGGGTGCTGCTCATTGCCTTCCAGCACTGTTTTCTTCATGATGCGCCAGCGCATCGGGGTGATCCCTTTCTGCACAAGTTCTTCCCCGGCCCCTTCAACAGCCTCGATTACAGTCTCATTCCGGTTCGTCACCGGGTTGCGGCTGAAGCTTACCCCGGCCAGCTTCGCAGGTATCATCTCCTGGATTATCACCCCGCACCTGATTGCTGATACCCCTGTCTTTCTTATGTAATCATTGTCATCAAGAATCCTGGCTGAGTCCCAGACCTTCCTGACGGCAGCCATGATTGCCTCTGTACCGCTGACATTTATGACAGTCTGAAACTGCCCGGCAAAACTGTACTCATGGGAGTCCTCGGCTGAAGTTGACGAGCGTATTGCCCATGTTCTTGAAGGAAGCCCCTCAAGCTCTTTTTTCAGGTTCTCATGGATTGTTTCTTCGCCGGCCCTGTATCTCTCGTATGCCCCGGTGGTAACGAGGTATGTAAGCGGGATATTGAATCCGTAATGATGCAGGAATATCAATGAGTTGGCCTTGTTGCCGGTTTCGTCGGCCTTGAGCCCTGCTCTCAGTTTCTTTATTATCGGCTGCTGCTTAATTGTGTTGTCTTTAGCTAGTCAGCCTGTTTATCATCCCCCTGAAAACAAATTCATGGAACAGCATCACGGAGTACCAGTAAAGTCTTCCCTTCAGTCCAAGGGGCCTGAAAGTGGCCGTCTGGATGAGCGTATCATTTATAATCCTGAATTCGAGCCATGCCTCACCGGGCAGCTTCATCTCCGCATAGAGGAGAAGCCTGCCGTCTTCACGGTCAGCGTAAAGAACGCGCCAGAAGTCAAGTGCGTCTCCCGGTGATATTTCCCTGTCGTTCTTTCTTCCCCGCCGCAGACCAACACCTCCTGAGAGTTTGTCAACGAATCCTCTCAGTCCCCACAGCCAGTTGGCATAATACCAGCCTGTTCTGCCGCCGATAGACCATAAACGGTCGATTACAATATCCCTGTCAGCGAACTTGCTCTTCCTTATGTCCCTGAAGCAGCCGTGAACGGGTACCGTCACAAGATGAGATACTCCTCTTTCCAGCCCGGGACCGGACAGGGCGTCCGTCCAGCTTGATGTCACCTCATGATGCTCGATCCTTTCAAATGCGCTCCTGACTGCCTCGTCGAAATTCAGCAGGTTGATCCCCAGTTCCCTGTGCAGGTTGTTCTCCCTGCATATTACCTCAACCTTCATGCTGTCGACAAGGTTCATGGCAAGTTTGTATGAAGTGGAGGTGACAAAGTAGAGCCAGTAGGAGGAGAGCCTCGGAGTCATTACCGGAACAACAATTATTTTTCGTTTGAGGTGTCTCACGGCAGCAAACCTCAGCAACATTTCCCTGTAGGTCAGTATATCAGGGCCGCCTATGTCAAAGCTTTTATCAAAACAATTCTCTTTCATCAGCACTCCGCTGAGGAATTCAATCACGTTCCTTGCTGCTATAGGCTGTGACTTCGTATGGAGCCACCTGGGGGCAATCATTACCGGGAGCTTCTCGACGAGATCCCGTATGATCTCGAACGAGGCACTTCCGGCACCGAGTATTATCCCGGCCCTGAGTGTGGTAAGATGGTATGAACCTGTGGAAAGTTCATCCTCAACCGTCTTCCGGGAGGCCAGGTGTCTTGACAGTTTGCCTGTATTTACTATCCCGCTGAGATAAATCACCTGCCTGACATGCGTCCTGCTCATCCGCTCACGGAAGTTGATTGCGGAGGTCCGCTCCATTTCGTCAAAACTCCCGGTAGAGGCTGACATGGAGTGGATCAGGTAATAGGCAGCGTCAATATCATCAGGTATTGCTGCAAGCGATTCTGTAACGAGAAAATTGACCTCGATTACAGAAATCCGTTCGCTGTTGAATCTTGAGACATCAAATCTTTGCCTGTCACGTACGCAGCAGATCACTTCATGTCCTCCGGCAAGCAGTGAAGGAAGCAGCCTCTTGGCAATATAACCGGTTGCCCCGGTAAGAAGGATCTTCATTTTCTGGTGTTTCGAATTGACTTTGTTATGTTTAGTTCATTTATTGTCAAAAATTTATCCGAATACCTGCTGCCAGAGCCTCCCCGTTTATCACTGCCATGGTTGGTTCAAAGTTAACGGGCCTCATATCATTGAAGACAAAATACATCACAAGGTCAAAAACAAGCAGGAATCCCCCCTGGAGTATGACAGCATTGCCATACCCTTTGAGCAGATCACCTCTTTTCTCCGACCTGGCTGAGAGATGCCTCATCAGGAACCCGGCTCCCATATAGCCGATATCAAGCCCTGAGTTAACAAGGAAAAGCCTTTCCGTTTTAAGGTGCTTTGCAAGAATCTCATCAGCGCCGGCCGAAACCAGGTCGGTGCTGTAGTTGCTGTAAAGCGCGAATCCCGCAATTGAGAGGTTAACCACATTCCAGAAGATGTTCATCTGGCTGAAATACTTCTTATCTCCGTCAAATGCAGCCCAGCCGTATGCACCTGCAGCCATGTTGGCAACAGCCCATCCTCCGAGGATATACATGCCGGTATTGTTTGCCGCCATGCTCGCCTCCCCAAATGATTTGCCTCCATCCTGGGCCATGACCGCGGCCGCCGTCAGCATGAAAAGTACCACCGCCATAATTCTTTTATCCGGTTTCATTCCCATCAGTTTATTCATATTCGATCTCCTGAACATCCGCTCAACCCCTGTGGTTCAATATTTCAATTACCGAATTGCCGGCGGCCTCCGCAATGTGCCTGCTGTATTTCCCTACCGGACATCCGGCGTAGATTCCGGTCGTTTTCCCCTCCCTGAAGACTCTCCTGAGAGGTTTAGCCCAGTCGGGGTAGGGTACCGGCTGAAATGGATCGTATTCCCTGAATGCCCTGAACTTTTTAATTGCATGAAGAAACATCAGGTCAGTGTTCTCGGCGATGAAGTCGACAGGCACCTCCACCGCGAAGTCATATCCTTCATCAATTGCCTTCCTGTAAGCCATGAAGGTAGAGCATTTCTTCCGCTTAGGATCCCAGTACTCATCAGCGAACTCGTCATCACTCCAAACCAGTTCACTCCGGCCGTTCCTTTCCTTCAGCAGCTTGCGCATATCCGCTTCAAGGGGTACAGTATAGGCAGGACTGCGCAGATCAAGTGTTTCACGCCGGAAAGGGTGGCCGTGCCTTGATAAGATAAGGAGAAGGCTGGCTGAAGAAGGGATTTCGTAAATCACATCCGCTGCAAGTCCGGTGTATGCCAGGCGTATAGCCGGTTGGTTACCTGCCTGATCGGCAAAGATGACTTTTGCCCTGCCGTTCACACTCCGGTGAACAAGCGGAAATGCAAGGGAGTAATCCTCAAAGTCAGAATATACAGGGTTGCAGAAACATTGATAGATGATTGTTCCGCAGCCTTCACTTATCAACTTGTCAGCAGCTTCTATTATGGATTCAGGAAACATGTAGCGTGCATGCCTTATAACTGCCTCAGGGTATTCTGACTTCAACATGGCCTCAGCTTCCTCGTACACCCTCTTGCATTGGGTTGCCCATGCTATTTTCTTTTCCGGTATCAGATGCCCGTAATACCAGCCGGCAACCTTGGCAGCCGTTTTCTGGCAGATGTCCGGTGCCCCTCCCTTGCCATCTCCCTTATAAAGGAAATAACCATGATCGGAAGGATTCTTTTTCATTCCTGGCGGATGCCAGCTGACCTCGCACTCTGTATAGGGTTTGCCCGCCCTGTTTAGGAATGAACCATTCATATCAACCAGATGCTTCGGTTTGAATGATTCACGTGCCAGAGGATTACCCGGATCAATCAATGCAAGGCCCCTGTCAGCCAATACCAGCGGCTGTATGAATCGCGGTATTGAGCACGCAAAGACATGATCCATAAAACGGGTGTAGAATGACGGGTCATGTTCCTCAGGCATCCCCAGATCGGCAAGAATGATGCCCGGCCTGCCCCGGACCTTGCGGTCCTGGTCCCTGAAAAGCACTTCATACCCGTAACGCTTTCCGTATATCCTGTGCCTCAGCCACTCCAGATTACCTGACAATTTTAACTTTGTATTTCCGGCAATGAGAGAATTCTCTGCTACTTTTGTAATAAAAATAATAAAGAAATGGCCCAAAAGTACCACTGCACCAGGTTGATTTTGACCAATGTGTTCTTTTTGCTGACGATTCTGTCTTTTGTTTCCTGTTCACAGCAGGGGGATGTCTCAGGCAGAGAACAACAGAACCCGGATATTGCTTCAGATCAGAAAGTTATACTTTATGCTGAATTCATGCATGAGGTGAACAGCTTTTCCCCGGTGATCACCACCGAGGTAAATTTTAAGGCAGATCACCTGTTTTACAATGATGATGTGCCAGCTTCAGCCATTGAGGAGGACAAGCAGCTTGCCGGTTTCCTCTCGGCAGTGGATAAAAGCGGAAAGGGAAGAATCAAAACCATACCGGTAGTCCAGGCCAAATCAATGTCCGGCGGCCCGGTTGACAGCCTCTTCTACAGGAAAATTAAAAACCTCATCATCGAGAAAGCTGCAGGGCTGGAGAAGGTTGACGGAATATACCTGTCGCTCCACGGTGCCATGGGCGTCCAGGGAATATTTGACCCTGAGGGCGACCTGATCAAAGCACTCAGGGATACACTCGGACCGGATGTAACTATCGCCGTGACATTTGACCTCCATGCAAACGTGACAAGGCGAAGGGCTGAGAATGCAGACATAATTGTAGGATACCATACCAATCCCCACCGCGACCATTTTAAGACCGCATTTAAGGCTGGTGACCTGCTGATAAGGACAATTCTGGGAGAGATTGAGCCGGTGATGGCTGTAAACAAGATGAAACTGCTGAAAGGAGGAGGTATCAACGTCGATTTTCTGCCCCCGTTCCGCAAGATATTTTCCTCGATGAAGAAGATGGAGAAACAGCCGGACGTACTCTCTGTTTCATTTTTCCCTGTGCATATCTGGATTGATGAACCTGAACTGGGATACAGCACAATAGCAATTACTGACGGTAAGGCTGACCTGTCGCAGAAGCTGGCTGACGAAATCTCAGAGATGGCCTGGGCCGTGCGTGATGTTCCCCAGCCCGAAGGTAACAGCCCTGAAGAAGCAGTTGCAGTGGCACGTGATAAGAAGACAGCCCGGGCACTGGGTACTCTTGTCTTCTGCGATGTCTCCGACGCTGTAGGCACCGGAACCCCCGGAGAAAGCACATGGATACTTAAATCGCTGACCGAAACCGGCAGCGAATTGACCTCATATATTGCCCTCCGCGATGAGCAGGCTGCCCGCCAGGCATGGAACAGCAACGTCGGCGATGAGGTCACACTGACAGTGGGAGGGAAGATAGACACTGTCTATAATCAACCATTCATCTATTCAGGAATTATAACGCTCAAACAGGAGACCTCATTCGGAAAGACAGTCATCGTGAAACACAACGGCATACACCTCATTATTTCTGAGCTGCCGATGGCCTCAAGGACACCGGCCGATTTCAAAGACCTTGGCCTCTCAATCTGGAAAGCCGACATAGTGGTTGTGAAAAACCTCTTCCCCTTCAGGTACAATTATCTCCTCTACAACAGGAAAACTGTGAACGTGATCTCACCGGGTCTGAGCAACACTGACCCGGCCAGATTGAACTACGTAAATATCCCGAGACCTATCTACCCTCTTGACAAAATAGAAAACTGGAGATAGCAGATAATCAATATTTTATAATATAAAGGGGATCAGCCTTTTTGTCCCTTTCATGTAATTACTGTACTTCTCCCCGAAATAGGAGATACACTCCTTTTCATCACGACGGGCGGTGAGCCATAGGAGCCATGAAGCCAGCAGTGCCACAGGAAAGAGATACCAGAGAGGCTGCTTGAACCATATCCCCCATGTCAATAAAAGCAGTGATGAATACATCGGGTGCCTGATGTATCTGTAAATGCCTGAAGTGACCAGTTCGGTAGTCTTCTCAAACCTGAAGAGCTTCTCATCAACCCTCACTACACCCGGCTTCCTGGCACGGCTAATCCTCATCACTGACTCAATCAGGAACCATATTGAGATAATCAGCAAAAGCCATGATATAATCTGTCTCGCTGCAAATGGCTCCGCAAACCACTTTGCATAATTGAAAACGAAAAGGACTATGATGCACTCCCAGCTGAAAAACCTTGTGAATCCGTGACTGTGCGGCTCAAACAGGCTCTTCTTCGAAAAGAATATAACCGGCAGGCTCAGTGCAATTAAGAATATTACTTTATCCATTTCAGGTTACTGTCAAATTTGTATGTGACACCTTTTTTCGTCTCTATGGAATTCAAATTGCCGCGATAGGACACGTTAAGTGGCGCCCCGGAAAGTGATTTCACGGTGATCTCCTCCGCAACACCGGCGCGCCAATCAATACCGATCTCGAAGTTGCCCCTTGCCTTGAGTCCTGTTACCTTTCCGTCAGGCCATGCTGCGGGCAGCGCCGGCAACAACTGAACCACTCCGTTATGGCTCTGTATAAGCATTTCAGCCAGGCCGGCAGCCCCTCCGAAATTACCGTCGATCTGAAATGGCGGGTGGTTGTCAAAGAGATTGGGAAGGGTTGATTTTTCAAGCAACTGTCTGAGATGTTTGTATGCCTCGTCGCCGTCAAGAAGGCGTGCATAGAAGTTTATTATCCAGGCCCTGCTCCACCCGGTATGCCCGCCGCCGTTTTCCAGGCGATGCTCCAGCGTCTTCCTTGCCGCAGCATACAGCTCCGGTGTTTCAGGCGTTATATGTGTTCCAGGATGCAGTGCGAAGAGATGTGACATGTGCCTGTGACCGGGCTCCGCCTCAGCATACTCTTCGATCCACTCGGCAATTGTGCCGTTAGATGCGACCCTGTCAGCCGGAATCCTGTCGATTATGAGCTGAAGCGAATCGCTCCACTCCCGGTCAACACCCAGAATGCCTGCAGCCTTCCGGCAGTTTCCCAGAACCTCACGGATGATCTGGTTGTCCATCGAAGGTGCATACGTAAGCTTGAACTCCTTACCGGAGACATGATCGATATAGCTGTTCTCGGGTGAGTAGGAGGGGACGGTGACCAGTCTCCCCTGGCTGTCAGGTACCAGGAACGTCCCTATAAACTCAGCAGCTCCCTTCATTACGGGATACGCCCGTTCACGAAGATAAACAGTATCATTTGTAAACTCGTAATGTTCCCATAACGGCAGGGTCATCCAGGCACCCCCCAGGGGAAACATCCCCCAGTAGACTCCATCCAGCACAGATGTCTTGCCGAAGACGTCGGTCGTGTGATGTAAAGTCCACCCCTTCGCACCGTACGTCTCGCGTGCAGTTACACTTCCCGGGCCGGTCAGCTCCTCCATGAACCGTATAAGTGGCTCAGCCGTTTCTGAAAGGTTGCAGACCTCCGCCGGCCAGTAATTCATCTGGAGATTTATGTTGGTATGATAGTCAGAATTCCATGGGGCTGAAATATCCTTGTTCCATATACCCTGCAGATTTGCAGGTAGTTGCGCCGGTCGGCGCGATGATCCCATCAGCAGGTATCGTCCGTACTGAAAATACGTGGCGATGAGTCCCGGATCATCACCGCCGGCCTGGAAGCGCCTCAACCGCTCATCCGTGGGGATTTTGTCCATGGCACGATCGCCTCCCAGGTCAAGCTGAACCCTCCTGAACACAGAGGAGTGCTCGAGGATATGGTCCTTGCGGATCTTTGCAAAGGATTTCCAGGAGGCTTTACTGATTGCATCAGTACATGTCTTCCTCGGATCAATGGACCTGTCAAAATTCAGCAGATCAATATTATAGTTAGTATGTGCATTGAAAAACAGGGTCATTTCCTTGCCTCCCGCATATTTCAGACTGCTCTCGCCTGCTTTAAGCTCACCATCACAACTCATCACAATCAGCGATGCAAAGAACTTCATATGCTCACCGCCCGGCCCTCTCTCAGGATCTTCGGGGTCATTAATCTGTCCCTCCATGTCTATCCTGTTTTCAGTGACTGTTATTACTGCATCCTGCGGCCGGGTCATCACGATATCCATATCAAGCCCTCCCTCTTCCTGCGAATGCATGCTGATTACAATCAGGTCCTCGCCGGCAGGAACATATACTTCATAAGAAATCTTTTTGCCGTTCCTCCTGAAACTTATACTGGCGATCCCCGTCTCCAGGTCAAGCTCACGCCGGTAGTCTGTCACCGCTGTGGTGTCGGCAAACCGGAAGAACATATCTCCCAGCGTCTGGTACGACCATGTCTTGGTTGGTATGCCAGCCAGGTATTTCTCCGAAAGGTCATAGGCTTCAGGGATCTTCCCCTCAAGAATCAGCTCCCTGATCTTCGGCAGGTTTGTAAGTGCACCGGGATTGTTGTTGGGCACATTCACACCTCCCCAGAGCGACTCCTCATTTACCTGGAGACGCTCAATCTCCGGATCGCCAAAGATCATCCCGCCAAGGCGCCCGTTGCCAACGGGCAGCGCTTCGGTCCATTCCGCCGCCGGTGTGTCATACCAAAGAACGTAATCATGTGACAGCCTGTTACCGGTTTTGCACCCTGAAACCAGGGACAGTAACATAAGAAATAGGAATATTGTATTTTTCATCGAAGCTCGTATTTAATCAAAATCCTGTGTGAAGACGATTACAAAACCTCCATTGGGCATTATTTCTAAACTTGACCCGCCAGCCCATTCAGGTGTGATTGAATCCTGCGAGAATGACCGCAGTGTCTCACCTTCTGTAATAATGGTTCCTGAAATGCCTTCAGCAAAGGGCAATCTCAGATAGAGGCTGAGGGTATCCTTTTCTGCATTTACCCCGGCCACGTACCAGCGATTTCCTGATCTTCGCGCAAGCGCTATGTATTTTCCCGGATAACCGGTAAGAAACTGGGTCTCATCCCATTTTACCGGGATTCCCTTCATCATTTCCCTGACATAGTCCGGAACAGTTGCCATCCCCTTCGGGGTTTCTGCATAATGCTGTACCCCTGAAAGGAACAGTACAGCCAGCGCCAGCTCTGCGCCGTTACCCGTTCGGCGCTCGAAATTGTCGTATTCAGTAAAGCAGACCGGGGTGAAGTCCATCGGATCGAACGCATTACGGGTAAATGCCAGCGTTGTTGCCTTTGATGCCACAAGGTCAGCGGTTGCCTGATCAAAAGTGGCAAACTCGAAACCGCGGATTCCCTCCATCGATACAAGGTTCGGCCAGGTGCGTTGCAACCCCCTGGGGTATGTTGAACCGTGACAGTTCACGACAAGCTTATGCCTGTGGGCATCGGCAAGAATATCCTGGTAGTAATCCATCATCGACTGACCGTCACCGCCAAAGAAGTCAACCTTGATTCCCTTTATTCCAAGGCTCTCCAGCCTGCTGAATTCCTCTTCCCTGAGTTCATGTGTAAGGAGCCTGTCTTTCGGGTGGTAGGTCACAGTATTCCAGTCGCCTGCGGAGTTGTACCAGAGTATCAGCCCTACCTTTCTTTCCTCTGCCAGCCGGGCAAGATCGGCGAGCTTGTCCCAGCCGATTGTCTGATCCCAGTTCACGTCTATAAGGCAATATTCCCATCCCATCTCCGAGGCATAGCTGATGAAACGCTTTTGCTCCTCATAGTTGACGGATCCGTCTTTCATCAGGGCCCAGCTCCATGCCGCCCTTCCCGGCCTGACATAGCTGAAGTCGCCCTCCCGTGTCGGAAGAGCAAGATCGGTGCCATGTGTAGACTCGGCAATTATCTCCGGTGTGCTGCCCATTGTAATGATCCTCCAGGGTGTCTGCCAGGGGAGCTTGGATTGCGGGAAAACCGAACCGCCCGTATAACCCTCAGTGGACTCCGGAAATGCGATCACCATCTCATTGGAGCCGCTACCCTTCGTAAGGTGGCTGCCGCAGTAGTTGAGATCAGGCCAGCTCTCAGTAAGATTCACCCAGCAGTTGCCGGAGCGGAACAGGGCAGGGAAGACCCAGCCGTTTGAGTCAGATGCCACAGAGACCAGTGGCACCTCCATCAGATAATTCTCCTCATACGAAGGATTGGTCTGGTTCCAGCCTGACTTCGATGCTGCACGGGGCTGGATCCAGGCAAGAGTCCCCTCCGCAAAACCGAATGAACTCTTTTCGGCAGTGATGTATTTCATCTCCCCGGATTCGCCTGGAAATTTATAGCAGAATGCCAATCCGTCATCCGAAACCTGGAAGATAATGTCAATTGGCTCGCCGGATGAGGCGGAAAGGTGTACCGTATGCCTCATGGCGCTGTAGGATGCATCTCTTTTCTTGCCGTGCAGCATTGTATAACTCTCCCTGACTTCCTCCGGGCCGGTCACTGAATCCAGTTTCAGTCCCGATGAGAAATCGGCATCTTTCCTGATGATCCCGAGTCTGCCTTCAGTGATCACGGCTGTGTCACGGTATATTACAGTATATACCGGCTGCCCGCCCTTCAGAAGATTGAATGCCACAGTAATGCTGCCATCAGGGCTTGTCATGAGGCTTGTTTTCGATTCACTGCAGCCTGCGAATACGGCTATCACCATGAAAGCTGCAAAGCATATCCTTTTCATTCAAAGTCTATTTGAGTTTCTTCTGTTCTTCCAGTTTCTCCAGCCTGATTCCTTCCAGCGGCACGAAACTGTCGTCAGCCAGTTCTGCTATCCGGATATTGCTGCAGAGACCCCTGAACATTATCCTGATTGTATTTCCGACGTTCTCTCTGATCGGTTCCATGATCCATGAAAACTCCTCGGGCCCGCTCTCCAGGGAATGCTCAGTTTCAAGACGAATTTCCTCCTTCAGCCTGTCAGCCTTCTCTGCCAGGTCATCACTTGTCATCCACCTTTTTCCGGTGAGAGGCAACTGCCTCCTGTACTCAAGTGTTTCGAAAAACTCCCACTCAAGCTTGCGATTGCCAAACGAAAGAAACCGCGGATTGATATTGGCTACAATAAGTTCATCACTTTCAGGCAGATACTTGAACCTGAGTTCCTTTAGATCAATGCCGTACTTTGCCTTGAGCGAAACACCCAGGCTGCCGATATGCCTGATTTCGCGGTCATTCAGATTCTCCGTCCTGTTGACTGTACGCTTGAACCGGGTGTCTATCTCGAAGAGATTCATCTCGAGGATACTCCTGATCTGGGTGATCTGGAAATGCCGCTCCTTAAGGAAGGCATTTTCCTCGGCAAGCTTCTCGTTTATCCTGGCCAGGCTCTGGTTCTTCTCCTCGAGCCCTGAGATGTTGTCCTCGAACTTTGAGACCTTCACATTCAGCTGTATCAGCTGCTGTATGCCAAGTATTATCAGCCCGGCAGCCAGGAAGGCAGCTCCCCATACCAGCAGTTTGTTTGCCAGCAGGATCACCGCAACCAGAAGTATTGCGGCAACCAGCAGGTAACGCTTAATCCCGGTCATTGTAAATATCGATTTCTTCATTGCGTTGGTTTTTCCCATTACGGTCAATCGGTCGGACCGGAGTTGCTTACAAATGCCACTTTCCTCCCGTCAGGAGACCATCCCGGAACATTGATGGTGCCCTGTCCGCCGTAAAGATATGCAATTACCTCCGGCGTTTCGGATCCAAAATCCTGCCGGCTGGTTTCAAGTCCGGGGATTGTTATTCTCCTGATATATACATGTTTATAAAAGGGATGATCATCTGCTTTTACTTCTGGAAGGAAAGAAAGGAATACAATCTGACTCCCTTCCGGCGACAGGTGGGGAAACCAGTCGTTGAATTCATCGAATGTTACCTGTTCCTGTTTCGAGCCGTCAGGCTTCATCCTCCAGAGCTTCATAACGCCGGTGCGGGCTGAATTGAAATAAATATACTTCCCGTCAGGAGAGTACTCTGAACCGTCATCCAGACCGGGGGCTTCGGTTAGCCTTATCTCTTTCTTCTTCTTTACGGAGATTTTATAGATGTCATAGTCGCCGTTTCGTTCAGCAGTGTAGGTCAGCCAGCGGCCGTCAGGCGACCAGCCGTGGAGGTAGGAGGGACCCTTCGCGGTGATCCGCTCCGGAGTGCCCCCCTCAGCAGGCATAATGTATATTATCGAATTGTTTTTCTCTTCTGGGGCATGATGGCTGATTCCCAGCATCTTCCCGTCAAATGAGAGCACATGGTCATTGTTGTTGCTTGTGGCAAACCCTGTATTGATCACCTCAGGCTTGCCTGTTTCCAGATCAAACCTGTAGAGCAAACCCTCACTGTTGTATATCAGGTACCTGCCGTCAGGCGACCAGTTGGGAGCCTGTATTGAGTTATGCGCTTTGTAAACCACCTTGCGATGGCCGGTCTCAACATCCAGGATTTCAAGGTTGCTTCCAAGGTAATCACGGTAAGGCACCAGACCGGGCCATGCCGGAATGGTGATCCTTACATTTGAAAAAACAGCTTTTTCGACCACGGTGTTATCATGCGAGCATACAAACAGGCCTGCATACACGTTCCCGGTCAGCGAATCCTGCCTGATTTCAACTGTTTCAAAAGGCCTCCCCCTTACGCCAGCAGAGAAGATGAAAAGATCACCTTTCCTTTCAAGCTGTATTACATCAGGTGCATTCACCCCTGACCTGCTCTCCATCGTTTCTCCCCCATCAACAGTGCGGTACTGCAGCGAGGCCAGTCCGTCGCCGTGCACTGCTGCGCTGACGTGGGACGCCCCGCTTCCGAGTCCTTCCCTGACCATCCAGCCGGCTTTCCTGTGTTCATGCCTGCCTTCTCCAACGAACCTTATATCTGCGCTAAGGATGAAATCGCCCTCCAGCTTCTTCCATGCGAAATGGAACTGGTCAGATCCGAACCAGATATTTTCACCGGATCCGGTCAGGATAAACTCCTGACTCTCCGGCAGGAATTCAGTCGAACCTGTTATCCCGCAGCTTCCTATGTCGCCGCTCCCCTCAAAAGTGTTGCCCGGATTTTGCTGTGACCATATCGGGCCGGATACAAGCAGTGCTGTCGCCATGAGTAACTTAGTGATTGCCGTGATTGCCATAATTGACTGATTTGCAAATCCTCCGCCTGCACGATGCAGTTTTTGTCCAGGCAGGGAAACTCTATCTAAAGATAAATATCCTTCCTGAGATATATCCTCAGCGATGAGAAGATCAGCAAAAACGAAAACCCTGTAAAATACAGAATATTTAACAGGTCTATCCTGTAGGCAGGGTTAACCACATCGAGATCAATGAATTTATATGGACTGACATATCCTGCCCATGAAAGATCAGGTGTGATATTTGAGATTGTGAAGATGAAATAAAGAACCATGACCAATGCCACGCTAAGGGTGGTTATCGGTCTGGGTTTTTTAACAAGGACTGACATAAAGAGACCCAGCGCTGCGAAGAAAAGGTGCAGTAAAAGGGTGTACAGTGACATAATAAGAAACGCATCAACATTATAGGGTTCTTTCTTGCAGGTTTCAAGTGATATGTAACCAGCTATGGTTGTAACCAGATTCAGTGCAAGGATGTTGATGATAACGACGGTCAGCTTACCGCAGAAGACCTGTCCCCTTGTAACCGGCCACGAAAGCAGAAACTCAGCTGTTCTTCCATACTCCTCCTTCAGCAGGATGTTGGAGGATAGTACAATTGAGTAGATGCTCCCCAAAACCAGCATGTAAATCACATTATTGGCGGAATAGAAACCAAGGACCGAAAAAAGGTCGTTGACATCTGAGATGCCCTTGAACTGCAATGCCCCTTCTGGCAGGATGCTTATCATCGCCAGAATCTTTACGTTATTTTCGAGAAATATGCCGTAAAGGGCCATTGTGGCAGTGGTAAGGAATGTTATGATTGCCGTCCAGATCAGCAGGCTTGTTGCATTGCTGCGAAGCTCTCTGAGAAATAAACTCCTGTTCATCAGATTATCCCGGGCTAATTGTAATAGTGCATGAAAATTTCTTCAAGAGAAGGCTCCTCGACTGTCATGTCTGCGATATCCTTTCCGCTCAGTGCGGCAACAAGGCTGTTCATATCGCCTGAATAAATGAATTCAATCGCTTTACCCGAGACGTTGAAGCCGTTTTCCAGTCCCGGCAGGCTGGCCAGGTTCCCTGGTACCGTGTCATTGAATTCAATCCTGATCTTTTTCAGTTGTTTCTTCCTTAATGTCTCTATCGCTTCGACATTGACGATTCTGCCTTCCCTGATTATGGCCACCCGCCTGCAGAGCATCTGTACATCGCTGAGTGTATGCGAGGAAAAGAAAACAGTCATCCCTCTTTTGTTCTCCGAACGAAGAAGATCGAAAAACCTCGACTGCATCAGCGGGTCAAGCCCGGTGGTCGGTTCGTCGACAATAAGCAGCCCGGGACTGTGAAGAAAGCTCTGGATGATTGATAGCTTCTTCCTGTTTCCCGATGACAGGCTGGATATTTTTCTTCCGGGCTCCAGGTCGAAGTAATCCATCAGTTCAGGGATTTTCTCCTCTGCCTGTGAGGCTCCGTAGAATGAAGCAGCGTAACGAAGAAATTCCCTTGCAGTCATATCAGGGTAGGGATTGGCCTCAGAAGGAATGTAGCCTGTACGGGCCCTGATCTTCTTCGAATCCCTTACCGTGTCGAAGCCCATGATCCTTGCGCTTCCGCCCGTCGGGAACAGCAGGTTCAGCAGCACGCGAATTGTGGTTGATTTGCCGGCGCCGTTAGGGCCGATGAAGCCAAAGATCTCACCTTCATCCACCTGAAGGTTTATATTCTCAATTCCCCGGTCCTTGCCGTATCGTTTTGTAAGATCCGAGATCTGAATGGCGGGATAGCTCATAACGTGTTACACTCTTTGGTGGAATCAACAGTGCTCATACCAGGTCACATGCTTCGGGCGGCATCCACTTGGCATCCCGGCCTTCCCACTTGATGTTGCAGCCTATGGGATTGGTGACAGGCACACTGATCTCACGGCCGGTGGTGAGTTCCTCCAGCACCCTGTCAAGGTCATTGACTGTCATACGTGAGGTGTCTCTCGGGGAATCAACGCCCCTTCCTGTGTAAACCAATTCCCTGTCTTGATTAAAAACAAAGAAATGCGGTGTTTTCAGTCCGCCGTATGCCTTAACCACTGTCTGATCCCTGTCATACAGATACTTCCAGGGGAAGTTGTGTTCTTTCATCCTCTTAACCATGTTGGGGAAGCTGTCTTCCTCATAGGTGTGCTCACTGTTGGAGTTGATGCCGACAAAAGCCACACCCCTGTCGCGGAACTTCTCTGCCGTTGCCCTGGTGACCTCATCCGAGCCGATCACATACGGACAGTGATTGCAGGTAAAAAAGACCACCAGGTATGGATGATCATCGAAGTCAGACATGCTGTATTCCCTGCCGTCAGTGGCCGGCAGCCGGAAATCAATGGCTTTCTGGCCGGGTTGTAGTGTATAGCTCATATCTTTTCTTCAGTTTAATTATTTAATTCTTTTACAAAGACAATACTCGGAACCGGTCTTTCCACCTTGCCTGACGGCCTGTTCACTATGCCGTTGACCCCTTCACCCTTAACATAGAGCGCTGTTGACCCTCCGCCGTCAAGATTGAGGATTTCAGTGCATCCCAGGCTCCTCGCCAGTTCCCTCAGCTCGAAGAGGCTCATGCCGTCGGCATAGCCGGACTGCCTGCCGTCAACGGCAATGAACAGAACTTGGCCCCCGGCGGTGATGCCAAGAAGCGACCGCGGATGACGGTTTTTGTTAAAATTGGTGCTGTCAAGCGCCATATCCCTGCCGTTATCAGCAAGCAGCGGTCCGGTGACAATGGCATCTTCAGCTTTCATAAGGCCGGAATCCTCAGCCTTCACGAACCCTTCGTCCTCACGTTCCGGCCCCCAGCCTGCAATATCAACTGTCTCTCCTGTGGCTGTAAAAACCCCCGTTGCCCTTATTCCGAACTCGTTCTCATCTGTTACCGCCACCACTGAATCATTCACCCTGACATAGTGGACATTATAGCCCTTCTCCATGTTGAAAAAGGTGCCGTTGATGGCCGCCAGAACACCTTCACCGGCCGCATAGGCGCTTGTGACGACAGCCTTGTCACCGGCAGCCACCCCGAACTCAAACCGGCCGGCGGTGGTATCGATTTCAACAACATAAACTGCCTGGTCAGAGTCAAAGAGCCGTGCCCTGGCTGACTTCAGAACTACCCCTTCAGTTATGGCTTTGCTGTTCCATTCAATCTCTGAAAGAGACTGTTTGACCGGCAATTCCTGTCCACCGGCTGATAATGAAATTACTGAAATAATGGTTCCTGTAATTATACTTTTGGTATTCATTCTATGATATTGTACTTTAAAGTTTCATAACTTTATGAAATCGGTTTCATAATAATAACTCCACCTGATATGAACACAGAATCCACATTAAAGTTAAATGGTTTTTTCCGGACGGCAGCAACTGCCATATTGTTTATTGCTTTCCTGGCCCCTGCAGCCTCACAGCCATCAGGCGGACCATACGGACCGATACGGCAGACATGGCCGGTGCCTGAAAACGCGGGCCGCATAATATACGTTGCACCGGACGGTGACTCCAGTGCGCCAGGGGAGAGTATCGGTGCACCATCAACTATCGAAGCTGCCTTTACAAAAGCAACCACCGGTGATGTCATCATCCTCCGCGGAGGAACATACAGGACAGGCGACCTGGTGCTTAACCAGGGAATTACCCTCCAGCCATACGCGGATGAGCTGCCTGTACTTAAGGGAACAGGTGTGGCAAAAGAATGGAATGACCTTGGCAATGGTCTGTGGGTGACAAAATGGGACCGTCTCTTCCCTTCAGCGCCGGCCGATTGGTGGCAGAGACTGAGGAGCGGTAAGGATACGCCGGTACACAGGTTCAATGATGATATGGTCTTTATCGACGGCCGGTTCCTGCAGTCTGCCGGGTATGAGGGTGAGGTGAATGAGAACACTTTTTTCATAGATTATCCGACAGGTCTTGTCTATATAGGCGTTGACCCTGCAGACAAACTGGTGGAGATAACAGCCCATAACGTCGGAATCCACCGTATAACAGGCGAATACAATGGCAGGCCTTCTGATGGCCGCGGCCCGGTTATAAGGGGGATCACCTTCACCCAGTACGCTTACCGTGCACTGGAGATCGAAGGGAAGGACCCGGAAGGGATCTCTCCGGAAACGGAGCATGGCAAAGATGTGACCGGCACCACCCTTGAACATTGCACAATATCATTCTGCTCACGCGTTGCCGCATACCTGCGCGGCGATAAACTGACAATACGCAACTGCAGGGTGAGCGACACAAGCACGGAGGGAATCTATGTTCTCAGCTCATCCGATGTTCTGCTGGAAAAAAATATCTTCACCCGGAACAACATTGAGCACATCAGCGGCTACTATCCGGCAGCCGTGAAGATCTTCAACCAGTGCCACAGGGTTACATGCAACGACAACCTGGTGACCGACCTTCCCTTTTCAAACGGAGTCTGGTTTGATGTAGGTAATGCAGATGTGGCTTTTACAAACAACTGGGTCGAAAACGTCGGGCTTACCGGAAGAGCGGTCTCATACCTGCAGACATGGCCCAGCGAGAGCGGCTTCTTCTTCGAGATATCCAAAGGAGCCCTTTGTGCCGGAAACGTCTTTGTCAACTGTGAACTGGGCATTCATATCCTTAACAGCTGTGACGCGAAGATGTACAACAACACCCTCGTCAACAGCACGGCATGCATAAGCCGAAGTGAGCGGAGCGCGGTGGGAGACCATTTCGGGTGGCACCCTGCTACAGGCCCGGGGGTCGATGAACGTGATGGTCATGTTTTTGTCAATAACCTCATGGTGGCCGATGCGTCCCTGAACAGACCTCATCTCTTTGTCTGGCAGCGCGCAATGCTGTGCGACAGCCTCCGCGAACCGCAGTTCAGCACTATTGACAACAACGTTTATATAAAAAACGGGGAGCGGAAAGGGATACCCCTTATTCTCTGGAGCCCTGTACAGAATGAACAGTGCATCGCAGAATTGAACTCTCCGGCTGAGATAAATAAAATGGTCCCCGGTTTCGAGACGATGAGTGTACTGCTTACCGATTACAATACTTTTCTGAGCCCTGAGCTTAGAAACTTCAGACCCCTGCCTTCATTCTTCGGGAAAGCGAAAGCAGCACCTTTTCAACCGGAGATGATGTCTGTCTTCAGGTTGAAAAAGAAAAGCACACCCTGGGTGGGTGCATACCCGCCTCAGATGTAAAAACCTGATTGCATAAAGTATTATACCTCTTTCATTATCAGCCAGGTGGTGTACCCGACATATACAGTCAGGAGTAATACAGCCTCCCACCTGTCAAGCTTGTGACGCTGCGAAGTGAACATTGTGATAAACAGCAAAACAGTTCCTGCGGCCAGGATATAGAAATCCATATTGAAAACCTGGCTGTACGTCACCGGCCTGATTACGGAAACCAATCCGCCGATCAAAAGTATGTTGAAGATGTTCGATCCGACAACATTTCCCACAGCAATGTCAGGCTTCTTCCTGACAGCGGCAACTACAGAAGTGGCGAGCTCCGGAAGAGAGGTACCGGCTGCGATGATTGTAAGACCGATGATCTTTTCACTGACACCCATAGCCTTTGCAATAAATACTGCATTGGTGACCACAAGTCTTCCTCCGAGGATAAGACCCGCAAGACCCAGAACAATGAGACCAATTGTCCTGTAAAGCGGCCCCGGATCCTTGTGTCCCTCAGACCCTGGTTCAAAGTTCTTTATCTGGTGGTATATATAGTACTGGAAAGATATAAACATTACAAGTAGGATCAGCCCGTCAATCCTGCCAAGCATACGGCCTCCTCCGGCTGAAGGAATATTCACCATAAGGAAAAAGATGACAAGTGCCAGAAGCGACATGGGTATCTCCTTCCAGACCGTACTTATATGCACCTTGAGGGGCAAAATAAGCCCTGCAATACCAAGTATAACATACAAGTTAAAGTTGTTGCTGCCCAGGATATTGCCAAATACTATATCCTGGTGATCAGAGGTTGCTGCAAACAGGTTTACAACGAGCTCGGGTGCTGATGTGCCGAACGCTACAACCGTCAGACCGATAGTGAGATCTGAGATATTAAACCTTCTTGCAAGTGATGTGGCACCACCAACAAGCCCCTCGGCACTGATTATAAGTAAAGCCAAACCTGCCAGAAGCAGAAGAATTTGAATTGTCATGGATTTCTCTTTTCAATTCAGGACGGCAAATATAACACCCGGAGCAATAAAATGTTAAAAGACGCTTATGATATTCATCATCTGTTACTTATCGAGCCAGTCATTCTCTTTAAGTGCCGACAACCCCTTCATGATGATCCGGTCGAGATCCTCAGGCGGCCTGTTGAACAGTCCCACGTACAGCAAATCCTTTTCGGGTATCGTGAAATAAAACGCCCTGAACCCGCCCTGGTCACCGGTGTGATAAACGAACTTCACCCCGAAAGAGTTTGCCTGCCCGAGGATCTGCTCCTCACCGATGAACCAGCTGTAACCGATGAAGGGCGGTTCGCTCCCCACCCAGGTGTCATGACGGCAGATTGTCCTTGATTTTTCAGTCAGCTCCGCACCCAGGAAAAGATTTTTCCTGATCGCTTTTTCATACAGCGCAAGCTCATTCACCGAGCTCCACACCCCTCCGTTGCCTGCTGCCGGGAAAGTGGGAAACTCACCGTAGTCAGACTCAGTCCAAATGCCGTTCATCATCTCGTAAGCATGAGACACGCCAGACTCGGGATGCGGTCCGTCAGTAATTGTGCTTGTAACCATACCTGCCGGTGCGAAAATCCTGCCAGCAATGAAACCCTGCCACTTCTGCCCGCTGACCTTCTCTATTATCAGGGCCAGGCCGTTGAACGCGGGATTGGAATATTCATACCTCTCGCCCGGTTCAAAAACCAGCTTCTCCGCCTGCATCACCGGAGTCCAGTTCTCATAGTCCTTCGCGGTGATGAAAAATTCCGGATTCTCGCTTACCGGCCTGTTGTCAGGCAGACCTGATGTGTGGGTCAGCAGGTGCATCACAGTCACTTTATCGGCTATTTCACGGCTTTTGAATTCCGTAAAGTATTTGCTCAACGGGTCTGCAACTGACAGCTTTCCTTCCTCCTGAAGGATCAGTATCCCGTTGGCCACGAAAGTCTTCGAAATGGATCCGAGGTTGAAAAGGGTGTTCGGGGTGATCTCCTCCCTTGTCTCCATATCGGCAAGCCCGAAACACTTAAGAAATACGGTACTGTCTCCTTTCATGACCAGAATCGCACCTCCTGGCTCTCCGGCTCCGAACTCCTCGTTAATCAATGAATCTAGCCCTGTAAACATTTCATTACCTGGTTGTTTGGTTGCACATGAAGCCATAAGCAGGCTGAATAGAAGTATTATGGCAGTTCTCATATTGTTTGATTTGTGATTGCTTCGTTGTTTCTCCTGGCGTGTTATTCCGGGAATCATTTTTCCCTCAGCCTGTTGTATTTCCGGAGTATCTCCAGTGTCTTCCCAACGGGCAGAGCTTCTACGATCATGCCCTTCCTGGCTTTCACGGTTTCAGCAGCAAAAAGTGAGTTTATAATGGCCTCCTCGGTTGCCTCGGCAGCAGCCTGGAAAAGCAGATCCATCTCATCATTCCTGATCTCGCGCCATTGTTCATAAATGGAATCTGAAGAGTAGGGGATACGCAGCTCCTCAGCCGTGGATACTGCAATTATATAATCTCCGCTGCCGTTTGAGCCTGATGCTCCGGTTCGCATCATGCCGGCAAAAGCCCTGGACCCGAGCCTCTTCAGGTTCCTCGATGTGAGCGGCGCATCAGTCATTACAACAATCATACATGAGCCGTCTTCCTTATATTCATTCAAGGTTGTCCGGAAGCTATGGCGGCCGAGTTCCTGCCCGACAGGCACACCGTTGATTGTCAGAATTCCCCCGTAATTGGTCTGGACAAGTACACCAACGGTAAAACCACCCCTGGTAGCAGGCAACACTCGCGAAGATGTGCCAATCCCTCCCTTGAACCCGAAGCAGACAGTGCCTGTACCTGCTCCGACATTACCCTCGGCAACAGGTCCGCCGGTCGCATTCCTGATCGCTACCAGGACATGTTGCGTGGTGATGTGTCTTCCCCTGATGTCATTGATCCTGGCGTCATTTGTCTCACCAACTACGGCATTGACACTCGTCACACCCTCATTGCCGTGCTGTGAGAGAGTATGCTCAATCACCGCAGAAACGGCGGTGGAAACGCTCAGTGTGTTTGTCAGAACCACCGGGGTCTCGAGGTTGCCCAGCTCCTCAACCTGGGTGTACCCTGCCAGCTTGCCGAATCCGTTGCCCACGAATATTCCTGCCGGGACCTTCTGCTGGAAGATGTTTCCGTCATGGGGCAGAATGGCTGTGACCCCGGTTCTGACCGAGTCGCCTTCCTTCAGTGTGACCTGTCCCACCTTCACCCCGGGCACATCGGTAATGGCGTTGTAACTGCCGGTATGCAGTATGCCGATCTCTATTCCGTAATCCCTGGCTCTCTTCATCTGGGCATCTGTGTTCTGACAGTTCAGGACCGGCAGCATCAAAAAGACTGAAGCTGCTGCCCTGATAAGTTGTCTGTTAATCATTTTTTCCGTTTTCGGTTACTGTTCTCCGGTGCGGTC
>Ga0116154_10000937_pt1 | contig 27909 bp, 31 predicted proteins | sample AD_UKC030_MetaG_FD_89898 | JGI IMG/M metagenome (GOLD analysis project Ga0116154, IMG submission 89898) | Active sludge microbial communities of municipal wastewater-treating anaerobic digesters from USA - AD_UKC030_MetaG | ecosystem: Engineered > Bioreactor > Anaerobic > Digestate | place: USA...
TCGTGTGCTCTGACTCATGGTTTTGTCCATTCTCGCCACGGTAACAGTTGCTTTTGGCACAACGTATCATTTTCCCCTCTCTCGCCCCCCCCTCCGGGTAACAATACTTTTGGCGCAATTCGCCTGTCAGCCATATTGAATTTTTCTCTTTTTCGGACAGTGAGGTGTGCCTTACACTGGGCCGGATTCTTAACCGCCAAACACTTTTTGAATCGAATGGCCATGGCGGTGGCGAGAACCAACCAATTCAAAAGCCTATGAGCCCCATTATTAAAGCCACTTACCTCTCCCTCGCCGTTGTTGCCTTGCGGTTCGCCCCCACTCAGTTATGCAGCGATCCCATCCCGGCCGATTGCCGCACTGGCGGCTTCGCCATCGGTTGCCAAGCCTATACTTTCAATCGCTTTACCTTCTTCGAAGCAATCGAAAAATCCGCCGCCGCGGGCGGCAAAATCATTGAGCTGCCAACCGGTCACAAGCTGAGCCTGGAAGAGCCCAACGTGAGTTTCGACCATAACGCCTCGGACGCCGTGCTCGAAAAGGTGAAGGCTAAACTGGCGCAGCATCATCTGCGCGCCGTTAACTACGGCGTCATCGCCATACCCAAGGACGAGGCGGCGGCTCGCAAGATTTTTGAGTTCGCCCGCAAGATGGGTCTGTATGCCGTGATCACGGAATCGGTGGACGCGATGGACACGATCGAGCAGATGGTCAAGGAATTCGACATTCGGGTCGGTATCCATAATCACCCCCGCCAACCGAACAATCCAAGTTACCAAGTCTGGGATCCTAATTATGTGCTTTCCGTGGTCAAGGACCGTGACCCCCGTATTGGCGCGTGCGCCGATACCGGACATTGGGTGCGGTCAGGATTGAAGCCCGTGGAATGCCTGCGCCTTTTGCAGGGCCGGATTGTCAGCGGTCATCTCAAGGACCTCGACCGCATGGGGCCTGAGGCCCACGACGTCCCCTTCGGCACCGGTGTAGCGGATATCCCGGGCGTCTTGGACGAGTTGAAACGCCAGGGTTTTGTGGGCAATCTGGCCATCGAATACGAATATAACTGGACGAACTCACTCCCCGAAGTGGCCCAGTGCATCGGATTTGTCCGCGGCTACGGAGCCCGGAAATAGCTGGCATCACGAACGCCCAACTACCGATCCTTAACCTTAACTCAACGCTCACTGCCCATGAACCGGCCGTTCCGACTGGAGGGCATTGCTCCGTCAATGCCCATTATTTTAGGGCCGTGACGAGGCTCTTGGCGACCCAGACTCCCGGCAATAGTCATGGCTTTGAAGCGGAGTTCTGCGACGCGGACAACGGCGTGCAGCTGCAAGGATGGATCTTCTGGTCGAGCAACGGGTCCGCCACGGATGCCTGGAACTATGAGAATCTGTGGGGAATCATGAAACTGGAGCAAATTCCAATTCTCCCGACGCTGCAAGTATCCAACTGGAACTGGTCGGACGGAGCGATGGTGATGACCCTGGCGTGGACAAACGACGGGAGTTCCTGCGTGCTCGAGAGCACGGCTTCGGTGAAGGGCGGCTGGGCTCTGGTCCCGGCGCTCTTCACCACCAACGCGAATGGGATTTCCACCGTGGTCACCAACCCGGCCCCGGCACAATTCTATCGCTTGAAAGAGAATTGAATCGCCCGGCTGTTGCGCCGCGATTCGAGGTGGCGCACGACATGACTGGCAAGCTGCGCTTCCTGTGAACGTCGCAAGCTCCGAGTCGGGCGCGTATCGCAGCTTTTATCGGCATAATCGCCGGCGAATCGGGTTTGATTTTTGGCTTTCCAGTGATTACCTAAAAACATGATCAGAAACGGGAACCTTTTCTGTGGTTTATTGGCGTGCGCCATGGCTTTCACTTCGGCTTGGGCCGGCGAACCGATATCGACTCAACTCAGCCCCTCGCCGGGAATTACGGAGCCGGACCTCATTCCCGGACTCCTCAAGCGGGTTGCCGAGGCTAATCTGCGTAAATGGGTCGATTACCTGGCCAAAGATCCACTGCCTTTTCGGAAGGCCAACTACACCGTTCCGGGCCACGCACAGAACTCGCTGGATGAAACCGACGCCTGGATCGAGACCCAATTGCGGAGTTGGGGTTACCAGGTCGAGCGCCAACTCTGCGAGGTCCGCGCCTATGGCTGTGACCTGAAGAAGCCCAAGCACCACACCTATGCCCAACCGCCCCCCGATGCGCCCGTTTACCGAGTGTGCAATCTCTATACGAAGAAGACCGGTCGCCGCCGGCCGAACGAGATCATTCTGTTGCTCGCGCACAAGGACTCGCAAAGCTGGAACGACAGCCCCGGCGCCTACGATAATGCGGTTGGCACGGTCGCTGTGATGGAACTGGCACGTGTGCTGGCGAGCTATGAGAACGAACGCACCATCGGATTTTTGTGGTGCAACGAGGAACACACCCCCTGGACCAGCCTCACCGCCGCGAATCATTTCCGCCAGCGGGGCGACAACCTGGTGGCCATCTTTAACCAGGACAGTCTGGGAGGAAAATCGGACGACGACATCGCCGCCGGACGGAAAACCAACGTCTCGCTCTACACCACTCCCGAAGGCCAACAACTGGCAGACCTGATGTCCCAAGTGAATGAGGTCTATCAGATCGGGTTGCTCCAGTCCTCCTGTCGGCGGCAACAGCCCGGGGATGACGACGGTTCGTTCGTCAAGGCTGGCTACGGTCGTGCCATCGCCAACCTCGGCTCGTTCCCTTATGCCGACGCGGAATATCATCTGGCAGGCGACGTGGCGGAGCGTGTGGATATTGTTAACGTGCGGATGACCACCCAAGCCACGCTGGCCGCCGTGCTGCACCTCGATCGAGCGCCCGAATAAAGCCAATGGGGTCCTGGGACTAGTGGCGTAGTTGCCTGAGCGATTTGGGGTGGAGGTTCATGCCTTTGTGCTCATGGACAACCACTACCATCTGTTTTAAATTTTTAACTTGAGCACCGCTGGTGGTGAAACTAACGGTGTGGGGATTGTTTTGCGGGTGGAGAACGGCGCGCGGTTCCTTGCGGCAGTTGAAATTGAAGCGTTGGCTCGAGATCGCAGTTTCCTCGATAAGGCCCAAAAGGCCATCAACCGGCACTGGCAGGAAAAAAATCACGGACGAAAGGATGGATGACACTGAAAACCGATGACTATAAACCATTGCATCGGCTTCAGTAACCAGGCGCTCCTGCAGCACCGATCCCATGCGGTAGCGACCGAAAGACCGCCGACACTATTGTTTTGGCTTATCGGACTTGGGATGGACTCTCTGACCTCAGGAAATGTGTGAAAAAACGATAGATTTGCTCATTCGACTCGGGTGTGGGGGAATGATCTGCTCGATGGGTCAGAGCCACTCGATTCGTATAGCCCAGGAATGCATTCACCGCACGCGCATGGTTGAGGGCCTGCCAGCGTTCCAGGCCATCCTCAGATCCGCCTGAAATCAGAACCGGACGCGGGGCCATCAAGGCATGCAACTCATGGAGGTCATGCCCGGATTCAAAGAGAACCCGGTAGGCACCGGTGCGCGGATTCGTAGCCGAAGGCGTGCCTAGGGCGCGCGGACGGTCTCGCTCGTATCCAAGATACCAGGGGTCCCAATAATTGACGTTGGGCCGGCGTTCATCGAACACAATTCCCGGATCGGACCAGGCGGCGCAAGCGAAACGATTGTCCAGACAAGCGGCAAACATCGCCCATTTGCCGCCGTAAGAATGACCCACCACTCCGATACGATTGGTATCCACTTCGGGCCGGTGGGCTAGGACGTTCCAGCAATTCGCCGCCACATAAGCGAGAAACGACAGCGGCTGGCATTGCGCCTGGCCAAGGACTGGCGCGCGTGCCAAACCGCCGGGTGACCCAATCGATAAGGTGACGAAACCGCGCTGGGCCAATTGCAGGCCGAAGTCTCGCAAGTCCTCACCTAAACCGATACTGGTTTTAGGTTCGTAATACGGCACAAGGACAGCCGGAAATGGACCTCGGCCATCCGGAATTAACAAGAAGGCCTCCTCGAATTGATGCGGAGCAATCTCGAGGCGTACCCGATGTTGGATGAAGCTCCCCCGGCGCTTTTGATCCAGGTAGTCTACTCTCGGTTCCGCCAGCAGTGCGGGCCAAGGTCCCATGATTTTGTGCCAATAGGCAAGGATCTCCTGGCGGCGCGCTGGCCAATCAAAAATCCCCTGGACAGGACGACCATCGTAGAAAATCAGGGGCGACTTATATATCCCAAACTGATTGGTCCACCCTGGCGGTGGAACGAAAAAAGGCGCAAGAGCGTGTTCGATGTCAACCTTTTCGACTGCGTTCTTTTCTGATGGTGGACTGCTGCTCCGGCTCGGTTCCTCGGACAGCGCTGCCTGGCTGCCGAAAGGAAGCCACACCCAGCCCGTGGCAAACAACCAATACCAGGTACTAATGACCATTGATTTGTGCATAATCAGGAGAACCTTGTCCGTGTGATTGCCAGGCAATATGGCTGCATCCCTGATACAGCGCTTCGCTGGTCAATTGCAGTCCCTTGTTCCGGTTTTCCTCCGGCTTGCCTGGATGGGAATGGGGCGACTTGGGGCCGAATGTCCGATTCAAATCGCCCTGCCATCTGTTGCCGGAACCACGAAAAGGAAGGGCGGCGTTTGGCATAAAACAAGTGCGTCGTCCGACTGCGCCGGTAATCTGAAGCTCCGAATCTGGGGATAGGGGCACGGAACAACGGCGATTGCTCCAGAAATTCCGCCCAGTCCTGCTCCAGCTTCCGGTCTGCAATGGCATACCACACCTCGACGGGGATAGCCCAGCGCAGAAGGTAATCAATATGCCAGTGCGGGTTAGCACTCGATTCCAGGTGGTGGCGGATCCGAGCCTGCAAGCCCCCGGCACCATGGGCACTGCCCACATACGCATAATACCCTGGGACTAGATCGAAGGTCCCGAGCCGGCCAATCTCCAGACGTTCGGCCTGATTCAAGCGAGCTAGCAAAATATAGGTCCCCTTCTCTTCCGGTAGTGCGATGTCCATATACTTCAACGAAGCCTGTCAGGCCAGGCGGATTTCCGGATCATCCTCGTAAGCGGAATCGAGGTGGCAGAGCAAATGCAGAATCAAGGCAAAAACCTTAAACAGTGACTTGAGCCGGTCCACGTCCTTGATCACTCCCGGCACGGCGAAGTAAAGCTCGTCCACGCCTTCCGGAAACTCGGCGCCAAACCACCCTTCATCATCCTTAACCTGGACATGGAAGTTCGGCTGGCCAGCGATCATTGTCCGGAGGGGATCATGCGAGAGGAGTTGTTTCACTTTGGCCGGATTATTGCCTTGGATGATGAACGGTTCGTCGAATTCCGGGTCGCCGACCTCGATGTCCTGCATTCCAAAGAGCTTGCCGAGTCCGCTGAACACGCTTTTGCGATAAATGCGGAACCGAAAGCCGTCTTTGTTAAGGTATGGTGCCCGCAGCCGAGTGTAGGTCGTGCTGTGCTTGCCACCGGATTCGGTGAAGGTGTCCAGCGTGATGGTCCATTCCTTCACCCGGATTAAAACCTTGGAGCCGCGCCAGAAGCCACCATCCACAAAACTCGATCCGGTCTCCTCAGCCAGGCGACGCCAAACCTCTTCCTGGCTGGGGCCAAAAAGTTTTCGGAGAAAGCCCATGTGGCCAAGTCTGCCTTAACCGTATCACCAGGGCAATGGCTCATTCGGGACTCGTAAAGCTCAACGCCTTCATAAACCTCCCAATGGGCCAATGCCTACCGTTTTCCCATGAGCACTGCGGTTAATCTCCACACTCAAATCCGACCGCACTACCCCCCCCACAAATCCCACCCCCACAATCCTGCAAATTCCATCCCTCTCCCAACCCCGCAAAATGCGGCTAATAACCGGTTGGGCTTTTATGGTTAACTATGCTCACCGATTAACTCGGTCCTTTCGAAACCACTTGAGTAATATTTTCTGGCGGGCGGTTGGTTCCATCGCCGGTTGATGATTGTCTTTATCCGACCCGTGCTCAACACTCCAGCCATCCCATTCGCGGAATGCATGATAGGTCCAATCCCAGCCGTGCGCTTCGAAAATACCGATCACATCATCCAGGTATTTGTCTCCACCGAGAGCCCAGCGGATGGCGCTAAACTCACCCACGTACATGTGAACGCGATAACGTCGGGCGAAGTCGATAGCCGGGCCTATCGCCTTTTCCAGGGCTGCTTGATCCCACATTACACCGGCGATGCGTCCGGGGTAGGTGATCGGTCGGGAGGGACTAAACACGCCCTGGTGCGTGAATTCAGTCGGAATGTACATGTGAAAACTATAAATCGTGTTGGTCAGTGGAATGGGTTGAAAGCCCACGAATCCTTGGGCTGAACCCCAGCTTGGGGGTTCGACGATCAGGGTGCGACTAGGATCAGTTTCGCGCACCGCCCGACCTGCACGCAAGGCGAGGTCTTGCCAATCGTCGCAACCCTCGGCGACGTTGCTGTCATCAGGTTCATTAACCAAGTCATAGCCCCAAACACGTGAATCGTCCTTATACCGCGCCGCAATTTTGCGCCAGACCTCAATGAATTTCGCTTGGGCGCCAGGGTCGGTCCAGAGCGACCCAATCGCGGCCTGATAACCGCTCGAGGTGGCTTTGCCGCCCGGGGGAGAATGCAGGTCGACAACGACCTTAACTCCCATCTTGCCGGCCCAGACCAGACCGCGATCCAAGCGGGCTAACTCGTCTTCGAGCCACTGGTCATAGGCCGTAAAGCCAGCTTCGTTTGGCGGAACTTTGTTGCGGATCAACTGCCAGCGCACGAGATTGGCGCCCCAATCTTGCGCAAGCACAGCTATGTCCTTTTCGGTGAGCGATCGCGGAGAAATCATCGCCCCTCGCAAACGGGGTAGAGCGTGTCCTCGAAATATGGGTTGATCCGAAGGAGCATCCAGGGCGGTAGCGACTTCGCGGGCTAAGGTGAGGCGGAGCTCATCAAAGACCACCCGTCCAGAGACCTGTTCCAGTCCCAGCACAAGGGTTACAGCGGTCGCGTTTGTAGGGACGAGAATTCGGGTAGAAAAACGCTGCCAGCCGAAGGAGCCTATGGGGATTTCGGCTTGCGGCCATTGGGGACCGGTGGGCGTGTCGATTCGCACCATCAACTTGATACCATTCCATGGCTTGGCTTTGGCGCTGACGTTCTCGGCCTTGACGTCAGCCCCCATGAACACAAAACGCCCACGGAGCGTTTCTATGGGCAGCGTAAACGTGCGCAGCACCGTTTCCAGAGGATTGCGGTTCGTTATCAATAACACACTGCCACGGCCCAGTTCCTGAATGATCTCCCTCCCGCCGGACCCGGATTGCAGTTCGGCCGGGTTGTCCAGAGGATAGTGCCATAGAACATCCCCCACACGCACCGACCCAGCGACGGCGGCAGCGGTATGGGCGAAAGCCAACAGCAACGACAGCAGTCGGAACAAATTCATGCCTCGAACATTACACGCTTTGGAGTGAAAACCTGCAGCGAATTTTTCTGGAACCCAGCCCACCCAGCCATCGAGACGGTCCGGGAGTATGCCGCATTTGAGTTTTCACCCGATGTGGCTGAGGAGGTCGTGAAAGTCGTCGACGCTTTTGAGAAGAACCATCACCGAGGAGAGATCGGCCCGAGTGCCCAGGAGGCCTTTGATCGCGTCCATCGCATCGAGGCGAAGCTGACACCGCAAGCACGCGCGGCTTGGCGATGGCGGGTTATTTACCTGCGGGCGCTGATCGATCGGGAAATGTTGAGGACGCAGGGCAAGCTTGAGGGCAAGGCGTTGCAGGAGGCATTCCGCGAGTTGACTGCTATCTACCATGCCGAGAATGCCCACTCGATGCCGATCCGCCCGCCGCAGATCAGTGATGCGGACTCCAAGTGAAGGCTCTCTGGAAACAGGGGTGTTAGCAGAATACAAAACAGGAAGGATTATGCATACACTCCCGTCTCAGTAGCCATTTCGTCAGCGTCTTGATAAGGCTTGTTTTGACTATTGGGGACGAGCAAGATTTGGTCATATTTTATCTATTTATGATCAGAAAAAGTCTGGCGGTTTTTGCGTGTGCGATCTTGGCTTTGAGCGCAGCCAGCGCTGAGGACAATTCAAAATGGATCTCCCTGTTCAACGGCAAGGACCTCAGCGGCTGGACAGTGCGTGGCAAGACCACATGGTCCGTCCAACAGGGCGTTCTGGTGGGCCTTGGCGGTATGGGACACATTTACACCGAGGCCCGGTGCTCAGATTTCGAGGTCAAAGGCATGTTTCGTGTCTCCAACCAAGGAGCTGTGCCTAATAGTGGGTTTTATTTTCGGGCCAATCCGCCAGCGGATAATCCGAACGACTTCCCTCAGGGTTATGAGGCCCAGATCTGTAACCATGGCGACGGTTATACGGGATGGCTATGGAAGCCGGGAAAGCCAACCGGCAAAGCCACAGAACTACTAACCAAGGACGGGGAGTGGTTTAGTTACCGCATCCGGGCTGTGGGCACGCACCTTCAGTTCTGGATCAATGACAAACTGGTCATGACGTATGATGATGCGGAGTACAAAACGGGCCACTTTGCCATTCAGGGGCATAACCCTGGAATGAAAGTCGAGGCCAAGGAACTGTACTACATGGACTTGAACAAATAGTGGCTTGTCACGCTCGCAACAAAGCTCCCCAATCACCGTTTGAAGCCGGGCTGAAGGGTCCAACCCGGATTCTGAGATTGTCCCTCGACTTCATAGGCACCCACGTCAAAGGGGCTGCCGCGTTTGCTTGTATTGAAATCGAATGGAGGTGCAAAAGTGGCATCCGCCTTGCCCAACAGCGGCGATCCTGGCCTGGGCCAGAAGTCATGGCGCGTTGCATCCCCCCATGCCAATGCAGGCGTGCCACCCTCGAAGCACTGGCAATCGTCGATGGCGATGCCGGCCATGCCGCCATGCACATAGGCAAATCACTGATGGCAGATCCATTTCAATAGAGCGTAAAATTCAATTCGGTCCCCAGCGAGGCTGGCGGATTGGGTTTCTGGCCACGCTCATTTTTATAGATATAGACGTGGGTCATGGCCCGGGTGGACAGGGCCACGTCCGGGATCCCGTCGCCCGTGAAATCACCGGTCAATACCAACCGTTCTTCACCGGCCTCGTCGTCCTGACCGCGCATGGCCAAGGTAACCAAACGGCGGCCGGTCCCGTCATAAAGAACACGCGGTTGGGCGATGACAATCTCCGCTACACCATCGCCAGTCCAGTCCAGCAGCGCGTGGTGCCGGGCGTAGTCGGTCATAATGCGGGTCTTCACCTTGCCCATCTCGTCCAGAACCCAGAGCGGGCTTTGGCCCCAGGGCCGATGGTCAATGTCCACTGCCAGTTGCAGGCCCGGCGAGCCCGCGCAAATCCGGCCCACGTCCACCGACTCGAAATGCTCGCCGGTCAATTCCCAAATCGGTTTGCCGTTGCCATCCATCAGGGCCATGCCATTGGCGCCACAAAAGGTCATCACAAAGCGGAACTCGTCCGGCGTCTTGCCGGCGCGTACCAGGCGGAAGCAGTCGCAATGGCCGCGGCTGACATCCAAGTGCGGCGGTTGGAACACCCAACGGATCGAGCCGTCAGCGTTGAGCATGGCGTAGCCGGCCATGATTTCCTGGCGGCCGTCGCCATCGAGATCCACTGGCACCGGTTGGTGAGCCGTGCGGTATCCACCAGGATTTCGGGACGTCCACAACTGGCTTCCCTCGCGGTTAAAGGCCCAAATCTGGGTGTATCGGGTTTTGACCAGCACATCCGCCCCGTGTGCTGCGCCGGAGAGATTGGCAAAAACGAGGCAATCGGTGGCGTCCTTGGGCAGTGGCCACCGGCGTTTTTCCTTGCCCGTGGCACCCTCCAACTCGACGAGATATCCCTCGGTGCATAGCACGACTTCGTTGCGGCCGTCGCCGTCCCAGTCATAAATTTGGCAGGCGACATCGTGGTGGAGTTGCTTGCGCCCGATCTTGGGATTACCCCAGCGCCAGAGGACGCTGCTGTCGAGACGCTGGGCGACGACCGCACTGGTAAAGTGAACGTCATTCTGGTCCACGTTACGAGCGCTGAGGATTTCGACGGCTGCGTCACCGTCCAAATCCCCTGCCACAACCCAGGCGCCACTGAATTCGGGGTCCAGAGTGATACACCTCCAGGGTTGAAGGACGGGCACATCGGTTTCGTTGGCGCCGGGAGCGCCGTTGATCGATAAACCACTGGCAAAAAGGACGGTCGCTTCCAATAAAAGCAGCTGAACAATCGCGTAATCCATGGCCTGGGTATACCAATCCTGGCGAGATCTGGCGCGCAGAATTTCACGGACCTGGCTGTCGGCAATCGGCGTGAACCGAGCATGCAGCAACTGCTGTTCCCATCCGTCGGGGCTCAAGCAAGGATCTTGTGCCAGAGCGCCAGAGCGTTTGCCTCCTCGAAAGCCTTCGCTTTTCCCAGTGAAGGGTTAATATTCCAGTGGTCATGTTCCGCGTCATTCATCGAACCCATGTCCATTGATGAGGCCTGCCTGGATCTTTCGGCGGTTTGCCAAGCCGAGAACGCAGACGATTCCCTGCACAAGGCCCTTGCCCATGGCCCAGCGATTGAAACAACAGATTCAAAGCCAACGCCAATTGACCGCGACCATCGGCGTGGCCGCTAATAAACTCCTGGCCAAGATCGCCAGCGATTTCAGAAAGCCCGACGGCTTAACCCTGATCGCCGAGTCGCAGAAGGTGTCCTTCTTGCGTCCGTTGCCTGTGCGAGCTCCTTATGGTGACTTGCTGGGTGAGGAGTGGGACGCTTCAGAGATTGCACCAGGCCATCTCCTGGGATTGCTGCGGAACAACCATCCTCAGTCCGATGGCTACTTCTGGAAAACCGAAAGCCTGGATGGCGGCCGGACCTGGCAGATACCAAGGAAAACCAATGTGCAAAGCCGTCGAGCGACATCCCCACCCCAAATTTGCTGGCACAACCAGACCCCCACTCTGATCTTTGCTGATCGCCGCATGGTTTCGGTTTCAGCGGCCAAAACCACTGATCCGGCGTTCCTCAATTGGGAACCAGACTGGCGGTTACCATGCTATTATTATAATGACGACCAGAGCCAGATTCTCGACGGCAGCTATCCGGTTTCAGTTCAAACCGGCCCTCACGAACGCTTGATCGTAGATCAGTGGCCCAGCCCGGACTGGCTGTGGCGTCTTCCTGCTGGAACCAAAAGGAACTCGAACCGCCTGAGTTCATCGCGCGCGCTTTCACCTCGTAATAGCCGTAACTCGATCGCGCCTTTGTGTGCAGCGCCGCTGAACTGTAGTCGTGATATCCATCTTTTTCGAGGTTTGGAGGAGCTGGTTCCTTGCGTATGGTTAAATGCAGCCGCCCATCGTGCACGGCGACATTGGCCGGATTGAACCAGGCCGGCTATCGACCTCGCCACCAAGACATGCCTACCCTCCACTTGTTGGTGTGCTAAGGCAAACGCGAACACGGCTGATTAGCTTGGGGGCAATTCCGAGGGAATCAACCACTTCGTTCCGTGACGAGGCCTCTGCCGCCCACAGGCGCTCGCCAGCACAACTACTGCTCGTTCCTTTGACGCGAATTCCGTGCTTCAAGTTCTCTCGGATGGTGATTATTCTCTGCTACATGTCCTTCCTCGTTTTGGTCCTGGCCTTTGTTTTGGGCAGCTTGACTGCCACCATAGCCGACAACCCGCATCCGAACGTCTTGGTCATCTTGACCGACGACCAGCGCTGGGATGCGATGGGGTGCGCCGGACATCCCGTGCTTAAGACGCCCAACCTCGACCGATTGGCGTCGGAGGGGGCACGGTTCGCCAACGCCTTTGTCGTCACCTCGCTGTGTTCACCAAGCCGGGCGTCGATGCTCAGCGGCCTTTATGGCCACCGTCACGGGGTGCTCAACAATTTCACCGAGTACCCGGACACGTTACCGAGCTACCCGAAGCAACTGCGCGCGGCGGGGTACGAAACCGCTTACATTGGCAAGTGGCACATGGGGGAAACCAATGATGCCCCGCGCAGTGGGTTCGATTTCTGGATGAGCCACCGCGGCCAGGGGAACTATTTTGACACGGAGTGGAACATCAATGGGCAGCGACAGCTCATTCAGGGCTACTACACGACCGTGGTTACCGAAAAAACCGTTCAGTGGCTCCAACGCCCACACCCGAAGCCTTTCCTGCTCGTGGTTGGTCAGAAGGCTCCTCACGGCGGCCCGATTCAATCCGAACCAAAATATGAACATGTCTTTGACGGCTTACGGATTGCGAAACCGGCCAACTTTGACGCCTGGTCGAAGGGTAAACCAGCCTGGTTGGCGGAGAGCTACCCCACCTGGCATGGGGCGGGAGGTCCGCTCTACAACTACTTGGACTATGACAAGTTCGCGAAGGCTTACCTGGCGACGCTCTTATCCGTGGATGAAAGCGTGGGCCGGATCTACGAGACGCTGCGCCAGACAGGGCAACTGGATCGAACCGTGATAGTCTTCACGTCCGACAACGGGTTTGCTCTCGGTGAGCACGGGCGCGTGGACAAGCGGACCATGTACGAAGAGAGCCTACGGGTGCCTTTGATCGTGCGTTACCCTCCGCTTGTTCCCAAGGCGAAGGTGATCGAGCAGATGGTGCTTAATCTGGACCTCGCCCCCAGTCTGCTGGAGATTTGCGGAGCGAGACCTTTGCACGGGATCGATGGCCGCTCATGGAAACCGCTGCTCGAGGGTAAAACCAAGGGCTGGCGCACTTCCTTCCTCTACTTCTACAATTACGAGAAGGAATTCCCCTACACACCGAATGTCCGCGGTGTGCGCACTGACCGATGGAAATACATTTTTTACCCGCACGGCGACGGCAGTCCGGACCATTATGGCGCCGAGCTCTACGATCTACGGGCAGACCCGCTTGAGCTGAACAATCGGATCAATGACCTTGAGTTCTTGGACGTGATCGAAGATTTGCGGCAGGTGCATCACCGTCTCATGAAGCGCCACAAAGCTCTACCGGATCGAATGCCGATGGATGGAGGAATAATCAACGTTCTGCCGCGCTTTTAGACACGCAGCGGTTTCCGTGGCCAGGGAAGCTGATAACATAATGTTGATGCAAACCACCGACCAACGGTATCTCGATTACACCATAGACGCCGAACCATCGTTGAAAGGAAATTGGACGCCGCTTGATATCCAAAGGTTCACGGCTGAAGTCGCTAGCCTGCAGCGCACCAAGTGCACAGCCGTGAGATCGCCAACATCGCTTTGTACCGCCAAGTCAAGGTCTCCCATCGGCTTAGGACCCCATGCTGCCGGGGGTTTGACATGAACTGAAGGCCGGGTTGGTCGATGCTCAGCGGTGTTGGCCTGCTTGGGATTGACCGGCTACCGATCATAGACCGTAACCACCAGCGGTGATTGTGGGGGCAGGCGGTTGTGTTTCATTAAGGAGCGAAGCTGTTCTTGATTCAACGCGGCGTTGAACACGAAGACTTCATCTAAGCAACCGCGGAAGAACGGACCGCCAGTGAACCAAGAATTGGGCGTCTGGTACGAAAGATTCCGCCCAAGCCACATGTTGTGCGCCAGCGCGCCGGAGGTTATCGTGCGGATCTCCTGCACCGCCTTGCGCGCCGCAGGTTCGAGATCACCGTCCACGAAAAGCAATATGTGCGTGCCCGCGTCCGGACGATGGCCGCCATACATGACGACCGCGCAGTGATGCCAGCGATCATCCCGCAAATCGCTGCTTCCGACCACCCAACCGCCATGCACCCCGACCCGCAATCGACCCAGGGGCCCATCCTTGATCTCGGGATTGACCGAGATCTGCCAGGCCATTCCCGGTCGACCGAAGGTGCCCCAGTTTATGATGCCGTAGCCTTCATTGGTCTGTGAGTTTCGCGGTACTTTAGCCCAAAACGCCACGGTGCGCGGTTCACCGCCGGGGATGCCGGGGAATTCGCATTCCACGAAGTCGTCCTTGCCGTCGAAGTAAAGTCCACTGCCGAACTGGCCGGAAATCCAGCTTGGGCCAGACTGGTTCTCGGGAAAGGAGAGGAGGCGTGCGAGTGCGTTGGTGGCACCGAGTCCGTGACCGAGATTAATGGAAACGTTCCCCTGCCCTTCATCGAATGACCAGTGCAGGAAACCAATCGCAAGGGCCGGAGGTGGAGGCAGGTCCGTGATGAATGAGCCAGCGTCCGCCGGGAACTGCTCCACGTTCTGTCGCGTCAGACGCACGGCCTGATTGCGCGACAATTGGAGCGACTGAGCCCGGCTGTCCGGCTTGGCCTCGACCAAACCCTCCAGCACATGCACCTCGGTGTCGCCCGAGGCGGTGACGTTCACGCCAAACTCGGTGCCCTGATCCACCAGTTTGCCGCGCGGACTGTCGAGAATGAATCCCTTGGTGCCTTTTGGCAGCCGTGTCACGGCCCGTCCCTGATGGAGAAATCCGTGCTGCGGGCCGCGCACCTCGAAATCCACCGGACCCTCGATAATCACGGTGGCTCCGCAGGCAAACTTCAGTTCCAGCAATCCACTATCGAGTCGCAAGCGTTGTGCTTTCAGGCTCGAACCGACGCGCGGCGGAATCTGGCCCGAAGCCCAGGTGGCTGATTCGATCCGGACAATTCGCGCGACCACCGGATCCGAGAGGAGTAACCAGAAAGCGGTGGCGGCGAGCATGGCCACCGCCGCCGCGGCCCAAGCCAACGGCAAGTGCCGCCAACCCCGGCGATCCGGCAGCACCACGATCTGGGGTGATGACTTCGTCGTCCGACATATTTTCTAATAATACCTTGTCTTGAGTTCAAAGGAATAGCACCTTCAATCGCTCTTTTTCTGTGTTACTTCTCCAAGTTGGGAACAATCCATTGGTAAGTATGGAACGGTTCACCGCCTTTGGGCGTCAAAGTCAGTGGCAATGTTCCTGAACATAACGTCAACCACCCAATCGAGATACGAGCTTATAGATGATAAAACTGTCTTATCTACTGCTGACGACGGCCAATAAATTGAAACGGCGATTCTTTCCATGAGCAAAAACCATTATCTTGGCCGATACGCCATGGCGGCAACCGCATTAGTCGCTGCCTGGTCGTTCTGCGCCGAGTCTCTCCCCAACGGAACATCCACCAACGCCGAACACCTCTTCCGTTCCGGCGACGGCAAGGCCGCCCTGTGGTTCGGCAACGTCGATGACCTCAGGCGCATGGGCGCGCCGACCGGTGTGGGGGGGCCATGGAAATACTCCCCCGTCGTGGCCAACACTCCGAGCGATCCATATCTGATGCTGGGTTACGAGCGAAAAGTGCTGGAGCTTTCGCATGATCCGGAGTTTCGCAGCGGATCAAATCCAGCTCTATGAACCACAATTATTACCGCTCTCGCCTGCTCCCGATGCTGGTATTCTTTGGTGCCCTCTCATTCGGTGTTCCCGCCCAACATGTTTTTCTGGAAGCCGAACAGTTCGCCGACCTCGGCGGCTGGGATCTTGACCAGCAGTCCATGGAGGTCATGGGCTCGCCTTACCTGCTGGCGCACGGACTGGGCGTGCCGGTCAAGGACGCAGTGACGACGGCGAAATTTCCCTCCGCGGGCAAGTATCGCGTCTGGGTGCGGACCCGCGACTGGGTGGCGCCGTGGAATGCGCCTGGTGCGCCCGGCAAGTTTCAGGTGCTCGTGAATGGCCAGCCGCTGGCTGAGACGTTTGGCACGCAAGGCGCCGACTGGCATTGGCAGGACGGCGGCAGGGTCGAGGTTGGCGGTGCGGCGAAGATCGCGCTGCATGATTTGACCGGATTCGAGGGGCGATGTGATGCCGTGTTGTTCAGTCAGCATGCAACCTTTACTCCGCCTAACGAGGCCGTTGCCCTGACGAAGTTCCGCCGTTCGGCGTTGGGCCTGCCCGAGGAACCAGAGGACGGTGGCGAGTTTGATCTGGTCGTGGTGGGCGGTGGCATCGCCGGCACGAGCACCGCGATTTCGGGTGCGCGCAATGGCCTGCGCGTCGCACTGGTGCAGGACCGGCCCGTGCTGGGCGGCAATGGCAAGTTCTACCTGTACTACACAGGTAACTATGGCGACGGCGTGGTGGAAAAATCGCTCAACTGGACGCATCGCAATCACCAGCGCATCGGGGTGGCGGTCGCGGATTCGCCGAACGGGCCTTGGACGCGCTTCGACCAACCGCTCGTAGACACGACGCCCGGGTTTTACGACGCGCTCTGCTGCAACAACCCCAGCGTCGCCGCGCGGCCCAATGGCGGTTACCTCATGGTTTACAAAGCCGTTGGCGATCAGGGCAAATTACCCTTCGGCGGTCCCGTGTTCCATTGCGTGGCCACAAGCGACAACCCGACTGGCCCGTTTAAGAAACTCCCCAACCCGATCTTTGTGAAAGAGGGTGTGCCGTTCGCCGCCGAAGACCCGTTTATCTGGCGCGGCGCGGATCGCTACTGGGCCGTGGTCAAGGACAATGCCGGCCACTTCACCAAACGCGGCTACTCGCTGGCCCTCTGGGAATCGGCGGACGGCATTGACTGGAAACTCGCGAAACATCCCCTCGTCGCCACACCCGAAGTCACTTGGGCGGACGGTCGCACACAACAGCTCGAGGCGCTGGAGCGCCCGCAACTGCTCTTCGACCATGGCGTGCTCATCGCACTTTTTTGTGTCGCCGCAGACACCAAAGACCGCGAGGGCAGCTTCAACCTCCAGATACCGCTCCAGCCGGTGGCAAGACCAACGAGCAAAGCCAGAGCACTGCCCATTCATACGGCAACCCGACCTGGCAATAGTCCGCTCAACGTGGCACGGCTAAGGAATCCGGTTTGGAGTTCCGCCGATAACTTGCGTGACCCCTCGGTCCTGAAAGTGCATGACGGTTACCTGCTATTCTACTCACGGTTGGCCGGTTCGAACTGGGCTTTACCTGCGAGTTGGAGCATTGCCTCTGTTTTCACTAGGGACTTCGTCCGCTTCGAGAACGACCATGATGTCTCAGCCAAAGGTCACGCCTCCCCGGGGGATGTGGTGAAGTGGCACGGGCGCTTCATTCTGCCCTATCAGACCTACCCGACCAATCCAACCCAGCTTTGCTTCAGCGAGTCGCCGGATTTGCAGGCGTGGTCGGCGCCAAAGCCATTCCTCACCGAGGCGCGCTTCCTACCTTGGAATACGCTCAGGCGGATCATCGATCCCACTCTGGTTCTCGACGGCAAGACGCTGCATTGTTACTTCGTTGGCAGCGCGAATATCACCAACGCCGCCGGAAAGACTTTGCGCGCGAACCTGCTGGGGCACGCTATCACGTGCGATCCCAATCTGGAACAATGGGAAATCCTCTCGACCAACACGCCCTTGCTGGGCGTTTCCGAGCGTGCCCCGGACGGGGTCGAAAACGTGACGATCTTCCGCACCGGCGATCACCGGACCATGATCTACAGCGAGGGCCTGGCTGACCAGCACCTTGCGCTGGCGAGTTCGACCGACTTGCGCAAATGGACGTTGGCCGGACCGATCGAATTACCGCGGCAGAAATGGATGGTGCGCAAATACGGTGCGCCTTTCGTCTGGCGGGAAACCGACCAGTGGCTGATGATCCTCATGGGCCAGAGCGCGATTGGAAAGACGACATTGGGCTTGCTCACTTCACCCGATGGCAGACATTGGAACCTGTTGCCGGAATGACCCCTCCTTTTGTGGTCATGAAACGCTGCTTTGAGATGTAACCTTGTAAAAATACTATGAAAATAGAGACTACCAACCTGCTGGCACTGGCGTGCCTGCCAGCTTTCATTGCCATTGCCCTGGCGCAACCTTTCGAGTCCAGGCAGTCAAGCCTCCCCCAAGGAGCAACCGCGCACCGCGATCTGGCCTACGTGTCCGGCGGTCACGAGCGCCAGAAGCTCGACCTGTACCTGCCGAAGGACGGCACGAATCTACCGCTGATCATCAATATCCACGGCGGAGCATTCAAAATGGGCAGCAAGGAACAGGGCGTGCCATTGGAGTATCTCCGCCAGGGTTACGCGGTGGCTTCCATCAATTACCGGCTCAGCCAGCACGCGAAGTTTCCTGCCCAGATCGAAGACTGCAAAGCGGCTGTCCGCTGGCTCCGGGCGCACGCCGCCGAGTACCGGATCGATCCGAATCGCTTCGCCGCCTGGGGCAGTTCGGCGGGCGGGCACCTGGCCGCAATGCTCGGCACGACGGGCGACGCGAAAGAGTTCGATGTCGGCGCTAATCTCGATCAATCCAGCCGCGTGCAGGCGGTGGTGGACTACTTCGGCCCGACCGACTTCCTGCAAATGGACGCGCATCGCCTGCCCAGCGGCATGGCGCACGACCCGGCCAATTCGCCCGAATCGGAGTTGATCGGCGGCGCGATTCAAGAAAACAAGGAGAAAGCCGCCAAGGCGAATCCCATCACCTACATTACGCCCGGCGATCCGCCGTTTCTCATCTGTCACGGCGACGCGGATCCGCTGGTGCCCCATCACCAGAGCGAACTCCTGGAGGCCGCATTGAAGCAGGCTAGCGTACCCGTGACGTTCCACACCGTCAAGGGTGCCGGCCATGGTGGATTCAAAGATCCCAAGGTCCCGGAGTTGACGGGCGAATTCCTGGCCAAGCACTTGAAACCGATCAAATCCACTCCATGAACGGCCCAAGGAGAGATTGGAGCGGATCTGGAGGGCTGCAGTTGGCGCCGGTTGCCGCAGCGTTTCTTGGCGCCCATGGATCGCAAATTCCAAAAACAACCGATATGCCTCGCCGATGACGGCTACGGCCCCAACGGCGCGCAGCACGCGCCTTCCTCCTACCGCGTGCCGGCGGAGCTCGTGCCCGGCGACGCATTCATTGACCGCATCCTGCCGATGCCCGTCGCCAATGGCCTTCGCTCAGACACTTGGGGCGGCCCCAATGTGAAACCGCGAAACGTGGAAAATGGCCTCGAAGATCCGGCGTGGTCCTACTGGTGCATGAGCGTTCACCGTGCGGCCGAGGACATCTACCACATGTTCGCCACCCGCTGGCCGGAGTCCGACAAGCGCGGGCACAACGCTTGGCCGGAATCCCGCGTGGTCCACGCCACCTCCACATCTCCCGCCGGGCCCTTTACCGTCAAGCAGGAGGTTGGCCCAGGCCATAACGTGATGTGCTACCGCGCCAAGGACAGGACCTACGTGCTGTATGTGATCGGCAGTGCCTACACTTCGGAATCCATGGACAGGCCATGGACGAAAGAGGATCTGAAATACGACATTCGCGGCATGCCGAAGGTTCCGATGTCCAATCACTCCTTCACCAGCCGCGAGGATGGCAGCGTCCTGATGGTCTCCCGCGGCGGGCACATCTGGATCAGCGAAGACGGGCTCAAGCCGTTCCGGAAAATCACCTCCCAAAGCCTCTATCCCCGGATTCCAGGAGCCTTCGAGGATCCGGTGGTTTGGCGAGATCAAGTCCAAGCTGTAAACGCCGCCTCACATGCTTAAATTCACGAACAGAACACGACGAGTTTCACATGTTGTCATCGTGTTGATTTTCAGCCTTGCCATTGGCGCATGGGCGGAGGATTTACGCGAAAACCTGAGCACTAACCTCGGCTGGAAGTCACAGCGGGGGGATGCCTCACTGGCCACCGCCGAGGCATTCGATCTTAACCGCGTTCGGCTGCTAGACGGACCATTCAAGAGAATTCAGGAACTTCACCGCACCGGACTTGTCAGGCAGCTTGAGCCGGACAAGTTGCTTTTTCCATTTCGCAGGAACGCCGGCCTCCCGCAACCCGCAGGCGTAAAGGGTGGCTACGGCGGGTGGGACGAAGGCTTTATCTCGGGGCACTACGGCGGCCATTATCTCTCTGCTGCGGCTCGGATGTATGCCGCCACCGGAGACACGTCATTTCGCGATAAAGCCAACTATATGGTCAAAGCACTAATCGAGTGCCAGGAGAAGCTTGGCGGCAGATACCTTTCGGCTTTTCCCGCTACCCAGTTCGACCGGGACCCATCAGGGCCGGCGTTGGCGCGATGCGCATAGCGGGGGATCGTTTTCCTATCGTCTTCCGGTGAATGCGACCAACGACGTGAACCTTGTTTGCACCTACTGGGGCGGTGAAACCGGCAACCGTGTGTTTGACATCCTGGTCGAAGACACCCGCATCGCCACCCAAACCCTCGATCAAAACAAACCGGGTGAATTCATCGAGGTTTCCTATCAAATCCCGATAGAACTCATCCATGGCAAGCAGTTCGCCACCATCCGCTTCCAGGCGCACGACGGGGCGCAGGCGGGCGGAGTCTTCGACCTCCGCTTGGAACCGCTGACCCAATAGAGCCGGTGGCGTGCGATGGTCTACCAGGCGGCGGGCTTGAAACGCGCACTGCCGTTTGGCGGCCTCGTGGCCCCTCTTTAATCCCTTCATTGGTGTCGGCGGCGGAAAGTGGCGGGGGCTTCATCCGTCATTTGCTTGAACACCCGGCTGAAATAGGCCCGGTCGGGAAATCCGGTTTGCTCCGCGATGGCATCAATGGTTTCCTCGGTCCCCAGGAGCAAACGGGCGGCTTCGCGAACCCGCATTTCCGTGATGAAGGTGGCCGGTGTGGTGCCGAAATAGCGCCGGAAACCGCGGTTGAAACCAGCCACGCTTAATCCGGCCTTCCGGGCCAACATGGGGGTGAGAAGTTTTGAAGCCAGACTGGTCTCGATGAACTGGCAAATTCGGGCGAAGTGCTCCGGCACCGGCGGCTGCCAATGCAGTTCCGGCCGCGAAAGCACTACCTGTAAGAGTGCCAGGCTGTTCCGGAAGATGGCATCGGATGGCTCCCAGTTCGGGTTGGCCAGAATCAACTCCTGTAAGTCCCGGATCAGACACACCTCGGTGTCACGCTGCGGCAGCAACACCGGGATGCTCTGCGCGGGCGCGAGCTTGCGGGAAAAGCTGAAGGCGATCCAGAAGGCCGGCACAGGATTGTTACCCAGGCAGTGAAAGAAGCTGTGTGGCGGGATGATCGCCATCTGCCCAGGCAACAATTCCACCATCTGCTCTCCGAACAGCATGCAGTGCCCCCGGGCACTATTGTGGTAGAGCCGCCAGAACGGACTGAATACCGCGGGAAAATTCCAGCGACTGTTCGCGGGCAAATAGCCCGTTTCATGGAGGGTAATTCCCGAGCGGCCCGGTTTCACCCCCAGCGGGTCAAACTCGATTCCCACGCCCGAAAACGGACGGTCGTAGGCTCCGACGTTGAACCGTTCTGGTATCGAATTAGACACAAGCTTGATCCTACTGGACATAGACGCCATGAACAAGAAAAGAGTAAAATAGCCCAAGTTTATGAAATTACTGACCCGTTGTTTGCTCTCGCTAGCCGCCTTGGCGCCCTGATCAGAGGCGCCCGTGTCCACGGCGGGTCCTGATTCATTGCCCAGCTTTAGTTCCCGTAAAGCCATGAGCATGTTTGATACGTTCGGCAAGTCGGCGGACACCGCCGGGCGAAATGACAACACCTTGCGCAAGCTCGACCGCCTGAACAAGGCGCTGCGTCACGAGGAACCCGACCGGGTGCCCATCAGCGACTTCTTCTGGGGCAGCTTCGTGGCGCGGTGGCGACGCGAACTGGACCTGCCTGCCGACGCCAACCCTTATTACTACTACGACCTCGACTGGATCGTCACCATACCGAACATGGACCCTTGGATCCGGTCCTTCGAGACGCTCCGGGAGGACGCCGAGCAGGTCGTGGTCAAGACCGGTTTCGGCGCGATCATGCACAAGCATTTCCAGCATCCCATGCCGGAGACGACCGCGTGGGAAATGGACACCTTCGAGAAACTGGAACAGGCCGTCTTCGACGCTTCGGCGGATCAGCGCCGGTTCTTTGCCGCCGGCGATAACCAGATTGCCGGCGTGGGCGACGGCTTCCAGCGCAACTCGCCGCCTTGGATCGAGACGGTTAACAGGCTGCGCCCGGACTTTCCGGTCTATGGCAGCATCATCGAAGTGAGCGAATGCCTGACGCGCTTGATCGGGCAGTCCAACGCCATGATGTGGATGGCAGAATTCCCGGAGCGCATGGGCGCGGTCATCAACCGCCTCGGCAGGTTCTACCTGGAGATGGCCAAGGCGGAAATCGCCGCCGGGGCGGGGTTGCTCGACGGCTTCGTCGTCTGGGGCGACGTGGCCTACAAGAAGAGCACGTTCATGTCGCCGGCCTATTGGCGGCAATATTTCAAACCGTGGGTCGCACAGATGACCGCTGCCGCGCACGCCGCCGGTCTGCCGGTGATTTATCACGGCTGCGGCAACGTCAAGGCGATCTTCGCCGATTACATCGAGATCGGGGTGGACGCCTACAACCCGCTCGAAGCGAAAGCCGGCATGGACGCCGTGGAACTGCGCCGGCAATATGGCCACCGCATCGGGTTCTGCGGCAATAGCGACATCCAGGTCTGGGAAAGCGGCGACCGCAATGCCATCCGCCGTGAGGTGCTGCGCAAGCTCAATGCCGCCCGGGGCGGCGGCTTCATCTTCCAGTCCGACCACTCCGTCAGCAGCAGCGTCAGCGGCCCTACTTACGATGCCATCGTGAAGCTCGTGCGTGAGTTCGGCCAGTATCCGATCCGGCTGCCAGCGGACATCAACGAGGAAGTCTAACTATGAGAAATCCCCTGTTCCTGGCTTTCTGGGGGCCGAACTACGACTGGACGCCCGACCAGGACCACGGCGGCGTGCTCATGAAGACGCTGCAGTCCATGCTGCTGCAGACCGATGGCCAAAAGATCTTCGTCCTGCCTGCTTGGCCCAAGGAATGGAATGTCGAGTTCAAACTCCACGCGCCGCAGCAGACGGTGGTCGAGGGCGTCTTTCGCAACGGCAATATGGCCTCGTTAAAAGTCACGCCCACGGAGCGACGAACTGCAGTGCAAGTGCTCGAATCCAAATGAAAGGCAACCTATGAAACGCTACGGCATGGTCATCGGCCTCCGCGCCGAGAAGCTCGAAGAATACAAGCGGCTTCACGCCGCCGTGTGGCCGGATGTGCTGCCGATGATCCAGGAGTGCCACATCCGGAACTATTCGATCTACTTACGCCAGTTGGATGACGGCCGGCACTACCTCTTCAGCTACTTCGAGTATGTCGGCACGGACTTCGCCGCCGACATGGCCAGGATGGCGGCCGATCCCACCACGCAGAAGTGGTGGGCGGTCTGCAAGCCTTGCCAGCAGCCGCTGGAAGGCCGGAACGCGGATGAATGGTGGGCCGGCATGGAAGAGGTTTTCCACTGCGACTAGCCCATGCCTCCGGTTGCTCCCAGCCCATTGCTCGGTGTGACGATGCATGCCGTCGGCGCCTGCTTCGCCGCCACCTGCTACACGCCGCAGAAGCGGGTTCGAAATTGGTCCTGGCAAACTTACTGGCTGACCCAGGCTTCGTTCTGCTGGTTTCTGCTGCCCATCCTGGGCGCCGCCCTCACCGTTCCTGACCTCGCCGCTGTCCTTCGCGAGGCGCCGACCAACGCGATGCAAAACTCCTTCCTGCTCGGGGCGGCTTACGGCATCGGCGGCACGGCGTTCGGCATCTCCATCCGCTTTATCGGCTTCTCGCTCACTTACGCCATCGCGGTGGGTCTCTCTAGTGTGCTGGGGACGCTGATTCCGCCTCTGGTCCGCGGCACGTTGGGCGCCACGCTCAGCAAGCCGGGCGCGAGCTGGGTGGTGGCCGGCATTCTGGTCGGTACATTGGGCATCGCATTGGCCGGCGGAGCCGGACGACTCAAGGAACGCGACCTGCGCGATCAATCGGCCGCCGGCGACTTCTCGCTGCTCAAGGGGCTGCTGCTTTCGCTGCTGGCGGGTGTCCTGTCGGCTGTCTACGGCTTCGCACTCGAAGCCGGTGAACCGATTGCTGACGTCGCCTCGGCCCACGGCGCCGGAATCTGGCGCGGCAATGTCGTCTATATCTTCTCCAACACCGGGGCGTTCGTGACCACGGCTCTCTACTGTCTCTGGCTGCATGCGCGACATCGAACCCTGGGGGAGCTGCTGGAACTGCCCGCGGGGGGCGAACGGGCCAGCCTGCCGGTGAACTGGGCGATGGCGGCGGTGACCGGCGTGTTCTGGTATGGCCAGTTCTTCTTTTACAACCTCGGCCACGTGCGGATGGGCGCTTATAAATTCACCAGTTGGGCCATCCACATGATCATGCTGGTGCTCTTCAGTAACGTGGTGGGCATCCTTCTGCGGGAATGGCGAACCTGCCGGCGGGTGACTCTCCGCACGCTCGGTCTGGCGTTGTTGGTGCTCACCGGAGCGGTGCTGCTCCTGACCTACGGCAACCACCTCGGTGAGCTTGCCTCCAAGTAACAATTGCTGACCCAATGAAGCAGATCCCCATGAAACACGACGATAGAATGTCTCTGACAATGCTGGGCTGGCTCTTGCCCTTGCCCGTTCGCGCCGCAGTTCTGCTAACCGCAATAGCCTTGGCCGCTGCGGACACACCGACCGACGCCGCGAAACAACTTCAGCCTCCTGTCGGCATCGGCCGGGGGTATTACGCTATTCTGCCCAACAAACTGCTGCTCGCCAGCCAACTCCGTCCGGATTGGATGGACGCCAGGCTTTCCTGGGCCAAGTTGAGCGGCCCGGGCGAGGTGAGCATCGAGCGCCCCAAGGCCTGCATTACATGGGCCATCGCCGATAAACCAGGCCAGTATGTGTTCCAGCTGACCGCCACCCTCGCCGGCAGGGAGCCGTTCACCGGGACAACGCGTGTCAATGTTTATCCGCCCGGCGCCTACACCGGCAATCCCATCCTGCCCGGCATGTTCCCGGACCCCCACGTGATGTTCGACGAGGGCAAATTCTACATTTACGCCACCTCGATGGAGAACGACGCCGGTTCCTACGGCCGCGCCTCGGTCTGGATGTCCGACGATTTCCTCAACTGGGAGATGAAACTCAGCAACTGGCCGGAATACGGCAAGTTCGGCGGCGATATCTGGGCGCCCGACATCGTTCGCAAGGGCGACCAATACTATCAGTTCATCACCCGCTCCGGCGGCTACGACACCTGGGTGGCCGTGGCGGATTCGCCCGTGGGTCCGTGGAAAAACCTTCGCGAGGACAACACCGCCATCGTCAGCGGCGGCGGCAACGCGGGCCGCATCGTCGCCGCCTACAACATGGACGCCCAGCCGTTCATCGACGACGACGGCCAGGCCTACATGTATTGGGGCTGGTCGGAAGCCATGGCCGCCATACTGACAAAGGACCTGAAGGATGTCGAAGGCGAAGTCCATTTTCTTAAGGGCATGAAGTGGCTGCCCAGCGGCGGCGAACTGCCGCAGTGGCTCAAAGTCGACCTCGGCGAACCCGTGCCCGTCACCAAGGTCGTCTCCTCGCCCGAGTTCAAGCACGTCGCCTACGGCTACAAGATCGAGGTCTCCGCCGATGGAAACACTTGGAACGTGTTCGCCGATCGCTCCGCCAATCGCACTAGACTCCCGGGCGACGGCTACGTGGATGAAGGCCAGGGCACTGCCCGGCACGTTCGCATCACCTTCAACCACTGCGGCGGCCACTGGGCCGGCCTCTACAACTTCGCGGTGTATTCCGGCGACAAACTGGTCTCGCTCCGGAAGTCTGTCACTGCCTCGTCGGTCCGCGGCAAGGGTTCGGAACCGGAAAACGCGGTGGATCTCTCGAACGGCCCAGCCCTCGCCGACTTCGTCGAGGGTTCCTATATGATCAAACACAACGGCACCTACTACTTGCTTTATTCGTCTGGCGTTCTACACGACGGCTCGTATTGCGTCCGATACGGAATGGCCAAACATCCTTTCGGTCCCTTCACCACGCCGCCCAACCACACCATTCTGAAGATGAACGAGGAACAGACCACCCGCGGCCCCGGCCACAACTCGGTGCTCAAGTTCAACGGCAGACACTACATCGTCTATCATCAGCACAACCAACCGCACGAGGGCGGAGCGCTGGTCTTCCGCCAGACCTGTGCTGACCTCATTGAGTTCAACCCGGACGGCACCATCAAGCCGGTCACCCCCCACCCAGACGGGCGTGGGTCCACTTCAAAAACCCGGCCCGGCGCGCCTTGACCTTGCTCGCGGTCGCTACGCCACGGCCACCAGCGTGAAGAGCGGTTACTACGTGCCGGAATACGCCCTCGACCAGAATAACGCCAGCCTCTGGCGCGCCGCGGACAACACCTACCCGCAGTCGTTCACCGTTGATCTCGGCGAAATTCGCTCCTTCTCACAAATCGAAACCACCTTCGAATATCCCACGTTGGCCTACAAATACCTCATCGAAACCTCGGCGGACGGCAGCCACTGGAGAACCCACACAGACAAGCGCGCCGAATTCCCGGTCGCGGTAAGCCCGCACCGGGACGCCGGCGAGGCACGCGCCCGCTTCGTGCGCATCACCCTCACCGCCTGCCAACGCCCGGAAAATGGCGCAGGGCTTTATTCCTTCCAAGTCTTCTAATCACCCATGCCACCCCAGCCCAATACCATGATCCGCATCCGCCGGTTGATTTTCGCTGCCATTGTCCTCTTGCCTAGCCTGGCCAACGCAGGGAAGCTCTCAATTCCTTCCGCGGACTTGACCGCGATCACCACGCAACTCCCCAAACGCGCCGCCCAGTATGCCGATGGGGTCGAGGAGACACTCGAACTCATTCGGCCCTACAACTACTGGAACCTCTCGCCGATCCGGGGCATCCAGGCCCGTGCCCAGTTCGGCGCCTCCTACTACACCGAGGACACCGAGGCCTTCACCGTGCCCAAGCCGTGGCTGATGACCGTGGAACTCGGCTCAAATTGCCGCGCCATGGTCCTGAACCGCAAGCTCCGCCCCCGGGTGATCCTTGAGAACGTCACCCTCGAAGCCCTCTCCCAAGAATCGGTCATCGGCCTGATGGAAGTGACCGTCATGAATCCCGGACCATCGAGAAATTGAGATGAAGACCGTCCTCACAAAACTACATGGCATCTCGCAGGCGCCAAAAGCGCTGAGGTTACCAGTCGCTCACGGGCGGAAGCACGGTGTCTTACGCAGGGGTTGGTGGCTGCTGGCCTCCGCGATTGTGGTTGGCGCCGCAACCCCCTCCCCTGCCGCGGCGGTGCCGGGATCGCCGGCAAAATCACTTTGGTATGAGGCTCCCGCTACCCGTTACCGCGTGGGCGAGGCCACGTTCACCCGGGAGGTTCCAGGCAGTGCCTGGCTCAGCCAGCATCTCTAGGAGCACGCCGCCTCTGGCGGCGACAAGGAGTTTCTCCGGACGCGCCTCTATCCGCAACTGCGCGAGCTAAGCTGGATGTGGGATGCTCATCTGGTTGAGGGGCCGACTGGTAAGCCCATCACCCCAGACGGTTGGTCGCCGGAATATGTCCCCGTCCGTGACCCGGATGGCAAAGTTGTCATCAAGGAGGACGACCGCACTCCGCAGCCCGGCGCGTCCTATGATCAGCAAATCGTTTGGGATCTTTTCGGCAAGTTCATCGAGGCCTTGCAGGAACTCGGCATGGACGATGAAATCACTTGGAAGGACGGCAAAGTGACCGGCTATTGCCTCCGTGCTCTGCAACCGAAACAAGTGACAGTGCGCGTCAACGGACAGATAAAAGTGGTGTCCGTCACCGAACCTGCCCGACAGTTCACCCGTAACTACTCAGGTCAAAACGGCGGCCGTATGAGCGGATGAGGGGCCGGAAAATATTTTCATTTTGTACGGGACTCCCAACTTTCCGCCTGGTAATCTGGCGGCATGCTCGAAAGCGAA
>Ga0116154_10000939_pt1 | contig 27888 bp, 26 predicted proteins | sample AD_UKC030_MetaG_FD_89898 | JGI IMG/M metagenome (GOLD analysis project Ga0116154, IMG submission 89898) | Active sludge microbial communities of municipal wastewater-treating anaerobic digesters from USA - AD_UKC030_MetaG | ecosystem: Engineered > Bioreactor > Anaerobic > Digestate | place: USA...
AGGGTCCGCCCCGAGGCCTGGAGCCTCGCGGGGAGCCCGGTCTCCGCCGCGGAGCCGAGGATGAACTCGCGCTCCACCATCTCGATCCGTACCGCCACGACGCCCTCCGGTTTCCCTATTCTATCGCAGATTATCGGCCTCGCGATACGCCTTGATGAAGCCGCACCGGGCATATATCATTGTCGATCATGACCGGATACAAGGACCTCGACCGGACGAACGCCTTTGCCAAGCTCAGGGCCATGCCCCGTCCCTCGATCGCCGAGCTCCTCGGCCCCGAGCGGGTCCCGGGCTGCGACCTGCCCATGGGCGGCGGCCTGACCTACAACTGGGCGGCATCGCCGGTGGACGGCGCCCTGCTCGCCCGCCTCGGCGAGCTCGCCGCGGAGCAGGGATTGGTCGAGAAGTACCGCCTCCTCGCCGAGGGCGCGGTCATGAACAGCGGCGAGAAGCGCCTGGTCCTCCACCACCTCGCGCGGGGCCAGCTGGGCGCCCCGGTCCTCCACGGCGGGAGGAACCTCCGCGAGTTCTACGAGGGCGAGCGGCTGAAGGCCGCGCGCTTCGCCGAGTCAGTCCGCTCGGGGAGCCTCGCCGGCTCGACGGGCAAGCGCTTCGCCACGGCCGTGCAGATCGGCATCGGGGGCTCCGACCTGGGGCCGCGGGCCCTCTACCTCGCCCTCGAGCGCTGGGCCCGCGCCGCCGGCCGGCAGCGGCTGGAGGCCCGCTTCATCTCCAACGTGGACCCCGACGACGCCAACGCGGTCCTCGCCCGCCTCGACCTGGCCTCGAGCCTCTTCATCCTCGTCTCGAAGAGCGGCACGACCCAGGAGACCCTGGCCAACGAGGTCCTCGTGCGCCGGAGGCTCGAGGCGGCCGGCCTCGACCCTGCCCGGCACATGGTCGCCGTCACGAGCGAGACGAGCCCCCTGGCGGGCAATCCCGGCTACCTCGAGTCCTTCTACATCGACGACTTCATCGGCGGCCGCTACTCCTCCTCGAGCGCGGTGGGCGGGGTCGTCCTCTCCCTCGCCTTCGGGCCGGAGACCTTCGCCGAGCTCCTCGCCGGGGCCCACGAGGCCGACCGGCTGGCCCTCGAGCCGGATATTTCGCGCAACGCGGCCATGCTCGACGCGATGATAGGCCTGTACGAGCGGAATGTGCTCGGCATGGGCTCGACCGCCATCCTGCCCTACGCCGAGGCCCTCTCCCGCTTCCCGGCCCACCTCCAGCAGCTCGACATGGAGTCCAACGGCAAGCGCGTGGACCGCGACGGCTCGCCCCTCTCCTACCAGACCGGCCCCCTGGTCTTCGGCGAGCCGGGCACGAACGGCCAGCACTCCTTCTACCAGCTCCTCCACCAGGGGACGGACCTCGTTCCCCTCCAGTTCATCGGATTCCTCGAGGGGCAAACCGCCGAGGACGTCGAGGTCGAGGGCTCGACGAGCCGGCGCAAGCTCAACGCCAACCTCGCCGCGCAGATCGTGGCCTTCGCCCTGGGCAAGGCCGACGCGAACCCGAACAAGGACTTCCCCGGGGGCCGGCCGAGCACCCTGATCCGCGGCCGCCGCCTCGACCCGCCGGCCTTGGGCGCCCTCCTCGCCCACTACGAGAACAAGGTCATGTTCCAGGGCTTCGCCTGGAACCTCAACTCCTTCGACCAGGAGGGGGTCCAGCTCGGCAAGGTCCTCGCCAAGAAGGTCCTCTCCGGGGCCGCGGGGGATCCCCTCCTCCAGGCCTACGCCTCCATGCTCGGCGCCGGGAAGGCCTAGGCGTGGCCGCCCCCACGATCGCCTTCACCGGGGGAGGGACGGGAGGGCACCTCTATCCGGGCCTCGCCGTGATCGAGCGGCTCCGGGAGAAGGGCTTCCCGGGGCGCATCGCCTGGCTCGGCTCCACGAAGGAAGGCGACCGGGCCACCGTGGAGGGCGCGGGCGTCGAGTACCTGGCCCTCCCCTCAGGCAAGCTCAGGCGCAACCTCTCGCTCGAGAACGCCGCGGACGCCTTCCGCGTCCTCGCGGGCTACGCGGCCTCGCTCAAGGCCCTGCGCGAGCTCCGGCCGGAGCTCCTCTTCTCCAAGGGCGGCTACGTGAGCGTGCCGCCCTGCGCCGCGGCCGCCAGGCTCGGCATCCCCTACTTCACCCACGAGTCCGACCTCAGCCCCGGCCTCGCAACGCGGCTCAACGCGCGCCGCGCCGAGCGCATCCTCGTCAGCTACGAAGAGACCCGGAGCCGCTTCCCGCGCGAGCTGGGCGCCAAGGTCCTCGTCCTGGGCAACCCCATACGGGAAAGCATCCGCCGGGGCGACGCGGCCCGGGGCCGGGCCATCCTCGGAGCCCCCGCCGGCCTGCCCGTCATCCTCTTCCTCGGCGGGAGCCAGGGCGCGCGGCAGGTGAACGAGCTCGTCGCCGCCCTCCTCCCCGGCCTCTCGGGGGCGGCCTTCGTCGCCCACCAGACCGGAGGGGCCGCCGAGGCCCCCTCGGGCGGCGGGGCGGGCCGCTACCGCTCCTACGGCTACATCCGCGCCGAGATGCCCGACATCCTCGCCGCGGCCGACCTCGTGGTCGGGCGGGCGGGGGCGGGTACGCTCTGGGAATGCGCGGCCCTCGGCAAGCCCATGATCCTCGTCCCCCTCTGCGGTTCGGGGACCCGGGGCGACCAGGTGGACAATGCCCGGCTCTTCGCCGAGCGGGGAGCGGCCCGGGCCCTCGTGGGCGAGGAAGCCTCGCCCGAGCGCCTGCTCGCCGAGATACGATCGCTGCTCGCCGATCCCGCCCGCCTCTCCGCGGCCGGGCGGGCGGCGCGCGAGCTCGCCGGGGCCGACGCGGCCGAGGCCGCGGCGCGGCTCATCCTCGAGCGCCTGGGGGTCCCCGCGTGAACGGCCTCGACTGGGTCCTCGCCGCCATCGTCCTCCTCCTCGGCCTGCGCTGCCTCTTCCGCGGCTTCGTCGCGGAGATCCTCTCGGTGGCCGCCTACGCGGTGGGCCTCCTCGCCGCCGTCCTCCTCTACCGCCGGGCGGGGAGCTTCGTCAGGGAGGAGCTCGGGATCGAGACCCTGCCCGAGGTCCTGGGCTTCGCGGCCGTCTTCCTCCTCGCCTTCCTCGTCGTGAAGCTCCTCGAGCGGGCACTCAACGAGGCCCTCGAGTCCTCGCGGCTCGAGGCGGCCGACCGGATCCTCGGCCTCGTCCTCGGCCTGGGCGAGGGACTCCTGGCCGCGACCCTCATCCTCATCGTCCTCCAGGCCCAGCCCCTCTTCGACCTCGGCAAGCTCCTGGGCGGCTCGATCTTCGCCAAGGCCATCCTCCCCATCGTCGGCCCCGAGGTCAGCAAAGCCCTGGGCCCGGCGGCGCTGGAGCTCCCCAAGCTGCCCAAGGTCGAGCTGCCGGCCTTGAAGAAGCCGTAGGCCCGGGATGTTCGAGAACATACTCGCGCAGGACGAGGCGGTCGGCCTCCTCCGCGCCGACGTCGGGCAGGGGCGGCTCCCCCCCGCCCTCCTCTTCGAGGGGCCCCGGGGCTCGGGCAAGCTGAGCGCCGCCCTCGAGCTTTCGCGGGCCCTCTCCTGCGCGGCCCCGGGCGGCGAGCGGGCGGCCTGGAACTGCCCCTGCCCGGCCTGCGCCCGCCACCGGGTCCTCGCCCATCCCGACCTCCTCCTCCTCGGCGCGCGGAGCTTCCCCGAGGAGCTCCGCGCCGCCGGCGAGCTCCTCGAGCGATCTCCCGGCAAGGCTGCCGCCTTCTTCTTCGTCCGCGCCGCCCGAAAGCTCGCTCGGCGCTTCGACGCCGCCCTCTACGAGGGCGAGGAGACCAGGCTCGCCAAGGCCGCTCCCCTCCTCCGCGAGCTCGAGGAGTGCCTCGACGGCGTGGCGCCCGACCGCGCCCTCCCCGCCTCCCTCGCGCCCGGGGCCGAGGCCGCGGCGGCCAAGGCGGCGACAGCCTGCGCCAAGCTCGAGGCCCTCGTCCCCGCGGCCCCGCCGGTCTTCATGGTGCGCAACGTCGAGCTCTGGGCAAGGCTCGCCCCCCTCGGCCCCCGCAAGGCCGTCCTCATCGAGAACGCCGACGACATGCTCGAGGGAGCCCGCAACGCCCTGCTCAAGATCCTCGAGGAGCCGCCGGAGACGGTACGCTTCATCCTGACCAGCTCGCGCCGCAGCTCCATGATGGCCACCATCCTCTCCCGGACGAGGAGCTACCAATTCCGGGCCCGCGGGCCCGCGGAGACGTCCCTCGTCCTCGAGCGGGTATTCCGCAGCGACGAGCCGGCGACGAGCGTCGCCGCCTTCCTCGCGGCGAGGCGGGCCTTCCCCCCCGAGGCGGCGCGCCGCCTCGCGCGGGACTTCCTCGGCTCGGGCCTGGCCTCCCTCGAGGCCTCCCTCGAGCGGGGGGCCCGGCCCCCCTCGGCCCTCCTGGACGGGCCCCTGGCCGCGCGGGCGGCCGAGGCGAGGGCGCGGGGACGCGCGGGGCAGGAGGCCCTCGCCGCCCTCCTCGAGGCCACCAAGGACTTCGGCCAGAAGGACGAGCTCTACGCGACCTCCTTCACCTCCTTCCTCGAGGCCCTCGCCCGGGAGCTCGGCGAGCTCCTCCGCGAGAGTGGCCTCGGCCCCCGGGGCCAGGCGACCGTGGAACGGATCGCCGCCCTGGCCCGCGGCGCCCGCTCGGACCGCGAGTACTACAACCGCAGCCCCTCCCTCCTCGCGGAGTCCCTCCTGTACGCCATCGGGGAGCTCCCGTGAGGAGGTTCATCGACCGGGCCCTCGCCAAGCTCCCCCGCCTGGACGGCGAGCAGATGCGCTCGATCCTCCGCGCCCTCGCCGAGGAGAACTCCACGATGGAGGCGGCCATCGACTCGATGCTCGACGGCATCGTCGTCTGCGACCTCGAGCACCTGCCCATCATCTACAACAAGTCGGCGGAGCGCATGCTCCGCCTCTCGGGGCCCGAGATCTCCGAGCGGCCACTCTGGCAGAGCGTCGGCGACGAGGACCTCGCCGACTTCCTCCGCGCGGCCCTCGAGGGGGGTGAGACCCTCCTCGACCGCGAGTTCGGGCTGGACTACAAGGGCTCGGTGCGCCTCGTGGCCGTCTCCGTGAGCGCGCTGCTCTCCGGTGGCCGCATCTCCGGCGCCATCGTCCACCTCGAGGACATCACCGAGAAGCGCCGCAAGGAGTCCCAGCTCCGGCGCGCCGAGAGCCTCGCCTCCCTCACGACCCTGGCCGCGGGCGTCGCCCACGAGATCAAGAACCCCCTGGGCTCGATCTCGATCCACATCCAGCTGATCAAGAAGTCGCTCCAAAGGAGCGAGTGCGTCGAGCCCGCCCTGATCGAGCGCCATCTCGGGGTGGTGGACGAGGAGATCGAACGGCTGAACAAGACCGTCGTGGACTTCCTCTTCGCCGTGCGCCCCATGGACCTGAAGCTCCGCGAGGCCGACGCGGGCACCCTCCTCGCCGAGATGGCCGAGTTCGTCCGGCCCGAGGCCGAGCGCGCGGGGATCGAGGTGGAGCTCGACCTGGGCGAGGGCCTGCCCCGCGTCCTTTTGGACGAGCGCTACATGAAGCAGGCCGTCCTCAACCTCGTGAACAACGCCCTTGCCGCCATGCCCGGCGGCGGCCGCCTCGCGCTCCGGGCGCGGGGCCAGCAGGACGAGGTCCGCCTCTCCGTCGAGGACAGCGGGACGGGCATCCCGGAGGAGGACCTGCCCAAGATCTTCGAGCCCTACTTCACGACCAAGGACAACGGCACCGGGCTCGGGCTCACCATCACCTTCAAGATCGTGAAGGAGCACGGGGGCGAGATATCGGTGGAGTCGAAGCCGGGGCAGGGCTCGGCCTTCACGATAGCGCTCCCCGTCCCGCAGAGGGAGCGCAGGCTCATCGAATACGCCGACGGCGGGTCGGCCGCGGAGGCGCGTTAGGTGAAATCGACCATCCTCGTCGCCGACGACGAGAAGAACATCCGCGAGGGCCTCGCCGAGGCCCTCGCCCTCGACGGCTACGCCACGATCGCCGCCGCCGACGGGGACGAGGCCCTGCGCGCGGTGGAGTCCGGCGGCGTCGACCTCGTCATCACCGACCTCAAGATGCCCAAGCTCTCCGGCGAGCAGGTGCTCAAGAGCATCGTCGGCCGCTACCCCGGGCTCCCGGTGATCGTCCTCACGGGCCACGGCACCATCGAGGACGCGGTGTCCGCCATGCGCTCGGGCGCCTTCGACTTCATGACCAAGCCGGTCAACCTCGACCACCTCTCGCTCCTCGCCAAGCGCGCCCTCCAGTCGCGCGAGCTCGAGCGGAAGAACCGGGAGCTCGAGGCCGAGGTGGCCGCCCAGCGCCGCGAGAGCTCCATGATCGGGAAGAGCCCCGAGATAAAGAAGGTGCTCGAGCTCGCGCGCCGCGTGGCCCCGACCAAGGCGAGCGTCCTCGTCACGGGGGAATCGGGCGTGGGCAAGGAGCTCGTGGCCGACGCCATCCACGCCCTTTCGCCCCGCTCCGCCGGCCCCCTGGTCAAGGTGCACTGCGCCGCCCTGGCCGAGAGCCTGCTCGAGAGCGAGCTCTTCGGCCACGAGAAGGGAGCCTTCACCGGGGCGCAGGCCCGCAAGCGGGGGCGCTTCGAGCTGGCCAACGAGGGCACCCTCTTCCTCGACGAGATCGGCGAGATCAACCAGAACGTGCAGATCAAGATCCTCCGCGTCCTCCAGGACCGCAAGTTCGAGCGGGTCGGCGGGGAGGAGACGGTCGAGGTCGACGTGCGCATCGTCGCCGCCACGAACCGGGACCTCAAGAAGGAGATCGCCGAGGGGCGCTTCCGCGAGGACCTCTACTACCGCCTCAACGTGGTCAACATCCACGTGCCCCCCCTGCGCGAGCGCCGCGACGACATCCCCCTGCTCGCGATGGCCTTCCTCGGCCAGTTCGCGAGGGAGAACGGCGTGCGCGTCGACGGCTTCGACCCCAAGGCCCGGCAGGCCCTCTACGCCTACCCCTGGCCCGGCAACGTGCGCGAGCTGCGCAACTCCGTGGAGAGCGCCGTGGTCATGGCCCGGGGCAGCCTCGTCGGGCTGGACGACCTGCCGCCCAACGTCCGCTCCTCGGGCGAGGAGCGCGACGTCAGGATCCCCCCGGGCTCCTCCCTGGCCGAGGCCGAGAAGATCCTCATCCGCGAGACCTTGGCCGCCCAGGGCGGCAACAAGTCGAGGACCGCCGAGATCCTCGGGATCGGGCGCAAGACCCTCTACCAGAAGCTCGAGGACTACGGCCTCGAGGCGAAGCCCGCCGGGCGGGCGGGCGAAGCGGCCGAGGGGAGCTGAGGAGCCATGCCCGACCGCAGCCTCGGCCTCCTCGACGTCTTCGGCCCGGTGATGATCGGGCCCTCGAGCTCCCATACCGCGGGCGTCGCGCGCATAGCCTTCGCCGCCCGCAGCGTCCTCGCCGCCCGCGTCGAGCGCGCCCGCATCTCCTTCTACGGCTCCCTCGCCCGCACCTGGCGCGGCCACGGCTCGGACAAGGCGGCGATAGCGGGCCTCCTGGGCATACTACCCGAGGACGAGCGGCTCTCCTTCTCGCCGGAGCTGGCCTCGCGCGAGGGCCTCGTCTACGAGATCCTCCCCGTCCTCGAAAGCCCCCCGGGCTACCATCCCAACACGGTCGTCCTCGAGCTCGCCGCGGGCGAGCGCCGCCTCTACCTCCGCGGGGCCTCGGTGGGGGGCGGCAAGATACTCATCCAATCCATCGACGGCTTCCAGACCGCCCTCGACGGCTCCCTCGACGCCTTCCTCGTGCTGCACCGCGACGAGGTCGGGGTCATCGCCCTCGTCGCCTCCCTCCTGGCCCGCGAGCGCGTCAACATCGCCCAGCTCTCCTCGCATCGCCGCGACAAGGGCGAGGAGGCCCTCCTCGTCGTCGAGGTGGACGGCTCGGCGGCCCGGGGGATGGCGGAGGCGATCCGAGGGCTCAAGGGCGTCCTCGACGTCGTCCTCGTGCCCTCGATAGCCTCGGGCGCGCGGGCCGGCCCCGCGCCGCGGGGAGAGGGGGCCGGACGATGAACTGGCGCTTCCAGTCGGCGGCCGAGCTCCTGGCGCGGGCCTCCGAGTCGGGCCTGGGCATGGCGGGCTTCCTCGTCGCCCGCGACGCGGCCTACGCGGGCTGCCCGGAGGAAGAGGTGCGGGGAGAGCTCGCGCATCGCATCCTCACGAGCCGCCGCGCCCTCGACAAGGGCCTCTCGGAGCCCCAGGCCTCCCTTTCCGGCTTGACCGCGGGGGCCGCGGTCAAGCTCGCCTCCTCCGCCCTCGGCCCCGTGCGGGACGACTTCTTCAGCAAGGCCCTCGCCTACGCCCTCGCCGTCAACGAGGTCAACGCCTGCGGCGGCAAGATCGTGGCCTTCCCGACGGCCGGCTCCTGCGGCATCGTGCCGGGCGTCCTCTGGGCCTGGAGGGACTCCCGGGCCCCCGAGCTGGGCCCGGAGTCTCGGGCCTTCCAGGACGCATTCGCCGCGGCCTCGGCCGTCGGCATCCTGATCGCCGCCCGCGCCACCCTCGCCGGGGCCGCGGGCGGCTGCCAGGCCGAGTGCGGCGCGGCCGCGGCCATGGCGGCGGCGGGCCTGGGCTCCCTCATGGGCCTTCCCGACGGGGCTTGCGTCGACGCCGCCGCCCTCTCGCTGAAGAACTGCCTCGGCCTCGCCTGCGACCCGGTCGCGGGCCTCGTCGAGGTGCCCTGCGTGAAGCGCAACGCCTTCATGGCCGCGAACGCGATAACCGCGGCCAGCCTCGCGGCGGCGGGGATCAGGAGCGCCATACCCTTCGACGAGGTGGTAGGCGCGATGCGCGAAATTGGAGACGCCCTGCCAGCCTCGCTCAAGGAGAGCTCCGAGGGGGGCTTGGCGGCCACGCCCACGGGCAGGTCATACTGGGAGAAGCTGCGTTAGGACTCGAGCCCAAGGGAGGTCTGGTAGAATGGTGTACGTATTGGTCGTGTACGGGATCATGCTCATAGGCATCGCCCTGCTCAGCCTGAAATACAACAAGAGCTTCGAGAGCTTCCTCGTGGCCGGCCGCAGGCAGCCGCGCTACCTCATCGTCGCCTCGATGCTGGCCTCCACGATCGGGGGCGGCATCGTGATCGGCACCGTCGGCAAGGCCTACGCCATGGGCTTCGCCGCCTTCTGGTTCGTCGCGGCCGGCTCCCTAGCCCACTTCCTCCAGGGCGCCCTCCTCTCGCGCCGCGTCCGCGAGACCCAGGCGCTGACCCTCCCCGACCTCGCCGAGAAGCTCGGCGGCGCCGGGGTGCAGAAGCTCGTCGCCCTCGTCATCGTCTTCACCTGGATCGGCATCGCCGGCGGCCAGTTCCTCGCGGCCAGCAAGGTGATAGCCACGATGTCCGGCATCGACCCGCGGGCGGCGGTGGCGATAGCCACGGCATTCCTCCTGGTCTACACCCTCATAGGCGGGCAGAAGTCGGTGCTCCGCACGGACCTCCTCCAGTTCGGGATCCTCGCCGCCTCGGTCCTCATCAGCGTCGCCTGGCTCTTCCTCGCCAGGCCGCCCGCCCCCGGGAGCCTCGCGCTCGAGCTCTTCTCCCCGAAGTTCGGCCCCCTCGACCTGGCCTACTACCTCGTCGTGGTCGCGGGCTCCTACTTCATCTGCCCCATGATGTTCGGCCGCATCCTCTCCTCCGACAGCCCCGAGAACGCGCGCAAGGCCTCCTTCATCTCCGGCGCGGGCATGCTCCTGTTCGCCTTCGCCATCACCTTCATAGGCCTCTGGGCCCGGGCCTCGGGCTTCGACGCCGGCAAGCTCGACCCCCTCAACGCCATCGTGAAGGGCGTCCTGCCCGCGCCCCTCGGCGCCGCCATGCTCCTCGGGATGCTCGCCGCCATCCTCTCGACCGCGGACACCGTCCTGCTCACCGCCGCCGGCATACTCGAGCACGACCTGCTCGGCTCGAGCTCCCTTCCCCGCACGCGGCTGTGGGTGGTCGCGATAGCCGCGTTAGGCGGCGTCATCGCCCTCTACAAGACCGATCTCATCGGGCTGCTGCTCAGCACCTACCAGGGCTACACCTCGGGCCTCGTGCCCGCCCTCTTCGTGGCCATCATGGCCTCGGGCAAGCGCCGCCTCGCGCCGCGCTGGCTCTTCGCGGCCATCCTCGGGGGCTACCTCCTGGGCTTCGGCGGCAACTTCCTGCCCGACCCGAACCGGCAGAAGCTGGCCGCCTTCGCCGGCCTCGCCCTGTCGACCCTCCTCGCCTTGGTCGCCTACCGCAGGGGCGAGGCCGCGGCCGAAGCCTAGGCGGGGGCGGCGCCCCAGGCGGCCGCCGCGCCTCGGGCTAGTCCGCGCGCTCGAGCCCGATGGCAGCCGCGATGCGCCGCAATTCGGGCTCGGCGTCCCTCCTCGCGGCCTCCAGGGTGGAGCGGAAAAGCCGCTCCCTGGTGGCCCTGGCCAGGCCCAGGATGGAGCGCCGCTCCTCTGCAGGGGAGCGGCAGTAGAGGGCTGCTACCTCCCCCTCGGCCTGGCGGGAGCCCAAGGCGGCCGCGGCCCGCACCGCCGCCAGGCGGACCTCGGCGCTGGGATCGTAGAGGGCGCGGCGCAGGAAGACGTAGGCTGCCGCCCTGCCCGAGAGGCCGAGCCGCTCGGCGGCCGCGGCGCGGGCCCCGCTCTCCGATTCCGTGGCCAGGAGCTGGCCCAACGCGAAGAGGTCCTCCCCCGCCTCGAGCACGCGCTGGTAGCGCTCCCGCGGGGAGGCCGCCGGCCCCCTCCGCGCCGGGGGCGCGGCCTCCCTGGCGCTGAGGACCTTGTAGGCCCGCACGACCCGGGAGAACTGCCGGGCCGTGCCCGGATCGCGGGAGGAGTCGGGATGGTAGCGCATGGCGAGGCGGCGATAGGCGGTCCTGACCTCCTCGGCTCCCGCCTCCGGCCCGAGCCCGAGGACGGCGAAATAGGCCTCGTAGCCGCCATCCGCCTCGCTCATCGCTCGGCCTCGACCCGGTCGCGCCGCTCGGAGCGGCGGGCGAGGAGCTCCCCGACCAGGCCCTCGAGCTCGGCCTTGAGGAGCCGGAGCTCGCCCTCCGAGGGCTTGCTCGCTCCGCCCGAGGAGGGGCTCCTCGCGCGCGCGCAGGCCTCGTCGAGCTCGGCCTCGAGGCCATGCTCGAGCTTGAGCCCCGAGCGGAGCTCGGCGATCCGCTCGGCGAGGAGGGAGAGCTTGCGCTCGAGCTCCTCCAGAGAGTCGGCGGAGGCGCCGCGGTCGAAGTCGGCGATGCTGATGGCCTGCTCGGCCCCCGTGCCCAGGTCGCGGGCGCCGACGTGGAGCATGTCCGACTCGTCGATCGAGAAGTCGACCCGGATGCGGGGCTCGCCGGCCGGGGCGGGCCGTATGCCCGAGAGGAGGAAGCGGCCGAGGGAGAGGTTCTCCGAGGCCGCCTTGGCCTCGCCCTGGAGGACGTGGACCTCGACCGAGTCCTGGCCGGGCTCGACGGTGGTGAAGACCTGGCTGCGCGAGGCGGGGACGGGGCTGTTCTTCCTGATGAGGGGCACGAAGATCCCCCCGTCGATCTCCACACCGTAGGTCCGCGAGACCACGTCCCGCACGCGCAGGCGCTCCGAGCCCGAGACGAGCGCCCCCCAGACCGCGGCGCCGAGGGCGACGATCTCCTCGGGATTGATCCCGCCCTCGGGCTCGAGGCCGAGGCGCTCGGCGAGGAGGCGCCGCACGAGGGGGATGCGGCTCGAGCCCCCCGAGAGGACGAGGGCGTCGACGGAGGAGGCCGGCATCCGAGCGTCCTCGAGGGCGCGTTGGGCGAGCTCGACGCTCCGCTCGACGAAGGGCCGGGCCAGCTCCTCGAACTCGGCGCGGCGGAGGGCGAAGGCCGGGTGCACGACGGCGCCCCGCGCGAGGGCGAAGGGAATGCCGACGACGGCCTCCTCGCGCTCGGAGAGCTCGATCTTGGCCCGCTCGGCGGCCTCGGAGAGCTGCTGGGCGAGGAAGCGGTCCGCGTCGACGTCGAGTCCGTGCTCCGCCCGGAAGGCCGCGGCCGCGCGGCGGCGGAGCTCGGCGTCGAGGTCGGCCCCGCCGAGCCTGCCGTCGCCCCGCGAGGAAAGCACGGCGCAGTCGCTTCCCTCCTGCGAGAGGAGGGTCACGTCGAAGGTTCCGCCGCCGAAGTCGTAGACGAGGACGATCGAGCTCTCGCCCGCGGCTCCCGGCGCGGGCGAGGCCTGGCCGGGGGCCTCGGCCTTGCCGAGGGCGGACCAGGCCCTGGCGACCGCGGCGGCCGTGGGCTCGTTGACGATCCGGAGGACCTCGAGGCCGGCGAGCCTCCCCGCCTCGATGAGGGCGCGGCGCTCCCGCTCGGAGAAGTTGGCGGGGGCGGTGATCACCGCCCGACCGACCTCCCGGCTTAGGAAGCGCTCCGCGTCCTTGCGCAGGGAGCCGAGGATCATAGCGACGAGCTCCTCGGGCCTCCAGCCCTTGCCGCCCATGGAGAGGAGGCTCCGCGAGCCCAGGAGGCGCTTCACGCCGGCGACCGTGTTCTCGGGATTGACGAGGGCCTGGTTCTTGGCCGACTCGCCGACGAGGTACTCGCCCTTGGCGGTGATGGCCACGACGCTCGGGGTCGTCCGCTCGCCGCGGGCGTTGGGGATCAGGACGGGCCGGTCGCCGTCGAGGCAGGCGCAGAGCGAGTTGGTGGTTCCGAAGTCGATGCCTATTACGGGTCCCATAGAAGCCTAGCCCCCCAGACCGGTCTCGGAGCGGCGCTCCTCGATGTCGACGAGGAGCTCGATCTCCGCCACGGTCGCTCCGAGGCGGGCAGCTATAATATCGGCCGAGAAGCCCTTGCGGTACAGGTCGAAGGCCTCCTCGCGGAGGCTGCGGGCCGGCTTGACCTGCTCCGCGGCGCGGACGAACTCGGGGCGGCGGGGGATCTCCCCGCGCCCTTCCGCCACGGCGCCGAGAAGGAGCCCCTCCCTCCCCGCGGGAGGCGGCTCGTCGGGCAGGCTCGCGGGCGCCTCGATCGGCGGGGCCTCGCTCGGACCTGCCGCGCTCGAGCGCGGCTCGCTTGGGCGGAGCTCGCTCGAGCGGAGCTCGCTCGAGCGGAGCTCGCTCGAGCGGAGCTCGAGAGGGATCGGCAGCTCCTCCTCATCCTGGGCCGGCAGGATGGGGCGGCGTCGCCTCAGGCGCTCGAAGGCGGCTCGCTCCGACTCGCGGGACTCGAGCTCGCGCCGCGCGACGCCCATACGCCGGTCCACCTCCCCGAGGAGCTCGCGGAGGGCGCCCATGCGGTCCTCGAGGAGGCTCACGTCGCGGTCGGCCGTCTCGTTGAGCTCCATGACGAGGGCCCTGGCCTCTTCTCGGACGCCCGAGAGGAGGTTCTCGAGCTCGAGGTAGCGGCGCAGGCGGGCGCGGAGGAGGAACCAAAGGAGGACCAAGCCCGCGATATCGAGGGCCACGAGAGCGAGGAGCTGGATCATGATGCTCATCCCGAGAGGTCTATCTTGTTGCCGAGCTGGGGATCGCGGATGACCTCGTCCTCGGCGCCGGAGTCGGAGGCTTCCCCGCCCTCGTCCCGGCGGCGCTCGGGCGAGCCCGAGCCGGCGCCCTGCCGCTCCGCGACGGGGCCGGCCCCTTCCTTGGGCTCCTCGGGGGCGCGGACGGCCTCCTTGGACTCGACCTGGCGGCGCTGGAGCGCCGCCCCCTGGATCGAGGCCTGGAGGGCCGCGCCCTCCTTCGCGGCGGACTGCTCGCGGCCGACCTGGCCGAGCTGCATGAGGAGGGTCTGGAGGTCAATCGGCCTTATGGGCATCGGGAGGCCCCCGCCTCAGGATATCGTCCTCGGGCTCCTCGTACCTCGTCGTGCGGAACATCTGGCCCTCGAGGTAGAAGGTCATGGCCTTCTGCTCGTTCTTGATCTCTTCCTTCACGTCCTTGATGACGAGCTTGACTCCCGGGTATATGCGGCCCGAGGCTGAGATCCTTCCCTTGGACTTGAGCCCGTTCAGGTAGGTCTGGATGGCCTCGATCTCCTTCGCGAGGGCGCGGAGCTCCTGGACCTGCTCCTCGCGTCGGATGAGGTAGTCCTGGAGGATGGCTTCCTTGTCCTCGGGGAGCTCCTTCTTCTGCTTCTTGATCGCGTTCAGCGTGGCTATGTTCTTGTCGAGCTCCTCGACCTGGCGCTTGATCCGATAGACCTGGGCCTGGAGCTGGTCCATCTTCTCCTTCGACTTCGGGTCGTAGCCCACCTCGACGATGGTCTCGGCGCTGCCGACGGGGGAGCCCAGGGTCTTGGCGTTGATCTCCTCGCAGGCCCGGTAGCGCCCGCCGACTATGGCCGCGCGCTTGCCCTGGCAGATGATCTTCTTGTTCGCCACCACTGTGGAGTTGATGATGCCGTCGGAGACGATCACGTTCTCGCCCGCCTCCACCGAGGCGTTCTCGATGAATTTGGCCCAGATGCTCTTCCCGGCCTGGATGACGCCTCCGGACTTGCCGGTGACGCCCTGGTGCACGACGATGTCGCCCTCGGCGATGAGGTCGCACTTGCCGACGTTGCCGCGCACCTCGATATTGCCCGAGGCCTTGACCGAGAAGCCGTCCTCCACGTTGCCCTGGACGATGACGGTCCCGAGGAACATGATGTTGCCGGTCTTGAGGTCGACGTCGCCGGGGACCGTGAAGATCTCTTCGACGTTGATCTTGCCGCCGACGAAGATGACCTGGCCGTTGATGTCGGCGATGATGGTCGAGCCGTCGTCGCCCATGTGGACGTTGCGGCCCAGGGGCGCGGCCATGTCCTTGCCGTTCCGGGCGGGGATGACCTTGCCGGTCACCGTGCGACCGGTCTGGCCGAGCTCCGGGGGGAGCTTGCGGGCGAGGGGCTGGCCGGCCACGACGTTCTGGATGAGGCCGAGCTCCTTGAAGTTCACCCGGCCGTCGGCCGCCTCCTTGAGGTGGTACTTGGTCTTGTCGGTCTCGAAGCTGAACTGGACGGTCGAGTCGCGGCCGTTCTGGGGCCTCGTGCCCTCGGCGACGAGGACGGCCTCGCGGTATCGGGGCTTGTCCTCGAGCTCCTGGAGGACCTCCTCCAGGACCCCGTGCACGACCCGGTTGTTGCGGAGGAAGGAGAGGATGGCGTCCTTGGAGAGGTCGGAGCCCCCCGGGCCGGGCGGGGTCATGGTCACGAAGGCCTTCATCTCCTGGTCGCCCAGGTCGACGGTTATGAGGGCGTCGTTGGCGGGGTTGGAGATGAAGTCGCCCACGCGGACGTAGTCGCTCGAGGCCTGCTTGATCACCTCGCGGACGAGGGCCTCGTCGAAGCTCCGTACGGCGCGGGCGTGGAGCTTGTCGATCGCCTGCCGCTCCTGGGCCCGGCGGCCCTTGCCCAGGGGCGCGGTCACCTTGAGGAGGGCCCCGTCGGGAGTGAGCCGCACGAAGCACTCGCCGTCGCGGTCCTTGACCAGGGGCTCGACGGCCTCCGGCAGGCTCTCCCCGCCCAGGTCGTCGGCCGCGGCCGCGGCCACCTCGCGCTTCTCGGCCTGGGGCGAGGCCTTGACCTTCCAGGGCCGGCGGCCGGCCCCGAGCAAGCCCGGGCTCCCCTTCTCGAGGATCTCGTACTCGAGGCGGCGGACCGTCACCCCGAGCTGGACCGCGGCGTCGGCCAGGGCCTCCTCGACGGAATCGGCCTCGACGACGATGGACTTCTTGGCCCCGTCCTCCTCGAGGTATCGCCGCATGAGCTCGGCGATCTGGTCGATACCGAGGGTGGCGCCCATGGGCCTAGATGATGCCCTTGCGGAGGTTGGTGAGCTTGGAGCGGAGGCGGAGGATGGCCTTGGTGTGGAGCTGGCTCACCCGCGACTCGGTCACGTCGAGGACCTGGCCGATCTCCTTCAGGGTGAGGTCCTCGTAGTAGTAGAGGACGAGGACCTTCTTCTCCTTCTCGGGGAGCTCGCTGATGGCCTGGACGATGACGCGCTTGACCTCCTCGCGCTCGACGGTGGCGTCGGGATTCATGCTCGAGGGGGACTCGATGCTCTCGCCGATGGAGATCTTGTCCGCGTCGTCGCCGGCGTACCAGACGTCGTTGAGGGAGAGGACCGAGGTGCTCGATATCTTGAGCATGGTCCTCATGAAATCGTCCTCGCTCACGCCCAGGGAGGAGGCGATCTCCTGGTCGGAGGCCGGGCGGCCGAGCTTGGCCTCGAGGCTTACCACCGCGTCCTCGATCTCCTTGGTCTTCTGCCTGACCGAGCGGGGCACCCAGTCGATCGAGCGGAGCTCGTCGAAGATGGCGCCCCGTATCCGGGTGACCGCGTAGGTCTTGAACTTTACGTTCTTGTCGGGATCGAACTTCTCGATCGCGTCGAGGAGGCCGAAGACCCCGAATCCGACGAGGTCCTCGAATTCGACGGTATTGGGCATGCTCGCCGCTACCTTGCCCGCCACGTACTTGACGAGGGGGGCGTACTGGCGGATGAAGGCGTCTCGGACGGCCGGATCCCTCGTATCCTTGTACCGGGACCAGAGCTCTTCTTCGGTCATCCGCGCGAGCGGGTTCTCGGCCATCTTCGCTTACCCTTTCTGGTCTCTTTTGAGGATGGTACGCACCGCCTGGGCGAGCGCCGCTGGATCGAGGGGCTCGGAACGGCCCCCGCCGCCCCCGCCTGAGGAGCCGCCCCTCGAGGAGGGGGCCGGTTCAGCCGCCGGGTGCATCTCGGCGGGGGCGAAGGAATCCGAGAAGCCCTCGAGGTCGGGGAGGACGTCCAGGTCCTCGAAGCTGGCCGAGCCCCTTCCCGAAGCGGGCGGAAGGGCCGCGGCCCCGCCCTCCGCCTCGTCGGGGCCGATGAGGCTGCCGAGCTCCTCGGCGCCCGAAAGCTCGGGCCCGACCTCCTCGAGGGCGGCCAGAGCGGGGGCGGCGGGCGCCTTCCGGCCGGGAGGCGGCTCGGCCGGCGCCGGGGAGAGCTCTTGGAGCGGGGCGGCCTCCTCGAGGCCCTCGCCGGAGGGCCCTTCGCCGGGGAGGACTATGTTCACGGCGCGTCCCCGGCCCTCCTCCTCCTCGAGGGGCCCCATGCCCTCGGTAAGGGCGCCGGGCCCCTCCAGCCCCGGCCCGCCCGCCAGGGCGGGGCCGGCCCCGAGGCCGGGCAGGACGCGTCGCGCCAGGGCCAGGGCGGCGAAGACGAGGCCGCCGAAGAGGGCCCCCCCGAGGATGGCCCTTAGGGCGATGACGCCGAAGCCGATGCCGGCTATCGCCCCGACGAGGGAGGAGAGGAGGGCCGCGGCGGCCGCGGCGACGAGCGATGCGCGCAGGTCAGTTTCCACCGTCCTCAGCTCCCTCCCATGACGCTAAGAGTAGGCCTAAATCCCGACCCGAGTCAAGTTCGGGCTTTTCGCGGCCATCGCCTAGTCCTTCCCGAAGAGCTTCTTGATGAAGCGGCCGATGCCCTTATCGTCGGCGAACTGGGTCTTCTCGATCCTCGTGACGAGGTGGGCGACCGAGATGGCGGCCTTGGACTTGGGGTCCTGGACGATGAAGGGCTTCTGCTTGAGGACGGAGGCCGGCACGATGGGGTCGTCGTAGATGCAGCCGAGGTACTCGACCTTCAGGTTCAGGAACTGCCCCGAGATGCTGATGATGCGCTCCGCGACCCTCCGCCCCTCCGTGACGCTGTGCACCCGGTTGACGACGAGCTTGAGGCCGATGTTCAGGTTGTCGATCTCGGTGGCGATGATCTTGATGATCCCGTAGGCGTCCGTGATGGCGGTCGGCTCGGGCGTGGTCACGATGATGGCGTCGTCTGCGGCCGCCACGAAGCCCAGGACGTTGTTCGAGACCCCCGCGGCCGTGTCGATGATGACGATGTCGGCCTGCGAGAGGGTGTAGAGCTCGCTTATGAAGCTCTGCCGCTCCTCCTCGCTGAGGTTGGCGATCTTGGAGAAGCCCGAGGCGCCCGCCACGATCTGGATGCCGTACTCGGTGTCCAGGATGATCTCCCGCATCGTCCGCTGCTTGCGGATCACGTGGTAGAGGTTGTACTTGGGGATCATGTTGAGCATGACGTTGACGTTGGCGAGCCCGAGGTCGGCGTCCATGACGATGACCCGCTTGCCCATCTTCGCGTAGGCGATGGCGAGGTTGACGGAGACGTTCGTCTTGCCGACGCCGCCCTTGCCCGAGGCCACCGCGATGATCCTCGTCTTCTTGGCCCGCTCGGCGGGCTGGTCGATGGCGCTCTGCCCGAGGACGCCCGGGCCCGGGCGCTCGGCGGCGCCCCTCCCGACCATCATCTCGCGCAGGGCCTGTGCCTGGTCTTCCATGTCTAGCTCCGTTCCGCGCGGACGCGCCTGTCCTCGGGCTGGGGCGAGGCCCCGCCGTAGCGCTCCTCGATCCGGGCCCGGTCGACGCGGAAGCCCTCGAGGCTCATGAGGATGCGCTCGGCCCGCGCGCGCTCGATATCCTGGGGCACGCGCTGCCCGTTGGTAATGTACGAGATCGGCTTGCGGCGCTCCGCCAGGGCCGATACCACGTTGCCGATCCGGTCGGTCTCGTCGAGCTTGGTGATCACGACGGCCTTGTAGTCGAAGGGCTCGAACTGCCGCATGGCCTGGGCCATGTCGCTCGCCTTGGTCGTCGCCGACAGGGCCAGGTGGAGCTCGGCGGCCGGGCCGCAGGCGGCGAGGATGCGCTGCATCTCGGCGAGCTTGACCGCGTCCCGGGGGCTCTTGCCCACCGTGTCGACGAGGATGAGGTCGGCGTCGGAGTGGAAGGCGATGGTCTTGCGGAGGTCCTCGGCGGTCTCTACGCAGGAGACCGGCACGCCCATGATGCCCCCGTAGGTCTCGATCTGCTGCCGGGCGCCGATGCGGTAGTTGTCGATGGTGATCATCCGCACCGACCGCGGCCGCTCGCCGGAGATCCCGACCGAGTAGATCGCCGCGAGCTTGGCTATGGTGGTGGTCTTGCCGACCCCCGTGGGCCCGACGAGGGCCAGGACGCGGGGCCGGGCCGGCTCGGAGCTCTCCCTCCACAGCTGGAGCGAGTCCCCGATCCACTCGAGGACCGAGGACTGGACCTCGTCCTCGTCCTCGAGGGCCTCCAAGGTGAAGTCCCGCCGCAGGCGCGCGACCGCCTCGCGCCGGAAGGGCTCGGAGAAGTCGTTGAGGGCGAGGAGGGCGTCCATGCGGCGGATCGTCGCGTGGTCCTCGGGCTCGGCGGCGGCGCGGGGCATCTCGTCGATGCGCTCCTTGAGGCCGCGGAGCTCGGCGAGGACCGTCTGCAGGGCCTGGTCGGCCTTGGCCTGCGCCATCGCCGCGGCGGCGGCGGCCGCCTGGCCGGCGGCCGGGGCGCCCGCGAGGGCGAGGATCTTCCGCTTCTCCTCCTCGAGGTCGGCGGGGGGCCTGCTCTGGGGCCGGGGCTCGGGCCGGAGGTAGCCCGTCACCTCGACGCCCTCCCGCGCGAAGAGGCCCATGAAGCCCCCGAGGCGGACGGTCCGGTGCGAGAGCACCTGGGCCGACTCGCCGTACTTGGCGCGGACTTTCTCGAGGGCCTCGCGCTGCGAGAGAGCCTGCTCGGTGAAGTATTGCATCGCCTATCCTTCCAGCTTGATTTCGCCCACCGCCTCGACCCGGGCGTCGGCGACTATCTCGGGGACCGAGAGCACGACGAGGTCGGGGATCTCCCGCTCCGTGCTCGCCTTGACGAGGGCGCGGGCGCCCTCCGAGCAGAGGATGACCGGGAGCCAGCCCTTGGCCTGGACCGCCTGGACCGCCCTCGAGAGGGCCTTGATCCACTGCCTCTGCACAGCCGGCTCGAGGGCGGAGACGGCCCCCGCGGGCGTATCGACGCGGGACTCGATGATCTTCTGCTCGAGGGCCGCGTCGATCGTCAGCACGCGGAGGCTCCGGTCGGCGTCGGCGTACTGGAGGCAGATCTGCCTTCCCAGGGCCTGCCGCGCCTTCTCGACGAGGAAGCCGGGGTCCTTGGTCACGCCGGCGTAGTCGGCGAGGGTCTCGAGGATGGCCACGACGTTGCGCACCGAGACCTGCTCTCGCAAGAGGCCCTGGAGGACCTTCTGGATCTCCCCGAGGGAGAGGCGCTTGACCGCGTCCTCCACGACCGCCGGGTAGTCCTTCTTGAGGGCGTCGAGGATGGCCTGGATCTCCTGGCGGCCGAGGATCTCGGCGGCGTGGCGCTTGATGATGTCGGTGAGGTGGGTCGCCACGATGCTCGGCGCGTCGACGACCGTGTAGCCCGCGCGCTCGGCGCGGTCCCGCTGCTCCTCGGCGATCCAGAGGGCGGGCAGGTCGAAGGTGGGATCCCGGGTCTTCTCCCCCGGGATCTCCTCAGAGACGCCGCCGGGGTTGATGGCCAGGTAGTAGCCGAGGCGGATGACGCCCCGGCCCACCTGCACGCCCTTGATCTTGAAGCAGTACTCCGAGGGCTCCAGGCGCATGTTGTCGATGATGCGGATGCGCGGCACCACGAGGCCCATGTCGAGGGCGCTCTCCTTGCGGATGCGCGTTATGCGCTCGAGGAGATCGGCGCCCTTGTCCTTGTCCACGAGGGGTATGAGGCCGTAGCCGAGCTCGAGGCTCATGGGATCGAGGGGCACGACCGGCGAGAGCTCGGCCGGCGCCTCGGCCTTCCGGCCGGCGCCGGCGGCGGCGAGCCGCGCCTTCACGGCCTCGTCCGCGTGCCTGCGCGTGAGGCGGATCCCGACGAAGGCGAGGAGGGCGGCCATCGGCAGGAGGACGTACCAGGGGAAGCCGGGCAGGATGGAGAGCAAGGAGAGCACCGCGGCGGCGACGATGTAGATCTTGGCGTTCTGCGAGAACTGCCTGGTCACGTCCCGGCCGAAGGTGCCCTCGGAATTCGCGCGGGTGACGATGATGCCGGTCGCCGTCGAGACGAGGAGGGCCGGCAGCTGGGACAGGAGGCCGTCGCCGATGGTGAGGGCGGTATAGGTGGCGATGGCGGTCTGGAAGCCCTCCTTATGGAGGGCCATGCCGATGATGAAGCCGCCGACGAGGTCGATCACCGAGATGAAGATGCCCACCTTGACGTTGCCGGAGATGAACTTCGAGGCGCCGTCCATCTGGCCGTAGAAGTCGACCTCGCGCTGGACCTCGGCCTTGCGCTTGAGCGCCTCCTCCTCGGTGATGGAGCCCGAGTTGTACTCGGCGTCGATGGACATCTGCTTGCCCGGCAGGCCGTCGAGGGTGAAGCGGGCGGCCACCTCGGCGATGCGCGTCGCGCCCTTGGTGATGACGATGGCCTGCACGGCGATGATGATGATGAAGATGATGAAGCCGATGACCAGGCCCTCGGCCCCGCCCGTCCCGACGACGAAGGAGGCGAAGGCGCGGATGAGCTTGCCGTCGAAGGCCGAGCCTTTCGTGAGGATGAGCCTGGTCGAGGATATGTTCAGGGCGAGGCCGAAGACCGTCGTCACGAGGAGCATGGTCGGGAAGATGGAGAACTCGGTCGCCTTCCTCGTGTACAGGACGATGAGGATGATGAGTATGCCCATCGTCAGGTTGAGGGCGAGGAGCACGTCCAGGAGGACCGCGGGCACCGGGACGATGATCATGAGGACCACGGCGATCGTCGCCACGGCGACCGCGAGGTCCGAGGGGTTGGACAGGAGGCTGTCCCGAACGAGGCGCTGGGTGTCCGCCATCTATCGCCTTCCTCCGCGCGTCATAGTCCGGCTCCCGCCGCCGCCGGCTCGGCGCCCGCGGCGCCCTCGCCCGCGAAGGGGCCACCTTGGGCCGAGCCTCCCGCGGCGGCGCTGTACACGTGGGCGAGGACGGCGGCTATGGCCTGGTAGTACTTCTCGGGAATAGCGTCGCCGATCTCGACCTCGGCGTAGAGGGCCCGCGCCAGGGGCCGGTTCTCCACCAGGGGGACGCCGTTCTCCTCGGCGATCCGCCTGATGCGGAGAGCGACCTCGTCCTGGCCCTTGGCCGTGACCAGGGGCGCGGCCATGCGCTCGCGGTCCCACTCGAGGGCGACGGCGAAGTGGGTCGGGTTCGTGATGACCACGTCGGCCTTGGGCACGTTGGCCGCCATGTTGCGGGCGAGGAGCTCCCGCATGCGCTCGCGCAGGCGGCTCTTGACCAGGGGGTCGCCCTCCTGCATCTTGCGCTCCTCCTTGACCTCCTCCTTGGACATCTTCATGGTCTCCATGAACTGCCGGCGCTGGAAGAGGTAGTCGGGGATCGCCAGGGCGAGGAGGGCCACGGCGACCTCGACGACGAGGCGCAACGCGAGGGAGCCCACCAGGGCGACCGACTCCCAGAAGGAGGCGGCGAAGGAGGTTATGAGCTTGGACATCTCGCCCTTGATCGTGATATAGGCGATGAAGCCGATGATGGCGACCTTGATGAGGGCCTTGGCCAGGTTGAAGAGGGCCTCGGTCGAGAACATGGTCCTTTTAAGGTACTGTCCGAAGCGCGGCACGATGCGCGAGAAGTCGGGGGTGATCGGCTTGACCGTGAAGAGGAAGCCGACCTGGAGGAGGTTGGAGCCGAGGGCGGCGACGAGGGCGACCAGGGCGATGGGCAGGGCCAGCTTGGCGAAGTAGGAGAAGAAGGCCGCCGCGAGGGGGCCGGCCTCGGTGGCCACGTCGACCTGGCCTACCTGCGAGAAGTAGAAGCGCAGCATCTCGGCGAGGGTCCTTCCGTAGTATGGCGCGAGGAGGAGGAGGGCCACGGCCGGGAGGAGGAGGCCCATGGCCCCGATGAGCTCCTGGCTCTTGGCTACCTTGCCTTCCTCTCGGGCCTTGCGGAGCTTGTACTCGGAAGGCTCCTCGGTCCGCCCCTCGTCCTCGGCCGCGAACCACTGTAGGTGAATGAAGGATGGGCTAGGCGGCTGCATGGGTTCATCAAGGAAGTGAACCACAGAGGCACAGAGGCACAGAGAAGAGGAAGAGAAGGAGGAATTGCAACGAATCGGGGATAGAACATCGCATCGATCCTCGATCTTCGCCATCAGCCGGTATCCTTCCTTCTCTATCTTCTCATTCTTCCCTCTGTGTCTCTGTGCCTCTGTGGTCGGATTTTCCTTCCGTGCGCAGTATCTCATAACGCGCCCCCCACGAGGATGCCGAGGTCGTTGAAGCCGGCCTCGACGAGGCGCGAGAAGGCCTCCATCATGAAGGGCAGGGCGACCACGAGGAGGACGTAGGTCACGGTCAGCGTGATCGGGAAGCCCTCGGTCAGGAGGTTCATCTGCGGCGCCGCCTTGGAAAGCAGGCCCAGCGCGATGGTGAGCACGAAGAGGGTGCCGAGCACGGGCATCGCGAGGATGAGGGATTGCTGGAAGAGGGCACCGGTCGAGCGCAGGAGGAAGCTCACGAGGTCGTTCCGCCTCGGCACCAGGTCGATGGCGCGCATGGCGCGGAAGGAGCCCTGGACGCCGACGACGAAGAGCTTCTGGAAGCCCTGGGTCGACACGAAGATGAACATGGCGATCAGGTTGAGGAACTGGCCCATGAGGGGGTTCTCCGTCTCGGCCAGGGGGTCGTAGGTCTCCGAGGCGCCGAAGCCGATCTGGACCGAGAAGAACTGCCCCGCGGTGACGAAGGCCGAGTAGAGGACCGAGAGGAAGAAGCCCATGATCAGGCCTATGGCCGCCTCTCCCGCGAGGAGGAGGCCGTAGGCGGCCCCGTCGGCGGGGAGGGCGTAGCCCGCGGCCTTGACCGAGGGGAAGACGGCCGAGGCCGCGAAGCCGGCCAGCCCGATCTTGGCCACCTGGGGCACGCTCGAGCCCGAGAGGAGGGGAGCCACCTCGATCATCGCGAGGCAGCGGGCGGCGATGAGGAGGAAGAGGTTCCAGTCTCCGAAGGGCCAGGGGTTCACGGCTCGCTACCTCGCCATCTGCGGGATCATGGCGAAGAGATCCCTCGTGTACTGCTCGAGGCTGCCGAACATCCATCCCCCCAGGAGGGCGAGGACGAGCATGATGGCGGCTATCTTGGGCACGAAGGTCAGGGTCTGCTCCTGGATCGAGGTCGTCGCCTGGAGTATGGACACGACGAGGCCGACGACCATGGCCACGAGGAGGACGGGCGAGGCCAGGACGAGGATCTCCAGGATGCCGCCGCGGAGGAGGGAGACCGCGTCGCCGACGCTCATGCTCCGCCCCCGCTCACAGGAAGGACCTCACGAGCTGCTGGGTCAGGAGGCCCCAGCCGTCGACGAGGACGAAGAGGACGAGCTTGAAGGGCATGGAGATCATGACCGGCGGGAGCATGATCATGCCCATGGACATGAGGATGGAGGCCACCACCATGTCGATGATGATGAAGGGTATGTACAGGAGGATGCCTATCTTGAAGGCCACCGTCAGCTCGTTGAGGATGAAGGAGGGCACGAGGACGTAGGTGGGCACGTCGGCCAGGGTCGCGGGCTTGGGCAGGCCCCGCATGGACATGAAGAGCCTGATGTTCTCGGGATTGGCCTGGAGCTGCTTGTACATGAACAGGCGCAGGGGCCGCTCGGCCGCCCGGTAGGCCTCCTCGACGCCGATCGTCCCCTCGGACATGGGCTTGATGGAATCGGCGTACATGGTCTGGAAGGTCGGCCACATGATGAAGACCGTGAGGAAGAGGGAGATGCCCATGAGGACCTGGTTGGGCGGGACCTGCTGGAGCGACAGGGCCCGCTTCACGAAGTCGAGGACGATGGAGACGCGCAGGAAGCTCGTCAGGAGTATGAGGAGGCTCGGCGCGAGGGAGATGGCGGTGAGGAGGAGGAGGACCTGCATCGAGAAGGCGACTTCCCGGCCCGTCTGGGGATTGCGGACGCGCAGGTCGACCAGGGGGACGAGGGGCACGGGCGTCAGGGTCGCGCTCTGGTTCGAGCGCACTGCCGGACGGCCCTGGGCCGGGGCGGGCGCCTGCGCGGCCTGGGCCGAGAGGGCGGCCGCGCCGAGGAGGAGGGCCAGGAGGATCGATAGCCGCCTCATAGCCGGTCCTGGAATTTGCGGAGCCGCTCCCGCTGCCCCGCGAGGAAATCGCCCCGGGCGCCGGGCCCGGCCTCCGGGCCGCGGCCCTCCCCTCGCCTGCCCTTGCCCCCGAGCATGGAGCCCAGGAGCTCGGCGAAGGCGGGCCGGCCCGCCTGGGGGCCCTGCGAGGCCCGCAGGGCGAGGGCGTCCAGGTATTCCCTGTCCTCGACCTCCGCGATGAGCGAAACCGAGCCCTCGGCCGAGCCCAGGAGGTAGGCCTTGGAGCCCAGGGAGACGACATGGAGGGACCTGCCCGCGCCGAGGGCCGCGGAGGCGAGTACCTTGATGGAGGACTCGCCGCCCGCGGGGGCCCGGCCCAGGCGCCTCAGGAAGCGCACGACCAAGTAGATCGCGCAGAGGACGAGCGCGAGGACGAAAACCATGCGGAGGAAATAGGTGAGTGTGGCGGAACCCGGGGCGGACGAGGCTCCGGGAATCGTGGCGGGGCGGTCCTCGAAAGCGAGCGCGGTCTCGTCCACTGCTTGGGCCGTCCCCACGGCTTCGGCGGTGGCTCCCCGCGCTGCGTTCGGCACGCTTTGCGCGAAGGCGACCGCGCCGCCTGCGAGCGCCGCGAGCGCGCACAGGACGAGCGCTATACGTTTCAAAAGACCCCTCCCAATCGCACTGACATTCTAGTGCAACGGGAGGAGGAAAGCAAGCGTTATTTCGTAAGCGGGTAAAATTTTAAGCGAAAATCAGCCCATGTCGGCCATGCGCTCCATCGGAGAGACGATCTCGGTGACGCGCACGCCGAAATTCTCGTCGATGACGACGACCTCGCCCTTGGCGATGAGCTTATGGTTCACGAGTATGTCGACGGCCTCTCCGGCGAGCTTGTCGAGGGCGATGATCGTGCCCTCGCCCATGCCGAGGATCTCCTTGATGAGCTTCCTCGTGCGGCCGAGCTCGACCGTCATCTCCATGTAGACGTCCATGATCAGGCCGATGTTCCCCGACTCGGGGCTGGCCTGCTGCATCTGGAGGTTCGCGAACTGGACCGGCTGGACGTTGGGGGGATTCATGCCCCCGAAGCTCGGGCCGCCCATCATGCCTCCGGGGAAGCCCATGCCCCCCATGCCTCCCATCTGGGCCCCGGCCATGCCGCCGAAGCCCTGCATGCCGCCCATCTGCGCGGCCCCGAAGGCTTGGCCGCCCATCCCGCCGCCCATCGAGGCCTGGGACGCGGGGAGGCCGCCGCCCATCGAGGCCAGGACGTCGCGGACGAAGGACAGGGCGAAGACCTCGACGAGGCGCTGGGGCGCCTCCTCGCCGATCTGCATCTGGTAGGTGGCGCGGATGAAGTCGCCCGAGGGCAGGCGGGCCATGGCCTTGGGGCCGAAGGCGCCCTCGGCCACGCCGGCCTGGATGTTGCGGTTCCCCGTCTTCTCGGATATGAGGGTGATCTCCGTGCCGGTGAGGGTGGAGACGCACTCCTGCACGGCGGAGGTAGCCATCTCGTCGAGCTCGGCGAGGCTGTCGTCCTTGTTGGCGAGGGAGGCGATCCTGAGGGCGGCGTCCTTGGCCAGGATGAAGGCGTGGTCGCCGGGGAGGGAGCCCTCGAAGGTGACGCCGATGGCGAGGACCTCCTCGGGGAGGTCCCGGAGCAGGCCGTCCCGGTTGGCGCCCTCCACGACGGGGCTCCCGAGGGTGACGGGGAGGCCGGTGATCATGGAGAGGTTCTGGGACTGGGTCCCTATGGCGGAATCGAGGATGGCCTTGAAGGCCTGGGCGACCTGGGGCGGGACCGAGGAACCGGAGCGGGCGGCCGCCTGGGGGGCTGCGGCGGGGCCGGCGCCCCCGGGGGCCGGGCCGCCGTCGAGGCCGGCGAGGAGGGAGTCTATCTCTTCCTGCGAGAGGGCGCCGTCACTCATAGTTCTCTTCTCCTTCTGACGCTAGTTCTTCGAATTCTTCCTGGCCCACGTCCTCGAGCTTCTTGACGATCTGCACGGCCATCTTCTTGCCGATCACGCCCGGCCTGCAGAGGAATTTCTTCTTGTTGCCCACGTTGAGCGTCATCGGGTCGTCCACCCGCACCGAGTAGAGCCGGACGACGTCGCCGACGCGGAGGGCGAGGACGTCGCGGACGGAGACGTCGATCTTGCCGACCTCGGCGATGACCGGGATCTCGACCGAGGAGAGCTTCTCCTTGAGGATGTTGAGGTTCTCGGTCGTGGCGCCGCGCCGCACCGAGCTGTACCAGTACTGGGCCGACAGCTTGGAGACGATGGGCTCGATCGTGAGGTAGGGGATGCAGAGGTTCATCATCCCCTCGACCTCGCCGATCTTGGTCTCCAGGGTGACGAGGACGACCATCTCCGTGGGGGGGACGATCTGGGCGAACTGGGGGTTGGTCTCGATCTGCGAGAGCCGGGGCCTTAAGTCGATGACCTGGGTCCAGGCCTCGCGCATGTTGCCGAGGATGCGGACGATGATGCCCTCCATGACGGAGTGCTCGATGTCCGTGAGCTCGCGGTTGAGCTTGGCGCCCTCTCCCGAGCCGCCGAAGAGGCGGTCGATGATGGTGAAGGTGACCGAGGGGTCGATCTCGAGGATGGCCTGGCCCTTCAGGGGGTCCATGCTGACGACGGCCAGGGTGGTCGGGGTCGGGATGGAGCGGATGAACTCCTCGTAGGTGAGCTGGTCTACCGAGGCGACGTGGACGTGCACGAGGGCGCGCATCGAGGCCGAGAGGCTCGTCGTGGTGAGGCGGGCGAAGGTCTCGTGCATGATCTGGACGGTGCGGATCTGCTCCTTGGAGAATTTGTCCGGCCGCTTGAAGTCGTAGATCTTGATCTTGCGGGTGTCGGCGGCCGGCTTGATGGTCTCGAGCTCGGTCTCGCCCGCGTTGATCGCCGTGAGGAGCTGGTCTATCTCATCCTGCGACAGGACTTCGGTCATTCGGCCTCCCCGCCGG
>Ga0116154_10000943_pt1 | contig 27765 bp, 22 predicted proteins | sample AD_UKC030_MetaG_FD_89898 | JGI IMG/M metagenome (GOLD analysis project Ga0116154, IMG submission 89898) | Active sludge microbial communities of municipal wastewater-treating anaerobic digesters from USA - AD_UKC030_MetaG | ecosystem: Engineered > Bioreactor > Anaerobic > Digestate | place: USA...
CCAGTGGCGCGGCGGGAGGCGAACTGGCCAGGCAATTTCCCGAGGCGCTAAGTCAGCGGCTCGATTTGACGATGGAGCAAGTCGCCGGGCCCATGATCTACGACAAAGCCCTGCCCCCGGGGACACTTATGGCCATCGTTGCCATGCACTCCCCAACGCTCAGACGCATGAATCTCACGTCAAGAGGACGCGATGGCCGCCTGGTCTGGAGGGTCCCCCCTGGCACCTGGAATGTCATGGTTTTCACCTGCGCGCCCGATGGCGCTCGAGGTCTGGTCAACTACCTTGATCCCACCGCCGTGCGGCGATTCATCACCCTCACCTACGAAAAGTACTATGGGCGATTCGGCGCCCATTTCGGATCGACCATCGACAGCGCGTTCTACGACGAGCCTACGATGCATTGGGTAGAGGGCGGGCGCGCCTGGACCATGGATTTCAACCGCAAGTTCCGCACCCGTCATGGCTATGATCCCGCGCCTCTCTATCCCGCCCTGTGGTTCGACATCGGTCCGGAGACGGCCGCGGCGCGGAATACCCTGTTCGGATTTCGCGCCGAACTTTATGCCGACGGCTTTGTAAAACCCATTGCGGAGTGGTGCCAACGGCATCGTATTGCCCTTACCGGCCACCAGGACCAGGAGGAAGTGGTGAATCCTGTCGGTCTCTGCGGAGACTTGATGAAGTGCATGCGCGATCAGGATATCCCGGGAGTGGATCAAATCTTCAAATACGGGCGCGGATCAAAGGCCTACAAAGTGATCAGTTCCGTGGCATACAACTATGATCGCCCGCTGGTCATGACCGAATGCTATGGGGGTATCGATGCCATGCCTGTGGTCAACCTGTACAAGGAGGCGATGGACCAGTTCGCCAAAGGCATTAACCTGATGGTGCCACACGCAGTGTGGTATGACACCAACCAGGTCATTTTTCAGCCGGAACTCTCGTATCGAACGCCGCCCTACGCCGCCGAGTTGCCGGCCTACAACCAATACATGGCCCGGCTCCAACGAATGCTCCAGGGAGGACGCCACGTGGCCGATATCGCAATCCTGTATCCCATCGCCACCCTGCAGGCTGGATACCGCTTCGGCGTGGGGAAACCCTATGAAGGCGGTATTGTGCCTCCAGAGGCCGATTACATGGACGTCGGAGAAGCGCTGGCCTTGAACGTCCGCCGGGATTTTACCTTCCTGCATCCAGACGTCCTTGAATCAAGATGCTCCATCGTGAAAAACGAATTGAGACTCAATCACGCCGTAAATCACGAGGCCTATCGCGCAGTGGTTATCCCGGGATCCCGAGTCATCAGGTGGGCCGACCTTAAAAAGATAAAGAGCTTTTATGACCGCGGCGGCATTGTGGTCGCCACAACCCGTCTGCCGGAAGGCTCAGCCGAATTCAACCAGGACGCCCTTGTGCGCAAGGCGGTGTCTGCGATGTTCCCGGGCCATAACACTCAACCAGGCGCCGATCCGGCGAAGCCCCCCTACCTCAAACACTCGAACAGAAAGGGGGGCAAATCCTATTTTATCCCGCAGCCGACCGCCGCCGCACTCCAGGCCGCTCTAGACGACGCCCTGCCCGTTTGGGATGTCAAATTCGACGAGGACCTGGTCGTGTCTGGAGGAAACCTGAGCTACATCCATAAAGTCATTGATGGCCGGCAAGTCTATTTCTTCGCCAATTCCTCCGACGTCCCCGTCAATACCACGGTGACTCTTCGTGGAAAACTGCGACTCGAACGATGGAATCCAGTCACCAGCCACATCGAAGTCCAGCCGGTTGAAGCCCGTCCCGGCGCCACCCGAACAAAACTCGATCTCGATCCGGCAACCTCGATTTTCCTCGTCGGCACTCCGGAATAGGGGTCACATCTCATAATTATACAATTCACGCGATGGGAGCATTCGCGTTTCAAGGTTCCGGATCAATTGTTTAATTGTGAGATGTGACCCTAATAAAGTGTGGTGAGATGTGACCCTAATAAAGTGTGGTGAGATGTGACCCTAATAAAGTGTGGCATGCCCACAACGCCCCGCAGGTGTATCATGACGTGGGGGTGCAAATCTCCGACGATCCGGATTTTGTGAAGGACGTCCAGACCGTCTATAACAACGACTACGACAACTCGTCGGGATTGGGCATCGGGACGGACAAGGAGTATTTTGAGACGTTCGAGGGCCGATTGATCGACGCGAAGGGCGTCGGCGGAAGGTATGTGCGGTGCCACAGCAGGGGCAGCACGTATAGCGCGTTGAATCGCTACACCGAGGTCGAGGTTTATGGGCTCCCCGCGGCACCGGCCGTGCCCGAGTCCCCACAGCAGAGTCCTTGAATCGTTTATATTTTTTCAGCGACACTTCTGGAACGAATCGGAGCGCGGGTATCGGGTGGAGCCTTTGCCCGCAGCCAATCGCCAGTTCAAGATGTGCCTGCCCAAAAGAACGGCCGCCCTGAGGGTTGCGCCGAATATGGCCCGCTGACTTCGTTACGCGTCGGTTAAAGCCCCACGAAGGGGCGACCCGTGGAGTACAGAAAGACGAGCGAAGCCATCAGCGCCAGATACAGTTGAATGACCCCCCCTTCACTGGCCAATCCATGCACGGACGTTCCCTTGAAATGGCCAAGCGCTTTGTTTGCCGAACACAACTGATCTGAAATCTGAGATTTCAGTAGGTGCGTCATCGAGCCCAGAGCAGGATCAGCCCCCCTAAAACAATCCGATACCACCCGAACCCAATAAAAGTGTGCGACTGCACATAGCGTAAAAGCCACTTCACCACTCCAAACGCGGTCAAGGCCGACACGAGGGTCCCCAGTGCCAGGAGTCCCCACGAGATCGGTTCAGCCGGCGGTTGGCGGATCGCCATGACCAGGTGCACTCCTCCGGCCGCCAGCAACGACGGGATCCCCAACAAAAATGAAAACTCGGTCGCCGCCGGACGGTTCAATCCCAGGACCATGGCCGCAATAATCGTCGCCCCCGAGCGCGATGTGCCCGGAAAAACCGCCGCTAATAACTGCCCCAATCCCACGGCCAACGCAATGGTCCAGGTCACCTCCGATGACATCGGCTTCCCGCTCAGCCATCGTTCCACCCCAATCAAAACCACTCCCCCCACCAGAGTGGCCCACGCCACTGGTATCGGCGTGTCCGGCAAGGTATAATTCAATTTCTTGAGAAGAAGGCCCCCCGCAGCCGTCAATAGGAATGCCGCGGCGAGTTTGGCCAGGTAATCCTGGGTCTCGGGATCGCGCCATTGAAATAGAAACTGCTTCACCCGGCGCGCAAAAATCATGGCTACCGCTACAACGGCTCCCGACTGAATCACGACGTTGAACAAGTCGCTCTGGCGTGGCAGCCAGTGCTCCACCAATAGCAAATGGCCTGTGGAAGAGATCGGTAAAAACTCCGTCACTCCCTCCACAATCCCCAGCAAACAGACAACCAACCAGTCTGGCATCGGTCTTTTAGAAAGGAAAACCCCTTGACTGGCAAGCGCCAAAATCAGTGTTCCGCTTTGGCGAGTTTTCCGGCCGGCTGAAGTTAGGGCCGGAGCGCTGGGCCGGCCGGGCTCTCACGAGGCATTCGGCTCCGGAGTCTCTGCGTCTGGCGCGCCTGGCAGTCGCACCCTATCCAGCCGCGCTCGTGTGCCCGGGCCAAAATGAGACCCGGAACCAAGTTACACGCGTTCCGCCCATGGATCTCGGAGGGATGAGCGCCGCGAGTCCACAAAATTGGAATCCAAGGCCTCGTGGAACTCGGCCCTCCGAAACGAGCGGTTCATGGGAAGAGAACTGCTGCGGAGGAACTGTTCATATTTGACTCAATGATTATATGCGCATATATTGGGCTCATGACACGGCATCGTGAAACGGGGACCCCGGGCGAGCGGACAGGGCGTCCGCTCAGCGACGCGGCCCTCGAGCTGATTGCGGTCCGGTTTCGGGCCCTGGGAGAACCGAATCGGCTGCGGTTGATTCAGGCGCTGGCGGGCGGGGAGCGGAACGTGGGCGAGCTGATCAGCGCCACCGGGCTGACTCAGACCAATGTATCGCGTCATTTGGGTGTGTTGATCGACGCGGGCATATTGGGGCGGCGCAAGGTGGGGTTGCTGGCGTATTACCACATTGCGGACCGTTCGATTTTGGATCTTTGCCGGCACGTCTGCGGGAGCGTCGAAAAGCGGATCGAGCGCCAGGCCGATCTTTTCAGCAATTAGGTTTTTTTATGAAAAAGGAACAACAACGATTTTTTGTTTTTATGGCGGCAACCGGGATCGGTTTAGGGGCGTTGACTGGCTGTCATTCGGATCACCGGGAGCGTGCGGGAGGCGAGATTCAGGATGCTCCTGTGTCGGTTCAGGTGGCTCGAGTGGAACAGGGGCGGCATCAGGCGGTCGAGGATGTGGTGGGCACAGTCCGGGCCAAGACTCGAGCGGCGGTGGAGCCGAAGGTCAGCGGTCGGATTGCCGAACTGCGGGTGGCGCTGGGTCAACAAGTCCAGGCGGGCGAAGAACTGGCCGTGATTGACGCCCAGGAGATACGCGCCCGGCTGGATCAGGCGGTTGCCTTGCGCGAGCAGGCGAACGGCGATCTCAAACGGGCGCAGTCTCTCTTGGACCAAAAGGTGTCCACGGCGCAGGAGTTCGAGGCGGTGCAGGCGCGTTTTCGTGTCGCGGAGGCGGCGGTCAAGGAAGCGGAAACCATGCTGGGTTATACGCGCGTCACGGCGCCGTTTGGCGGCTTGGTGACGCGCAAGCTTGCCGAAGCGGGGGATCTGGGGGCACCGGGCCGGCCTTTACTGGAGCTCGAAGATCCGCAACTCCTGCGCTTTGAAGCCGACGTTCCGGAGGCCTTGATCGAGCAGATCAAGCTGGGCGACCGTTTGACGGTGCGGATTGCGCATCATGCCGAGCCTATTACGGGGCAAGTAGTCGAGATTGCCCCGGTGGCGGATCCCAACAGCCGGACCTTTTTAATCAAACTCGATCTTCCTAGAAATCCGCATTTGCGGACCGGCCAATTCGGGCGGGTGTCGATTCCATTGGGCGAAAGCCCTATTTTGCGGATTCCACGCGAGGCGGTGGTTCCGCGTGGACAACTCGAGCTGGCCTTTGTGGTGGAAACCAATCGGGCCTGCCTGCGCCTGGTCAAAACCGGAAAAGAACATGGGACGGATCGGGAGATTCTGGCCGGACTTGTCGCGGGGGAGACGGTGGTGGTGCGAGGGGCGCCGGCGCTCCGCGACGGACAACCGGTGGAGGTTGAACGATGAAACCGGCATCGGACGAGCCATTGGCCGGCCACGCAGGCTTGGCGGGGCGGATGGCGCAGGCGTTCATCGATTCCAAGCTCACACCGTTGGTGGTCATTGCCTCGATTCTCCTGGGGCTGGCGGCGGTGGTGATGCTTCCGCGAGAGGAAGAGCCCCAGATCAAAGTCCCGATGATCGATGTGATGGTCTCGATGCCTGGCTTCAGCGCCCAGGAGGTCGAGGAACGGGCGACGCGTCCCATGGAGCAGTTGCTCTGGGAGATTCCCGGGGTCGAGTATATCTATTCGACTTCGCAGCCGGGTCAGAGTCTGGTGATTGTCCGGTTTAAAGTGGGGGAAGATATCGAGGAAAGCCTGGTCAAACTGAACCAGAAATTGCAGTCGAACTTCGACCGGATCCCGCACGGCGTGTCGCAGCCGCTCATCAAAGCGAAGTCGATCGACGATGTGCCCATCCTGGCGCTGACACTCCATAGCGACAGCTACGATCACCTCGGGCTTCGGCGGTTGGCGGCCCAGGTCGAGGAAGAAATCAAACAAATCCCGTTGGTGGCCGAGACTATGATCCTGGGAGGCGCCCGGCGTGAGGTCCGCGTTCTGTTGGATCCCGCGCGAATGGCCGCTCGAAACCTGAGTCCGGCCGGCATCATTCCCCCCTTGCGCCAGGCGAATCGACAGTTTGCCTCGGGCACCCTGACCAGCAACAACCGGGAGATCGCCATCGAGACCGGGGCTTTTCTGTCGGATGCCCGCGAGGTGGGCAACGTGGTAGTGGGCGTGTTTGGGGGCAAGCCGGTGTATTTGCGTGAAGTGGCGGATATTGTGGATGGCGCCGAGGAACCTTCGCAATACGTTTTCTTTGGCCAGGGGATTGCGTCGGCCCCGCAAGCGGGAGAACAACCGGCTGTAACGATCAGCGTGGCCAAACGGCCGGGCGCCAACGCCATCTCCGTCGCCAACGAGGTGTTGCGCAAAGTGGACGAGCTCAAGGGCCGCATTCTGCCCGGCGAGGTTGGGGTGAGCGTGACGCGGCATTATGGGGAAACGGCCGCGGAGAAATCGAACGAACTGCTGTTTCATATGGCCATTGCGGTGGTCAGCGTATCGTTGTTGATCCTGTTTACTTTGGGCTGGCGCGAATCGATCATCGTGGCGGTCGCCATTCCATCCACTCTCGCGCTCACCCTCCTGGTGTTTTACCTGTATGGATTCACCCTGAACCGCATTACGTTGTTCGCCCTGATCTTTTCGATTGGGATTCTGGTCGATGACGCCATTGTGGTGGTGGAAAACATCGTGCGGCATTTTCATTTGCCGCAGCACCGGAACCGGAGCTGGCCGGCCATTGCCGTGGCCGCAGTCAGCGAGGTCGGCAATCCGACGATTCTCGCCACGTTCGCGGTCATCTTTGCCGTATTGCCGATGGCCTTTGTGGGGGGACTGATGGGACCTTACATGCGCCCGATCCCAATCGGGGCCAGCGCCGCGATGTTCTTTTCGCTTCTGATCGCCTTTGTCGTGACCCCATGGGCGTCGATTCGAGTGCTGCGCTGGGCTCGGGGAGAGACACGGCTCCGCTCCCACGCGCCGGTGGATGTTGCGTCGAACGGCACTCAAACGAGTTCCTTTGCGCATGAAGAGGATTTCTTCACCCGGTTTTATCGCCGGATCATGAGTCCGTTGATCCAGCGCGGCCTCTGGCGCTGGGGTTTTCTGGCGGGCATCACGCTGCTGCTCCTGTTGGCGATGGGCACCGTGGGGATCGGCTGGGTCAAAGTCAAGATGCTGCCCTTCGACAATAAGAGCGAGTTCCAGGTGATCATCAACATGCCCGAAGGCAGCGCCCTGGAGCAGACGGCTCAGGCGGCGCGCGCCATCGCCGAGGCCATCCGCGTCGAGCCCGAAGTCACCGATTACCAGGTGTATGTCGGGACGGCGTCCCCCTTCAACTTCAACGGCCTGGTGCGACATTACTTCATGCGCGGCGGCGCCCATGTGGCCGATGTCCAGGTGAACCTGGTCAACAAACACGAGCGCAAGGCCCAGAGCCATGATATCGCCAAGCGGATCCGTCCGCGCGTCAAGGCTATTGCCGATCAGTTTGGCGCCCGGTTTGCGGTCGCCGAAGTGCCACCGGGCCCGCCGGTGCTCCAGACCCTGGTGGCCGAGATTTACGGACCCGATGAAGCCTCCCGCCATCGCCTGGCAGGCCAGGTGCGCGAGATTTTTAAACAAACGCCCGGGGTCGTGGACGTGGATTGGTACCTCGAAGCCGATCAGCCCAAGACGCGGTTCATCATTGATAAGGAAAAAGCCGCTTTGCACGGCATCAGCGCCGAGACCATCTCCCAAACCCTGCGGATTGCCGTGGGCGGGCAATCGGTTGATCTTCTCCATGTTCCCGAAGAGCGCGAGGATGTGAATATCGTCCTGCAATTGCCCCGATCGTTGCGCACGACTCCAGAGGAATTGCTTGCGCTCCGGGTCCGTTCAGGCGATGCCAACGCCCTTCCCGAGCCGAACCTCGCCTCGGGCGCGCCCCCTCTGGTGCCCCTCCGAGAGCTGGTTCGGATCGAGAACACCATCGCCGACAAGAGCATTTATCATAAGAATCTCATGCCCGTCACGTATGTCATTGGCGACGTGGCCGGCGAGGTGGAAAGTCCGGTCTATGCCATTCTAAAGATGAACCAGGCCCTCCGCGCCCTGGATGGCCGCGAATTCGGGGGCACCCAATCCCAGGTGCGGATTTACAACGCCGCCCTGCCATTTCACGATCATGAACCCGCAATGAAGTGGGACGGGGAATGGCACATCACCATCGAGGTCTTTCGCGATCTGGGACTGGCCTTTGGGGCGGTGCTGGTCCTGATCTACGTCCTGATGGTCGGATGGTTTCGATCGTTCCTCATTCCTTTGGTGGTGATGATGGCGATTCCCTTCTCGCTGGTCGGGATCCTGCCCGCCCATGGCCTGCTGAACGCCTTTTTCACGGCTACCTCGATGATCGGTTTCATGGCGGGCGCGGGCATTGTCGTTCGGAACTCGATTATTCTCGTCGATTTCATCGAGTTGCGGCTGGCGGAAGGCATGCCGTTGGCCGAAGCAGTGATTGATGCCGGGGCGGTTCGATTTCGGCCCATGCTGCTCACCGCCATGGCGGTGGTGGTGGGCGCCGGGGTGATCTTGTTCGACCCGATTTTCCAGGGCCTGGCCATCTCGCTGATGGCGGGCGAAGTCGCTTCGCTCCTGATCAGTCGCATGGCCGTCCCCGTGCTTTATTACATGGCCCGTGCCCGCGAGGCCGCAGCGTCATGACCAGGCCGGCGTTCCCTGAATCGCCAATAAAACGACTTAACCGCGAATGGACGCCAATACACGCGAATCATGGCAAGCCAACACTCCGACTCGATCCCCTTCAATACCCGGCAAAATAACCGAGGGCCCGCAAGGAAACAAAATCTTGCGGACGTGCGTCGCTGCGCCGCCCCAGGATGACGTGGTCCAAGACCTCGATCTTCAAGAGTTGACCCGCCCGAATCAGGTCCCGGGTCACTTTGATGTCGGCCTCCGAAGGCGTCGGATCCCCGCTCGGATGGTTATGGGCCAGCACAACCGCCGCCGCATTGACCGAGATGGCCCGTCGAAAAACCTCGCGCGGATGGACCAAAAGCGTGTCCAAGGTTCCATGGCTGATGATCTCGACCCGGATCAATCGCCGGCGCGTGTTCAGCAGAACGATTTGGAAACATTCCACAGGATGCCCTCGATTGCTTTCCCGCAACAGATCGGCAATCCGTTCCGGAGTATCCAGAAGAGGAGATTCCTGGGTGAACTCGGCCGATAACCTCTGCGCCAAAGCAAAAGCCGCCTGTAGGGCAACCGCTTTGTCCCGTCCCACTCCCTTGATGCGACGCAATTCCTCCAAGGACGCCCGCGCCAGCGAATCCAGAGTGCCAAAGCTCTGCAATAATCGGTCCGCCACCTGGACGGCTGTGATGCCCCGCGTCCCCGTCCGCAACAAAATGGCCAGCAACTCGGCCGTCCGCAAGGCGCCCGGACCTTGCTGCGCCAGACGTTCGCGCGGACGTTCCTGCGCCGGCCAATCCTTCAGGGCAACCGACGGCTCGCTCGCCCGGGTCTGCGGCGGCTTTGCTGGATCGGCATAGGACTGATTCCCCATAAGGCTCGCGAATGATTCACTTCTTATAGGAATTTTGACCGCGAATGGACGCGAATGAACGCGAATTTCAACAGGACAATCAAGTCTGGCACATGTTTGGCAATTTTCACTGCTTTTTAAATCGACCAAGGTCAGCGATCCCGTCCCCGGGCGGGACTCGCCGCACTGCCTGGTTCGATGAATTCTTCTCTCACGGAGGCGCCGAGGCACGGAGGATCAGAATCCAGATACCCGTGGATGATCCGGGTGATGCCGTCGCGCATCAACGCCTCACCGAAGTTCAGCAAGTAGCCCAGCTTGAGACCTGTAAGTCGAAGGTAAGTCAGCACCTGTTTTTTGTGAGCGGGCGTCACTCGCTCGACCGACTTCAATTCCACGATCACCGGATTCTCTACAATCAGATCCGCTCGGAATCCTTCGTCGAATCTCTCGCCCCGATACTCAATGGCGACGCCTACCTGGCGTTGGACGACTAGACCTCGCCGCTCCAGTGCCCGGGCCAGGGTCACCTCGTAGACCGTCTCCAGCAAGCCGGGTCCCAGATCCCGGTGCAGCTCTATCGCACAGTCGACGATGAGGGTCCCTATCGCGTTTTCGTTCATGTCCGTGCCTTTGTGCCTCCGTGAGAGCCACCTGCCTTCATCGAACAGGTTGATTCACGGTTAAATCCATCCGCGGTCCAAATTCATAAGAGACGTATAAAATATTTCTAATAAAAGATCAAGTACTAATAAAAAATTAAGAAACATCAACGACACCTCGAGCGCCAGGATCCGCTCATCACAATCGCATCAACTCAATGAACCACCATGAAGAGGAAGAAAAGCGCTTATCTGGTGGAACCGCATCTGTGACAGCGTCCATTTCACCGTGGACTTCATGTCCTTGATCGTGCAGTTACGTTGATTCGGGGTTGTTCGAGGTCCTTCGTGTGGACCCCCGGCCGCCTTCGATCCATATGTGGATGTAGGGGATTCGGATCAGCCGGGTTAAGACGCGAGTATGGGAGGAGGGAAACACCTGGCATGCCAGGCGCTTCCAGTCGTCCTCGTATCGGACATTGGCGCCCCGGTCTTGTCGCATGAGCCAGTGGGAGAATCGTCCCTGGTGGGCGAGAAAGCAGGGCTCGATGGCGGTGAACCGGCCCGAGGGTTTCAGCACAGTATGGGCAAACCGGAAAACTTCCAGGACTTCGTCGTCGTCCAGGTGATGTAGCAAGCCGGAGCAATAGACATGATCGGCTCGCTGAAAGCGATCATCCTGGACGAAGTCCCGGGCTCGGCCTTCGAGGAACAGGCCCCGGGCGCCGTATTTGTGACGGGCGGTCTCCAGGTAGTTGCGGCTGATGTCAAATCCAAGGTATTGAATGTCCGGCTGAAGGTAATCGAGCAGGACCCCCGGGCCGCAGCCCACATCGACGAGTTTTTCGCCGCCCTTCAGGCGGAGACAGTGGGACACGGCCCATTTTCTGGATCGGGAAGCCCCCACCAGGTTCTGAAACAGCGCATAGGGCAGCGCGGAGGAGAATATCCCCCTTAAACCGGCGTCACGTTGCATAGGAATGTTGTTGCGGCAGGATCCGAAGCCGGTGAATTCGGTGTTGGTGCTCGCGGGACGATGACATTGCGGGGCACCCTAATCGAGCTGTGCTGGTAAATCAATGACGGCTTTGACGATGATTCAAGCCGGTTGGCTGAGAACGGCGAGGATATAGAATGTCCTAATCAAGGCAATGAAAGTGGTCGGCGATAGCCGGTGTGGATCATATCGGATCTTGCGATATCAGTTGCATTAAGGGTCTATGTGAAAATTAAGTCCGATTTTGGTGGCAGCGCCGGCCCGCCAGACCAAGAGCCTCCAGCAAATTCGGTTTTTATTTTCGCACCCTAAGGCGTCGGGAATACAGTTGCTCCAACCAGCCGTCATGGTCCTGAATCAACGGTTGCATGATCACTGGTGGTGCGGGCTTGGTAAAGACGCAAGCGGTAATCTTCATACGAAGGCATCGTATCTGTGTTCAATACTGTATGAAACCGAATATCCAGTCCGTAATGCTCGCGATAAAACTTTCGGAGAGGCTCAGACCATTTCGCTGGCATCAGGAAAAAGACGTCCGAGCGATTCAAAAGCGAAAGGGAAAAAGGATGGAGGCGATTGTGGTCCAAGACGTGGTAGAAAATTGGCGAGTGAGTGAGCCAGCCATAAGGCACTATAGAAAAAGGCATCGTTTCCCGTGAAGCAAGGAAGAACAGGCATTGTTCGAGAACAGAGCGTTCTGGCTTTATAATAAGAACCGGCCTCGCTTGAGATGGGAGGAGAGCTTTGATGGGGTTTAGGATTCTGCGACTGACCACTTTCAGGTTGCGATTGAACTGGTTTGCTGACCAGAGGCTTTGAGCTAATTGTGAAAGTGAGAACAAGCAAAGCTCTGTCCATACAAGTATCAACACAAGGATGACCATTCGGATGGTTTTAGTCAGCGCGCGCGGTGTAATAAAAACGTCCATCAGGCTCGACCGGGCTGCTCCGTTGGGCAGGGTTTGAAGGCCGGTTGCCCAATAAAGACAGATGACGTGAAGAAACAACGGAATGTTGTAGGAAACACGCTCAGGCAAGCGGGCGGTTTCAAGAAGGTAAAACCCAAGCGCTGTAAATACAGCGTATGATACCAGCAACGTAACGAAACAGCGGGTACGATGGACTCTTGCGGCAAAGAGGCAAAACAATGCATTAAGGATGGCGAGTTTCATCAGAATGCTCGAGTCGGGAGTGCGGGCGTCCTGGGTGAACACTCCTGGCAGCCATAGGTAATCAGCCGAAAAGCTTATCGCAGATTTCCGCTCCTGACGCTCGAAGGCTTTCAGCGTTTCCAGTAGGAGATGCATTCTGGGTAGACCAGCGTAAACATCGGGATCTGGGAAATAAAACTTGCCATACATCCATTGATCGTTATTACTCCATCCTACTGCAGAGGCCGCTTTCGGTAAATAATCTGCCAGTTCGGTGGCATGTATTTCACCTCGAACGCGATTATACTCGAAAAAGTCGCCCCATGCTGGACTGCTCTGATACGCCCAGCGATTGAGTCCGTGCAGGATCAGAAAGACTCCCATGCAGGCCAAAGCCATCCCCAACAGCCGACGCCACCCAACCACACCCAACCGTTCCCAGAGAAACGGGAAGGCGATTACCGCTAATAGCAGGGCGGCGGCCTCCCGAACCAGAATCATTAGAACGATCAAGGCTATCCCGCCAACATATTTAAGCCTGTGCACCGGTTGACCGGGCTGAAGTCCGTCCACAAGCAGCAGCAGGCCCGCCGTTCCCGCCAGAAATGCAGTCGTGGTGAATTGGAGATGCAAGAGGATACGCGTCTCAACGATCAGGAAGAATCCTATGTAGAGCAAGGCAAAAATCCAGCCTCCGCGCCGAGATACTAAGACGAAGGCGATGAGCGTAAGCGCGGCGTAATGAACGGCGACTAGAAAGATAAAATACCAGTTGCACCCAGGCCAGAGGTTGTAGAGAAAGCAGAGAACCCAGCCCACAAGAATATTGATGAAAACCAGATGAGGGTCAGGATCGCCCGAGAAGAATCCCGACGCAATCATTTGCATCATTAGGTCGTCGTTCGTCTCATAAAGCGATGTGGCACAGGCGAAAAAAAGACCGAACAAAACCAAGTTGACAACCGCCGACCACCAAAGTGCGCACAGGCCCCCTCTCCTGCCTGCCAAGGATGGTATCTGCCGGCAAAGCCAGCCACTGTTGAAGAATTTTCGCAACAGGGTTTGTTACTCCTTGACCGGTTTCATATCACGCATCGAATTCCTATACGGATAGTGGCCGCAATTCTCGTCGTTAAGGCTGATTGAAAAAGGCAAGAGCCCCCAACACCTTGTCCTATTCTCGAGAACCGGTTAACACACATTTCCTCTTTAACGCATCTCGAGGCAAAGCAAATCCAGTGTTGTCATTTTTCACGAAGGTATCTTATAGGCATAAACTTGAAGAATCAAGGCACAGTTACATTTATGAGCAGTGATTCGGTTCGGCAGCCGCAGCTGTTGCTTACCCCGCTGGTGGAATGTTGAGAGATCGAAGCCATCCAGAGCCTTCAGGCACCCCGGAATGACAAGGACAGTATTTCCAAGAACGAATTGCGATTCCCGGCTGAATGCGCTACAAAACGTCGATGGATACTTGGGCGGAAGATCAGGGCGAAACTTATCTCGGTTTGGTCTCCCAGAAAGATGTTCTGGTCGAGATAGTGCTGTAACAGGCAGTCGTTTAAAGCGTAAAGGGTAGTTTTATGATTCCTGATGTTTCCAAGGTTATGCCTTTGGCCCATGATGAGCCAACAAAACTATGCTCTCGGATCGCAAATCGTTTACATCCCGAGGATCAACAGCACAGCCTCGATCGGTTCTGCTTGAGTGGTTATGCCGCTATGATTTGTCTTGTTTTGCGTTCTGGCTTGGCTTTTTGATGCTTGCCAGTTTTCCGGGAGCGCTATTGGGGCTGGGTACGTTTTACAGGGGTGACTTTGGCCTCATTTCGTATCCAAACGCTTTTTATTTTCGAGAGTGTTTTTGGGATGGCGAGGTTCCCTTCTGGAATCCTTACAGCGGCGGAGGAACGCCGTTTCTGGGAAGCTGGTGCAGCGTCCTGTATCCACCCGTTTTGATATATCTCCTCCTGCCACTCAACTATGCCTTGGCGAACTACTGCATCCTTCACCTTTATTGGGGTGGCATTGGAATGTATGTACTGGCCCGACGATGGACTAACAGCGGTGTTGCATCAGCTCTGGGAGGTGTTGTTTTTGCCTTTAATGGCATGACAATTGAAACCCTGAATTGGCCTTTGATCATTGCCGCGCAATCGTGGATGCCGTGGGTCATTTGGGCGGTGGGAATGGCAACCCGCCGCGGTGGGCGTTGGATTCCTATCGCAGCGATCTTTGGCACCTTGCAAATGCTGACCGGAGGTCCGGAAAACATCCTGCTCACATGGATCGGGGCTGGTGTTCTTGGCTGGATTGAATTGAAGTGCAGGTCGGTTGGCTTTCCCCGAAAAGTCGCGCGATTTGCCCTCATCATTCTGCTGATTTCGGCATTGGCCGTTGTCCAGTTGTTGCCGTTTTTTAATTTCCTGCCGCACTCGGACCGTATTTTTGCGGTCGAGGAAGAGCAATCGCCGATGCCAGGCTGGGGGTGGGCGAACTTCATTCTCCCGCTTTTCTATTGCGTTCCGAGCGTGCACGGTTCAACAGGCTTTCCTGTGTATTGTATCGTTGGTTCTTATTACTGTGGCGCTGTGGGCGCGCTGGCGAGTTTGGGAGCCCTGTTCCTGCTGCGTGAGAAGCGTGTGGCTTTGACAGCGGCCCTGGCTGTCGGATGCGCCTTGATGGCGTTGGGCAAGAGTGGCTGGGTTTTGCCGGCAATTATCCAATATGTTCCGCAACTCAACGTTTCGCGTTATCCCGTCAAGTACTGCTTTCTTGGAGTTTTCGCCATGGCTCTGTTAACCGCCTGTTTTGCTGGGATCATGCTGAGACAGAACTCACGATTCAACGCGGTCGCAAAGAGCCGTGTTCTCGCGATGGCCATCCTGCTCTACATGGGGTTCGCCGTTTTTCTCATCTGGTTCCAGCAGGGTTACCCTTTTGACGAGAACGTTCGCGGCTTCTTCCGGAGCTTCGTGTTTAACAGCACAATCCGATGTCTTGTGGCGGTCCTGGCAGCGCTGTTCCTGCTGAAGTCATTCACGGTTCGATCTCAGCATAGGCGATGGATTTACGGCGCTCTTCTGATTTCGTGCGTATGGATTGACCTGTTGAGTTCAACCCCTCGAGGCATTCTCACTGTTCCGGTAGAGGTGTATGAGCCTGGAATCGTCGATCTTAAGAAACCGCCACTGTTGGGCCAAGGCCGGTTGTTGGTAAACCGTGATGCGGAACTCGCCCAAATGTCGCTGCCCTTCAAGGATCCCCTGATTGAGATGGCCTGCAAGCGCAAAGCCGTTGTCGGTTGCCTCAATCTACTGGATGGTTATGGCAAGTTTATCGGCAATGAGAGTCTCTATTTTCCTGAGATTCTTGACATTTGGGGCGAGCTGGGAGTTCGGACGAATCTCGGATCGCTTGGTGATTTCTGCGGCATCCGCTACTTCACCGTCGTCGAGGACCTGTATTCGTGGCGGGAGCGCACCAATGTGATGCCCTTTGTTAGCATTGGTCTGGAGCCTGTCTTCACCAACCGCTTCGGAATCTTTCCTGCAATATGCCATGAGGCCAAGAACCTGCATGAGTACGCTTTCGTGTCGGAAGATTACCGGGAGAAAATCCGAGCCACGCGTAACAGGGATGCTCGCATACTGAATCTCACGGTGACGCGTCACCGCATTGAAATTGAAGTTGTCTCAGATCGAGAGTCTCTCGTCACTCTTGCACAATCTTACTATCCGGCCTGGAGAGCAACAATCGACGGCACCAACACCACTTTGTATCGAGCCAATCACGCCTTTCAAGCTCTGGAGATCCCTCCTGGGAAGCATACGATTGAATTGGATTATTACGAGCGGGGTTTTTATACGGGGGCCTGTTTATCTTTTCCTGTGCTCATTGGGCTGATGTGGGCAGGCTGTCGTTTCAGACAGAGGGGAGATTTTCTTGCGAAAAAAGGCGGATCCCGGTAACAACAACCACACAGAACAAGTGAAGACAAGATCATGGTGCCGTCCCTATCCATAGTCATTCCGGTTTACAACAGCGAAGACTCGTTGCCATTGCTCCTGGAAAGACTCCAGACTGTCCTGCCCCAATTGACGGATCGATACGAAGCCGTTTTAGTGAATGACGGCAGCCGGGATCACAGCTGGGAACGCATTCAGGAACTTCAAGCGCAATATCCATGGATGCGAGGCATATGCCTGATGCGGAATTACGGCCAGCATAACGCTTTGCTCTGCGGCATCCGGGCGGCGCGGCATGAGATGATTGTGACGATGGACGATGATTTGCAGAATCCTCCCGAGGAGATCGCGAAGCTGCTGGCCAAGCTGCAAGAGGGATTTGATGTCGTTTACGGTCCGCCCGAAAGAGAACAGCATGGTCTCTGGCGAGATCTTGCCTCGCAGATGACCAAGATCGCCCTGCAAAACGCCATGGGCGCTCAAACGGCCCGGCAGGTGAGCGCCTTCCGGGCGTTTCGAACCCAGTTGCGGGAGGCATTTGCCGATTATCGGAGCCCGTATGTGTCGATTGACGTCCTGCTCACCTGGGCCTCGACGCGGTTTGCCGCTGTCCGGGTCCGGCACGATGAACGTCGCCTGGGCCGATCCAACTATACTCTCCGGAAACTGGTGATCCATGCCCTCAACATGATGACCGGATTCAGCATCCTGCCGCTACAGATTGCCAGCATTGTCGGGTTTGTCTTCATGTTGTTCGGGGTGGCGATCATGTTCTTTACCATTGGCCGATACTTGATCAGCGGGGGTGTTGTGCCCGGTTTTTCCTTTCTGGCCTGCACGATTGCCATTTTCTCAGGGACCCAGCTTTTTGCGCTCGGCATTTTTGGAGAATACCTGGCCCGCATCCACTACCGCACCATGTCCCGGCCGGTCTATGCGGTCCGAGAGACCACGAAATCCGATCCGCGGGGGCCCGCATGAGCGATGTTCCAGCGTTTCGCCTCTTGGAGTGGGACTCCGGTTTTTTCGGGTGTCGAATCGGGCGTGTCGCCGAGGTTTCGCTGACTCCGGAGTTGATCGAAAAGATCGAACGCTGGGTTCGCGACGAACGGATCGACTGTGTTTATTATTTGGCCGACGCGGCCGATGCCGGATCGATCCATCTCGCGGAGGCGGCGGATTTTCGCTTGATGGATATCCGGGTGACCCTGTTGCACAGGACAAATCCATCCGGCATTAGCCCTCGACTGTTTTCCGAAGAAACAGGAATCTGTGGTAGGGCGCGACTGCCAGGCGCGCCGAGCGAAGAACGGCCGGCCCAACGGTCCTGCCCTACCCAGTTCAATGCCAGTCGGCAGGATCGAGAGCCGCATGAGGCTCTCCATCAATCGGCCGCCAAGGTAAAAGTGACGGTGCGCTCGGCCGACGTGATAGATCTGCCCCCGCTGCAGGGCATGGCCAGGGTAAACCATCGGGATACACGGTTTTACCAGGATCCGCATTTTTCTCGGGAACGAAGTGACGAGCTCTATGCCACCTGGATGGCCAGAAGCTTTGAAGGGTTTGCGGATCAAGTCATCGTAATCGAGTCTCAAGGCAGGATCGCGGGTTATATCACCGTCTCGCGCCTCCCATCAGGTCGCGGCCAAATCGGGCTTTGCGGGGTTGATTCGGCCGCAAGGGGATTGGGCATCGGCCGGATCCTGGTCCAATCGGCGCAGGCCTGGTTTGCAGAACAGAACCTCGCGGAAAGCACCGTGGTGACCCAAGGCCGGAATATCGCCGCGCTGAGGCTTTATCAAAAATGTGGCTATGCGATCCATCAGATTCAACTCTGGTTTCATCGATGGTCGAACTGAATTGTGCGTCAAGGGATGGATATTCCACCGAATCAACAACAGACACAATTTCCATGACTGGCATTTCCATTCCGTTCAATAAGGCCGGGCTGCGCGGACCGGAATTCGACTATATCTCGCAGGCCCTGTCTGCGGGTCACGTGTCCGGTGACGGGCCCTTCACCAAAAAGTGCCAGAAGATCCTGCAGGAACAGCTTGGAGTCCCTCGGGCCTTGCTCACAACCTCCTGCACCCATGCCCTGGAAATGGCCGCGCTCCTGCTGCGGCTCAAGCCCGGAGATGAATTCATTGTCCCCAGTTTCACCTTTGTTTCCACGGCCAACGCCTTTGTCCTGCGCGGAGCCAAACCGGTGTTCGCCGATATCCGATCCGACACCCTGAACCTGGACGAAACCAAACTGGAAGGTCACATCACCCCTCGCACCCGGGCGATTGTCCCGGTTCATTATGCCGGTGTCGGCTGCGAGATGGATCCGATCCTTTCCCTGGCTCATCATCATGGCATCGTGGTCGTCGAAGACAATGCCCACGGGCTTTATGGAAAATACAGGGGCCGATTTCTAGGCACGTTCGGCGCGCTGGCGACTCTGAGCTTTCATGAGACAAAGAACATCACCTGTGGCGAGGGGGGCGCCTTGCTGGTCAATGATCCTCAATTGATCGAGCGGGCCGAGATCATTTGGGAAAAGGGCACCAACCGGAGCCGATTTTTCCGGGGACAGGTCGACAAGTACACCTGGGTCGATATCGGCTCGAGCTACGTGTTGTCGGACATCTTGTCGGCGTTTCTCTTTGCCCAACTTGAGTCGGCCTCGATCATCCAGCAGCGCCGCCAGGAAATCTGGACCTATTACCACACCCATTTGAAATCGTGGGCCGATCGGAACCAGGTGCGCCTGCCCAGGGTTCCAGAGCATTGTCAGCAGGCCTACCACATGTTTTATCTCTTATTTCCAGACCTGGATACTCGGCAGGCCATGATTCGGCATCTGAAGGAACAGGGGATCCTGAGTGTCTTTCATTACCTGCCCCTGCATCTCTCGGACATGGGACACCAATTTGGAGGTCAACCAGGAGACTGCCCCGTGACCGAGTGGGTGAGCGATCGGTTGCTGCGCCTTCCCTTCTTCAATCCGTTGACCTGGGAGGAACAGGAACGAGTCGTCGCGGCAATGATGAACTTTAATCCCTAGGAACGTGAACGGAAGGTTTTCAAGAACATCCAAGCCCATACCATGTCCTGAGTGAACAACAATAATACTGAGCATGATAAATCCAGGTAACGATCATACCACCATCGAAAAACAGGCGAGGATGGACACTCGTGCAAAGTCAAGCCGATTCGTTGGGGTGGGAGGTTTCTTTCTATTTCTAATTTTAGGCCTGTTTGCCTATTTTCCAGATGTTTTCCTGGGACTCAACACCTTTTACCTTGGTGACTTCTGCAAAATCTCCCTGTCCAATGCCTTCTATTTTGTTGAGTGTTTCTGGCGAGGAGAAGTGCCGCTCTGGAATCCACTCAATGGCGCCGGGGCTCCATTCGTGGGGAGTTGGTTCACCATGGTTTTCTATCCACCGTCTCTCTTGTATCTCCTGTTTCCCCTTAAGTTCGCTCTGGGTTGGTTCTGTCTTCTCCATATTGCCTGGGCTGGATTGGGGGCATATTTCCTGGTTCATGCGTGGACCGGAAACCGTCTCGGAGCTTCATTGGCCGGGATCGTTTTTGCTTTTAACGGCATGACCATCAGCAGTATCGACTGGCCAGCCATTATTGCGGCTCACGCCTGGATGCCATGGATTATTTGGATTACTCAGCGGGCCGTTCGACGAGGGGGGCGTTGGCTAATGCTCGCCATTCTCTTTGGGACGCTGCAAATGCTAACCGGGGGGCCTGAAAACATCTTGTTTACGTGGATCTTGTCTTCGGTCGTGCTTTTTGCGGACACAATCACCCATCGCAGACTCATAATCACAAGAGTCTGCCGATTCGCTTTCGTGGTGTTGCTTGTCGCGCTGTTGGCTGCGATCCAGTTACTGCCCTTTCTCGACTGCCTGATGCTGTCGCATCGGATGGCTGGATTCTGGCAAGAATCGTCTCCGCTTCCAAGTTGGGGAATGGCGAATCTCATTCATCCTCTATTCTACACCATCCCCTATCGTCATGGCTTGATGGTTCAGCCACTCTATTGTCTGATTGACTCGTATTACTGCGGGTGCGTCGCCATCCTGTTTTTCATTTGCGCCCTATTAACTCCCGCAGGCAATCGCATAAGGATGGTTTTATTCGTGTCGGTCCTGTTCGGCGTACTGGCCATGGGAGGCGCGGGGTATTTGTTGCCGTTCCTAATCAACCACTTTCCGTATCTTAGTCTGACACGCTATCCTTTTAAATACTTTTATGTAGCCTCCTGGGGATTGGCGATGATCGTGGGCCTCGTGTGGTATCGAATCGATGCAACAAAAACGAGCGAATCACATCCTTTTTCAAAGTCCTTGTTAGGCATCGCCTTTTGTTTTTATTTGGTTTTGCTAGTTTTTCTGATCTGGTTCGAATGGAATTATCCAATCAATGAGGCTGTTCGCAACGTTTTCCAGCAGCATTTGCACAATGCCTTGGAAAGGGCCGTCTTGGCTGCCGTCTTTCTTTTTTTGGTTTTAATGCGCCACAAAATCAGCTACTTAGGTAAATCCCCCATCATTGGTTTTCTGCTCCTCATTACCGTCTGGCTCGACCTAGCCACGCACAAATCCTTCCAGATACCCACTGTGACCACTGCGGTATACGAACCGGGCCTGAACGATCTGGAACCAGCTCCGACTCTGGGTAAGGGGCGCTGTTTTGTGCCGGCAAGTTCAGAAGAGTATTTTTCACACCTCGATTTTACCGACCCGATCACTGAGGTCGTTTGTAGTCGGAGAACCCTGATAGGAAGCACCTATTTGCTGGACGGATACGGCAAGTTTCTTGGCGTCGAAACGATGTACCTTCGGGGGCAGTACGAAATCTTCGCTTGGTTAAACCAAATGACGCATTTAGGATATCTTGCAGACTTTCTTGGAATTATTTATTACAATCGGCCTCCTAAGACCTATGACTGGATTCACCGAACGAATGCGATGTCTTTAGTCTCGCATGGTCAAACACCAGTATTTCTGCCTGAGGAGGAGATCGTTAATGAAATCATCAGAGATGAACACGATTTGAGACAGAGGGTTTACCTGCCATTGGAGGATCAAGGACGCTTGGTCGCCAAGGGAAATAACTCAGCGCGCATTGAGAATGTTCGTGTTCACAACCACCTTATCGAGTTTGACGCTGAAGCAACCGAGCCAACACTGGCTACAATCGCTCAGACAGACTATCCTCCCTGGCGCGCTTTTGTGAATAATCGGCGAACCGCTATTTATCGAGCCAATCACGCTTACCAAGCCATCGAGCTTCCGCCCGGTCAACATCACGTCCGTGTTCAGTATGTTGATACCAAGTTTAGAGCCAGCGCCATCGTTTCTGTTTTGATTTTGGGTATGATGTTAATGATTGCATTGAGATCGAACAAAAAAAACGCGTGGTAAACCCACGCGCCTCGTGCATATGGCACACTCCAGTCTGCCTGGAAGTGCTGAATCAGAAGGCAATCGAATGCTCGGGGTCGTTAGGACAGATCGCCACTTCCCCTATCGGATTGCATAGGTACTTCTGAAAACCTGCCGGACATTGCGGCAATTTCTTGACGTAAGCCGTTGGGCCGAAAAGCTCGGATTCATCTGGTGTTTCGCCATTGCCTTTCTTATTCTCCAGTGCCCACATCGTCTTTGCCGATTCAATCTGCGTCAGGTTATCGATACACAAGCTCTTCTGAGCGTTTCGACGCTGCTTTGAAAAGGCCGGCAATGCAATAGCCATGAGCAGGCCAATGATGGCCACCACAATCATGACTTCAACCAGCGTGAATCCTTGGGAGGCTCTTGGCATTGTTTTCACAGTCCACCTCCTCAATAAGCATCACAAAAAAGGGTTCGAGTTGGTGAACTCGAACCCCGGTGATGCAATAAAAAAATTAGGTACCAGCGGCAGGAGCCAAGGTGTGACCAGAAGCCGAGTTCGGGCATGTCGGATCGGTCCCGACGGTGTTCGGAACATAAACAGCAGAGTTGGCGGGACACACTGGAACGGTATTACCCTTGAGGTATTGCTGAATTGTATCGTTAGAGATCGTCGATCCGGTCCCTTGCTTAAACTCCAGAGCCGCCTGTTCCTTCGCCGCGTCGATCTGGCGCAGGTTGTTGATGCAAGCATTCTTCTGAGCGGTTTGACGAGCGCGCACGAAGTTCGGAATGGCAATGGCCGCCAACAGGCCGATGATGGCCACCACGATCATAATTTCAACCAGCGTGAAGCCGGATTTACGGGAAGTATTAATCTTCATTGAACTGCCTTTATTTGTTTTATTTTTTCTGTGATCTGACCCCGGTACAAGGCAGTTATGTATTTATGATTACGTCTTAATCTACTTATTGCCTTATACCAGCCACACTTTTGAGACTAGCAGCCGGGATGCCAAAGTCAACTTTGACGGAAATTCCATCCGACCCTAAACCGACGATGACATTTGATTATTACCTAATACGTTATTATACAGTTATTTATACATTAAACCTCTGCAGGCATTTCCTCGAGACTCCGCACGCACATCACGTCTCCAGGCGCCAACACCAATAAAACGCCTCCAAACCGCAAAAGTTGCATAGCATTATCGTTAACAAATGCAGTTTGATCCTTCGAAGCGCGGTTTTTGGGGATTGCCACGTTTTTTCTGACAAACGAATATAAATTCATATATAATTGTAATAAAATAACTTATATAATTTTGTCACCCAAATTACCCTGTCCATTTTCCGATGGACAGTGTCCAGAATTCAGTCAGAGCAATCGACGTTTTCCGTCTCAGTCAGTTTTTCTATAACGTTATAGCCTTTTTGCAGATCTGAAAAAGAGATTCACTGAATTTTCGGGTATTCCGGTCCCAAAACCACGCATCAAACGCTCCGAAAACATCGAACCGCGAATAAAACGATTTAACCGCGAATAGACGCTAATCAACGCCAATAATGGCAGGCCAAAACCGAAGGACCTGAAGTGTTGGGAACATCGATGGAATGTCTGGGATCCTGCGGCAACCGGCCCTGCGGGATAAATCCCGCGGTCCAGGCTCACAACTCCTGAACCCAAGGGAAAAACCTGACCTCACACAGAGGCACCGAGAGCACAGAGAATAGATTTTTCCGAAAAATCTCCGTGAGCTCCGTGTCTTCGTGTGAGAAAACGGTGTCAGGAAAATTCCTAGGCGGTTTCATTATAAGGTGTGAAATCAGGAGCCCTGAGGCTGGGATGTTCCTGAAGCCAATTTTTGGGTATGTCCGACTTGATACGAATTGAGCTGCATCCGCTGGGACGGATTCTGGAAGTGCGGCGTGGCGAGCCGCTGATGCAGGTGTTGTTTCCTCACGGCGTGGAGTTTCCGTGCGGAGGGACGGGTCGTTGTCGGGGCTGTCGGATCCGGGTATTACGGGGGCATCTACCGGCGACCGAAGAGCAGGCGCAGTTGCTTGGTGCGGCGGCAATCCGGGATGGCTGGCGTTTGGCATGCCGATGTCAGGCCGAGGAACCGTTGACTTTGGAGTTGGCGCAGTGGGAAGCGCCGGTCCTTGCGGATAACACATCATTTTCGTTCCAGGCGCGGGAAGGTTTTGGGATTGCGGTGGACTTGGGCACGACGACGATTGCCGTCCAATTACTCGAGCGGAGCAACGGACAGGTATTGGGAGTTGAGACCGCCCTGAACGAACAGGCGCAGCAGGGGGCGGATATCATGACGCGAGTCGGTCTGGCGGTTAGGGACAACGGGGGTCCGTGGCTGACTCGAACCGTCCGCCAGCAGGTGGGAGCCATGATCGGTCAGTTACTCGAGGAAACACCGGCGGCCCGTGAAGACCTGAAACAGGTGGTGCTGGTGGGTAACACGGTGATGCATCATCTGTTCTGCGGGATCGACGTGGAACCGCTGTCCCATTACCCGTTCGAGACCGATCAAGACGGGCATCGGCAGTTTTCCGCGTCCGAGTTGGGCTGGGAACTCCCGTCCCAGCCTGCGGTGAGTTTTCTGCCGTGCCTGGGGGGATTTGTGGGCAGCGACATCCTGGGGGGCATTCTGGCCACCCGGTTGCATGAGAAAAGCGAGTTGGGTCTTCTCATCGATCTGGGCACGAACGGAGAGATTGTGCTGGGGAATCGGGAACGGCTTTTATGCGCGTCGACGGCGGCGGGGCCGGCTTTTGAGGGGGCGCGGATCTCGATGGGGATGCGAGCCGCCACCGGCGCCATCAGCGGGGTATGGGTCTCTGATGGCGCCCTGTCCTGCCGGGTGATCGGGCAGACCCATCCCCGCGGGATTTGCGGGAGTGGGCTTGTGGATGCGGTGGCCGCCAGTCTGGACTTGGGTTGGATCCAGTCCACCGGCCGTCTGGCGGGGGGGCAAAAATCAATCTGCCTGATGGACCCTGTGGTCATCACACAAGGCGATGTGCGGGAACTGCAGTTGGCCAAGGGCGCGATTGCCGCCGGCATTCGACTTTTGATGTCGCGGCTTGGGGCCTCGGATAAGGACATTCGGAGCATCTACCTGGCAGGGGCCTTCGGCAACTACATCAATCGCCAGAGCGCGTATCGTATTGGGCTGGTGGATTTCCCTCCCGAGCGCGTCGAACCCGCCGGCAACACCGCCCTGCTTGGGGCCAAGATTGCCTTGTTCGATCCCGATCATGAGACCAGCGAATTCGCCCGGATCCGACCCCGGGTGGAACATATTGGCCTGAGCGCGGACGCGCAATTCCAGGAGGCCTACGTCGATGCCATGGGCTTTGCCGGTTTGGTTTAAGTCCCTCGCCAGAATGCCGATAAATCTCCCGGCTCGATCGTGAGTGTAGTGATCCCGCACGATTCTGATGCCGATCAGAGCCCGAATTAACCATGATCCAAAGGCAAAACCTGCGCGGCATGCGCATCGGGAGCCTGGCGTGCGTGGCGGCGGTCATTTTTTTGAGCGACGTCGTCCGAGGGGCTGGTGTTGCCGCTGTCCGTGAAGTCATTGAGCAAAACGAACGGGAGGCGAACCTCGAGGAATGTCTGGAAACAGCCTTTCAGAACAACCGGCGGCGGCCGGCCTCCCGGTTTGCGGTCGCGATGGCTGAGGCGCAGCATCGACAAGCTCTTGCGGGTTACTGGCCGCAAATCGGCCTGAAGGGCGGCTATCAGCGCCTGGATGAAGCTCCGAACTTCCTGTTTCCCGCAAGCACATTTTCGGTCCCGGCCCAGAACATTGCCATTCCCATGGGTGGCAGCATTCCAGTGACGGTCCCGGGCGTTGGAACGATCCCGGTCAGTTCCTTTCCGGTGCCGGCTCAAAGCATTCGCATTCCCGCCCAGGACGTCCGGTTGATGGATCCGGACAACTTATCGGCTTCGCTGAATGCGGATTGGCTGCTCTACGATGGAGGGATGCGCCGGGGTCACCGCGAACAGGCTGCGGGTTGGGTGGAGATGATGAAACAGGAGTCGCACCAGACGGATCTGGAGATTGCGGACAGCGTCAGGCGTTTCTATTACGGATCGGTGCTGGCCCGCCAGCTTCAGCAGGTTGGCCAGGATACCCTGGCCCGCATGGAGGCCACACTCAATCTGACCGAGACGATGTACAAGGAAGGCGGCGGCAAAGTAAAAAGGACCGACTGGCTCGAAAACAAAGTGATGGTCGAATCTTTACGTTCCATGGTGGCCTTGCTGGAGAAGAACGAAAAGATGGCCCGATCCGCCCTTGCCAATACCATGGGCCTTAGCTGGGACACGACCGTCAGGCCCGCGGACAAAGAAACGCCGTTCGCGCCGTTCATCGACCGGTTGGACGGCTTGGTCAGCGCCGCTTACCGGTTCAATCCCGATTGGAATAAACTCGAGGCGGGAATCCGCGCGGCCGAAGGCGCCGTCCGCACCGCCAAGAGTGGACACTATCCCAAGCTTGCGGTCACCGGTGAATTGCGCAAGTGGTGGAACGATGACAGCGCCGGCATGGCCACCGACCGCAACAAGGAAGGCTGGACCGTCGGAGTGGGCATGGAAATTCCCCTGTTCAGCGGTTTCCTTGTCAAAAATAAAGTGGCCGAAACCCGCGCCCAGGTCGCCAAACTCAAAGAGGAACAGTTCCTGATCAAAGAAGGCCTTGCCATTCAGATCAAGGACACCTTCCTCGGGTTGAGCGCCGCCGAAAAATCCCATCAAGCCACCCTTGAGGCCATGAACGCCGCCGTGGAAAGCAGGGACCTCAACACGCGAGCGTATCAGAATGAGCTTGTGGAAACAGAGAAGGTCATTCGCGCCCAATTGATGGAAGCCTTGATGTCGGCCCAACACTACAAAGTCCGCTACGATCATATCGCTCTGCAATCCCAACTGAACCTGCTGGTGGGGACCGAGGTGTTGAAGAAACTTGAAAGCCGATGAGTCAAGGGACTTCAAGCCAGTCTGAGCAAAAGCCGAAAGGAGCCGCAAGGCTTCTGTTACGGCGGAAATGTGATTTTGCGACGCGAGCTTGGGCGTTGGTGTGGTGCTGGATGGCCCTGCAAGGTTTGACCTCATTGGCGGGCGAGCCGCCATCGGCGCCGGAGCCGTTCCGCGTTGGCGTTTCTCAGGCCAGCTTTGGCACCGTGAACCGCAACGATGCGAGTGCGGCCATCAAGGCCTGGGGCACCTCGATTGCTAAGGAACGCAACCTGAATCTCAACGTGCAGGTGGAGGTTTTTGAAACCGTGGCCGACTGGAGGAAAGCCCTGATTCGAGGGGGACTCAATGCCGTATCGATGACCACCGACGAGTTTCTTCAGTCCGGAGAGCATCCGGAATTTATCTATCTCGTTACCAAGGATACGGGCTACACCGAGCACTATGTGCTTCTGGCGCGTCGCGACGGGGCTATAGAGAACCTGCAAGCGCTTCGCGGTCGCCGTTTGGCCCGGCATGTGAGCTCCACAACCAGACCGGCACTGGCCTGGATCGAAACCGCGCTTGCAGAACAGAATCTGGGGCGGGCCAATGATTTTCTGGGTGAGATTGTGGAATTGGATAGTCCGTCAAAAGCCGTGCTGCGGGTCTTTTTCCGCCAATCGGATGCGTGCATCGTTACGACGAATGCCTTTGCGCTGGCCTGCGAGATGAATCCGCAGGTTCATACGCAGCTCAAGGTGCTGCTATCCTCGCCAGCCATTATTCCGCGGCTTATCTTTTTCCGGGGCATCAAGACCGCCCCCATGCGTGAGGAGTTCGAAAGCGCGATCCTGAATCTGCACGAGACCGTTGCCGGCCAACAAGTGCTGACCGTCTTCCAGGGATCGCGGATGGAAAAGCATCCCCTTTCGATCCTCGATGGCACGCGGCGGTTGTTCGAGCAATACCACCGTTTGACCGGCCAACCCAACCTCAGTTCCTTGGAATCCGAAGTGCATTCCGTCAATTCCAGTCCGTGAGCATGGTTATCCCCCGCGCCCCAGCATGAAGTCCTATCCTGACAGACCTTACCGCATGGGGATTACCCTGCGGACCGCTTTGTGGTCGTGGGGGGTTGCTCTCGTCACGTTGGCGGTTTTCGCCGCCATGATCATCCCCCGGCAAAAACAGTTCTTCCGGGAAAACCTCGA
>Ga0116154_10000947_pt1 | contig 27696 bp, 25 predicted proteins | sample AD_UKC030_MetaG_FD_89898 | JGI IMG/M metagenome (GOLD analysis project Ga0116154, IMG submission 89898) | Active sludge microbial communities of municipal wastewater-treating anaerobic digesters from USA - AD_UKC030_MetaG | ecosystem: Engineered > Bioreactor > Anaerobic > Digestate | place: USA...
CGAGGGGGCGATCGTCTCGGCGTACTCGACGACGACGCCGACCTTCCGCGACGTGACGAGGAGCCGCTCGAGCCCTGCGAGCGCCTTCTCGCGCGGCGCCTCGCGCATCAGCTCGGCCTGCGCCTCCGCCTCCTTCGCCTTCTTCGCGAACCGGACCCCCGTCGCCAGGTTGTAAACGGCGATGGTGTCCCTGACGTCCTTCCAGAAGACGTCCGTCAGGAACTCGGTCAGCGGCTTCAGCGCGCCGTCGACGAGGACGAGGTCGTGGACGTTTCCGTGGAGGACGAAGAGGACCGCCTCGTTCCGCAGGTAGCGGCGGCGGAGGTCCTCGGCCCAGGGGGGGAGGATGCGGACGTCGGCCATTCGGGGCTCCTTGGGGGTGCTCAGGGGTTCGAGAGGCCGGAGGCCTCGAGCATCGCCTCCGTGTCGCGCGCCGACTGCTTGATCGCCTCGACTCCCTCCAGGAGCTCGTCGAGCTGGCCCGCGAGCTCCTTCGGAGACTGCATCGTGACGATCTGGTCGGCGATGAGCTGGAACGTGTTCTCGATCAGGTCGAGCTGGCCGCGGGCGACGGCGAGGTAGTGGTCGATCTCCCGCATCCGCTCCTGGCGCTTCACGACGATCGCGAGGTTCCGCTGCGAGATCTCGGTCCGCTGGTCTGCGGGGTCTCCCCGGCGGACCTCGGCCGCGTAGCGCTCGACGTCCCGCTCGAGCGCCCGCGCGTCGACGGAGTCGAGGTAGGAGCGGTAGCGGGCGCAGGTGAGGGCCATCTCCACGAATGCGTCGACGAGGCGGTCCGTCTTCACGAGCTCGCCCCGGAGGAGCTCTCCCGTGAACGTCGGGTTCTGCGCGGCGAGGCTCTCGATCTCCTCCCGGCGCGTCACGAGCCCCTCGACGCGCTCGCGGTCGTGGTCCGGGAGCCCCGCGATCCGCTTGCGCCGCTCTTCGGCCTCGATGGCCTTCCGGAGCTTGCTGAAACGCGGGTCCCAGAGGAGGTGGCGGAGCCGCTTGCTGTCGGGCGCCCAGAGGAGCCAGAGCGTCTCGAGCCCGATCGCCCCGAGGATCGGGAGCGGGTTCAGAGTCAGGAGCGACGCCGCGGCCGCCCCGCCGAGAAGGGAGAGGTTGTAGGGGTTGAGGAACGCCGCCTTCAGGTACGAGGGCTGCTCGCCGAAGGCCGTGTCGACGGCCTTCCCCTTCAGGAGGCCGACCGCCGTCTCCCGCGCGGCGTCCCGAACGGCGGGAGAGATCCCCGAGCGGGCCGCGGGCTTCTGCGCCGTGGTCCTCGGCCGGGGGACCTGCTGCTCCGCCATCGTGCCGGTCTACGCCCCCGGCTGCGGGGCGTAGAGCATGTCGAGGAGCCTCTTCTCGATCGCCCGGAACTCGTCCGTCGACTTCAGGTGGACGTCGCGCTCGGCAAAGGCCGGGACGTCGACGCGGTGGAGGATCCGCGCCGGACGCGAGGAGAGGACGTAGCAGGTGTCGGCGAGGTAGACCGCCTCGGAGACGTCGTGCGTGACGAAGAGGATCGTGTTGTCCTCGATCCGGGAGACGTCGAGGAGGAGGCCCTGCATCCCCCAGCGCGTCATCGGGTCGAGGGCGCCGAACGGCTCGTCCATCAGGACGACGCGCGGCTTGTTCACGAGGGTCCGCGCGATCGCGACCCGCTGCTTCATCCCGCCCGAGAGGTCCTTCGGGAAGCGTTTCGCGAAGTCGAGGAGCCCGACCTCCTTCAGCACCTCGCGGGCGCGGTCGCCGCGCTCTTTCGCGTCGACGCCGCGGAGCTTCAGGCCGTACTCGACGTTCTCCTGGACCGTCAGCCAGCCGAAAGACGTGTAGGCCTGGAAGACCATGCCGCGGTCCTGCGAGGGGCCGCCGATCGGCTGGCCGTCGAGGAGGACGTCGCCCTTCGTCGGCGGGAGGAGGCCGGCGACGGCCTTCAGGATCGTCGACTTGCCGCACCCGGAGGGGCCGAGGAAGACGACGATCTCGCCGTGGCCCGGCTTGTCGAGGATGTCGAAGGAGACGTCCCTCACCGCCTCGGTCTTCTCGCCGCCCCGCCCGATGTACGTGACGGAGAGGTCCTTCACCGAGAGGCGCGGGACGGCGCCGGGAACGGCGCTCACGAGCTCACCTCCCGCCACCGGAAAAGGAGGCGCGAGAGCGAGGTGATCAGGAAGTCGGTCAGGAGGCCGATGCCGCCGATGACGAGGAGGCCGGCGAACGACCACGACGCCTTCTGGTGCGTCCGCGCGAGCTCGACCATGTAGCCGAGGCCGTGCTCGGGGTTCACCGCCTCGGCCAGGATGACGTAGGTCCACGAGATGGCGTTCATGACGCGGAAGGAGTCGAAGATCTCGGGCGCCGCCGCCGGGAGGAGGACCGTCCGGATGACCTGGCCGCGCGAGGCTCCGAGGGTGAGCGCGGTCTGGACGTACTCCTCCGGGACGGCCCGGATCGCCGTGACGACGACCGGGAGGAGGTAGACGAAGACCCCGAGGAAGAGGAACGCGATCTTCTGCTTCTCGTAGATCCCGAACCAGAGGATGAGGAGCGGGATGAAGGCCGAGATCGGCATGTAGCGGAGCGGGGCCACGATCGGCTCGAAGAGGCGGTTCACCGGGGTGAACGCTCCCATCAGGACGCCGAGCGGGAGGGCGACCGCCGAGGCGATGAGGAACGCGAGCGCGATCCGGCGGGTGGAGACGAGGATCGCCCTCCAGAGGTCGTGCTGGAGGAAGAGCTGGAGCGTGCCGCGGACGACCTCGGACGGCGACGGGAGGAAGTCGGCCGGCGCGAGGCCGCCGTAGCTCAGGACGCACCAGACGGCGAGGACGAGCGTCGGCATGACGAGGCCGAGGACGAGCGCCGTCTTCTTCGGAAGCGGCGCCCGGAGCGCGAAGAGCCCGCGGCTGCTCAACTCAGTTCGTCGCCAGGACGACCTTGATGTCGGTCCGGCGGTTCAGCTGCCGTCCGGCCTCGGTCGTGTTGTCGGCGACCGGGTTCGCCGAGCCGCGCCCGATCGTCTGGAAGCGGGCCGGTTCGATGTTCGGGAAGTTCGTCAGGACGTAGTTCTTCACGGCGAGGGCGCGCCGCTCGGAAAGGAGCATGTTCGCGGAGGCCTTGCCGGTCGCGTCGGTGTTTCCCTCGACGCGCAGGTAGGTGTTCCCGAACGAGGTCATCGTCTCGCCGAGGGCGTCGAGGACGAAGAAGGAGCCCGGCATGATCTCGTCGCTGTTCGGCGTGAAGTGGATCTGGATCTGCTTGTTGATGATCGCCCGGTCCGTCGCCGACGGCGCCTTCGCGGCGACCTTCGGCTCCTCGACCTTCTGCGTCTGGTACGCGGCGGCGAGGGCGCCGAGGAAGCGGGTGTCGGCCCAGTCCTTCGCGTCGACCGGCCGCGTGACGAGGCCCTTCTTGCGCCAGATGACGAACGCGGTGTCGAAGAGCGTCTCGTAGTGCGCCTTGCCCCCTGCGAGGCCGTAGAACTGGGCGTTGTCCGCGTAGGGGGTCAGCTTGAGGCCCGAGAGCATTCCGGAGACCGTCTCCTCGTCGAGCTTCAGGGCCCGGCCCACCACCGCGTAGGAGCCCGCCGGGTCCGACTTCATCATCTCGATCCCGTCGAACCAGCCGTGGACGAAGTCCCGGACCGTCTCGGGGTAGGAGTCGATCAGGTCCTGCCGGGCGCAGAGCGTGTCCGCGATGATGTTCGTGGCGGCGGCCGTGGAGACGAGGACGTGGGCGTCGCTCCGTGCCTCGACGGCAGACGAGAGGTCCGGCTCCCAGGTCACGGCGGCGTCCACCTGCCGCGCCTTGAACATCGCGGCGGCGGCGGGGGCGTCCTGCGTGAAGACGATCGCCTTCTCGACGCCGGAGCGCTCCTCGGGGGTGAGCCCCGACTGAGAGAGGAGGTAGAGGAGGAGGAAGTGGGACGGCGTGAACTGGGTGCAGGCGACCTTCTTGCCGCGCAGGTCCTCGACCGACTTGATCGACGCGAGCGAGACGATGCCGTCGCCGCCGCGAGACCAGTCCTGCAGGAGGATCGACTTCGCCTTCGCTCCCTGCTCCGAGAGGATCGACGCCTCGCGCGCCCAGTTGTCGACCGTGTTCCACATGACGTCGACGTCGCCCTTGCGGAACGCGGCCAGCTTCGCGGCCGGGTCCTCGAGGAGGACGAACTTCACGTCGAGCCCGTACTTCCGCTTGTAGTACGAGGTCGGGTTCGGGTCCATGCCGGCGTTGAAGACGACGCCGGGGGCGTGCCCCGCCCAGGTGTTGATGGCGACGACGAGCGGCCGGCCGAGCTTGCCGGAGCCCGTGAGCGCGGCGCCCGTGACGCCCTCGGAGCCCTTGCCGCGCTCGGCGTCGGCCGGGGCGCCCTTGAGCGCGTCGAAGTCGGCGGAGTCGACGCCGGCGCTCTCGACGGCCCCCTTCTTCTCGGCGCCCGCCCACTGCCGGACGGTGTCTCCCTTGTAGTGCCAGAAGGCGTACCCGAGGACGCCGAGGACGACCACGGTGACGAAGAGCTTGGCGAACGGGGTCAGCTTCATTTCCCTCTCCCTGGCGGAGGGGACGGCCGCTCCGGCGCCGGATCGCGCCGCGGGCCCCTCCGCGCGAAACGCGACGGGCCCCCGCGAAGGGGCCCGTCGGATCTACATCGTCTTCTGGCCGGCGGCCGCCTGCGCGGCGGCCCTCTTCGCCTTCAGCTCGGCGAGCTGCTGCTTGGCCTGGACGTCGCCGGCCTGGGTCTTGAGCGCCGCGAGGCGGCCGTCGAGCGAGGTCTCCGAGAGCTCCTTGCCGAGGTTCGCGGCGGCGACGGTCGTCTTGATGTGGTCGCGGACGTTCTCGAGCGCCTTCACCTCGGCGTCGACCGAGAGGCCGTCGAGCTGCTCCTGGATCTTCAGGCGCGCCTGGGCCGACTGCATCCGCGCGAGCATCGTGTCGCGCTCGGCCTTCAGCTTCTTGATCTCGCCCTGCACCTGCAGGAGCGAGCTCTTCGCCGACTCGGCGTCCTTCGAGGCGGTGTCCATGTCGGCCCGCATCTCCGTGATGTCGGCCTCGAGCTGGTTCTTCTTCTGGATCAGGATGACGGCGAGGTCGTCCTGCGCCGTCTCGACCGCCGCGTTCAGCTCGGCCTCGGTCTGCGCGAGCTCGCGCGTCGCCTTCTTCAGGCGCTCGTCGATGTCCTCGCGGCGCCGGATGATGGCCGCCGTCGCCGTCTTGAGCTTCGTGTACTTCTCCACCATCGAGTTGATGGCGTTCTCGTAGGCGATCTCCGGGTGCTCCTTCTCGACGTCCGAGATCCAGATCGAGAGGAACCCCTTCCAGAGGTTGCCCAGCCGCGCGAAGAAACCGACGTTGGCCATGCTTTCAGCCCTTCCTCTCGGACGCGGGGACCGGCTCGATGAGCTTCGGCGACGAATGGACCACCCGCGCCACCTCCTCCTGCCCGAAGAACTCGAGGACCTTCTGGACCTCGAGCTTCTTCGCGTTACAGCTCGTCTGTACGGCCGCCTGCTCCTGCAGTTTCCTGTCGAGGAGGGCGCGCGCCTCGGCGATCTTCTGTTCGTACCCGGCGACGATCGTCTGGACCTCGCGCGCCGTGTCGGCCGTCTCGGCCGCCGTCTTTCGCAGGTAGCCCTCGAGAGCCTGGATCGACTCGACGCCCGCCTCGATGATCTTGTCGACGGGGACGCCGAACGCCTTCAGCGACGCCTCGACGATCTGCTTCCGCACCGCCGGATCGGTCCCCGGCGGGAGGCTCCCGAGGAGCGCCTGCGCCTTCGCGAAGAGGTCGCGCTCTCCCGCGTCCACCCCCGCGGCGTCCAGGACGCCGTCGAAGTCGACCTGTCCGGCGACCGCTCTCGGCGGCTCCTTCACGAACGTGACGGGCGGCGGGCCGGGAGGGGGCGTGGCGCCGGCCTCCCCTTCCGCCGGGGAGACGTCCGTCTCCTCGGGGAGAGAAGCCTCTTCCCCCGCCTCCTTGACGACGAACCAGCCGAGGACGGTCGAGCCCCAGTTCTTCTTTTCGCTCATGGCAAGTCCCGAATTCGAGATCTTATCAAGCGGACGGCCCGGAATCCGCTCCCCGTCCGGGCCGTCGTAAAGTCGGACGAGAGATGGCGCGCGGTCACTGGGCCCGGTCGACGGAGGAGCTCCGGAAGCGTCTCGCGACGGCGGTGCCGAACGAGACGCTGCGGGAGCTGCACCGCAGGTCCGCCGCGCGGCACCTCGCCGTCGCCCTCCGCCAGGCGCTCCTCTTCGCCGGGGCCTTCGCCGCCGGCTGGACGTTCGAGAGCCTCTGGGTCCGGGTGCCCGCGGCGATCGTCCTCGGGGTCTGCGTCTTCGACGGGACAATCCTCCTCCACGAGGTCGTCCACCGGACCGTCTTCCGCTCCGACCGGCCGTTCGCGTACCGCCTCCTGGGGCTCCTCTACGCCCTGCCGTCGGGGCTGTCGCCGACGCAGTTCACGCGCTGGCACCTCGACCACCACGCCGAGCTCGGCTCGGCGACGGACGACCCGAAGAGGGCCTGGCTCTCGCCGAAGAGGAACGCCCGCTGGCTGAAGCTGCTCTACGCGACGCCGGCGCTCTTCCCGATCTACTTCCGGGCGGCCCGGCGCGCGATGGCGGCCTACCCCGTCCCGCTCCGCCGGACGATCCTCCTCGAGCGGGCGGCCGCGACGCTCCTCCACCTCGCCGTCGCGGCGGCGATCGTCTTCGCCGGCGGGTGGGAACGGGCGGCATGGCTCTGGGCGATCCCGGTCTTCGTCGTCTTCCCGCCGGTCTTCACTCTGAACCGGCTGGGGCAGCACTACGACGTCGTCCCGGGCGAGCCGTCGAAGTGGGGGACCCGGATGGCCCGCTCCCGCTTCTGGGACGCGGTCTGGCTCTGGTCGAGCTACCACCTCGAGCACCACTACTTCCCGACCGTCCCCTTCTACAGGCTGCGCGACCTGAACGCCGCCCTGACCCCGTTCTTCACGCGGGAAGGGGTCCGCGAGCGGCGCTACCGGGAGCTCGTCTGGGACTGGCTCGCGAGGAACCGGGCGCCCCATACGGACTGGAGCGCCCGGCTGTAATAGACTTGGCAACCCTTTATGGCGGAGAACCTCGGCAGGATCCTCGTCGTCGACGATGAGCCTTTCGCGCGGACGGTCGTCCGGCGGATGCTCGAGGTGGACGGCTGGGAGGTCTCCGAGGCCCGGTCGACGCAGGAGGCCCGGGCGCTCCTCGCCGGGGAGCCGGAGCCGGTCGCGCTTCTCCTCGACGTCCTCCTCGACGGCGAGAGCGGGCTCGAGTACCTCGAGCGGCTGCGCGAGGAGGGATCCCTCGTCCCGGTCATCGTCATGACCGCGATGGAGGACGTGGAGACCGCCGTCCGGGCGATGAAGGCCGGCGCCTACGACTTCCTCGTCAAGCCGGTGACGCCGGAGAGGCTCCGGACGGCCCTGACGCACGCCGCCGAGCGCCGCGCGCTCCTGGACGAGAACCGGAATCTCCGCAAGCGGGTCCGCCAGGAGGCCTTCGGCCGGACCCTCGTCGGCGAGAGCCCGGCGATGAAGGCGCTCTTCTCCGAGATGGAGCGGGTCGTCGAGACCGACATCGCCGTCTGCCTCCTCGGGGAAACGGGTACGGGCAAGGAGCTCGTCGCCCGCTGGCTCCACGAGAACGGCCCGCGCGGCAAGGGCCCGTTCGTCGACATCAACTGCGCGGCGATCCCGGAGACGCTGATCGAGAGCGAGCTCTTCGGGCACGAGAAGGGGGCGTTCACCGGCGCCGCCGCCCGGCACAAGGGGAAGCTCGAGCAGGCCGACGGCGGGACGCTCTTCCTCGACGAGCTCGGGGAGATGGCCCACGCCACCCAGGCCCGCCTCCTCCGCGTCCTCCAGGAGAAGACCCTGGTGCGGGTCGGGGGGAGCGAGACGATCCCCTACAACGCCCGGCTGATCTCGGCGACGCAGCGCGACCTGACGGCCGCCGTCCGGCAGGGGACGTTCCGGGAGGACCTCTACTTCCGGGTCGTCGTCTATCCGCTGCGGCTCCCCCCGCTCCGGGAGCGGATCGAGGACATCGCCCTCCTGGTCCACCACTTCATCCGGGTCTTCCGGGCGACCACCGGCCGCCCCGTCGAGGGGATCACGCCCGAGGCGATCGTGACGCTCGAGGCGTACACCTGGCCGGGGAACGTTCGCGAGCTTCAGAACGCCGTCTTCCGGGCCGTCGTCTCGGCACGGGGGCCGTTCCTGACGACGGCCGACTTCCCGGACCTCTCCCCCGACCGGGTGCCGCGCTACCAGCCTCGCCCCTATCCGGCCCGCCCCGACGGCCCGCCGACGCCCGCCGCCGGCCTCCCGAAGGCGGCAATCGTCGCGCCGGGCCTCGTCACGATGGAGGACCACGAGCGGGCCGCCATCCAGCAGGCTCTCGACGCCTCGAACGGCAACGTCCGGGCGGCCGCGGACCGCCTCCAGGTCGCCCGCTCGACGCTCTACCGGCGGATCCGCGCCCTGGGCCTGACCGCCGCGTCCTGAGCGCCGGGCGCCCGCGACGGCGCCCAAACCCGCTCTGCTACTCTCCCGTCCCGTCCGGGGCGGCCCTTGGGCGCCCACTCCCGACGCCGAGGATGACGATGGCGATCGAAGTCTCGACCCCGCCCCTGGAGAAGCTCCACGGCCTCCTGCCGGACGACCTCGTCCGTGCCTTCCGGATCGCGTACACCTCGCGCCGGATCGACGACAAGGAGATCCAGCTCAAGAGGCAGAACCGGATCTTCTTCCAGATCAGCGGGGCGGGGCACGAGGCGGTCCAGGTCGCGGCGGCAATGCTCATGAGGCCCGGGGTCGACTGGCTCTTTCCGTACTACCGCGACCGGGCGCTCTGCCTCGGCCTCGGCGTCACGCCGCTCGAGATGCTGCAGACCGCCGTCGGCGCGAAGGACGGGGAGGCCTCCGCCGGGCGGCAGATGCCGTCCCACTGGGGCTCCCGGCGCCTGAACATCTTCACGACCTCTTCCCCGACCGGCTCCGAGTGCCTGCCCGGCGTCGGCGCCGCCGAGGCGGGAAGGTTCCTCGAGCGGCCGGAGGCCCGGCCGTTCCTCTCGGCTACCTCCGGGTTCTCCAAGGACGAGATCTCCGTCGTCACGATCGGCGACGGCTCGACCTCCGAGGGAGAGTTCTGGGAGGCGCTGAATGCGGCGACGACCCGAAAGCTCCCGGTCCTCTTCCTCGTCGAGGACAACAAGTTCGCGATCTCGACCCCGGTCGAGGTGAACACCCCCGGCGGCTCGATCTCGAAGGTCGTCCGCGGCTACCCCGGCCTCTTCCTCGCCGAGGTCGACGGGTGCGACTTCCTGGCCTCGTACGACGCGCTGCGGTGGGCGATCGCCTACTGCACCGAGCGGAAGGGGCCCGCCCTCGTCCACGCCCACGTCGTCCGCCCCTACTCGCACTCGCTCTCCGACGACGACCGGCTCTACCGGACGGAGGAGGAGCGGAAGAAGGACGCCGAGGGCGACCCGCTCGTCCGGCTGGAGGCGCTCCTCCTCGAGCACGGCATCCTCGACGCCGAGAGGATCGCGGCGCTGAAGGCCGAGGTCGACGCCGAGGTGAACGCCGCGGCCGACGCGGCGATCGAGAGCCCGCAGCCAGAGGCGGCGGAGCTCTTCGAGCACGTCTTCTCCCCCGACGTCGACCCGACCTCCCCCGCGTTCGACACCGAGGACGCGCCCTCCTTCACCGGCACCCCGACGACGATGGTCGACCTGATCAACGCCGCTCTGAAGGACGAGATGCAGCGCGACGGGCGGATCGTGGTCTTCGGCGAGGACGTCGCCGACGCGACTCGCGCCGAGGTTCTCGCCGAATGCAAGGGAAAGGGGGGCGTCTTCAAGGTGACCGCCGGCCTCCAGAAGGCCTTTGGCGGCGACCGCGTCTTCAACTCCCCCCTCGCCGAGGCGACGATCGTCGGCACCGCGATCGGCTGGGCCGCCCGCGGCTTGAAGCCGGTCGTCGAGATCCAGTTCTTCGACTACATCTGGCCCGCCATGCAGCAGCTGCGCGACGAGCTCGCGACCATCCGCTGGCGCTCGGGCGGGACGTGGAAGGCCCCCGTCGTCGTGAGGGTCGCCATCGGCGGCTACCTGACCGGAGGCGGGCCCTACCACTCGCAGTCGGGCGAAGTGACCTTCGCCCACATCCCCGGCCTGCGCGTCGCCTACCCGTCGAACGCCCTCGACGCGAACGGACTCCTCCGGACCGCGATCCGCTGCGACGACCCGGTCCTCTTCCTCGAGCACAAGCACCTCTACCGCCAGACGCACAACAAGGGGGCGAACCCCGGCCCCGACTACATGGTCCCGTTCGGGAAGGCGAAGGTCGTCCGCCCCGGGACCGACGCGACGCTCGTGACGTACGGCGCGACCGTCTTCCGGAGCGTCGTCGCGGCCCGGAAGATCGCCGAGGACTCGGGGAAGGAGGTCGAGGTGATCGACCTCCGGACGCTCGCCCCGTACGACTTCGAGGCGATCGCGCGGAGCGTCGGGAAGACGAGCCGGCTCCTCGTGGTCCACGAGGACTGGAAGACGCACGGCTTCGGCGCCGAGGTCGCGGCACGGGCGTCGGACGAGCTCTTCGAGCGGCTCGACGCGCCGGTGCGGCGCGTCGGCGCGAAGGACGTCTTCTGCGGCTACGCGCCGCAGCTGGAGGACGCGACGCTCCCGCAGAGCGCGGAGATCGAGCAGGCGCTCCGGGAGCTCCTCGCGTACTGACGTGAGGCGAGGCCGCCCCGGCGTCCGAGGGAGAGGGGAGCCGCGCGGAGCGGCCGCCCTCCGGCCGTGAAACGGGCGCTCCCTCCGCTCGCCCTCGCGGCAGTGCTCCTCGCCGCGCTCGGCGCAGGCGCCTTCTTCGCCGACCCGATCGGTCTCGTGGCCGACGCCGGAGCCCTTCGCTTCCGCGCCGCCGGGGCGCGGGCGACGACGGTTCCCGGCCCCTCGGGGACGCGCCTCTTCGCCCGGGAGCTCGGCCCCCGCTCGGCCGAGACGCCGGTCGTCCTCCTCCACGGCCTCGGCGCTGCTTCGCACTACTGGGTCGAGACGGCGATCGACCTTTCCCGCGCCGGGCGGACCGTGATCGTCCCGGACGCCCCGGGCTCCGGGCAGAGCGACCCGCCCGCGCCGGAGACGGGCTGGGGGATCCCGGGGCGCGTCGCCGCAGTTTCGGCGCTGCTCGACGCGCTGGGGATCCGGAAGGCGGACCTCGTCGGGCACTCGCTCGGGGGCTGGACCGCCGGGGCCTTCGCTCTCGCCGAGCCGCACCGCGTCCGTCGGCTCGTCCTCGTCGACGCGGCCGGCTTTTCGAAGCCCGACCCGCGGGCCGAGGCCGAGCTTCGGGCGAGCCTCTCGCCCGGAGACCGCGCCGGCGCTCGCCGGCTCTACGACCTCCTCTTCCTGCGGAAGCCGTTCCCCGCCTCCGGGTTCCTCCTCGACGCCTTCGGGCGGCAGTACCGGAGCGGGAGCGTCGTCGCGACGGTGGCGGCGCTCGAGGAGAAGGACGGCCTCCTCGGCCGCGAGGCGGAGCTCCCCGGGGGGACGGTCTTCATCCACGGCGCCGAGGACCTCCTCTGCCCCCTTCCCGACACGCGAGCCGCGTTCGCGCGTGCGAGGGGCGCCCGCCTCTTCGTCATCCGCGGGACCGGGCACGACGCCCCTCTCGAAGCGCCCCGTCTCTTCCGCGAAACGCTCCGGGCCGCCCTCGCGCAGTAGGCGAGGAGCGGCGGGTCAGGGCGCCGGAAGCACGAAGCCGTCCGGCCCGGTCACGCGCAGGACCGCCCCGGGGCGGAGGAGCCGCGTCCGGACCTCGTGCCGCCCCGGCGAAAGACGCACGGTGAGGCTCCCGGCCGGACGCGCTTCGCCGAAGAGGACGCCCCCGTCGAGGCGCGCCTCGAGGCCGCCGCGGCTCGAGAAGGTGTAGAGCCCCTCCTCGACGACGAGCAGCCCTCCCCGGCCGGGGGCCGGGAGGAGCGGGAGAGCGCCGAGGGACGCGGCCGCCGCTGCGGCCGCCGCACCAGCCGGGACACGCAGGAGTCTCCAGCCGGGAAAGCCCGGCAGCGCCCCGCCCGTGGCGACGGCGAGGGACCCCGCCGGGACGGGTCGCGCGGACGCGGCGGACTCCGCGAGGAGGAGGTCGCGGGAGGGGCGGTACCGAAGCGAGCCGAGGCCGTCCGCGAGACGGATCGCCGGCCGGCCGCTCCCCGGCCGCGTGAGGAGCGCATCGACGACGAAGGCGTTTCGGGCGGCGGCGGGCGCGAGGACGACGTCCGCCGGGCCGCGGACACCGAGGTCGTCGCGGATCGCGTCGGCGAGCGCCCGCTCCGGTCCGCCGAACGCGCCTTCGAGCCGGGGCGAGGCGAGCCAGCGAAGGAAGGCTGCGGCGTCGGTCAGGCCCGCGACGGCGACGACCATGACGACCGCGGCGGTGGCAGGGCGGCGGCGCCCGTCGGCCAGGCCGACGAGGCGCTCGGCGCCGAGAGCCGCGAGGACGACGAGGAACGGGGCCGCGTGGACGGCCCGGTACGCGTTCGCGGCCTCCTCGACGGCGAGGAGGCTCGCGAGGAGGAAGAGCCCCGCGGTGGCCGCGAGGAACCGCTCCGGCCCGCCGCGGCGGAGGCCCGCCGCGACGCCGACGAGGGCGAGCCCCGTGACTGCGAGCGGCAGGACGGGGCGGCCCGGGTCGCCGTGCCGCTCGTTCGGGTCGCCGCCGAAGGTGAAAAGCCGGGCGTAGGCCGCGGCGTTTCGGGCCAGGCCGGGGAGGGCCGACTTCGTCCCGTCGCGCGCCGCGGAGAGCTCTCGTGTTCGCGCGAGCGCCCGTCCGGGATGCGCGGCGTAGTGCGCCGCCAGCGGAGCGAGGACGAGGCCGCAGGCGACGAGGCCGGCCGTGGCGACCCGGCGGAAAGCGGCCGCGTCCCCGGCGCCGCCCGTGGCGGCCCGGCGCTCGCGGTGTCGGCCGAGGAGCCAGAGCGCCGGGGGAAGCGGGAGGATCGCCCAGGCGGCGACGTAGCCCCACCCGGCGAGCCCGGCCAGGGCCCCCGCGGCGGCGCCGAGGGGAGCCGACCGCCGGCTCGCGGCGAGGAGCGCGAGCGCCGCGGCGAGGACGACGACGGCCGAGGTCGCGACGGCGTTCCAGCCCCACCTCCCGGTGACGAGGAGCCAGGACGAGGTGCCGCCGAGGAATGCGGCGAGGAGGAGCGGAAACGGCCGCCCGGCCGCCGCGGCCGCCGCCAGCGCGGCGATCCCCGCGAGGAGGACGAGCGCCGGCAGGACCGACATCGCCCGGACGGAGGCGATCCCTCCCCCCGCGGCCCGGTCGATCGCGGAGAGACCGTGCAGCGAGAGGTTCGTCACCCAGGAGTTGACGAACCCGGCGTCGGGCGGCTGCAGGGGCGAGGTGCCGAGGAGCGGTGCGCTCGTCGCCGAGGCGATTCGCGCCGCACGCAGGGCGAGCGCCTCGTCGATCCAGGGTCCGGGCGGCGCCTCCCGGACGCGGTGGAGGCGAAGCGCGGCGCCGGCGAGGAGGAACGCGAGGAGCGCCGCTCCCGCCGCGAGCCGGCGCGCCGGCGCCGTCACTGCGGCCCTTCCGGCTCGAAGGTCTCCACGACCGGAATGCTCGTCCCTCGGGAGAAGCGGTCGTCGAACGCTTCGGCGAGGACCCTCCCGTCCATGTCGCGGGCGATCGGCTCGCCCGCGAGCGCGAGCAGCGTCGGCGCCAGGTCGACGACGTCGGCGGAGGTGAGGCGGACGCCGGCTCGGATCCCGGAGCCCCAGAGGACGAGGAAACCGTCGTCGCCGCCGTCCGGAGACGCGATCGGCGCCCGCCCGCGGAGGAGGTCGAGGAGCGCGGTCAGGGGAGGCGCGGGGCCGAAGCTCGCCGGGGCGAAAACACAGAGCGTCCGCTCGCGCCCCTCCCGCTCGAGGAGGTCGCCCAGCGTGTCGTCGAGGAAACGGTAGTAGGCGAGGAGCGCCTTCTCGGCGGCGTCGGTCTCGCGACGGGAGACGCCGAAGTAGCGGCGCGGGTCCGCGGCCGGACCGAAGACGCGCGCCGGCCCGCCGAGGCCCGAGAGGACGAGGGCGGAGACGCTTCCGGGGCCGGTCGGGACGCCCGCCAGCGTGGCGCCGACGATCCCGAGGTCGCGCGCCGCGCCGGCCGCGGCGTGCGCCTCCCGGAGCTCGGCGTCCGACAGGCCGGTCGGCTCCAGGGCCCGCGTCAGCGGACGGTCGAGGTTCCCGGCGCCGAGCAGGAGGAGCCGCGCCCTCTCCCCGGTCTCCTCCGGGAGGGCCTCTCCCTTCGCGCCGCTCTCCGAGAAGAACCGCTCCGTGGCCCAGAGGACGAGCCCCTCCCGGGGCGGGTCGGCCGCGGGCCAGGAGAGGACCGCCACCTCGTGGCCGCGCTCCGCGAGCACCTCCCAGAACGCCCGGCTCCTCCGCGTCGCCCCCCCGTCCCGGCGCGGCCTCGCGAACGGCAGCGGGATCGGCCGGGCGAATCCGGGAACGCGCGGGAGCAGCCGCAGGACTCCGACGGGAGTCGGCAGCGACGTCTCCGAGACGACGCCGTGCTTGCGCGGCATCTTCCCGGTCGCGGCCGTCGTCCAGAGGGCGGCCCGGTCGTGAGGAGAAAGAGTGCCGAGCGGACCGCCCGCCCCCTCCTCGAGGAGCCGGGCGAAGACGGGGAGGCTTCCGTCCGACGCCGCGCGCGAAAGGAGCTCCCACGAGACCCCCTCGAGCCCGACGACGAGGAGGCTCCGGGTCGCCGTTCTCGGGATCGCCTGCGGAGGGGCGAGGGGCGAGCGCTCGGGGCCGTGGCGGCCGAGGAGCGGCACCGCCGACAGGAGTGCGGCCGGGCCGAGGAGAAACGCGGCGGCGCGCCGGCCGCGCGGCCTCTTCCGCGCCGCCGCGAGGGCGGCTGCGGCCGAGACGGCGCCGGCGAGCGCGACGCCGACGAGGAGACGCCGTGTGCCGTTCCCGAGGAAGTCGTAATAGAGCTTCCTCTGGGTCTCGGCGTGGACGGCGAGCAGGGCGAGGACGATCGCGGAGAAGCCCCAGAACCCGGTGGACGGGGTTCCCGGCTCCCGGACGAGAAGGCCGAACGGCGCGAGGAGGAGGAGCCCGAGGAGGCCGCAGGCCGAGAGGAGGCGCAGGGCCGGGAACGGTGCCAGGAGGTGCGGGTTCAGCGCCAGCAGGACGTTCCCCGCCCCGAGGCCCGCGAGGGCCCCGAGGAGCGCGGGGTGGCTGCGCCGGAGGGCCTCGCTCATAATCCGCGTCCGCGAGTCTCGCCGTCTTCCGCATGGTGGTCAACGAAGCGCTCCGCATCCTCCGCACCGTCCGCTACGACGCGGCCCACTTCTCCGTCTTCCTGCAGGCCGGCTCGATCGCGGCTGCCGCGAAGCCGGGGCAGTTCGTCATGATCCAGGCCGGCGACGGCCTCCGGCCCTACCTCCGCCGCGCGTTCTCCGTCGCCGACGTGACGACGGTGGCGGGCGTCCCCGGCATCGAGCTCGTCGTGAGGGCCGTCGGGGTCGGGACGGAGGCGCTGGGCCGATTCGCGGAGGGGACGCCGATCCCGGTCCTCGGACCGCTCGGCGTGCCGTTCCCGATCGAGGACCTGAAGCAGTCCGACCGGGTGGCCCTCGTGGCGGGCGGCATCGGCCTCGCACCGCTCGTCCTTCTCGCGCGGCGCCTCGCCGAGCGCGGGATACCGGCCGACCTCTTCTACGGCGGCCGGAACGAGAGCGAGGTGCTGAAGCGTCCCGACTTCGAGCGCTTCCTCGGCGCCCACCGCTGCCGCTACGCGACGGACGACGGCTCGCTCGGGAAGAAGGGGCGCGTGACCGACATCTTCGGCGCCGCCCTCGACGCCGGGACGAGCTACCGTCGGGTCTTCGCCTGCGGCCCCGTCCCGATGTTCCGGGCTCTCGCCGCGATCCTCGAGGCGCGGGGCGTGGAGGGGTCGTTCGCGCTCGAGTCGGAGATGGCATGCGGGTTCGGCGTCTGCCTCGGCTGCGTCCTCCCGGGCCGCGACGGGCGCTTCCACACGATCTGCACCGAGGGGCCCTGCCTCCCGCCGACGGCGATCGACTGGAGCCGGGTATGAGCGTCGACCTGACGGTCCTGTTCCCGGGGGTATCGCGCCCCCCCCGGACCCCCTACCGGAGCTGCGACCGATGAGCGTCGACCTCACCGTCCACCTCGGCCGCCTCACGCTGAAGAACCCGATCGCCACCGCGTCCGGCACCTTCGGGTACGGGCTGGAGTTCGCGGAGTTCGTCGACCTCTCGTCGCTCGGAGCGATCTCGGTCAAGGGTCTCTCGCTCCGGCCCTGCCTCGGCAACCCGCCGCCCCGCATCTGCGAGACCGACGCCGGCATGCTCAACGCGATCGGGCTCCAGAACGTCGGCATCGAGGAGTTCCTCGGCGAGAAGCTCCCGCGGCTCCACGAAGCGCGCGCGACCGTCATCGCGAATGTCTGGGGCGACACGGAGGCGGAGTACCGCGCCGTCGTCGAGAGGATCGGCGATGACCCGCGCGTCGCCGCCGTCGAGCTGAACGTCTCCTGCCCGAACGTCGTCAAGGGGGGCATGGTCTTCGGGAACGACCCCGCGGCCCTCGGCGCCCTCGTCGCCGCAGTCCGCCCCGCGACGCGCCTCCCTCTGGTCGTCAAGCTCTCGCCGAACGTCACCGACGTCGTCGCCGCGGCGCGGGCCGCGGTCGAAGGCGGGGCCGACGTCCTTTCCCTGATCAACACGCTCGTCGGCCTCTCGATCGACATCGAGACGCGCGAGCCGAAGATCGGCTTCACGACCGGCGGGCTTTCCGGCCCGGCGATCCGCCCGGTCGCCGTCCGGATGGTCTGGGAGGTCCGGCGCGCCCTGCCCCACGTCCCGATCTTCGGGATCGGCGGCATCGAGACCGCCGAGCACGTCGTCGAGTTCCTCATCGCCGGGGCGAACGCCGTCCAGGTCGGCACGGCGAGCTTCCGCGACCCGGGGATCTCCGGCCGGCTCGTCCGCGACCTGGCGCGCTGGTGCGAGCGGCACGGCGTGGAGCGGGTCTCCGACCTCACTGCGACGCTGAAGACGCGCCCGCGCCCCGAGAAGGCGTATGTCTGACGGGCGGAAGCGGATCGCAGTCGCCCTGGACGCCTCCGAGAGGAGCCGGATCCTCGAGCTGGCGCGCCTCGTCGGCCCCGAGATCGGGGTCCTGAAGGTCGGCCTCGAGGCCTTCTGCGCGCACGGCCCCGAGCTCGTCCGCGAGGTCGCCGAGCTCGCTCCCGTCTTCCTCGACCTCAAGCTCCACGACATCCCGAACACCGTCGGCGGGGCGGCCGCCGCGGCCGCGCGGACCGGCGCGTCGATCCTGAACGTCCACGCGGGCGGAGGCCTCGAGATGATGCGTGCCGCCGGCGAGCGTGCGCGGGAAGCCGCGGCCGCGGCGGGGCTTCCGGTCCCCAGGGTGATCGCGGTGACGGTCCTGACGTCGCTCGACGCCCCGGCGCTCTCGGCGGTCGGACTCGCCAGGAGCCCGCGGGAGGCCGCCCTTCGGCTCGCCCTCCTCGCGCGGCAGGCGGGTCTCGACGGCGTCGTCTGCTCTCCGGAGGAGATCGAGACCATCCGCTCGGCCTGCGGCCCGGAGTTCCTCCTCGTCGTTCCGGGCATCCGGCCGGCGGGGAGCGCGGCGGGAGACCAGAAGCGGATCGCCACGCCCGGCGCGGCGGCGCGCGCGGGGGCCGACCTCTTGGTGATCGGCCGGCCGATCACGGGCGCGCCCGACCCGGCCGCGGCGGCGCGAGCGATCGCCGCGGAGATCGGCTCGGCCTGACGCGCGGGCGGGCGCTCGGTCGCCGAGGGCGCGCGCCTACTCGACCGGGATCTTCGTGTAGCGCGCCGCGGGACGCCGGGCTTCGGCCGACCGCTCGGCGAGCGCGATCTCCTCGTCGAGGAAGTCGCGGAGCGCTTTCAGCAGCTCGATCCCGGAGGTCGCTGCCCGCGCGGCCGACTCGGTATGGCCGCGGCGCGCCAGCTCGAACGCGAAGCGGGCCGCGAGGTCGCCGATCGGCTTCAGGAGGCAGCCGTCCCTTCCGCAGGGGATCCTCCCGGCCTCTTCCGCGGTCCACCGCGGCTCGCTCGCGCCTTCTGCGCCCGGCCCGCGGGGGGACCGGCTCGCCGCCTCGGCGCTCCCCTCCTCCGCCGGCTCGAACCCGGGCCCGAAATCGGCATCGAGGCCGTCTCCCGCGCTTCGTCCCCGCCCCCTGCGTCCCTCAGCCACGCTCTGCCTCCGCCGCGCCCCGTTCGAAGCGGACCGTCAGCCGCCCCGCCTCCACCCTCGCCTTCGTCGGGACGAGCCCCGACAGCGTCCGCGGGATCGGGACGTGGTGCCGGAAGTTCCCGATCGTCACGATCAGATCGCCCGAGGCGACCGCGAGCTCGACGTCCTCCTTCTGGACGAAGGGAAGGTCGAGCGTCAGGACGTAGTGTCCCGGCTTCTTCTGGAAGCGGTACGGGGGCGTCGTCCGGAACGACGCGGCCGGATCGAGCCCCGCGTAGAGCGCGGCGCCGAGCTTCGCCAGGCCGGCGGCCCCGACGACCTGGTCGTCCTCCAGCGGGACGGTCCAGATCGGCACGGGGTCGAAGTAGCCCCGGGCTTCCGAGAGGAACCGGTCCTGCGTCCGCCGCCACTTCCCGAAGAACGGATCTGCGAGCCCCTGCGGGAGGAGGCGGTTCACGATGACGGCGTCGACCGTGAGGCCGTAGAGCCCGAAGTACATGAAGGCCCGTTGCGTCTCGCGCAGGACGATCTTCTCGGCGTTCGTCACGAGGCGGACGGTCGTCGTCGCAGGGTCCTTCAGCAGCGCGTCGACGCCGTCCAGCTTCCCGGCGAGCTCCTTCACGTTGTCGAAGTACCGCTCGGACGGGATCGGGAGGCTCGTCACCCGCTCGGCCATGGGCCGGGCGACCTTCAGGAGCGACCGCTCGACCCGGAAGAGCTTCTTCATGTACCAGTCGAGCGTCGGCGGGAGAGAGACGAACCGGAGCGACTCCCCGGTCGGCGCGCAGTCGAGGATCAGGACGTCGTAGGCGCCCTCGCGGGCGTACCGATTCACGTAGAGGAGGGCGGAAACCTCCTCCATGCCGGGGAAGACGGCGAGCTCCTCCGCCAGGACCTCCTCGATGCCGGTGACGGCGAGGAGCGTCGCGACGTAGCCGGAGATGTCCTGCCAGTGCCGGCCGATCTCCTCGGTGACGTCGACCTCCTGGATCCAGAGGTTCTCCGCGACCGACATCGGGGCGCCGCGCCGCTTGTCGGCGAGGCGGCCGTCGAGGTCGAAGGCGTCGGCGAGGGAGTGCGCCGCGTCCACCGACAGCACGAGCGTCCGGAGGCCCCGGGCGGCCAGCGTCAGGCCCGTCGCTGCGGCGACGGTCGTCTTGCCGACCCCGCCCTTGCCCGTGTAGAGGAGGATTCTCATCGGAGAGGAGGGGCATCTTAGCCCGCGCCGACGCGGCGGCGGCGCGGGGTCAGTAGCCGCGGAGCCGGCCGCGCTCCTCCCGCTCGCGCCGGGAGAGCCGGCCGGCCCCGGCGTCACGGCGCGGGGCGAGGAGCCTCTCGAGCCGCTGCGCCTCCCGCTGCTCCGGCGTGGGCTCGGGGGTCGTCTCCTCGTAGAGCGTCCGCGCCTCGGACTTCGGGACGTGCCGTTCGGCCACCGCCTTCACGACGAGGGTCCTCCGCCGCCCCGGGACGGTGACCTGGAGGGTGTCGCCCGGCCTGACGATCCGGTGGGGCTTCGCCGACGCGCCGTTCAGGTCGACCTTCCCCCCCTCGCACGCCTCCTTGGCCTGCGAGCGGGTCGGGTAGATGCAGGCGACGTCGAGGAAGACGTCGAGGCGGACGCCTCCGGCGCCCGCCTCGACCTCCGGACGGCCCTTTTCCCGGTTCATCCTCGAACCGCCGTGCGGCTAGGCCGCCGCCCCGCGTTCACTTCAGAAGACCGGCTTCTGGACGGTGTGATCGAACGCGTAGGTGTACTGGTAGCCGAGGACGGAGACCTTCTGGATGTACTTCGCTTCGACGATCACGTCGCTGCCGTGACGCCGGACCTTGATGTCCTGGATCGTGAGGGGCGTCCCCGCCTCCTGGGCGATGACGAAGATCTCGTACTGAATCTTGTCGGGCGGCTTCATTCCCGCGAAGTTGGCCTGCTCGCTCATCGCGTCCTTCACCTTGTTGCCGGCATAGTGCAGCGGCACGATCTTGAAGAGCGCGATTCCGACGACGACGACGATCGCGATTCCGACGATCGTGCCGAAGGCCCCCTCGCCGCGAGTCCGTGTCCGGGACGACATGCTCTGCCTCCTCCTTGGGCCTTCCGCGTCGCTCAGTCGACGGCTCGGAAGGTCCGCTCCCAGCGGGTTCTCGAGAAAAAGTGTATCGCGCCGTCGAGGAGACGGCGCAGCCCCGCGTTCCGGCCCACGATCGACTCCGGGGAAGGCCGGACGGACCAGTAGACGAACAGTGCCCGCCCCCGGACGTGCCCCAACGGCACGGGCCCCCAGGCGCGCGAGTCCCGGGACTCGTCGCGGTTGTCGCCCAGCGCGAAGAAGGCGTCCGGCGGGAGCGTCCGGAGCGGCAGCTCGTCCCTCCCGCGGACGGAGGCGGGGAGGTCCTCTCCGGAAAGGACGGCAGGGTCCCGGTGCACGGCCCAAGGCTCCTCCTGGGCGGCGCCGTCGACGAAGAGCCGCTTCCCGCGGATCTCGAGCGTCTCGCCCGGCAGGGCGACCGCCCGCTTGATGAAGTCCCGCCCGGGCTCTTCCGGGCCGCGGAAGACGACGACGTCGCCCCGCCGGAGCCCGCGCGCCGGCAGGAGGGGCCCCCAGGGGAGGCCGCGCGGCGCCCAGCCGAGCTTGTCGACGACGACGTGGTCGCCGACGAGGAGGCTCTCCTCCATCGACCCGCTCGGGATCTGGTAGGTCTCGACGAGGAACGCCTTCGCGAAGAACGCGAAGACGACCGCCACGAGGGCCGCCTCGACGTACTCGCGCAGGGTGGTGCGGTGGCGCGGGACGCGGGGCGCCGGGCCGTCCCCGGCGGCGGGGGCCACGCTCCGCCCCCTCAGTCGACCTTCAGGACCGCGAGGAAGGCTTCCTGCGGGAGCTCGACCCGGCCGACCTTCTTCATCCGCTTCTTGCCTTCCTTCTGCTTCTCGAGGAGCTTCCTCTTCCGCGTGATGTCGCCGCCGTAGCACTTCGCGAGGACGTTCTTGCGGAGCGCCTTCACCGTCGAGCGGGCCAGGATCTTCGCCCCGATCGCCGCCTGGATGATCACCTCGAACATCTGCTGCGGGATCATCTCCTTCATCTTCTCGACGAGGGCGCGGCCTTTGACCTGCGCCTTGTCGCGGTGGACGATGAAGGCGAGCGCGTCGACCGGCTCGGAGTTGATGAGGACGTCGAGCTTGACGAGGTCGGCCGGTGCGTACCCGGTCAGCTGGTAGTCGAACGAGGCGTAGCCGCGCGAGACCGACTTGAGCTTGTCGTAGAAGTCGAGGATGACCTCGTTGAGCGGGAGGTCGTATTTCAGGACGGCGCGCTGCGTGCCGGCGTACTCGAGGGAGACCTGCCGGCCGCGCCGCTCCTCGGCGAGCGCGAGGATGCCGCCGAGGTACTCGTCCTTCGTGATGATCGTCGCGAGAATCCGCGGCTCCTCGATCACGTCGATGAGCTGCGTCTCGGGGAGCTTGACGGGGTTCGAGACCTCGAGGACCTCGCCGCGCGTCGTCGTGACGCGGTAGGGGACCGAGGGGGCGGTCGTGATGAGCGAGAGGTCGAACTCGCGCTCGAGCCGCTCCTGGACGATCTCGAGGTGGAGGAGGCCGAGGTAGCCGCAGCGGAACCCGAACCCGAGCGCCGTCGACGACTCGGGCTCGAACGTGAACGACGCGTCGTTCAGCCGGAGCTTCTCCATCGCGTCGCGGAGGTCCTCGTAGTCGTCCGACTCGGTCGGGAAGATCGAGGCGAAGACCATCGGCTTGACGTCCTGGAAGCCGGGAAGCGGCTCGGACGCCGGGCGCTCGGCCTCGGTCATGGTGTCGCCGATCTTCGTGGAGTGCAGGTCTTTGATGCCGGCGATGACGTACCCGACCATCCCGACCGTCAGCTCGGGGACGACCTGGGCTTTCGGCGTGAAGACGCCGACCTCCTGCACCTCGGAGACGAGGTCCATCCCGAGCATCTTGATCTTCATCCCGGGCCGGATCGCGCCGTCCTTGACGCGGACGAGGCAGGTGACGCCCCGGTAGACGTCGAACCACGAGTCGAAGAGGAGGGCACGGAGCGGACCGGCGGCGTTCCCCGTCGGCGCCGGGACGTCGTGGACGATGTGCTCGAGGAGGTCGCGGACCCCGGTGCCGACCTTCCCCGAGGTGAGCGCGGCGTGCTGCGCCGGGATCCCGATGACCTCCTCGATCTGCTCACGGGCCATCTCGGGGACCGCGCTCGGGAGATCGACCTTGTTGATGCACGGGACGATCGTCAGGTCACCGTGGATCGCGAGGTAAGCGTTCGCGAGCGTCTGCGCCTCGACCCCCTGCGTCGCGTCGACCACGAGGACCGCCCCCTCGCACGCCGCGAGGGAGCGGGAGACCTCGTAGGTGAAATCGACGTGGCCCGGCGTGTCGATCAGGTTCAGGACCCAGTCCTGGCCGTCCTCGCTCCGGTACTTCAGCGAGACCGCTCGGGCCTTGATCGTGATGCCGCGCTCCTGCTCGATCGGGTTGTCGTCGAGGACCTGCTCGCGCATCTCGCGCGCCGTCAGGGCGCCGGTGATCTCGAGGATCCGGTCCGAGAGCGTCGTCTTGCCGTGGTCGATGTGGGCGACGATCGAGAAATTTCGGATGCGGGAGGGATCGGGCATGGTGTGAGTCGGGCCTCGCGCCCGAACCCTTGATTCTAGAAGAACGTCCGGTAATGCGCTCGCCCGCCTCGGACCTGGGGGTCCCGGGGGGCCGCATCTCGCGTGGCCTGGGCAACCTCGGGGGCGATCGTGCACCCCGCAGGCCGGGGGGTCCGGGGGGCCGCGAACAGCGCCCCCTGGAGAGCGCGCCCCCCGGAGACCTCGTCTCCCCCGGTGCGCCCGGCCCCTCGGGCGGCCTCGGCCGTCTCCGCGTCGACGGGCGGCGGCCGTCAGGCCCCGGGTGGAGGGGCCCAGGGCAGGCCCTCGAGCGGCCAGCGGGAGCGGGCCGGGGCCGAAAGGCCTTCGTGCGGAGCCCCGGCCCGGTGCCGGAGGAGGCCGGCGAAGGCGACCATCGCGGCGTTGTCGGAGGTGAGCGCCCGCGGAGCGAGGAGGACCTCCACGCCGCGCCGTTTCCCCCACGCCGCGAGCCGTTCGCGGAGCAGGGAGTTCGCCGCGACGCCTCCGGAGACCGTCAGGAGCGGGAAGCGCTCCGTCTCGTGGAGCCTCTCGAGCCGGTCCTCGAGCTGGGCGACGACGGCCTCCTGGAACGCGGCGAGGAGGTCGCAGAGCGCTCCCGGCGCGTCCTCCTCCGCGAGGGCCGGGCCCCGGAGGGCGACGCCGGTGTTCGGCGAGAAGCCGAGGGCGGCGAGCCGGTCGCGCACGGCCGTCTTCAGACCGGAGAAGGAGAGGTCGTGCGCGCCCGCCTTGAAGCGGGGGACGGCGAACGGCTCGACGACACGGCCGCTCCGGGCCAGGCGATCGACGACGGGCCCGCCCGGGTAGCCGAGCCCGGCCATCTTCGCGACCTTGTCGAAAGCCTCGCCCGCCGCGTCGTCCCGCGTCTTCGCGAGGACCACGATCCCCGACGGTGAGAAGGAGAAGAGATGGGAGTGGCCCCCCGACACGACGAGGGCCGCGAAGCGCGCGGGGACGGCCCGCGCCGGGCCGCCGTCGAGGTCGAGGAAGGGCGAGAGGGCATGCCCCTCGATATGGTGCCCCGGGACGAACGGGACGCCGAGGCCGAGCGCGATCCCGCGTCCCTCCGCGAGGCCGACGAGGAGGGCGCCGACGAGCCCCGGACCCGCCGTCGCGACGACGAGGCCGACCTCCTCGAGGCGTGCTCCGGCCCGCTCGAGCGCCTCGTCGAGGAGGGGCGGGAGGTTCGTCAGGTGCGCCCGGGCGGCGATCTCGGGGACGACGCCGCCGTAGCGGCGGTGCATGTCGATCTGCGACGAGACGACGGACGCGACGATCGATCCGTCCTCGCGGAGAAGGGCGACCGAGGTCTCGTCGCAGGAGGTCTCGAGGCCGAGGACGTAGCTCACGGGAGGGCGAGAAGGCGCGCGAGCCCTTCGGCGTGCGGCGCGGTCGAGACGCCCGCCTCCGTGACGATCGCATCGACGAGCTCCGCGGGCGTCACGTCGAAGGCGGGATAGAGGGCCGGGACGCCCTCGGGCGCGACGGAGAGCGGGGTCTCGCCCGACGGGTCGAGGAGGAGGACCTCGGCGCCGTCGCGCCATTCGATCGGGATGTCGCGCCCCGAGGGGCAGGCGGGGTCGAGCGTGGTCCGGGGGGCCGCGACGACGAAGGGGACGCCATGGGCCCGGCAGGCGAGCGCGACGCCGTAGGTGCCGACCTTGTTCGCGACGTCGCCGTTCGCCGCGATCCGGTCGGCGCCGACGACGGCGACGGCGACCTTCCCCGAGGCGATCACCGAGGCCGCGGCGACGTCGGGGAGGATCGTCACGTCGATCCCGTCCTTCGCGAGCTCCCACGCGGTGAGGCGCGCCCCCTGCCAGAAGGGGCGGGTCTCGTCGGCGAAGACGGCGACGGGGCGAACGGCCGCGAGCGCCCGGACGACGCCGAGCGCCGTCCCGATGCCCGCCGTCGCGAGGGCGCCGGCGTTGCAGTGGGTCAGGACCCGGAGGGGGGCCTTCGGGTCGCCGCCGAGCCGGGCGGCGACCCACTCGGCCCCGTGCCTCCCCATCGCGGCGCAGGCCTCGCGGTCCTCCGCCTCGAAGCGGGCCGCCTCGGCCTCGAGGCGCGCGACGCGCTCGGCGGCGGGCACGCCCGCCGCCGAGCGGAAGACCCCACGCATCCGCTCCACGCCGGAGCGGAGGTTCACGGCGGTCGGCCGAGCCTTCTCGAGGCGCGCCGCGGCGGCTTCCCACGTGGCGTCGAAGCTCCCGCCGGCCCCCCCGAGCCGCCGCGCCTCCGCCGCGAGCCCCCACGCCGCGGCGACGCCGATGAGAGGCGCGCCGCGGACGGCGAGGCTTCGGATCGCCTCGGCCGCCGCGTCGGCGGAGCCGCAGTCGATCCACGCCTCCTCCCGCGGGAGGCGTCTCTGGTCGAGGAGGCGGAGGCGGCCGGGCGCGGCGTCGATCGGCGTCACCCGCGTTCCGAGAGGGGTCTTCGTCACGCGCGGACTATAGAATCGATCCTCGCCACGAGGTGCCGGTCCGTCCCGGCTCGCGCCAAAGCGGACGGACCCGAGGAGTCTTCCGATGGCCACGCTCCCCCGCAGCATCCGAGACCTCGAGCTCTCCTCCCGCCGCGTCTTCCTCCGCGTCGACTTCAACGTCCCGATCAAGGAGGGGGTCGTCAGGGACGACACCCGGATCGCCGAGGCGCTCCCGACGATCCGCCTCGCCCGTGAGAAGGGGGCGCGGCTCATCCTCGCCTCGCATCTCGGCAAGGCGAAGGGGACCCCCGACCCGAAGTACTCGCTCGCCCCCGTCGCGAAGAAGCTGGAGGAGCTCCTGGGCGCACCGGTGGCCTTCGCCGCCGACTGCGTCGGCGAGGCGGCCGAGACGGCCGCGAAGGGGCTCGCCGACGGCGGCGTCCTCCTCCTCGAGAACACCCGCTTCCACGCCGGGGAAGAGGGAAACGACCCCGCCTTCGCGAAGGCCCTCGCCTCCCTCGCCGAGGTCTACGTGAACGACGCGTTCGGCACGGCGCACCGCGCCCACGCCTCGACGGCCGGCATGGCGGTCCACTTCGCTCCCGGCGCCCGCGGCGTCGGCCTCCTGATGGAAAAGGAGCTGAACGCGCTCGGGAAAGTCGTCGACGACATCGACCGGCCGTTCGTCGGCATCCTCGGCGGCGCGAAGATCCTCGGGAAGATCGCGGCCCTCGAGGCGCTCGTCGAGCGGGCCGACACGCTCCTCGTCGGGGGCGGGATGGCGAACCACTTCGTCGTCGCGCTCGGCCTCGGGGTCGGGAAGTCGCTCCTGGAGCCCGAGGGGGTCCCGATCGCCCGGAAGGTCATCGACCGCTGCAAGGAGCGGAGCGTGAACCTCGTCCTTCCCTCCGACTTCCTCGTCGCCTCCTCGCTCGAGGCGGCGGCCCAGGCGAAGGCGGTCGCGATGAACGCGATCCCCGCCGACCAGGCGGCGCTCGACATCGGTCCGAAGACGCTCGAGATGTTCGCCCGGATGACGAAGGGGGCGAAGACGATCTTCTGGAACGGTCCGATGGGGGTCTTCGAGACGAAGCCGTTCGACGCCGGGACGCGCGGCGTCGCGAAGATGATGGCCGAGTCGGGAGCCTTCACCGTCGTCGGCGGCGGCGAGAGCGTCGAGGCGATCAACGAGGCGGGCCTCGGGCCGAAGATCTCCCACGTCTCCACGGGCGGCGGCGCCTCGCTCGACCTGATCAGCGGCAAGAAGCTGCCCGGCGTCGAAGCGCTCCTCTAGCCCGCGCCCCCCCTTCACGAAGACTCGCGGGGCCGGCCCACGCCGTCCCCGCGGCACGGAGGTCCCATGCACCCCTCGCGCACGCCGCTCGTCATCGCGAACTGGAAGATGAACAAGACCCCTTCGGAGGCGGCCCTCTTCTGCGACGACTTCCTCTCGCGCCTTCCCGCGCTCCCGGAGCGGGTCGAGCTCGCGATCGCCCCCGCCTTCCCCGCCCTCGAGAGGGTCGGCCGGCACCTCCTCCCGACGCGGGTGAAGCTCGCCGCGCAGGACGTCCACGTGGAGCCGAAGGGGGCCCACACCGGCGAGGTCTCGGTGGCGATGCTCGCCGACGTCGGCGTCGCGATGGTCCTCGTCGGGCACAGCGAGCGCCGGCGGGACCGGAAGGAGATCGAGGCCGACTTCACGCGGAAGATGAAGCGCCTCGCCGACGCCGGCCTCTCCCCGGTCTATTGCGTCGGGGAGACGCTCGAGGAGCGGGACGGCGGGAGGACGGAGGAGGTCCTCGCCGCCCAGATGACGGCGCTCGACGCTTTCGGCGACGCCCTGCCGCCCGGCTTCGTCCTCGCCTACGAGCCGGTCTGGGCGATCGGGACGGGACGCGCGGCGACGCCCGAGATGGCAGCGGACGCCCACGCATTCCTCCGCGCCCGCCTCTCCGAGCGGTTCGGCGCCGCGGCCGCGGCCGCGACGCGGATCCTCTATGGCGGGTCGGTGACCCCGGCGAATGCGGCAGATCTCTTCGCGAAGCCCGACATCGACGGCGGGCTCGTCGGGGGCGCCTCGCTCGTCCCGGCCGACTTCGCCGCTCTCGCCGTCGCCGCCGGGGCCTGAGCCCCGGGCCCGCCGCCCGGCCGGTTTTGGCCTTTTCGGGCCGGTGGGGTATCCTCACCGGCCCGTTTCGCCTCCGGGCGGCGGGCCGGAGACTCGCGCATGATTTACGTCCTCGTACCCGTATACGTCATCGTCTGCGTCTTCCTCATCCTGGTGGTCCTCCTCCAGCAGGGGAAGGGA
>Ga0116154_10000949_pt1 | contig 27633 bp, 28 predicted proteins | sample AD_UKC030_MetaG_FD_89898 | JGI IMG/M metagenome (GOLD analysis project Ga0116154, IMG submission 89898) | Active sludge microbial communities of municipal wastewater-treating anaerobic digesters from USA - AD_UKC030_MetaG | ecosystem: Engineered > Bioreactor > Anaerobic > Digestate | place: USA...
GGACCTGAGCGGGAAGGCGGAGACGAGCGGCAACGTGCTGACCTCGGTCCCCGGCTTCATCGATCCCGACAACGCCCAGCCGCTAGAGCGCGACTTCCGGCAGGCCAAGGGCTCGCCGGGCGTTAACCAGGGTGTGGATGTTCCCGTCTACGAGGACTTCGACGGCGGGCCGAGGCCGATAGGGTATTACGACGCGGGGGCCTTCGAACGATGACGATCATCTCCGCTTCGCGCCAAGGGGATGTATGAGCATGATGATCGAGCAGCGAAGCGGGAATCGCCGGTATGTCCTCATCTCGCCCTGCCGGAACGAGGCCGGTTACATGCGGGAGACGCTCGGCAGCGTCTTGGCGCAGACGATCCCGCCTGCGAAGTGGATCATCGTCGACGACGGATCGACCGACCGCACTCCGGAGATACTCGCGGACTACGCCTCGAGGCTGCCGTTCCTCCAGGTCGTGACCCGTCCCGATCGAGGACGTCGCTCCGTCGGGCCCGGAGTCGTGGACGCATTCTATACCGGCTACCAAGCGATCGACCCTAGCGGCTACGAATACCTCTGCAAGCTGGATCTCGATCTCAGGCTGCCGCCTCGCTATTTCGAGATACTCATGGATAGGATGGAGGCCGATCCGCGCATCGCGACCTGCAGCGGGAAGTCGTATATCGAAAAGGATGGACAGGCCGTTTTCGAGCGGCACGGCGACGATATGTCTCTGGGAATGACCAAGTTCTACCGGATATCGAGCTTCCAGGCGATCGGCGGATTCGTCCGCGAGGTTATGTGGGACGGCATCGATTGCCACAAATGCCGGATGCGCGGCTGGATCGCCTGCAGCTGGGACGAGCCTGAGCTGCGGTTCATCCATCTCAGGCCGATGGGCTCGAGCCAGGATAGCATACTCGTTGGGCGCATGCGCCACGGATACGGGCAATACTTCATGGGAACCGGTTTCATCTACATGCTGGCCAGCGTACTCTCGCGTATCAACCAAAGGCCCTACCTGATCGGCAGCTTAGCCACGCTTTGGGGGTGGCTCAAGAGCTGGCTGCAGGGGAAGCCCCGTTACGACGATCGGGAATTCAGGAACTTCCTTCGCGAGTACCAGCGGAAAGCCCTCGTCCTGGGCAAGCGCCGCGCTCTCGCGGAGATGGCCGATGCAGGCAGGTAGGCCTATCGCCGGCCAGGCGATGCATGAGCTTGCCCTGGCGCCCTGCCTGCGATAGACTAGGCGAGGTGCGGCGCCGATCGCGATGCGCGCTCGGCGTAACCCTGCGTGGAACGGACGGCCGATGGATACCGACGATTACGAAGTCTCCGCGACGATCCCCGATTGGCAAAGGGAGAAGGCCGAGCGGTTTTGGGACCCTGGGCGGAAGCTCCTCGCTTCCATCAGGATGTACCAGAAGCTGCGGGGGAGAAAGTCGCCCATAGCCCGCTTGCGGTGCAAGGCGCAAGTCCTGCGACACAGGTTCTGGTCCGCGGTCAGCGGAGCCGACATTCCCATCAACTGCGTGATAGGGGGCGGGTTGCTCATACCCCACCCGAACGGGATCGTGGTGAATCCCGGCGTGGAGATCGGCGTGAATTGCCTGATCAGCCAGCAGGTGACCCTCGGGACGAAACGTGGTGGCGGCATTCCGCAGATCGGAGGCCATGTCGATATCGGCGCCGGCGCGAAGATCCTGGGGCAGGTCATCATCCACGAGCATGCGCAGATCGGCGCGAACGCGGTCGTGACGCATGACGTGCCGAGCCACGCAGTCGTCGCGGGCATCCCGGCCCGGGTGATACGGCCGGGCGACGGATGCCCCGTTATTGACGCCCCGGGGATACGACAGCAGCCTCGATGAACCAGCGAGGCAAAAGATCAAGGTACGGACATGAGAGGATGGCCATGAATTGCGCGACCGCCGAGACGAGCAGCTGGAAGACCCGAGCCACGGTCATCATCGTTTCCTATAGGTCACGGCGCACCATTGCGTCCACGCTCGACGCGCTCGAGGATGCCCGAGACGGAGGCTTCGTCGAGATCGTCGTGGTCGACAACGCAAGCGATGACGGTACCGCGGATTTCGTGGCTACAGCGTATCCCTTCGTTACGCTCATCCGCAATCCCGAGAACTCCGGCTTCGGGCGCGGCTGCAACCTCGGGTTCGCTAAAGCCGCGTCGCCCTACCTGCTCCTCCTGAATCCCGACGCCGTCATCCGCCGCGACTCCATCCAGATGCTCATCGATTTCATGGATCGGAATCCCCGCGCGGGAATATGCGGCCCCGCGGTCCGTTGGTCCTCGGGCGAGCTGCAAGCATCGGGGGATCTACCTAACCCGCTCGCGGTCATTGCCGCGCCTCTGTTCCCCCGATGGGCGATGCGCGCCCGCAGACTGATCCTCCCCGGCGACGAGCCCCGATCGACGAGCTGGATATGCGGCTCGATCATGTTGCTTCGCAAGAGCATGATCGACGAGATCGGCCCATTCGATCCGCGCTTCTTCCTGTACTTCGAGGAGACCGACTTGTGCTATCGCGCGCGTCGCGATGGCTGGGAAGTCTGGGCCGTCGGCGACGCCTGCGGAAGCCACGCGAACGCGGCCTCGGCCAGGGCGACCGAAAGCGAGCTGATCGGCGACACGATACCCAAACACTATTTCGAAAGCCGCTATTACTATCTTGTCAAGCACTATGGATGGCCAGCCGCGGCCCTCGCGGAGATAGGCGAGCTCGTGTCCATCGTCCTGAGGACCGCTGTCGACGCGGCCAGGAGAAGGCCGAATCTCTCCCTCAAGCGCCGACTACGAGGCCCTTTTATGCGCCAACCGCGCGCTGGAAACGCGTTATGAGAGCCGCCGAGGGGAATCGAGGGGGAAGGCGCATGGCTCCTCTCGACATAGAATACTTTGGACGGAACGCCGATATCGCAAACGGCGCAAGCGCCAGAAGGGAGCTCGCGGAGAACGCCTCGCAACCCTACAAGTTCGCGTATGCGCGGACCGCGCTGAAATATGGGCTTCGGGTCCGGGGGCTCGTCGCAGGGGACAGCGTCCTAGTCCCCGATTTCATATGCGAATCCGCGATCGAGCCCTTCGACGAGCTCGGGATCGAGCCGCTGTTTTATCCGATCGACCCCACGCTCCGGCCCGACTGGGACGCGGCGAGGCTCCTGATCAAGCCTTCGGCGAAGGCGCTCCTTGTCGCGCATTACTTCGGCCAGCCGCAGGATATATGCGAATGCCTGCGCTTTTGCGAGGCCAATGGCTTGGACTTGATAGAAGACAACGCCCACGGCTACGGCGCCACCTACAAAGGCAGGCTGCTCGGGACCTTCGGGAAGATAGGAGTCAGCTCTCCGAGGAAGAGCTTCCCGATCAGCAACGGCGCGTATCTGTACCTCGCGGATGACGTTCCGATCGATCTGTACGAGCTTCGGCTCCAGCCTGCAGATTCGGATACACTCCTCGGGAAGGGCAAGTCGCTATTGAGGGGACTCGCGCCAGTGGCGGCTTTGCTCCGATACCGCAGGCGGCTCGCCGAGTATCGGCGGAGGGTTCGGCAATCCCCTCCGCCCTATGACTCCCAAGACGCGTTCAGGTCGACGCGAATGCCTCAGGATTATGGGATGGACGAGGCGAACCATGTATTCCTGGCAAGACAAAACCTGGCGGAAGCCGCTGACAAGCGAAGGGCGATCTATGAGCTCTGGCTCGGCTGGGCCATCTCCCACGGATTGGCGCCTGTCTTCCCCCGGCTCTCGCCAGGCGCGGCTCCCCTCGTTTTCCCCGCTTTCGCCGCGTCGAGGGAGAGTCGGAACGATTGGTTCATCCGCGGACACCGGGCGGGCATCGACATGCATTCGTGGCCGACCTTGCCCCGTGTCATCGTGGAAGGCAACGGCGGGGCGATGCGCTCCTGGGAACGCCTGGTATGCTTCCCCATACACCAGGGAATGGATGAGCGTGCCCTGGAAAGCCGCCTCACGCGGATCTGAGGCTCATGAGGAAAGGCTAGACAACCACTTCGCAACATAGCCGCATATCGCGTCTTTTGCACCTCCGGCCAGGAGCGCATGGGTCGTATTGGGAATTTCGATCCAGGCTAGGCGAGTCCCCGGCTGATCTATCCCTGGCTCCAGACGATAGGAGCGATAATAGGCCCTGCGGCTCGCCGAAGCCACAGAGACGACCAGCGTGGGGATGGAACGCCGGCGGGCCCTATCCCAGGCGTCGAGGAGTCCGTGATTCGTCTCCGGCGGATAATCGCGACGGTGGCTAAAGCGGCGCGAGAGATTCTCCCGCGATTGGACGAAGAGGACCTTCCAGTATCGATAATCGGCCTTCCCGGCGATGAGTTTCCTCCATGACCGGAAGGAAAAAAGCCGTTGAAAGAAAAGCTCCTTCCGCTCCAGGAAATGCTCGACATCGAGCCGCTCATCAGCGGGAGAGCTCGGCATGCCCGCATCGGCGTTCGTCAGCGCGATTTCCGGTTCCAGCAGGAGCAAGCCCTTCAGCTTGACGCGGCTCGAGTTGACGGCATAGAGCGAGGTCACCGCCCCGCCGCATAATCCGCCGACGACGAGACCCTCCAAGCGGTATTCTTCTTGGAGCTCCCAGCAAAGCGCGTGCAGGTACGGGCTATGCGCGCCCATCTGGATATCTCTCCAGATGGTCTCTCGAAGGAGGGGGAGGTCGCCTGGGGAATCGCCGAGCCCCGGCATATCGAAGCGGAACGAAAGGAATCCCGCGGCGGCCGCGCGCTCGGCGATCGCCGTTCCCAGGTCGCCGATCCAGGACCGCGGCTGCTGCCCGAAGCTGAGGAGGAGCAGGGCGATCCGGGGAGAAGCCAGCTTTCCATCGCCAGAGGGCATGTGGATAGTGCCGAACAGGCGCGCGCCTGCTGCAGTGACCTGGACGGCCTTCCTCATTCCGGGCTCCCCCGGTCTCGGCACATCGTAGCCTCGACCCATGAGACGACGTCGTCGAAGGTTCGGCTAAGGTCGGGATTCAAGAGCCACATCTGGCGACGCGCCCCTTCTTTGCGCAGAGGATTCGGACCTACCCCTCCGAACATATGGGCGGCGCATGGATCGAGCGGCTGTATAGTCCATGGCCGGCCATCGATCGCTCCCCGATCGGCCGCCTCGTCGACGGCGAATCCAGAGGCACTGTCCCAAAGCCGTCGAGTCCAGACATAGCCCTCGACCTCGACGGGCTCGCCGCCTTCGAGGTCGGCGATATATTGGTCCCTGGTCTTCTTCATGGCCGGCTTAAGGACGAAATCGTTCGCCAGCTTCAGCTGCAGCTGCTGGTATAGCATGTCCCTACCCGATTTCGGGGGAAGCCATAGGATCAAGGCGTCGCCCAGGCCCTCGCGGAAGAGCTTGTCCGCGAGCAATGCGCCCATGCCCAAGCCATGGATGATCGTAGGGGCTTGCGGCCGGCGCGCCTCCAGCCAATCGAGGCAACGCCGCGCGTCATCCTTCCATGAAAAGAAATCCTGGTCCTCGAATCGGCCGCTACTCTCGCCGCAGCCTCGGTAATCGAACCGCATGGCCTCGAAGCCGCGCCGGGATAGAAACCTCGCCCAGCGGACCCAGGGTATGTAGCGGTGCGGCCTCTCCGAAGCGAAGGGCCCGAGCAGGAGGACCCGTCCCTTCGGCGCTCCCATGGCCCGGTGGAGGACGTAATACAGCTGCTCATCGCCAGCGGGTAGATAATCGGCGAGCTCGAGATCCTCGAGCACAGGTGATCCCTCATTAGGCACCGATCTCGTTGCTTCGCTCATCCTTCACCATCTTAGCGGTCACCGACGGAATTACGGCAGGGAATCCTGCGGATTGCCTGCCAGCCACGAGAAACACGGAGACTGCCGAATCGCAACGGCATACTGCAATGATCGCCGATCTGCTTCGAATTCACAGATAGCATAGCATAGGCGGCGTTGACAAGCCCGGAGCGGGGAGGCAAAACTGGAGATGCCCGGCGATCGCAACCAGATCTCGGGCGAGGGGAACGGCATGTTCGATACACGGTATGCCCTTTCGCCCCAGAGGCGCATGCTTCTCGCGACGCAGTCTCTCATGCAGGAGCTCGGTCTCGCCGCCGCGTATAACGTAATACGCGCCACGGCGGGGGCGACTATCCTGATGTACCACAGCATCGCCGCGGAGGCCGATGCGCTCTGGATCGATCCCCGAAACCGCTTGCCGCCCGCGGCGTTCCGGAGGCAGATGGCATTCCTGGCCCGCCATCGGCGCGTCGTATCGATGGACGAACTGGCCTCCTCAATCCGGGCCGGCGTCTCTCTGCCGCGCGGATGCGTCGTTATCACCTTGGACGACGGATATCGGGATGCATTGACGGAAGCGGCGCCCATCTTGGCCGAATACGGGCTTCCGGCGACGCTCTATCTGGCGACGGGATACGTCTCAAGGACGGAGAATCAATGGATTGATCAGCTCTATGCCCTATTCGCCTCACGGACGCGTGATGAAATCCATATGCCTTGGGAAAATGAAGCGCGAAGCCTTGGCAACACCCGGGCAAGCCTCGCCGCGTATCATAAAATCGCGCGGAAGCTCATCGTTTCGTCGCATGAGGAACGGGCCTCCATCCTCGCCGAGCTCGACGACCGGCTTCGCCCATCGCGCCGTCCTCCGCGCCTGACGCTGTGCTGGGACGAGGTGCGCATCTTGCGCCGCCAGTATCCCTTGGTCGGCATCGGCGGGCACACGCGCGACCATATCGACTTGACTTCGGCAAGCCCCGCGGAGGCAAAGGAGGAGATCGAAGCCTGCTCACGGGATATCACGGATACCCTGGGCGAGCGCCCGAGGCACTTCTCATTCCCGTACAATCGCTCGGCGCCCGGCCTCGAGAGCGCATTGGAGCGCATCGGCTTCGAAACCGCGGCCTCGTCGGGGCCGGATACCCTGATCGGGACGGGGACCCCGCGCTTTTCCCTGCCGCGCATCGAGGCGCCCTACGGATACTCGAGGTTGAAATTCTATACGAGCGGAGCCTACCCTGGATTGTCCCTGGCGCTGACGGGCAAGCGCTGAGGAGCGCCCGAGAGACGGTCAATGGAAGCGGCTGCGCCGTTCGAGCTTCCCCGCCCATTGGAGCGGGCGCCTCGCCAGGGCATACAAGGGCGATCTCCTGATGCGATCCTTGCCGCGACTGAGGCCGTCCCGGGCCCGGATGCGGATCGACGGCACGCGTACCTCGCCCAGGCATATGGGGATGGAATCATTGCTCAATCGGGCCTTGTACTCGGCTTCCCCCCTCCCCAGGTCGATGAGGCCGACCCCCTCATCGCAGGCCGTCTCGACAGCATCGATCAGAAGCACCATCCCGGGCGAATACTTGGCGAAGGCGATATCGTAGGCGGGGAACCACCAATGCCAGGCCTCCTGCGTGCCGATCCCGAAATGCGCCGCGACGAGCCGTCCCCCGGCGCGCAGCTCCGATAGGACGCCTCGGAAAGTCCGACTCCTGCAGTCCATGAGACCTCTTAGGAGTTCCCTCGTCCAGGGAAACGCGAAGACATCGACGAGGCCGGAACGGAGGTACTGCTCGGACTTCCAGCGGAACAGGGAATCCAGCGCCGCGGGATCGCAGCCGCCGTGAGAGATGGAGACGGCGCCGATTTCCCGCTCCATCCGCCTGCGATAGTATTCCTGTTTCTTCAGTATCTGCGTGCCGGTTCCGCGGAGCCAATCGCAGTATCGTTCCCATCCGCCGCCGAGACGGATCACGGGAGAGCGGGACGAGGCGGAGCGGCAGGATGCGAGCGAAGCCTGCTCGATCGGCAGGTGGCTGAATTCCCAGGAAACGAGGCGCGATGCCCGCAAGAGCTCGAGGGGGTCGATGACCAGGTCGCGACGAGATATCAAGCCATGATAATCGGTCAGGTTCCCGCCTACCGGCCTTCCGAAACCAAGGGGCGAGCGCTGGTGCGGGAAGAAGCCGGCGACGGCCCCGCCATCCTCGATGATGGTTATACGGACGTCATCTCGGACCCTGGCGACGGCGAGCATGTACTCCGGGCAGAAATACGGACTCGCCAGGCAAGGATCCTCCCGCTGGAAGGAACGCCATTCGGACAGTTCCCGTTCCGACAAGTCGCTCGGCTTGATATTCCTGTACCTCATCCGGGACCACCATCTATCTGGAAGGGCTTGCGTCGTGAACTTGGGACGCCGCGCTCGACTCGCCATCCCCCACTCGGCCATCTTCGGCGATCGTCGCGAGCTAGTCAATACTCAGGAGAGCTCGGCTTGCCCTCGACGGGATCCGCGCCCAGAGCGAGGGCCAGCGCCCGCGAGCGGCCGGCATGTTGATTTCGAAGGCGAACCGTACTAGTATCATCATGCATGGATAGTTCGGAAAATTCGGGATCGAATACCGCGGCTGGAGCCGTGATCATCGGCCGCAACGAAGGAGAACGCCTAAAGCGCTGCCTTCGCTCGGCGCTGGCACAGGTAGACGCGATCGTCTACGTCGACTCAGGATCGAGCGACGGTAGTGTCGACTTCGCCAGATCCCTCGGGATCGAGGCGCTGCCGCTCGACATGAGCCTGCCATTCAGCGCCGGCAGGGCGCGGAACGAGGGAGCTGCCCTCCTCCGCGTCAAATACCCGCGGATAGGATACATCCAATTCATCGATGGCGATTGCGAGCTGTGCGAAGGATGGATCGCGGCAGCACGCGGCTTCCTAGACGATTCCCGATCCCACGCGATAGTCGCAGGTCGCCTTAAGGAGCGATTCCCCGAAAGGACGATCTACAACGGGTTGTGCGACATTGAATGGGCGACGCCGCCAGGCGAGACCCGATCCTGCGGCGGCATTTTTATGATCCGCGCCGGCGACTTCTCCTCCGTCGGCGGCTTCAATGCGACGATGATCGCCGGGGAGGAACCGGAACTCTGCTTCAGGATCCGCGCGGCGGGCGGGCGCATCTTCGCGATCGATCGCCCGATGGCCTTCCACGACGCCGACATCAGGCGTTTCTCCCAATGGTGGAAGCGCAAGGTACGGAGCGGCTACGCTTACGCTAACGCCTGTCGCCTGCACAGAGGGGAACCCGGCGGCGGATATCACGGCAGGCAGACGACCCGCATTTGGCTCTGGGCCTTCGCGATCCCGCTACTCGCCGCCATCGGCGCCAGCGCGCTCGGCCCTTGGGCCCTGGTCGTCCTGCTTCTATACCCCATACAGGCGTTCAGGGCCTTCATCTCCGCACCCCGGGGAATCAGGGAAACAGGCATCGCGCTTCCCTACGCGCTGTTCAGCGTCCTCGAGAAATTCCCTTGCTTTATCGGCCAACTCGTGTACGTCAAGCGAAGCATCCTCTCCGAAACAGCGAAGATAATTGAGTACAAGTAGGTAGGCACGATGGGCATGCCGTCAGCGAACCGCCGGATCCTCTATATAGCCGGAACCTTGCCAGCGCGATCCGAGACGTTCGTCTATCGCGAGATCTTCGCGATCCGAGCGCTGGGTGTCGATGCGATGACCGCTTCGGTCCACGAGCCGGCCCGGGGCCTCGGGAGCGCGGTGCTCGAAGGGCTTTCCGATTCGACCGTGCGTATCTACTCAGCGGGAATCCCGCGGCTGCTGCTCGACGCTGCCGCGGCGATCCTGCGCGATCCCGTCGCCTCATGCGGGACCCTCGCAATGGCTTGTATGGACGCGGCCCGCGCGACGGATATCAGGGGCACGCAGCGGCTCAAGGTCCTCGCGCAGGCCGCGGCCGGCCTCGCCCTCGCGAACCGGATTCGCGGGCTCAACATAGCGCACATCCATGCGCACATGGCCCATGTCCCGACGACGATCGCCATGTACGCGGCGCGGCGGCTCGGCATCTCCTTCAGCTTCACCGGTCATGCCAACGACATCTTCCCCAATCGCTCGCTCTTGCGGGAAAAGCTGCGACGCTCGTCCTTCACGGCCTGCATCTCGAAGTGGCATCGTGATCTCTACAACAGCATCTGCCCGCGAGAAGATGCCGAGTACCCGATCATCCACTGCGGCGTCGACTGTAGGACCGTCGCCTTCGAGCCTATCCGAAGTGTGGGCGGGCTGCGGATCCTGTCCGTCGGCCGCCTCGTGCCCAAGAAAGGCTTCGACGTTCTGCTCGAGGCGGCGGGCAAGCTGGCTACGCGGCGAGGGGTGGAAATGTCCGTTACGATCGCTGGAGGCGGCCCCGAAGAAACTGCCCTTAGAGCCCAGGCAGCGAGATTGCCGCCTTCGGCGCATGTCGAGTTCCTCGGCGAACTCGACAACGGCGAGGTCATGGAGCTGATGGGGCGATGCGAGGTATTCGCCCTTCCCATACGCATAATGCCCTCGGGCGACCGTGACGGGATACCCGTCGTCCTGATGGAGGCCATGGCTAAGGGCCGCTGCGTCATCTCCGGCGACTTGGTGACCATCAGGGAGCTCATCGACCATGGTCGTTCCGGATTCCTCGTGCCGATCGGCGACGCCGAGGCGCTGGCCGGACTCATCGAGCGCCTTGCCGCTGATCCATCGCTCATCGTGCGGATGGGAGCGGCCGCCAGGAAGAAGATTGAGGCGGAATTCGACACGGGAGCGAATGCCGCTTCCTTGCTGGCAGCGATGCGCGCCCATGGCCTGGACATCTAGTAGGAACATTTCTCGCCAATCGGCTTGACGCCCGGATCGGCCGCCATTACTGTCAGGTAAAGGTGCCGTCCCGAGCTCGTCCATCAGGGGCGGAACGGAGAAACGATGTCAAGACCCGCCACGTCCGAAAGCGAATCGGAAGCCCCCTACGACGCAGCTATCCCGCTGTGCGTTGACCTGGATGGGACCCTTGTCCTTACGGACATCCTTCATGAATCGCTGCTCCACATCTGTCACCGGCCGCTCGCCCTGCTTCGAGCCGCCGTTTCCCTCCTCAGCGGCAAGGCGGCGATGAAGGAACGGCTCGCGGGATCCGTCCGGATCGAACCGTCGATCCTGCCCTACCGGGAAGAGCTCATGGCCTTCCTCGACGAGCAACGGCGAAGGGGCCGGCGCCTCCTGCTGGTCACCGCCACTCACCGATCGATCGCCGACTCGATCGCTCGCCACCTCGGCATATTCTCCGGCATCATGGCGACGGACGGCCGGACGAATCTCTCGGGCCAGGCCAAGAAAGACGCTCTCGTCGCGGCCTTCGGCGAGGGCGGCTACGACTACATCGGCGACAGCCATAGGGATATCAAATCCTTCGCCTCGGCTCGATTGTCCTACCTGGCGGACCCTTCGCGATCCCTCGCGAAGAAGGCGCGTGCGAAAGCTAGGGTGGCGGGCATATTCCGCCGCAAGCGGAACGCGATCCTGATCGCGGCTCGATGCGTCCGAGCCCATCAATGGACGAAGAACATCCTCCTCGCGGTACCCCTCGTCGCGGCACATCGGCTGCTCGACGGAGAAGCCCTCCTCAAGCTGTGCCTCGCGTTCGCCTGCTTCAGCTTCCAGGCCTCGGCCACGTATATAATCAACGACCTGCATGATCTTTCCGCCGACCGGCTACATCCGGAGAAGCGCTTCCGCCCCCTCGCCCACGGCGACATCTCCATCCCCGCGGGCATCGCCCTCGCGCTCGCCCTTTCGGCGAGCGCCATAGCCCTGGCCATTTCCTTCCTTCCGATAGCGTTCTCTTACGCTCTCGTCGCGTATACGGCGATCACGCTCGCCTACTCCTTCGACCTCAAGAAACGACTGATCGTGGACGCCCTGGTCCTGGCTCTGCTCTACACCGCGCGCATCATCGCCGGCGCCATCGCGATATCGGTCAAGGCCTCGGAATGGCTGCTGATCTTCTCCCTCTTCTTCTTCCTTAGCCTCGCGCTGCTGAAGCGCTTCATCGAGCTGGAAGACAGCGCAAAAGAGAAGCTCTCCGGCCGCGGCTATGCCGCGACCGACATAGAAGTGATTCTGTCTATAGGGCCGACCGCGGGATTGCTCTCGGTGCTCGTGCTCGCCTTGTACATCGCCAGCCCTTCCGTGCAAATCCTCTACAGGACGCCGGAAGTCCTCTGGCTGCTCTGCCCACTCTTGATCTATTGGATAACGAGGATATGGTTCCTGGCCAAGAGAGGCATGGTGCACCACGACCCGATCGTCTTCGCGGTCATGGATGCCCGCAGCTACGTGGTTGCGGCCGTCTTCGCCATCCTGCTGCTCATGGCAACGCTGGATCTGCGGAGGCTGCTTGAACGACCATGAAATGGATCAGCTTATCCTTAACGATCCTCCTGACAGCCGCCGCGAACCTCCTGCTGAAGGCCGCGTCGATGCGGCAAGCCCCGAGCGCGGGCAACGCGGTGAGCGACTTTCTCGCCGCCGTACGGAATCCGTCGTATCTCGCGGGCGCCTTGTGCCTAGGCGTCGCCCTGATCCCCTACGCGATCGCGCTTAGGAAGATCGACGTAAGCGTTGCATATCCCATCATGACCTCCTCGGTCATGCTCCTCGTGTCGCTGCTCGCGGTAGCCCTTTTCCACGAGTCTTTCACGATAATCAAGCTGCTCGGCGTGCTCGCGATCCTCTGCGGAGTCGCGCTCCTGTCAGCCAAGTAAACAGGAGGAGAATATGGCAGAAAACGCTGGTCCGACGCCGACCGACCGACTGACGGGGCTCGTCCGCGCCCTCGAGGATCCCGCGAACGGCCGCAGGGCAAGGGCGGCCATCTTGTCGCTGGCGCTGCTGCTGAGGCTCGCCTGGGCGTTGGCCGTGCCTGTCGTTCCCGTCTCGGACAGCGTCGCCTACGATACCTTCGCACAGCACTTGGCCGCAGGGGAAGGCTATGGCTGGAACCCGGGGGAGCCCTCCGCGTACTGGCCGGTGGGGACCTCCGCGGTGTACTCGGCACTATATAGGGTTTTCGGCCATTCATATACGCCGATTGTCGCCCTCAACATCGCCCTCGGCCTTTCTATCGTCTACTTGACCATGTCGCTCGCGCGCCGCTGGAGCGGCGAGCCTACGTCCATCCTCGCGGGCCTGCTCATGTCGGTCTGGCCACTCCTGATCCAGTTCACGACCATCCTGGCGAGCGAGCTTCTCTTTCTGTTCTTCGCGCTCGCGGCCATATGGATCGCGGAGCTCGAGCGAGCCAGGCCGCTGACTCGATCGCTGCTGGCAGGGCTGGCCCTCGCGGCGGCCTCGTACGTCAGGCCTATCAGCCTGCTCCTCGTCCCCTTCCTCTTCCTGCGGGCACTGGCCCGGGACAGGCGCGTGTCCACATTCCTGCTCTGCTGCTCCGTCGCCACGCTTTCGATGCTCGCCGTCCTCCTCCCCTGGTCCCTGCGGAACATGAGGGTCTTCGAACGTTTCGTACTGGTCTCCACGAATGGGGGAGCCAATTTCTGGATGGGCAACAATCCCGACACGACCGGAGGGTACATGCCCTTGCCCGACCTCGGAATACCCAATGAGGCACAGCAGAATGAAGCTTTCAACAAGCTCGCCATGGCGTATATCCGGGAGAAACCGCTACGCTTCCTGTCTCGCACGGCGCTGAAAGCCCTCATGCTCCACGACCGCGAGACTATCGGGATCGTTTGGAACGGGCAAGGGATAACCGAGCGGTTTGGGAAACGGACAATACCGGCCCTAAAAACAGGCAGCAACCTCTACTGGTATCTCGTGCTAGCCCTCGGCCTGCTTGGCACGGTCCTTGCATTGAGGGAGAAGCCGTTTCATCTCGTCATCGTCTTCCCTCCGCTGTACTTCTGGTCCTATTTCATCCTCGTCCACTGCCTCACCGTCGTGAACGATCGGTATCATTTCCCGTCCATACCGTTCATCGCGATCCTAGCCGCCTCCGCCCTCTGCGCCCTCCTCGGCCGGAAGGCCAGGCTCGCCGCGACCTGACCTCGACAGGGACGCCCCTTGTGTTAGCCGCAGATGCGTGATATTTTTATTATACTGCGACATCATCCGGCTTCTCCACTTGTGTTCAAGGCCGGTTTCGACTAGGCTCGGATTCTATTAAAGAGGATCAACCGAATTGAAAAAGGCGTGGAATGGGAAAACACCCTGTTGGGCGCTCCTCCTCGTAATCGCCATCGGCGCGACAAGCTGCAAGCTAGAACCCGATCCTGATCCTCATCAAAGCCGAAACGGTACGATCAGCCTCGAGATAGGATGGCCGAGCGACTTATCGACCAAAGTAAGGGACATCGGAATCGAGATCGATGAAACGGAGATCCCCAAGACCGAGATCGCCCTCGACCTGGACAGCGGGAAGGCTTCCTATGAAGGCCAGCATCCTGCCGGAACCCATCGTCTCCTCATCAGCCTGGAACGGGAGGAAGCGGAATCGGCCCAGATAAACGACACGATCGAGGTCAGCGCATCCTCAATTGCGAGCCGGAAATACGAGCTCAACGCCTCCGATTTCGACACGGCTCCGGCAGCGCCCGCGGGCCTCGCCGCCTCGGAGGGGCTCGCCCGCCTGATCCTGTCGTGGACGCCGAACAGCGGCCTGGGAACCGCTTATTCACTCGAGAGGTCCTCCGACGGAGGAAACTCCTGGACCGTTCTGAGCGAGTCGATCCCCTACTGCGAAAGCGGCTACGCCGATATCCAAGCCGCGGAAGGCAACGCTTATTGGTATCGCCTCAAAGCGAGGAACGGATCCGCGGCCTCGGAGTATTCCACGGAGGCGAGCGCCTCGTGGGCTCGTCCGGCCCCCGGGGGCGCACCGACGGTCGGCGCCGTTACCGCCGCTTCCGTAGCCCTCTCGTGGTCCCCGGCCGCCGACAACGTCACAACGCAGTCGAGCCTGCACTATAAGCTGGTCTACTCGCTCTCCGACGACATCGGCACTCCGGAGCTCGCCGAGCAGAACGGCAGCCTCGCCCTCGACTGGTCCGAGGGCGCGACGGGCAAGCAGGTCACCGGGCTCGGTGCTGATACACTATACTGGTTCACCGTCCTCGTCAGGGACGCGGCCTTGAATACCGCCGCATACGCGACGGTATCGCAACGCACGCTCGAAGCTCCCCCCTCCACACAGATCATCGCCGACCATAGCTCAGTCGCCCGCTACAGCGCCATCCCCCAGGCCTACCTCGATCTCGCGAAGGCCATGTGGCTCGACCTGCCCGGCGAATCGCATGCGCGGGGCATCAGGAATGGCGCCCGGCTGCTCGCGGCCCAGGATTCCCGGTACGCGGTCTCCGTCGTCGAGAGCGGCACGCCGGAGACAGCCATCAGCGCGCACCTGCGCTTGAGCTGCGCGACCTGGGGAGATTACAGCAGCGCCACGGGATGGCGATACGACTACGGCGAAGAGGATTGGTACACGAACTCCACCGGGCGCGAAAGGACGAAGGCCCATCTGGCATACTGCAACGAAAATGGCTTCTCCATCTCAGCCTTCGGCTTCGGCTGGTGCTGGGATATGACATGGGCCGGATGGCTGACACCCCGACCAACATCGCCCAACGAGGTAGATCCCGTGTACAACGTGCACTGGGCTGGCTCGACGCATAATGGCCCCGAGGACAACCGCATCTGGGGCCTCGATAGCGGCGATCAGGCGCTCACCGGCAATTCCGTCTGCATGGACACCTACCTCGCCGCCACGCAATCCTACGCCGACTATTGCGCTGAACAGGGCTATGTGACAAAGGTCTTCTTCACGACGGGACCGGTCGACTCCTACGCGGGAGAGTCGGCCGCGCAGCGAGAAATCAAGCACGACTATATACGCGCGTACGTCAAGGCGGACGCGTCCCGGATCCTCTTCGATTACGCCGATATCATCGCCTGGGACGACGCGGGGACGGAGAATATCCAATACTGGAATGGCCTGCCATATCAGAACATCGCTTCGACCAATACGCTGCCATTGGAAGGAGCATCCTCGGACCAGCATCCCTCCGGCGATGATCATATCGGCGATCGGGGCGCCCTCAGGCTCGCCAAGGCGATGTGGTGGATGCTCGCCCGCATGGCGGGCTGGGACGGGAACGACTGAGCCCATCGCTCGCCATCGAATTGCCTCTTGTTTTTTTTGGGGGCCGCATCTATTGTAGCGACGAAAGGATAAGCCCATGGCAGCGAACGTTGTGCAATCCTCGAAGGACATTTACGATAAGATCGCGGCCTTCATCGTATCCAGCTTCCTGTTCGGAGAAGAGACCAAGAAGCCGGCTGATTCTGAGTCGCTCATCGAAAACGGCATTATCGATTCCACCGGCGTGCTCGAGTTGATAGAGTTCCTGGAATCGACTTTCTCCATCCACGTGGAGGAGACGGAAACGATCCCCCAGAATCTCGACAGCCTATCGGCCCTGGTTCGCTTCGTGAGCGGCAAGATCGCGGAGGAAGCATAGCAAGCGCTCCCTCGGCATCGCGAGGCGCGTTCAGTCCTCCGGACGCCCCGCCCTCATGAGGCCAGCGTAGGTTGCCTGAAGGCGCGCCCGCAATTCCAGACCCTCTTCGTCGATATAGCATTCGTTGTCCTCTTTGCCAAAGTACTCCAGGGCGTCGAGGGCGTTCATCAATATACGCACATCGTTCAGTGTCAGTGTCATCGTTGCGCTCCGCGCGAGCATTCGGTCCAGGACATCCTCGTGCCGTTCCGGCATTCGCTCCATCTCCCCGCATCCAGCCGAAGAATGACGTATACAAGATGCTTATCTTGAACAATAGCACAGACGAAGTCCAATATCTCGAATACAACCAATACAACAGTGCCCATTTACAATATAAGGTACGACCTCGCCCGTTCATTACATGATCGACGGGATTCGCTGGGGGATTATCGTTTAGCGATGAAGTCAGAATTGCACGAGACTGCCATCACGCTTCGCCCTGGCGAATGCCTTTTTCAGACAGATCATGCCGATGGGGCCGGCGGCGAGGGTGAAGAGAGCGAGGTAGGCCAGGGGGTGACGCCACTCGGCTTGCTCGGCGGGAACCAGCAGGATCTCCCGCATGGCGGTCGCCGCCTGGGTCATGGGCAGGAAGGAGGAAATAGCCCTTAGCGGCAGCGGAAGGACCTCGACGGGGAAGAGAAGACCGCCGAGGAAATAGCTCGAAGAGCCGAAGAGCATATTGATCGGGTTCCCCTGCTTGAAGACCATTATGAAGGCGGCCGAGACCATGCCGAGGGAGAGGTAGCCGCAGAAGGTGAGGCTCAAGGTCGCTAGGACGAGCAGGGCTTGCGGCGGCGACAAATGGATGCCGAGGACGAGAAGTGCGGCGACGATGAAGACCAAGCAGGTCACGAAGGATTTGACGAAGGACCAGAGGCAGCTCCCAAAGAGGATGAGGGTCGGCGAGGTAGGCGTCAGTAGGAGGCTCTCCAAGGTTCCCTGCGTCTGGGCATTCTGGATCTCCTCCGACAGGGAATACAAGCCGGTGGATACGAAGGCGCTCAACGACATGCCGATGAGGGCGAAGGCGAAATAGTCGTTTCCGTATCGAGCAAGGTATTCGGAGAAGGCGCCCTTGAAGGTCCTGCCGATGAAGAAGAGGAAGAACGCTCCGGCCGCGGCATAAGCGAGATTCAAGAGCATGCGGAAGCGATAACTGATCATCGCCATGAGGTCCCGCCGGAAAAAGGCGATGATCTTATGCATGGCGTACCCGTATCCGCTTAATGAAGTCGTATAACGAATCCGCAGATGCTGAAGCCTCGCTGAGGCGACCTCCTGCCGCCACGAAGGCGGCGATGATATCCTCTTGCGCGATCTCCGATGGATCGAAGGATACGCGGGCTAAACCGGGTCCCTCGTCGCGGAGGTTGACGCGCTCCCCATCGAGCCAGGCCCGAGGCCGCTCGCCGGAATATGAGAGCAGCACTTCCCGTCGGGCCGCGACGCCGCCGAGAAGGGCTCTGCGCTCGCCCTGTGCGACGATCCTGCCCTCGTCGAGCACGACGATATCCTCCGCGAGCTCTTCTGCCTCCGCGAGGTCGTGGGTGCAGAGCAGGATCGTCGCGCCCCTACGCTCGACGAGGACCTCGCGCAGGAAGGCGTGGAACTCCTCTCTCGCGAAGGGATCGAGGTGGGCTACAGGCTCGTCGAGAAGATATAGTTCCGGATCGCCGAGGAGGGCCCTGGCGATGTTGAGTTTCTGCTTCATGCCCGCCGAGTAGAGCCGGTACGGCTTCTCCGCGGAATCGAGCATGCCCGTCGCCTCGAGGACCTCGTCGACGCGGCCGCGGAGCCGGGCGCCGCGGAATCCGTAGAGGCTACCGAAGAACAGGAGGTTCTCGCGCCCCGAGAGGCGCCAGTAAAAAGCGCGCTCGTTCGGCGTGACGAGGCCGATCCTGCCTCGTAGGCTTCTCCCAGCTGCTGCATACGGCGTCCCTCGGTAATCGACCGCCCCGGCATCGGGCAGGATGAGGGCCGCGAGGATCTTGATGAGCGTGGTCTTCCCCGCGCCGTTGGGGCCGAGGAGGCAGGTCACCTTTCCGGCGCGGATAGCGAGGGAAACCGATTCGAGGGCCGTAATGGTCTCCCGCGGCTTGAGGGGATTGGAGAGCGGCGTCTTGAATGTCTTCGTTACGCCACGGAGCTCGAAAAGGGCTTCGCAATCTTGCTTTGCCACAGAGGCGATATTATAGTCAATCAACATGCCGCACAATATAAAAATAAAGTCTCCGGAGGAAGCGACCCTCATCGACTTGCTCGGGGGAAAGGACCTCGGACCGGCCCTGGTCCGGTGCCGCGTCGATGAGCTCTCGCGGCTCGCTCGGTCCCAGATGGTGCTGTCTCCGCTCGCCGCGCGCGTCGAGCGCGATGCGGGCGCTAGTGGAGAATGGCGGCGCTGGGCCGCCGCCGTGGCCCTATCATCGGAGCGCGACGAGCGCCTGTACGCCAAGGCCGCGGCGAAGACGATCGGGCTCCTGGAACCTCGGGGTATCGCGCCTATCGTTATCAAGGGCGCCAGCCTCGCGCTCGGAAGGCCCCGCGACACCGGCGACATCGACCTGCTCATACCGGAGGGATCCCTGATCGACGCCATAGGCGAGTTGGAGGCGAGCGGATACGCCTATCGCGGTTTCGATCGGAACGCGTACATCCGTCGCAGGGAGTATCGGGACTGGAAGAGCCTGTCACGATGGTCCGTGCAGTTCGAATTCCAGGAGCCGGAGACCGGGGCCCTCGTCGAGCTCCATACTGCCTTCTTCGAGACGGCAAGGATCTACGATGGGGACCTGTCGGCTTTGCGCAGGTCGATGGGGGAATTCATCGCGGCGTCCGAGGTCGACGAAGCTACCGGCTATCGCCTCCTCGCCCTGGAGGACCGGGCGCTGCTCCTCGCACTGCACACGTCCCTGAAGTACTCACCGGACAGGCAGAGCTTCGCGCTGCGGAGCCTGATGGACCTCCGAACCCTGGCCGAAGCCGGCCTTGACTGGGATCGCCTCCGAGCTCGATGCATCCGCTTCGGCCTCGCGTATAACCTGGCCCAGCTGTTCCGGCTCTACGAGACCTTGGCGGTCCCCTGCTCGCCGCCGCGCTTCGTCGAGGGCATCGAGTCGCTGTTGCCGAGACGGTTAGTTCGCCTAACACGGATGCAGATACGCTGCCTACGGTCCCTGGAATCGTACGATACCGTGGCGACCTTCGCGTACCAGCTGATCTCCCCCTTCTTGCTCCACAGCACGCCGGGGGCCCGGCTGCGCTCCCTCTTGGTGATTCCGCTCCTAGTCCCTCGCCGGCACAAGATCGCCTCGATATACGGCCTGCCGGCCCGGTCTCCCGTCGTGGTCCTATGCTATCTCCTAGAACCGCTGCGCTGGTCGTTCCGGCTCGCGCGCAAGGCATGGAAAACGATCAGGTCCTGTGATGCCCGCCCAGTCTGAACCGGGTGAATCGCGCGGCGCCGCCGAGCTCGCGGCGATCCGCTCGCTCATCGGCGGGACGGCGGAAGGCGATGTCAGCCTTCCCGTCCTATCGGGCAGCATGGCCCCGGCCATCCTGCCGGGCGACCTGCTCATCGTCCGGCCCCGGCCGGGCCGCCGCGCGCATACGGGAGATGTCGCGGTTTTCCTGAAAAACGGGAAGGTCACCGCTCACCGGGTGGTCTTCGCCTTCCGTCTGCGTGCATGGTCCTTCCTGCTCGAGAAGGGCGACGCTAACCGCTTCGCAGAGGCGCTCGACCAGGAATCGGTTCTCGGCGTAGTGGAGGCAGTCCTGCGACAGGGCGAGCGGATGCCCATACGGCGGGGAACGCTGGCGGAAGAGGCCAGGCGCGCCGCGCGGAGGATGCTATGGCGCTCCGCGTTAAGCCTCCTGCCGATAGGGCTGTTGAAAAGGGCGGTCGACAGATGAACGAGTATCGGCTCAGGGTGGGAAACGCGGTTATCGCCCTTGTATTCGGGAGCGAAAGGGATCGGGCGGCCTCCGCTCGCTACTTCTCCCGTCCCTCCGACCATGGCCCAGCCGATATCCAGCTTTCAATCCGGTTTCGGGACGACGCGGACGAGCGGATGGAGGTACCTAGCTCGCTGTTCCGGACCAAGTTGGGCAACGCGGAGCGTTTTTCGATGGCCGGCGGCCTCATCGAAGGCCGCTACTCTCCTTCAAGCGGGGAAGGCGAGCTGAGCGTACAGCGCCTGATCACCGAAGGCGGCTATGCCCGCATCTACGAACAGGTATTCTACCAGGCCTACTGGTCCGCGGTATGGCGCAAAGGACTGGACTCACTCCTCCTGCATTCGAGCGGCGTCATCCATAATGGTCGGGGCTATGCGTTTTCGGGCAGGTCCGGCGCGGGCAAGAGCACCGTGGCCCGCCTATCCCCAGGGGCGACGATACTCAACGACGAGATCACGGCCATCGATCTCTCGGAGCCCTCGGTCATGATCATGGATACTCCCTTCAATGCCTCCTTCCGCGGCAAAAAAAGGGGAACAGCTGCGCTCGGGGGAATCCTGCTCCTGAAGCAGGCCCCGTTCCACCGCCTAACTCGGACGACGGGCCTGGAGCCTCAAAAAACGCTGGCTCGAGAGATCATACCCCCCATGGGCCTCGAGACCTCTTTTTCTCCGGCCCGCTTCATGGATATGTTCGACCTCTCGCAAAGGCTCTTCAAGCGCATACCATTCTACATCATGGAATTCCAGCAAGATCCGCGGTTCTGGGATCTCATCGAGACTATTGGAGGTTAACAAGATATGGAACCAGGAAAGAACGTTCCGCGCCGCCGGCCTCACTTGCTAGAACGGGACACGGGAGAGGCGATCATCGTCATGGCTGAAACGGGGCATGTGCTGCACACCTTGGAGGGAACGGCGCCATTCATCTGGAGGTTGATCGATGGAAGCCATTCGATCGACATGATCCTCGATCGGCTTCAATCCGAATATGCAGTCGACCGCAGTCGGGCGGCCGATGATTTGGATATATTTATACAGCAACTCGCCGAGAAAAACATGATTGAATAAAGCTCAAACAAGCAGGGTGTATTCAGAACTCATTCGCATCCAGAAAGGCCTAAGCCAGAGGCTAATCAAACCAAGACGATCAGAATTAGCCCCAGAAGTTAAAAATCCACCAATACCAAGGACGAGCTCCCTTTCCATTTGACGAGCCCCGCTTGTTACCACCGGCACCATTGTAGGATCCAAAGACGCCAAGTTCGACGCGCTCGGTGGTAATTACTGGAGCAGTGTACTGTTTCATACTTCCAACCCCTTTAACCAACAAGTATGCCACATAAAATGATGATGTCAATATCTATCAACAACCGCATATACCTATGTATTTTAATCAGCTATTGTGCAAAATCGGGAAAATGTAGTCAGAAATACAACGCGATACCCAGTATCGCCTGATCACCCAAGCGAACACCGAAGCCATTTATATCGTGGAGGCAAATCGCCTGGTACTCGCCGTATAGCGCGACATTCGAAGCGAGCCGAAGCTCGACGCCTCCGATCGCTCCCACGGAGTAGTTGAAATACTTACCGGTATCGTCGAACAGGAACTGGATACCGGCGATCCCGCCTATGTACGGCGAAGCCTTCCCGGGACGCGGATGGTACTCGCCAGCGATGGAAGTGCCCAAGCGCGTAACGCTCGTTTCGGTTGACTTGTTCGGAGTCACCGTCATGCCTAGAAGGGCGCGGGTGCCGATTTTTTCGGAGACCCAGTACTTCACGCCCGCGCCTGTCTGGAAGCCGTCATTGTAGGGTTTGGTGACTGAGATGAGGTTCTCCAGGCTGAAGAGGAGGGCTACCTCGTGCTTGGCTTGCGCCGGCGGCGAGGCCTTTGCCTCTGCGAAGAGGGGTAGCGATATAAACAAGAATAAAGCGCTGCAAAAAATGGCCGTCTTCTTCAAGGCACTCCCCTCCTGCCGCGCACGGAAAGGGCGGGGCATCGATCGGGATACTGATTACTATTCATTTATATGCCATAGCTGTCAAGGGAAACGCCCCAACGGGCAAGCCGACCTCCGCCTAGGAGGGCTGCAGGATATCCTTTATTGCGCAACCCGAACACTATGTCGAAATCGAGGGCGTCTCGGATGAAGCACAAACCGAAGCCGCAGTAGGGCTGCTCGCGTCGCTCGGCCCGGTCTGGAGCGACGGCGCTCGCCCTCGACTGCGATGGCTCCACCCCCGCCCCGATCGTCACCGCGGAGGGCATCACGATCGACCACGCGAACTACGACCCGAAGGATCTGAGCGACGAGGAGATCTCCGCCGCCGCGAAGGTGACCGGCTTTCAGACTCGGATGACCTCCGCGCTGGCCGGCGTCCTCGACGTGGCCACCTTCAAGTTCTGCTACATCGACAGCCCGGCTAACGCCAACACCCTCTTCGCCTCCGTGAGGACGGCGATCGAGGGCCTCGAATCGGCCTACCCGGGCGTCACCTTCGTCTGGTGGACCATGCCGATCGAGACCTCGCCCAACGCGCAGCGCCAGGCCTACAACGACCTCGTGCGGAGCTACTGCTCCGCCAACAGGAAGTGGCTCCTCGACATAGCCGACCTCGAGAGCCACAACGATTCCGGCGCCGCCTCCACCTCGGGCTCGTACGAGATCCTGTACAGCGGCTACAGCTCGGACGGCGGCCACCTGAACGCCGCCGGCGCGGGCAAGCTCGCCAAGGCCTACTGGAAGCTCCTCGCCGAGATCGCCAAGTCCCGCTGAGCCTCGCGGCGCCGCCCGCGGGCGGGAGCGGGGGTGCCGGAGCTGACCGGAGCGCGGAGCGCGGACGCGCGCCCCGCGTCGAGCGGATATCGCCCCGAAGGCGCGAGGACCGCGGAGGCAGGGGGAGCAGCGTCGCATAACGCGACCGTTGCATGAGAAAAGGCGGAGACCAGAAAGGCCGGCGCGACGGGGATGAACCACGCGACACTTCGAGGCAACGAGGCGGGGCGGCGGGTGTCGCGAGAAAAAGGGCGGTCCGCGAGCCCGCGAGCGGATCGTACTTTTTCTCGTGACAGGTCCCGCCCTGGGACGTCAGTCGAATGTAGGCGCCGGCGTTCCATCTACGACGTGAAAACCTGGACGCGCTCCCCCTTTATCCGAGGCGATAGAGCTCGGGCCGCCGGTCCGCGAAGAGATCGTTGAGCTCCCCGAGCCCCTTGTCGCGCGCCTTGGCCGGGTGGACCCGCGCCACGGCCACGGCCGGCTCGCCGGCCGGCAGCCGCGCCAGGTACTCGCCGTCGGGCGCGACGAGGACGCTCTCGCCCGTGAAGGTTAGGCGGCGCCCGGCGCGCTCCTCGATCCCCACGCGGTTGGCGGTGGCGACGTAGATCCGGTTCTCGACGGCGCGCGCGTAGTCGACGCGCTGGCAGTAGGGCAGGACGAGGTTGGCGCAGTGGGCCACGAGGTCGGCCCCGAGGAGGGCCAGGGTCCGGAAGCTCTCGGGGAAGATCCAGTCGAAGCAGATGGCCATCCCGACGCGGAGGCCGCGGAACTCCTCGACGAAGAAGCCCGTGTCCCCCGGCGAGAAGAGGAGCTTCTCGCGGGCGAAGAGGTGGGTCTTGCGGTAGACGCGCCTGCGGCCGTCGGGTAGGGCGAGGCAGCTCGAGTTGTAGAGCTTGCCGCCCGCGGACTCGGCGAAGCCGAAGGCTATGCCGGCTCCCCGCTCGGCGGCGGCCCGGGCGAGGGCCTCGAGGGGCTCGGCGCCGGCCTCCTGGGCGAAGGGGGCGAGCTGGGAGGGCCCGTCGAAGTCGTAGCCCGAGAGGCAGAGCTCGGGCAGGACGTAGAAGTCGGCCTCGTTCGCGGCAATGGCCGCGAGGAGCTGGCGGAGGTTGGCGCCGATGTCGCCGAAGACGGGCGAGCTTTGGACGAGGGCTACGCGCATGCCTTCATTCTAGGTCGCGGCCGGCGAGGATGAAAGGGCCACCCCGGGGGCCGGGCCGGGGCGCGGCCTCAGGAGGGGGCGGGCCCGGCCGGGGGCCGGGGCGCCGGCTCGACTCGGTTCCGGCCCCCGGCCTTGGCGCGGTAGAGGGCCTCGTCGGCCTCGCGGACGAGCTCGTCCAGGTCCTCCTCCCCGATCCGGTCGCGGCCGGCGCAGCCGAAGCTCGCGGTGACCGAGACGGGCCCCGAGGGGGTCTCGACCTCGAGGGCGGCGACGGCAGCGCGGAGGCGCTCGGCCGCGGCCGCCGCCTCCGCGGGGCCGATGCCCGGGAGGAGGGCCACGAACTCCTCGCCGCCGTAGCGGCCGAAGCGGTCGGTGGCGCGGAGGAGGGAGGCGCAGGCCCGGGCGGCCGCCCTGAGGACGGCGTCCCCGGCCTGGTGGCCGCGGCGGTCGTTGACCTCCTTGAAGTGGTCCAGGTCGAGGAGGACGAGGGAGAGGGCGAGGCCTTGGCGGCGGGAGCGCTGGAGCTCGAGGCCGGCCACCTCGAGGAGGGTGCGGCGGTTCGTGACCCCGGTCAGGCCGTCGACGGTGGCGAGCTCGGCGAGGCGCTCGTTGAGCTGGATCCGCTCGGTGATGTCGTCGAGGGAGAGGAGGGAGCCCAGGGGGCGGCCTCCTCGGCCGGCCACGGGCGAGAGCCTGGCGGCGTAGTGCCGCGAGCCCCGCGCGCCCTCGATCCTGAGGTCGGCCTGGGCCGGGGGGCCGGCCTCGAGGAGCTCCCGCAGCTGGGGGCAGGAGGCGCAGAGGCCCGTCCCCGCCTCGCCGACGCAGTCGCGGCCGGAGAAGCCGAGGATGGCGGCCATGGCGGGATTGGCGCCGACGACGCGGCCCGAGCGGTTCATCACGAGGACCCCCTCGCGCATGCCCTCGAAGATCCGCTCGTAGGCGATCAGTCCGAGGTCGAGGAGGCGGTGGCGGAAGAGGCTCCAGGCGAAGAGGACGCCGCTCAGGGGTATGCCGAAGGGGGCGATGTCGAGGCCGTAGGGCGAGAGGCCGAGCTGGTAGAGGAGCATGCCGCCCCAGGGAAAGAAGGAGGCGACGAACATGTAGGCGCTCTGGCGGCGGTAGGCCCCGGGGGAGTCGAGGAGGCGCCCGATGTATGCCGCGTCGGCGGCTACCAGGCAGAGGTTCATGGCCAGGAGGTTGGCCCAGTAGAGGGGCCCCTTGCCCAGGCGGGGGACGGAGAAGGGGCCGCTCCGCGAGAGCTCGACCGAGGTATACAGGAGCCCCTGGCCCTCGCCGGCCCAGGCGGCCGCGGCGACCAGGCAGCCGAAGGCGAAGAGGCCGGCGCCGAGGGCGGTCATCCTCGCGCTGTGGAGGCCGGCGATCCGGAGGGCGAGGAGGAGCCACAGGGGGCCGACGAAGGGTATGCCCAGGTACTCGACCGCGAGCCAGAGGCGGAGCTCGGCCGCCGAGGCCGCGCGGATCTCGAAGAGGGAGCCGAGGGCGTAGGCCATGGCGGCGACCATGAGGGCGCCGAAGGCGAAGGCCCCCGTCACCTCCCGGCGCCAGAAACCGATGAAGGCGAGGGCCGCGCAGATGGCGAAGGCGAGGGCCAAGGCCAGGGTGTAGAGCGAGAGGGGATCGACCACGGTTCTAGTATCGGCGAAAACCCGCCGCCCGGCGAGCTTGCCCAAGCTCCGGCGGGGAGCTATCATGGCGCCGGCCCGGAACCATGAGCATGAAGAAGTACCTCGTCCTCGCCGGCAACATCGGCGCCGGCAAGTCCAGCCTGGTCGGGCTCCTCGCGGAGCGGCTGGGCTACCGGCCCTACTACGAGCCGGTGGCCGAGAACCCCTACCTCGCCGACTTCTACGGCGACATGCGGCGCTGGGCCTTCCACTCCCAGGTCTTCTTCCTCAGCCACCGCACGCGCATGCACCGCGCCCTCATGGACGATCCCTGGTCCGTGGTCCAGGACCGTTCCCTCTACGAGGACGCCGAGGTCTTCGCCCGCAACCTCTACCAGCAGGGGAACATGAGCCAGCAGGACTGGGAGACCTACCGGGAGCTCTACCGGACCGTCTCGAGCCTCCTCCCCCCGCCCGACCTGGTGGTCTACATCCGCTGCTCGGTGGAGACCCTCAAGCGCCGCATCGCCCTGCGCGGCCGGGGCTTCGAGGCCGAGATCCCCGAGGACTACCTTGCCGGCCTGAACCGGCTCTACGAGTCCTGGATCGAGGGCTTCGAGCTCGCCCCCGTCCTCGTGGTGCCCGGGGACCGCCTGGACTTCGTCGCCGAATCGCGGGACCTCGCCTCCATCGTGTGCACCGTCGAGCGGCGGCTCCGCGACACGCAGGGCGAGCTCTTCCCCTCCTGCATGTAGGGCAGCCGGGGCCGGGTCCCTTGGTTTGCCGGCCCCGGGGCCGCGGCAGTACATTCGATCCACGGGCCCGAGAGGCCCGAGGAGGAACGCATGGCGACCATCACGCTCAAGGGAAACGCGATCCACAGCTCGGGCGTCCTGCCGCCCCTCGGCTCCAAGGCCCCGGACTTCCGCCTCACCCGGGGCGACCTCTCCGACGCCACCCTCGCCGACTGGGCGGGCAAGGTGAAGATCCTCAGCATCGTCCCCTCGCTGGACACCTCGACCTGCGCCCTCTCGGCCAAGCGCTTCAACGCCGAGGTCAAGAAGCTCGGCGGGGCGGTCGTGCTGAACGTGAGCCGCGACCTGCCCTTCGCGCAGAAGCGCTTCTGCCAGGCCGAGGGCGTCGACGTCGTGGTGCCCCTCTCCGAGCTCCGCGACCGCTCCTTCGGCAAGGCCTACGGGGTCGAGCTCGTCGACGGGCCCCTGGCGGGCCTCCTCGCCCGCGCCGTCCTCGTCCTCGACGGGGCCGACCGCGTGGTCTACGCGGAGCAGGTGCCCGAGATCGGCCAGGAGCCCGACTACGAGTCGGCGATAGCGGCGGTCAGGAAGCTCCTGTAGGGGCCGGCCCGGCGGGCGCGGACGGCGGCCGCCGGGGCAGGCGCACGATGAAGACGGTGCGGCCCGGCTCGCTCTCGAAGCCGATGCTGCCCCCGTGGAGCCGGACGCTCTCCCTGCAGAGCTCGAGTCCCAGGCCCGTGCCCTCGCCGGGCTCCTTGGTCGTGAAGAAGGGCTCGAAGATATGGCCCTTGACGGCCTCGGGGATGCCCGGACCCGAGTCCTGGATCCGCAGCTCGAGCTGGCCCTCCGCCTCGCCGAGCCGGATCTCGAGCCGGCCCTGGTAGGACATGGCCTGGAGGGCGTTCTTGACGAGGTTCATCCAGATCTGGTTCAAGGACTCCGGCTTGCCGA
>Ga0116154_10000952_pt1 | contig 27498 bp, 28 predicted proteins | sample AD_UKC030_MetaG_FD_89898 | JGI IMG/M metagenome (GOLD analysis project Ga0116154, IMG submission 89898) | Active sludge microbial communities of municipal wastewater-treating anaerobic digesters from USA - AD_UKC030_MetaG | ecosystem: Engineered > Bioreactor > Anaerobic > Digestate | place: USA...
CATGCGGCGGCACCAAAAAAGCGGACAGGTTTAGGTTCGCACCCACCGGTACCAAAAAATACGAATATCCTCAGGAAAAAATGAAATCGAGTCCTCCTATGTCAGGAGATCTGGAATCTCAAACTGAACGGCAGATGAAGAACCAATTGATTCCGATCGAAAGGGTTCAAAAACTCATCCTGCTACTGCGGGGAGAGAAAGTTTTGCTGGGGCAATAACTGGCGGAACTCTGCGGCGTCCCGGTGAAGGTCATGACCAAGCGATCAAGTCCCTCTTCGACGCCATCCGCGAACTCGCTGCTCCGCCCGCCAAGCCCGGACGTGAAATTGGTTCTCGTCTTGCCCCATATGAATCGGGGGTGAGCCGAGCGGTGAGCTTTGTGGAATCCAGTGCCGCCAATGAAGTGATGGCAATAAAATCGAAACTGAGTAATGCCGACGTCAGCTAAAGGCGCAAATTGTGATATCATTCCTTCCGATGCCGCAAAACCTCACCCAGCCTGACTTTGGGCCACGGAGTTTTGACAGGATGAACAGGATTTACAGGAGGAGATTTCATCGGGGCTGGCGCTGTTTTTTCTTTATCCTGACCATCCTGTTGATCCTATCTGCATTTTCTGGCCACGGTTTCATCGCGCGCCTTCTTGACCGGCGCGCTGCTGGCTGCGCACGCGGTAGAGCCTTTCGGTGAAGCCGCCCTCTTGTTCAAAGGCGGCAGCCTGCGCCGCCAGTTGGCGGTCGAGGAAATAGCAGGCGAGGTTCAGCAGCGAGAGCGCCAGCCCGCGCTGCCGGAGAAAATCTTCGTAGTCCAACCGCAGTTCCTCCAGGCTCGCCCGGGCCACATTCGTAAGCTTGAGTTCGGTTTTCTTGGATGTGCCACTCGCCTGGCTACCCTCCGCGATGTTCTGCACGCCCGAGCGCGCGGCCTGCACCATCTGGTCATGGGCACGGCTGCGTTTCTCGACATAACGGTCACAGAACCGCACGGTCACGTCGTAGGCCAGTTGCGCCACCTGAAAGCTCTTGAGCTTGCGGTAGCCGCCATGCAGCGGGATGAGGCTCTCAGGTTGGGGGGAGGGTTTCATGCCTTCTTCGCCAGCAGTTGCTGGATGTTGACCATGATTTCCGCAATGCGCTGCTCCTTTTTAAAGATGTCAGCGGCGATTTGTTCTGGTGGCAGGTGCGTGATGCCTTCGAAAAGGCTGAAACAAGGGTGGCTTGAACGATTTAGCATTTATCCTTTAGCCTTCCTGTTGTACTGGGTGGGTGTCTCGTGCAACGCTCCAGCTTCCGTGGCGGGAATAGAAACGGCCCTGCCGTCGCGCCAGACAGCCAAGGGAATGCCCCGTCGCCGATGTTCTTCCACGGCTTTAGCCACTGCGTCGGTCAGAGCTTGCATAGCCTTCTGGGTCAAGGTTTGGGAACGCTTTTTCATAGTTTAAATTCGGCGCGCAGTATTTCATAAAGCGCGGCGTCGTTGACAGTAGTTTCGCCAGCCTCGTCCTTGAATACCAATCGCGGCGTATCCGAGGAGTTGTCGACGCACTTTCTGACAAGTGCCTCGCTGGGATACGGGCGCCATGCAGAACGACATCGACGACCCGGAAATCTACTGTTGCACCCCCCCAATAATGTCCAAAGATCGTGATCCGTCGGAAATATGTAAAGACTGATGAAGACCGGCGGATTAGAGGCGTCGGGTTGACGACTCAAATGCTACGCAGGGATGATGTTTTCGCCGTTTGCACAGAGCATGGACAACGTGGTTGTCCCCTGTAAAGTCAGGTTGTTCAACATAGTGATGGAAAACGGCGCCGGAAGCCTCGATTTCGGCGGCGGTGACGGCCAAAGAGCCAAATGGAAGAACTCAGTTTAAGAAGTGGGAACTATGAAAACGAAAATCCGCCTTATGATTATGCTCGGGCTGGCACTTACGCTGCCTGTTGCTACATTGATCATTGCCGCGCAAGCCGGAAAGGGGGCTAAGGCTGCTCCGTCCAGGCCGGAAGGACCGGGTGACATCTACGCGGCCGCGGGATGCCCCTGCGTGGCCGCCCATAGCACCACCCGCGCTCTCTATGCCTCCTACAACGGCCCACTCTACCAGGTCATGCGCCAATCGGACGGCAAGACCTTGGACGTCGGGGTTGTTCAACCCTCCGAGGGGGATCCGGGCGGATACGCTGACGCGGCCGCGCAGGACGCCTTCTGCGCCAATACCCACTGCTGGATCACAACCATCTATGACCAATCCGACAAGGGCAACCACCTCATTCAACCGCCCCGCGGCGGGTTTAGCGGCCCGGCGTTGGGCGGGTTCAACAACCTTCCCATTGCCGACATGGCACCGATCACCCTCAATGGCCACAAAGTGTACGGCGTCTTCATCGCACCAGGCATGGGGCTCCGCCAGAACGATGCGAAAGGCACTGCGGTAGACGACCAGGCGGAAGGCCAATACTGGGTCATCAGCGGTCATCACTACAACTCCGGCTGCTGTTTCGATTACGGCAACGGCGAGACCGACAGCCGCGATGACGGCGACGGCACCATGGAAACCACGTACTACGGCAACGCGACCGCCTGGTACCGGGGACAGCCTCCAGGCCCGTGGATCATGAGCGACCAGGAAAACAACCTGGTGGGTTGTGTCAACGAATCTCCTAATGACAAGTTCTGCACTAATCTTCCGAGTGTCACCTGGCGGTTTGTGATGGCCACAATGGACGGCGAACCGCATCACTGGCGCACCATGGGCGGCGACGCGCAGCAAGGCGATCTGAAGATCATGTTCGACGGTCCGCGCGTCAAGAATCCTAGTAGCACCTACGATCCCATGCGCAAGCAGGGCGCCATTCTCCTGGGCAACGGCGGCGACAACAGCCGCGGCTCGCAGGGCACCTTCTATGAAGGCGCGATGACCGCTGCAAACACCTTCCCGTCGCAGGAAACCCAGCAGAAGGTCCAGGCCAACATCGTGGCCGCCCATTACGATGTGCAGCGCTTGAGCATCGCGCCAGCGTCGGCCGTGGCCCAACCGCCGGGACTCCAGACCTTCTCGCCGGAATCTTCCCAGGAGACCACTGTGACCTTCAAGAACGTCTCGACGGCGCCCGCAACGGACGTCAAGTTGAGCATCTCGGTGCCTTCCGGTTGGGCCGCCGTGGTTTCTGGCTCCACCGAGACGATCAAGACGTTCGCGGAACCGGTTGCGCCGGGCTTGACCGTGAGCGCGACCTTCAAGGTCACCGCGGGATCGGCAGCCTTCAATGGAGATATCGTTGGCAGGGCCACCTGGACGGCAAACGGGAGGACGCATTCCGAGACGGCAGCCGAGAAAGTGCGCAACGTCAGCCCGATTAAGATCAATGAATTCGCCATCACCGCCGGTTCGCCGGCCAACACAACCGACACGTTCATCGAATTGTATAACGCCGGCGCCACCGCGGTTGACCTGTCCAACTGGACCCTGACCCATCATGACTCCATGCTGCCCATCTTCTCTTCCGTGAAGATCCCGGCCGGCACAATGCTTGGGGCCAAGGGCTTCTACGTTCTGGGGCTCGCCAACTCGGGCCTGGCGGTTCCCGCCAAAAAGGGCGACACCACCCTCTACGTCCGGAGCGTCGCCGGACTGAAGGTTGGCGACACGATTGAAATTGGCACGGGTTCCAACAAGGAAACCCGCCGGATCGCCATCCTCGGCACGGCCGCTGGCAACCCCACAACCGTCTGGCAACCCCTGCCCGATGGTCCCGTGATCTCGATCCCAATCGGCTCCACCAACGTGCCTTACACCAGCAGGGGTGGCGGCGGTTTTGGCGTCGAAGTCGGCCAGAAAATCGCCATTGGCTACGGTTCCACGTTCCCCGCTGTTGCCAATACGGTATCGAAGTATGAAGTGGTTGCGGTCACGGCCGTTGGCAAGCCCGGTACTCAGGCATGGACGGCGGCGGATACGAAGCCGGGCGATACCAACATCAAAGTGTCTGCCGTCGCCAACATTTCCGTCGGTGAGAAGATCCGGTTGGGTTACGCCACTCTGGACCACGGCGTCGAAACCGTGACGGTGACAAAGGTCGGCTCACAATCGGTGTTCAACCCCAATTATCCCGAAAGATCCACCAGCAAGGACGCGGGCACGGGACTGGACTTGGCCGAACCACTCCAGTTCCATCACTCGGCCAACATGCCCTTCAGTGCCAGGGGATCTGGAATCAGCTTTGAGCCAGCCACAAAGCAGGCGCACATCAGCAATGAGCCGATCCTACCGCTCGGTACGGGTGTCACGCTGGACAGCCCGCTATCCAACGATCACGAGATTCATGATGCAATCCGGAATGCCGAGGTCACGACAGCGGGTTTCCAAGGCGCTCCCAACCAGTGGTTCGGAGGCCCTGCCCTCGGCGGCAACGGCGCCATGATTCTGCGGGATGCCGCCGGCATGGTCGTTGACAGCCTCAATTATGGCGAACTGGCCGATCCTTGGGCCTCCGAAGGTTACCAGGGCACATCCCCCGGCGGCGGCTGCTTTGCGGTTTCGCCGGGCAGTGGTGGCGGCTTTGGTGGCTTTGGCGGACGTGGAGGGCAGGTTGCCAACAGACCGGGCCGGAGCTCAGGCCGCTTCCCGGATGGCGCCGACACGGAGAGCAACTGCAACGATTTCCGGTTGCAGGTTACATCGACTCTGGCAGCAAATTCAGTCGCTGGCGCCAAAAATATCAAGGTTGCCAGCGTCGCCGATTTCCGCGCGGGCCAGACGATCATCATTGATTCGGACACGAACCGCGAGACGGCTGTGATCGCCACGGTGGGAACTCCCGGCGCCAGCACATTGGGCACCAACACGGTGGTCGGCGCTACCGTGATTCCTGTAGCCAACGCGATGGGCTTCAGCGCCGGCCAAACCATCACCATCGACCGCGGTGCCCATCTTGAGACGGCGGTGGTCGCTTCCGTCAACCCCGGTCGTCGTGGAGGTTTTGGCGGCGGTCCTGGTGGCAGAGGACCAAGCGGCTCCTCCATCACTGTCGCCGCACCACTCACGGTCGCGCACGACTCGGGAGCACAGGTCTCTGGCAGCGGCATCAGCCTTGCCACGGCATTGACCCGGGAGCATAACAGCGGAGCTCAGGTGGCCGGCAGTGTTCCCACGCCCGGCGCGCCTAATCGATATGCCAGCAGGTCCCAGTGAGGCGGCCCAAGCGTGGAGTGGACTTTCATTGCACAGCCGATGATTTTTTCTGTTAGCTCTTGACCTTCCATTTTTGTATCCTGTCGAAATCCACTTCCGAGGTCGCCATTGAGGCCCTTGTCCTTGCGCATGGTGTCGCGCGCGGATTTCAGGAGCGCACCGAGGAATTGGGAGGTGATGGGTGTAGATGGTTTGCTCACAGTGCGCAAAGAGTGTTTTCGTTGCCGTGTTTTGAAACACGGAGAACTGCGAACGCAATACCTGCAACTCTCAAACACAATTGAGGGTTGTTATGCACATCCAAAATCTCTTCGTTCACGTGCATGAGGCTGTTACGCAGCCGCACCGCCAGATAAGCAGCGATCCCGATGCGCTCTGCGACGGTCGGGCGCGCCGCCAAACGCGTAAGCGCCTCCGAAATGACCCAATTCACAGCCGAGCCGGTTTCGCGCTGCGGTTTGGTCCAAGCGTTAATGAAATCATTGTTGAAACTGGTAAAGCTGGAGTGACTAACTGGATTTATCCTGAGCAAGGTGTCCGTGCGGTCGAAAAGCTGACCATCAACGCCGACCTGCCAGCGTCGCAGGCTACTCTCAATAGCCAGAACAATATCGGAGAGTGCTCGCACCATTTGGTATCGGGCGGCTTCGTTGTCGAGCCCGCCCGTGAGCAGCCGCAAGCGGTGAAGCGCAGTGACCGTTTGAAACGCATCAGGCGCTCTCTGCACAAGCCAATTGAATAGGATTTTCAATTCAGATTGGTCAAGGTCAACGAAGGCGATGCTTTTGTAATCTCCCTGCCAGTTTAGAATCAGCTTCTGAACGAGTGGCCGAATGATAGCTCTTTCCGCGAGTGGGTTGTCGCCGGTGGAGACTAAATACCGACTCCCTCTGCCGCTCAACTCATCCTCTATTCCAGCGGCAGTGAAGTATTGAAACGCACGGTCAAAATCGCCTGCGACAAAAAGCAAAATGCGACGTTAATTAATGGAGTGCCTTTGTGGATTCGAGCATGAGGATCATTTTGACGAAGTTGCTCTTCGGCTTGTTGTGTCCACGGCCATATTCCACGAGTCCATACTTGTGTAGGCAACAGTCCCAAGCCGGATCGAATGACGTCTGGCTTATCCAGCACTGTCTTGACGAGCAGAGTGTGTGGAAGGAACAAAGCGTCATCCGATTGCTGCCATCGCATAGCAACGCGATCCTCCAATGCACCGCGCACGAAGTCGGCGACTTTGGCGGAGAACAAATTGAGGTCTGCGACATATTTCTCAAGACCACCATAAACAAGCGTTTGAATTTCCTGCGACGCGCCTGTCCCATGGATTGCAGGCTCTGGTTGCGTCTGCTTGGTTGCAGATGCGCCAGACCGACCGAACGATTCTGAGGCCTCGAATTCAGGTTCTGGATTATTGGACATACTATGCCGCATACAACAGCGTTTGGAGTTGGTTAACGGCGGGGCAAGAGAAGGCTGAAGGTAGCAGCAAGGCCAGAGGCTGAAGGCTAAGGGCTGAAGTCAGCCAAGTCGGTTTCATCATTCTGTTTTTAGCATTTATCCTTTGGCCTTTGCTTTTGTTAATACCCATTTCAATACCCAATTAACTAGGTAATACCTAATTGCCAAGTATTTTCCATTTGGCAGCGTGCCCGCGTCCGAGACAGGCGACACGAGAACCTCGTAATCGCTTCAAAACCTTCCGGATCAAGTCCACGCCGACGCCGGGACATTCGTGCTGAAGGTCAGACACGCCGAATTCACCGGTCTGGCGTTGGATGGCCGCTTCGACCATGGCGGTTTTTTCGCCGCGAGGCGATTTGAACCGGCCGACGCGCTCCTCAAATTCCTTGCACGCCTGCGTGAGGACGAAGAGCAGGAAATTCATGGTCGGCCACGGATCGTGCTTGCCGTCGTGCCACCGTTGCGAGCTTTGTTCGAGGACTTCGTAGTAGCGCTCTTTGTTGTCCTCGATGATTCGTTCCAGGCTGATGTAGCGGCCCACCTCCAGACCGCAATGGTAGCAGCCGAGCAAAAAGAGCAGGCGCGAGACACGGCCATTGCCGTCGCGAAAGGGGTGAATACAGAGAAAATCCAGATTCAGCGCGGCGACCAGCGCGAGCGGATGAATCCACTTCTCGACAATGCCGCGCTGCCAAAGCTCCACCATTTCCGCTACCGCCGTCGGCGTCTTTTGGGCGGCCAGTGATTTGAAGCGGACACGGCTGCGGCCATCGGCATAGGTCTGGATGATGTCCACGTCCTTTTCTTTGTAACGGCCGGCGTCCCAGATATCGCCCCGGCAAAGTTTGTGGAGCTTCTTGATCGTCGCCTCGGAGATGGGAAGCTTCGCGCCTGACTCGTGGATGAGTTTCAATGCATCGCGGTAGCCACGCACTTCTTCCTCGTCGCGGTCGCGCAAGGCCGGCTTGCCAAACATGAGCGTGGCGACGCGGGATTGGTCTACCTCGACGCCCTCAATCCGGTTAGAAGAGACGGCGCTTTCGATGAGCGCATGTTCCCGCAGCACCTTGAGCTTTTGCGGCGATTGGCGAGTGAATAGTTCGTATTTGCCTTTGGCCTCGCCGAGATCGGCGAGATACCAGCCAACTCGCGTTGGAATGGTTGGTGGCTCAGCGGCAAGTTGGCGGAGAGTCATCATGGTTCAAGCCGCATACAGCAGGGATTGGAATTGGTCGACGGAGGGTTGAAGAAAGGCTGAAGGCCGAAGGCTAAAGGCTGAAACGATGATGTGTCCATCGGTGAACGAACGCTGTTCTGCAATGGAACGAGGATCCGTATCCCAGCCGACCGTGAGAAGCTTTGGCCTGACGAGCTTTTGGCATGTGCCAGCCTCGTTAAGCATGGCTAGTTGAGGTAGGATTCCATGGCCAGACATGCGAACACCTCATCCGCCAAAAACCAATTGCCGAAGGCATCACTTACGGCGAATAAATCGGTCATCGGCGGATACTCCCTTGAACCATGATCTCTTGGTCCGAGGCAAAGCATAAGAACTGCTTGTATATTAGAGACAAACCCAGCTCACACAACTGAAAAATGGGAGGGGGGCGGGGGGCATACCTGGCAATGTTGATCGCAAGCCTCTTCATTGGTCCGGGCACGGAGCCACAGGTCCGGCAGCTGGCCTGGGGCGCAATGTTGGTCTTGGTCGGGACGGCGGGAGGGAGCGCGGTGTGGTTCACGATCCTGCAAAAATGGGTTATCGGAGCGTTTTGCCCCTATTGCATGATCACGCACAGCATCGGCCTGTTGCTGACGGCTTTGGTTGTCTGGCGGACGCTCAGTCAGGCCGGCGATTTGGCCGGAATCGGGCAGGCAGTCGCCGAGCCAGCACAGCCGAGTGTCGCCAAGGCTTCCGCGCTACAGCCTGTTATTCGTTCTCTCCACGAACCGCTCGTTTCGGAGGGGCGAGTTCCACGAGGCCCTGGTGCCGAGGCTGGTGGACACGCCGAGCTCGTCCCTCCGAGGTTCATGGTCCCAACACGTGATGAACCGTGTGTCATCCATGCTTTCCATCAACCGCCCGGACAGAATCATGTTGCATATGCAACGCAAAGTTGTCCTGGCGGTTTAAGGGATCACCGCGCGCGACTTGACTTGCGGAGTTCTCCTCCCCCGATTGGCATGATTGGAGTCGGGCTGTCCCTGGCCGGCATTCTGGCCCTCTGTCAGATCAGCTTTGCTCCTCCAGCCGCTTATCGCGCCGGTGAGGCGCGGGACAACAAGCCCGCCGTTGATCTCGGCTCGTTGCCCATGGTCGGTTCGCCGGAGGCCCCATACGTCGTCACGCTGCTTTTCGATTATCAATGCCCCCACTGCCAGCAATTGCATTTCATGCTCGACGAGGTGGCTCGACGTTACGGCGGCAAGCTCGCCTTTGCGCTTTGTCCAACGCCGTTGAACACCCGATGCAATCCGTACATTCCGCGGGACGTAGATGCGTTCAAGGATTCCTGCGAACTGGTCAAAGTAGGCCTGGCCGTTTGGGTGGCCAAGCGCGAGGCATTTCCGGCCTTCAATCGCTGGATGTTTATGCTCGAATCCGGAGATCGTTGGCGCCCGCGAAGCCTCGGCGCTGCCAGGGCCAAAGCGGTCGAATGGGTTGGCCTGGCGAAGTTCGAAGCCGCGTGGGCCGATCCCTTGCTCGAGCGGTATCTGCAAGCCTCGATGCGGATTTTCGGCAGCACCGTCCAAAGCGGCAACACCGCGATCCCGAAAGTGGTTTTCGGCTCACGGTGGGCCGTCCCTCAACCGAATGACGCGGACGACCTGGTTCAAATCCTGCAAGACAGCCTGAATGTGCCCAAGCCCTGATAAGAAGGTGTCTGATGGCAGATCCCCTGTCGACAGGATGAACAGGATTTACAGGATGATTTTTATCTATCCGCGCGAGCCTAAGTCCGAGTCATCCTGTCCATCCTGTTAATTCTGTCCGAGAACAATATATATCTTTTACTATTCACAGAATATTGGTATAATATTAATCTTGGAAAGTTAAAGTGGCGTTTTATGGCCTGCGCGATCAAGGGAGAGAGAATGGGGCGCTGACGGAGCATCGCCCTCCAAGGTTGCTGGAGGGACCCGCTCTGTCGGGTCCCCAGTGTGATTTCCACGCTTGGACCAAGCAACTTTCACCCACGAAGTCTTCCTCAGCCACAGCAACTGCACCACGACGCCTATTTGCTGGTTAAAAGTGCGTTTTCAATGCATCATTCCACCTCAGAGAATAGCGATATGAAGAACATCGGTTTGAAGCAAGTTGAACCTCCTGCTCAACTCATCGATGTCAGAATCGAGAAACTGGACAACTGGCGTGACAGGATTCTCTCGCGATTCGGAGCCCCGATCAGGCAAACTCATCCCGAAGCAGTCGAATGGATTGGCCACGTGCAATTCGAAGCCGCGGCGGTTGATCTCTTGCCTATGAATCCATGCCATCCAAAAACAGAAAGACGGAGTTTGGTCCAGCATGTCGCCTGCCTCGTCATGATCGTTTCGCTGACTTCGCATCTTCGGGCGATGGCAGCCGAAGCCATTTCCACTCCCGGATCGAAGCTGCTGCCCGCTGCCGCTGACAAAGTGATCACAGCAGCTGATCTCACCGTGGAACGCGTGGGAACCAACATCCCCGTATCCGCGATTGGCGAGCCCGTCGGGGGTGTCACCTTATCGCCGCCGCGCTGGATTGAGGCCACCGAGAACTCCGTGGCGCACGCGCTGGTGAACGGCATGATTGGTCCCAAGGCGGACGGGAAGGACTGACCGTCGCCCAGCGGTATCCTGCGGACTATGACGGCGTGGTGGCAGACGTGCCCATCGTGAACTTCTCCAGTCTAATGCTCGCACCCGAGTTGATACGGATCCAGGAAAAACCTCTCACGAACTGGGTCACTCGCGCCAAGGCAAATGCCATCCGCGCCGAGTTCATGCGGCAGGCAGACAGACTCGACGGGCTGGCTGATGGCGTCATCAACAACTATATGGCAGCCCGGGCGTTGTTCGACATGTCTCAGGGGGATCCCAATCGTAATCCGTGGGCGGCTCTGCGCGCACCGGAAGGCAAGGACCCAAGTCCGGAAGACACTAGCGCCAAAGCGCGTCTGACCGACGGCCAGATCAAAACACTAAAGCTTGTCTACAGCCGGTATCGCTTCGCCACGCCATTGGCCCATGGCGTGCGTTCTTTCGGCATGTGGGTTCCCAACACCGACCCAGCAGGCAGCGGGTTAATTGCTGACCGGCGTTTTCGCGGCCAGGAGGGCGCTGGCGACAACGCCCCCATGCACTCGCACCTTGGAGTTCTCGGTGTCACTGGATTCCTCATGCAAGATCTCAAGGCCAATCCTCTGGACTATGTCGAGGGCGGCCCGCTCAACCCACGCCGCGAACAAATCTCCGAATGGCTCGATTCCACCAATCCCGATCTCTCGTCATTTTATCGACGCGGCGGCAAACTAATCGTGACCATCGGGACGGATGACACACTGGCCTCGCCGGGAGCCCAACTCGATTATTTTCAATCCGTCCTCGACAAAATGGGGCGGGATCAGGTGGTTGCTTTCGCCCGATTCTATGTCATCCCACAAGCTGGTCATGGCCTGAGCGGCCGGAGTTGCGGAACGACTGGCGATGGCCAATCTGTGCCTTCATTCCAGGTTCCAAACCAGTTCAACCGAACTGCCTTGATCACCGCTTGGGTCGAGCGTAACGAGGCACCAGGTAAAACTCTGGTGGTCACCTCTGGAAATCGCAGCCTGCCGCTTTGCTCCTATCCCAACTACCCGCGCTATGTGAGTGGACCGCCCGAATCGGCTGAATCTTACACGAGCGCCGCCCCGTGATAGACATTTGAATACGATCCGGACTTTTTTCGGCAGAATGAGATCGACCCGGCAACCTTGTCGCCGGTTTTCTTTGGATAGTGATGAGATATGATGACAAACCCGACGACCCCTTGGCCCCGGCCGGGCATCCGACGATCCCGGTATCCGCTCCACGTTCTGGCAGTAGTTTTCATTGCCGGCAGAATAGCCGCTGGATCGCAAGCGGCCGAGAACTGGATGCTTTCCACGCCCGAGCCGATTCCCAGCCCGATCAATCTCCCCAACACCTTTTCGGGTGCGCCCTGCCTGTCCGCCGACGGGCGAACACTCTATTTCACCTCCGATCGCCCCGGTGGATATGGCAGGTGGGATCTGTGGGCGGCGGAGCGGAGTGCGCCCGACGGTGACTGGGGTGAACCCGTCAACCTGGGGCCCGAGGTGAACACGGCCGCCGCCGAAGTCATGCCCACCATTTCGGCGGACGGCCTAACCCTCTTGTTCGGAGATGGGAATCCGTTCAAATGGGGCGCACGCAATGGCACGGCGAACAACTACCAAGTCTGGATGACCACCCGCGCCACCCTGCAGAGTCCGTGGACTCTGCCCGTCGAACTCGGGTCGCCTGTGGGCAGCGCGTATATCGATGATTACCCGCATCTCACAACCGACAGCCTGTCCCTGTACTTCACCTCGGCCCGACCCGAATCATTCGGTCTGAACGTTGCGAGGCGGACATCCCCGAGTGGCCCCTGGCTCACGATCAGCAACCTCGGCAGCGCCATCAATCTGCCGGGAACCTGGAACGCGTTCCCCTGGCTCAGCGCCGACGGGCTCCGCCTGATTTACCAATCCGATCGGCCGGGAGGACGTGGCGGCTTCGACCTGTGGATGAGCACGCGCCCTGCTGTTTCGGCGGGATGGCCGGCTCCGGTCAACCTTGGCGGACAGGTGAACGGCGGATTCTACGAGGTGTCACCTTGTGTTTCGGCTGACTTCCCGGCCCTGGGTTCTACGCTCTTTTTTTCGCGCAACGACATCAACGGCTGGAACATGCGCTTCAAAATCTACCGCGCGGTGGTCATTCCGAACGTTGCCTTGCTGCGGTCCACTTCACTGGACGGTCCGTGGAATTCGGTCAACGCCTCGTTCGTGCCGATGTCGGACAACACGATTCTCGCCGAAGGCATTTTTTTCGCCGGCTTGCCGCAGTCCTTCTATCGCGTGAAGAGGGAGGGCGGGACGGGCAGCATCCAACTCCTGTCGGCCGAAAAGTCCGGCACCAAGTTCCGCGTGCGGTTCCAGTGGGCTCCATAAACGTCATGCGTTTCCAGTTCGCATATGACAGAACCGTCCGGATGTCGGCGTGCCATCCAAAGGCCTGAGCGGGCTGCGGGATGAACTACCCACCACAAAGTCCTCCAACATCGCCAAGGCCCCATCGTTTTTTCCATGAACCTTTGTCCCTAATCTTACTCTTGATCCTAATCGTAATCTGCTTGGAGCGAGTCGATTAGGATTAAGATTACGATTAAGAGCTGAAGATGGGTTCATGGTCCCAACGCGTGATAAACCGTGTGTCGTCCATGCTTCCCATGAACCGCTCGTTTCGGAGGGCCGAATTCCACGAGGCCCTGGAATCCAACTATGGGGACTCGCAGGAGCTCGTCCCTCCGAGGTTCATGGGCTCAAGGCGCGGTCTGCTGATGTTGGTTCTCCGCTGTCGCAATCTCATCGAGCGAGAGTGCGCGGAAGAGCTGCGCGCGTAAGCCCGGGAACATCCAGTAGCTGGCAGCGAGGGTTCGGCCATCCGGGGCGAAGCGCAGGCCATTGACGGTGCCTGGATGTGAAAACGTGGCGACTTCCTGGCCGGTGGCGGTGTTCCACAACTTGATCCAGCCATCGTAGGCGGCCGTGGCGAGGGTCTGGCCATCCGGCGAAAAGGTCGCGTGCACGACCCCGCTAAGGTGTCCTTTGAGGGGCGGCTTGGACTTCCCCGAAGGCAGTTCAAAGACCCGAGCCGCATTGTCCTCGACGCTGCATACCACCAACGTCTTACCATCGGGAGCAAAGACGACCTCGTTCGCTTTAACGTCAAGCGGGAGGATCGGTTCCAGCCGGCCCAGGTCCCAGATCCGAGTTTGGTTCGCGAGCAGATAGCCGCCAACTGCTATCGTCTTCGCGTCTGGCGCAAAAGCCAGGGCCCCCACGAAACTGGGCATCGCTTGTAACTGGGCGATTTCCGTGCGGGTGTCCACGTCCCAGATCCGAACGATGCCCGCGGCGTCCCCCGTGGCGAGAAGCCTGCCATCGCTCGAGAAATCCACCGCGCTGATCCAATTCGTGCCGGCGCTCCAAATTGAGGTGCGTTCCCGGGTTGCCAGATTCCAAAATTCCAATTGCCCTCTGGTGCGTCCTAGGACGGCTATAGGTTCGGGGCCTTTGACAGCCCAGGGCCGGACATTGAAGTCGAACCTCAGCGATGGCGTGGATTCGATCGGGATGACGACACGGTTGCTCTCCGTGACGAGTTGCCAGCGGTAATCGCCTTCGCTTGGCCCCAGCACCAGCGTGCGACCATCGGAACTGAACCCCGCTACAACGCCAGTGTCGGCCAGATCGTTGCCGGAATCCACGGATCGACCAGGCCAGAGGCGGACCGAACCGTCGCGGCCGCTGGAAGCCACCAACGCCCCATCGGGTGACATGGCCAGGGCACAGGCCTCGCGCGTATGCCCACGCCACCGAGCCACACGCTCGAAGCTGGAAACATCCCAGAGACAGATGGATTGATCCCCGCTCGCCGTGGCAAACGTTTTGGCGCCTCGCACAGCCGAGACACCCTGAATTACGGCGGTGTGCTCCACCGGTTGCTTTACAAGCTTGGGCGGGCTGACACTCAGGTCCCAGACCAACAGGCTGCCAAGCCAGCTTCCGGTGAGGAGAAAGGGACTCTCCGGAACAAAGGCGGCGGAGGCCAGAGGTTGGCCAGCAGGATATAAATTCGCGAAGGACTCGAGGGTGGGCACTTTCCACAGCCGGACCCCGCCGGTCTGTCCGGGGAAATCGAGCCACGGAGTCACGAGGAGCTGACTGTCCGGAGAGAAGGCAACCACCCAGCGCTCCATCACGGGCAGGATCGGCGTCGTGGGACAGTCAGCAACTGGCTCCCACGTCTCGGTGTTCCAAAGTCGGAGCCGCTTCTGGTCACTGCTTCCAGCGATGAGCCATCGGCCATCCGGAGAAAACAAGGCCGGAGCACATGCGTTGGTCAGTCGGGGCGACGGCCTTTCTTCCCACGATGCGGTCCTCCAGAACCGCACGGAGCCTGATTGCCACCATGCGGCCGTGACGAGCACCTGACCATCCGGGGAGAAGCCGAGCGTGTGGGCGACGGTCTTGAGTCCGGCCAGGTATTGCCGGGTCTTCGCGTCCCGAACCACAACCCTGCCGGCGCCCGCATGGACAAGAAAACGGCCATCCGGCGAGAAAGCCACGGCGCACTCGTTCAAATCAGTTCCGGCGTCCAAGAACTTTTCGACCTCGTTGCCTTGGCACTGTTGCCAGAGATACCGCCACTCGAAGCCACGGAAATCGGTCTCACCGCCTCTGGGCCTCTGCCGATCCAGCAGTTCGCGCGCGCGTAACAGGTTGTTATCCGCGATCGCCTGTTGGGCGACGTTCATCTCCAGCACATAGCGATTCAACCGTGCCTGGGCCAAGTTACCCCTGGCGCGGATCCATTGCCACGAGGTCGTGGTCAATCCCGCCACCAGGGCGAGGCAGACCGCTCCCGCAGCAGCCAAGGCGACCCTGTTCCGACGCGCCATTTTTTGGAACCGGTAGATACGGCTTGGCGGCCGGGCGGCAATGGGTTCGTTGTCGAGGTAACGCCGCAGGTCTGCGGTCAGGCCATTCGCGGTTTCGTAGCGTCGCGCGCGGTCCTTCTCAAGCGCTTTGAGCACGATCCAGTCGAGATCGCCACGCACGAGCCGAGGCAAGCGCTGCGGGTCTTCCCGGCGGTGTGATGCGACGATTGTCAAGTCTTCGGCTTTGAGTGCACTCAACCGCGTCGAGGGCTTGGGTGGCTCGATCTCGCGGATCGCCTGCAGGACGGCTTCGTGTCCGGCATGACGCAGTTGCCGCGGGTCCAAGGGGGGCTGGCCCGTCAGCAATTCGTAAAGCAGCACACCCAGGCTGTAGATGTCACTGCGCGTGTCGATGTCCAATCCACCCAACCCCGCCTGTTCCGGGCTCATGTACGCCGGGGTGCCGAGGAACTGCGCATAACGTGTGAACAGAGTCTTGTCCGTGAGCGGCTCCTCGATCGCCTTGGCCACGCCGAAGTCAATGACCTTGGGCACCGCCCGCCCGTCCTGATCGATGACGAGGATATTCGAGGGCTTGAGATCGCGATGGATGACGCCTTTCTGATGGGCATGCTGCACCGCCTGGCAGACGGGGAGGAGCAACTCAATCCGCTCGCGAGTGGAGAGCCGGCAGGCGTCGCTGTATTCCGTGATCGGCAGCCCCTGCACCAACTCCATCACGAAGTAAGGCCGGCCGACGTCAGTCGCACCCGCGTCAAACACCCGCGCAATGTTCGGGTGATCCATCAACGCCAGAGCTTGGCGCTCGGCTTCGAACCGCGCCACCACCTGCCGGGTGTCCATGCCCAGCTTGATGATCTTGAGCGCCACTCTGCGCCGCACGGGCTCCTGTTGCTCCGCCATCCAGACCGTGCCAAAGCCCCCTTCCCCGATAATCTCAAGGAGCCTGTAACGACCCATACGGCCCACAGGCGGATGGGTATCCTCTCCGCTGCCGGTTCGAGCATCCCCATTGAGAGCTGGCAAGGGGCGCACAACCTCGGCGCCCCGCTGTGCCAAACCCAGCAGGCAAGCGGGGCACAAGCCTGCCGGAGCCTGTGCCGGTAAAGGCCGACCGCAATCGGGGCAGATGGAGGTTTTCATTCCCCTGCTATTCCAAAGCAAACGAGCGGAAAGGTCGCAAGGCTCATCCACTCATCCGGACACCACTTCGATCAGATGCCGCAGTTCCCTCTCTGCCTCGGCGTCGTCGCCGACAGTTCTCGCCACCTCGGCTCGGAGTAGTCTGCCGTAGCGCTGGCGCAAGCGGTGCACAGTCGTTTTGACAGCGCTCTCCGAGAGTCCCCACTCCGCCGCGATTTCGGCATAGGGTCGCCCACCACGGTCACCTTGGAGATGGAGACGAAGCTGCGGGAGGATGGACTCTTTGCCGGCGGACCGCAACTCGGCCTCCAAATGTTCCATGGCATGTTCAATGATTGCATAGGCCCAGTTTCGGTCGAACGCGGCCTCGGGTGTTTCGGTCGTCGAGTCCGCCAGAAACCGCGACTCTGCGTCCACTTCTTCCAAGGGGACGATGGACTGGCCACCTCCGCGCTTCTGGGCCATGGCACGATCCCATTCGTTGGCCAGGAAGTTTTGGAGTGCCTTAAGGAGAAACGATCGAAAGCGGCCGCCCTCGCGTTCGAGGCCGGCCAGGCGTTGCCGCTTGATCAGTGAAACAAAGAAATCCTGGGTCAAGTCTTCGGCTTCGTGCTGGGCATACCCACGCCGCCGGACATACGCGTAAAGTGGATACCAGTAATCCCGGTAAAGCCGGGCGAAGGCCTCCATCCCCCCTGGGGAATCCGGCTGGGCGGCCTCGAGCACCACTGTCCAACGTGTTGTGGTGAAACGCGGGGGACCTTCTGTCTGATCGTGCACTCGGTCTGATGGGTCCGACATCCGGGCATACTATAACCTCGATCGGCTCGGTGTGCCAGCACGGCGGCCAACCCGGAAGGGAACGACGGCAGTTTGACGCAGCTGTGGAACGACAATGAGGGGATTCGCGGTGCTGTTTGCAGTCGGGATGTCAGTCGTCCCGCGACGCTGACAATCAACTCCAACCATCGAAGCGCGCGGGTGCGTCTCAGGTGTCCGCCTCACTGGAGGCGTCAGCGTCATTCGTCATCAATTCTAATTTCATCTTCCGGATCTCGGCCAGCAACGGCGCCTTATCGCGTTTCCAGTTCCGGTAGGTGAACGTGAAACCCGCCGCGCACACCAGGAGATAACCCAGGCAGTAGAGCGCAATCCCGAGTGCCTGATGCTCGGGATCCACATAACGGCGGAGGAATGCGTCATGGAAATATACCCCGCTCACCCCTCCCAGAACCATCAAACCCAAGCCTGCCAACCAGCCTGCCTGCGGTCCCATGAATCGGTGGCGCAATTCAGCCTTGTCCAAAAAGGAGCGAAGCGATTCCGTGTAGTCAATCCGGGTGAGTTGCCAGAGTTTCCTGCCTATCAGAATGGCATTCACTAGATACACCGCCGCCAAAACGCCTCCAAACCACAGACGCGCCGGGCGGATCGTGGCCGAGGGGAGGCAGAGCGACAACACGAACCACAGGAGGAAAGCCGCCGCCGCGATCATCCAGAGAGGACGAGCCTTCCTGAGGCAATGTGCTTCCTCCGCCTCCTGGCTTTTCAGCTTTTCGATCAGCCCGTCCAGCGATTGGCTTGAACCCCGAGTGTCTTGCGGAATGTTCGGCGCTTTCACCGTTTGGCACCGGTTCTTCAGATTATTCAAATTCATGGTCAGTTTTCTCCCAAAGTTGCTTCAGACTCTTCTTGATGCGGTGCAACCTCACCCGCGCGTTAATCTCTGAAATGCCCATCACTTCCGCGATTTCCTGGGAAGTCGCGTCCTCGAGGAACAGCGACACCAAGGTTTTATCTAAATCCGGCAGCCGCTGGATGCATTCGTAAAGATGTCGCAAATCCTTGTCCATCGGCGGAGGATTGTCGCTCGCGAGCATTTCGGCCCTCGAGGGGAACGACGCGCTGGGTGTCTCCCGGGCGAACAGGCGATTCCTTCGCTGGGCCATGCGCAAGTGCCCCAGACAGACGTTCACCGTCACTCGGTAGATCCACGTGCTGATCGCTGACCGGTCCGCGAAGGTTTCGAGGCTCTTCCAGATTTGCAGCAGAACATCTTGAAACACGTCTTGCCGCTCATTTTCATCGCGGATGTAGCAACAGCAGACGCGATAGATTCTGTCCTGGTTCGCCTCCAGGAGGGTCTTGAATTGTGTTTCTTTATGCACCGCATTTCATCTTTCTACCTCTTAGATGACGTTTGCCGGGATTTGTTACAAACGAAAGATCCTGGCAAAGGAACGGACACATTTGTCCGGGGTATTTTATAGCTTGATTCTCTTCCATATTGAGGATCGTGCAGCCCTCGAATGCCTAATATCCAATCCGAGTCACTGTTAAAGGGACGACGAGGTTCGTGATGTTGGTGCAACTGCGAAAAGCGTAAGCGCTGATTTCAAGCACTTTCGCGCCTTGGGGCCATAGGCATCGTGATCGATCGCATAGTGACCGAGCGCATGAGATGTCACCAGTCCGGCTTGCATGCCTTTTGCCCACGCCGCTGTAAAACCGGCCATGGTGGATGTCTCATTCCACTGGGCGGACCAGGCCGCAAACCGGTTTGTGTCATTGCCGGTGATCCCCAAACTGGCTGCCATGTCCTCGGAGTAACACTCGCTGAAATGAGCGCATAGGGTTCGGCCTTTGCGTTGAATAATCCGGCGAGCAGAAACCAGAGAGCCGCCAGGACGACTGTGAATCCCCGAAATAATTTCATGGCAATGAGAGATGGCGGGGGATGAATTCACCCAAGCGCGGCAGCAGGCCAAATGCTGTCGAACTTGACAACCGAAAGCCATCCGGTTACTCCACCAAAACCAGCGCGACGGGTTGATTCGGGATTTTCGCGCCAACTCGGCGAGCCCGCGGGGACGCGCTGGCTGATTGAACATGCAAAGATTAATGTCTATGAGCGCTCCAACCCTGCAAGTGTCCTGTGTCCAATTGCCGTGGGCCAAAACTCTCGAATACAACCTCGAACGCACGCTGCATTACATCCGGCTGGCGGCGGCCGAAGGCAGCCGGGTCGTCTTGTTTCCGGAGACTAACCTGACCGGCTATTACTTTCCCTATGTGATCAACCTGGCTCCGGAAGCGGTTCAGGATGCCCTGGCGCGAACCTGCGCTGCCGCCGCGCGACACCATCTTTGGGTGATTGCAGGATCGTTAAAAAAGACGGCGGATCGATTTCTGAACCTGGCCCACGTCATCTCGCCCGACGGCGTCATTGTCCACGAATACGCCAAGGTCCACAGGGCCGGTCGCGACGAACAAAAATACTGTCGCGGTGGCGACAAGCTGTCCTTGTTCGAAATCGACGGCATCCTTTGCACCCTGGTGATATGCCGCGACGGACGGCATCCGGAACTTTATCGAATCCCGGCCATGGCGGGCGCGCAAATCTTGTTTCATCCCTCGTGCAGCTCCGATGAAGTCGAGGCGGTGATCTGGAAACGCGTCTCGGGGCGCGCGCAACAACCGGTGGGGCCCAACAGCAAAATCTTCCATTGCGTCGCCAATACCGTCGGACAGTCGCCCGACGGAAAACAGACCTCCAGCGGGATGTCGTTCATCCGCGAACCCTCGGGCATGCCCTTGGCCGAAGCCGGATGGTATCAGGAGGAAATGATCACCGCCGTATTGGACCTCGAGCGCGCTGATCGCAGTTATGTCCTCGATAGTCTGCGCGATCCGCCGTTCCTCCGCGCTTACTGGGAACAAATGATCACCGCCATGAGGGCCCGCGCCCCGATCAAACCGGAATAGGCGGGCAGGACTCCGCCTCCAGGCGATTCATTCTCATCCATGCCCAAGTTCCCCGATTTGCCTTGGGCATTCAGGAGGATATATGTCCAGAACATATCGTCCTCCTGGACACAAAATTGGCTCCGCTGGCAGGAGCCAAACCCGAACTTCATGGGACCGCTCGTTCATTCTCGCAACCCTGTTCTCCCGCTGGGGCGCTGAGCCATACATCGTCCATCCCATCTCATTTCCGAGCGGCATTTTACCCGGTGTCGTTTCAGAATCGTGCGACGTCGGCGATGAGAAATTACAGCTGCACAGGTGGCGAGAACTGGTTCGCGAGTGTCGAATCTTGGTTAGAAAATCAACCAAGATGGGCCGATTCTGACCGGATTTTCGATGGAGCAACCGTCTCTCCACCCTGCAAATCTTGGTCCACTTGGACCACCGGGCGCCCAGAACATATGTCCGAAGGTAACACCGCCGCGCTGGATCGACTGGGAAACGGTCATCATTGATGCAACACTGCGACAAGGTCCGGCGGCGCCGGCAAAGGAGTTGCTGGTTTGCGGACGCTGCTCGGAGTATACTCCCTGTGGAGCGGAAGATGACATCGAACGCCGCTGCAATGCGTCCTTCGGACGCCTGGTTCCGCACGACGCACTGGTCGGTGGTGCTGACGGCTGGGCGCAGCGACACTCCCGGTGCCCAGGCGGCCCTGGAAAACCTCTGCCGCATCTACTGGCGGCCCCTTTACGCGTACGCCCGACGCCGCGGACACTCTCCGGAGGACGCGGCGGACCTGACGCAGGAATTCTTTCGACGTTTGCTGGAGCGGCAGTCGCTTGCCGACGTACATCCGGACAAGGGCCGATTTCGCTCTTTTCTGCTGGCGGCCATGAATCACTTTCTTTCCGATGCCTGGGACAAGGCGCAGGCGAAGAAGCGCGGTGCGGCCTGCGTCATCGCGATAGATGTCTCGGAGCTGGAGACACAGCTCGCCGGTCTGGCGGGCGAGGCGCGGACTCCCGAGCAAGCCTACGAACGTCAGTGGGCGCTGGCGTTGCTCGACGAGGTGTATCAACGACTGGAACGTGAATATCAGGAGCACGGCAAGACCGAGTTGTTCGCCGCCCTACGTCCAGCGCTGGCGGGGAGCCGCGAAGCCCAGCCCTACTCGGAGCTGGCCCAGGGACTGGGGCTGAGCGAGGGGATGGTGCGCGTCGCGGTCCATCGGTTGCGCCGGCGGTATCGCGAGGTTTTGCGGGAAGTCATTGCGGATAGCGTGGCTCACCCTGACGAGGTCGAAGACGAGTTTCGCTACTTGCTGCGAGTCTTGGGTCGGGGTTGATTATCATGGTGTAACATTTGCCCGGCATTTCCTCTGTATGGAGTGAAAGGCAATCATGACTGAGGCAAGAATATGCCCGCACTGCGGCAAGCCGATCATTCACACCGGCTTGGGTGGGGTGTGTCCCGAATGCATGCTCAAGGTGGGCACGCCCACTCAGGATCCGGTGGACGAGGCGGGACCAAATGGAACCCAGATCGTCGAACCGGCTGGTTGCCTGACACCTGCCCAGATCGCCCAAGATTTTCCACAGATCGAAATCCTGGAGTGCCTGGGGCGCGGCGGCATGGGGGTAGTTTACAGGGCGAGGCAGCCGAAGCTCAATCGCCTGGTTGCCCTCAAGCTTCTCGCTCCCGAGAGGGGTGGCGATCCCAGGTTCGCCGAACGGTTTGAGCGCGAGGCTCAAGCGCTGGCCCGCCTCAATCACCCCAACATCGTCACGGTGTATGACTTCGGGGTGGCTGGAGCGCACTACTACTTGCTCATGGAATTCGTGGATGGCACCAGCCTGCGTCAGTTGTTGAAGGCCGGCAGCCTGGCGCCCGAACAAGCCCTGGCCATCGTGCCCCGGATCTGCGAAGCGCTACAGTTTGCGCACGACAAGGGTGTCGTCCACCGCGACATCAAACCGGAAAACGTGCTGCTGGACAAGGAAGGGCGCGTGAAGATTGCCGACTTCGGCATCGCCAAAATCATCGCTCGGGGTGGTGAGCAACGCGCCCTGACCCAAGACGAACAGGTAATCGGCACGCCCCATTACATGGCGCCCGAGCAGGTGGAGCATCCCCAGCGCGTGGATCACCGGGCGGACATCTACTCGCTCGGGGTGGTGTTCTACGAGATGCTCACGGGCGAGCTGCCGTTGGGCAAGTTTGCCCCGCCTTCGCGGAGGGTGCAGGTGGATGTGAGGTTGGATGAAGTCGTGCTCCATGCGCTCGAAAAAGAGCCGGATCGGCGCTATCAACGCGCCAGCGAGGTGAAGACGGACGTGGAGAACATTGCCGGTTCGCCAACGTCGTCGCACCACGCCGCCAGTCCCGGGCTCGGCCAAGATCAAACACCCCCACCGCCTCCCAATCCTGCCCCCATGGAAAAGCTCCCGCCCGCGGAAATCCAGGGCCAGCAACTGCTGTTCAGAAGTCTGTTTTTTCTGTTTTTTGGCTTCTTCTGGACCGGGATTGGTCTGAAGAAAGGACTGCCGTGGGTTGCTGCTCTCGGACTGGTGATCACCGCCGCGGGGTCCATCGGTTTGCTTTGGGGTGCGAGTCGGATGCAGGGGATCGAATGGTGGCGCAAGCGCCGCAAGGGACTCCCGGAACCGGACCTGAGGAGTCCCGGCAAAGACACTGGCAAATCGCCGCTGCCGCTGCTCGAAGGCAGCCGTCTGAGCCCCGGCTACTCGGTAGTTGGCGCCCTGTTGCTCGTGGAGTGCGGATTGATCGCCACGGGGATCATAACCGGCTCGGCTTACTGCCTGCTCATCGCGGCCTTCTCTTCGGTTGCCTGGGGCGTTGTCAGCATGATCTGCGCTGCGCACTTCTTAAGCCAGCGGGGAATCCGGATCATCTACCCGTTGATCGGCCTGCTCATAATCATCGAATACCTGCCACGATACCGAACCATCACCCTTCAGGAGAGTGGGAGAGTCGGTCCGCTCTACTATTCGTATATCCTGGCGATGAACTTCGCCCTATGCAGCGCCGTGCTGTTCCTCGTCCTACACCGGTGGTGAAGGGGGATCTCTATGAATGGATTCTGCTATCTGCTCGGTGCCGGTGCGCTGTGGTTCGTCACGGTTGTCACCTGTGCCCGGCCTGTATATCCGCCGCCCGACAGACTGCAGGCCGCCCTGGACAAGCGCGTGCAGCAGTACGACGTGAAGGGAGCCTCGGCGGCGGTCCTCTTCCCCGATGGCACCATTTGGAGGGGCGTAAGCGGCATTTCCCACCCGGACGTGAAGATGAGCCCCGACATGGCGTTCGCGATAGGGAGCATCACCAAGAACATGGTGGCAGCGCTCATGCTTCAGTTAGCCGAGGAGGGCGAGCTTTCGTTGGAAGATCCCATCGGCAAATGGTTGCCATCGTACCCGCATGTAAACCCCGCCATCACCATCCGGCAGATGCTCAACCATACCAGTGGATTATTCATGTTCTGGGACAACCAGGCACTGTGGGACGATCTCATCCGGTACCGAACCAAACACTTTACTCCGGAGGAAGTGCTGGGGTACTTGAAAGAGCCCCCTTTCCGTCCAGGCGAAAGCTACCAATATTCGAATACGGGTTACCTGCTCGCGGCGATGATCATCACGCGCGCTACGGGATCTACCCTGGCGGTCGAGATGCGCAAGCGGTTCTGGCAACCGCTTGATCTCCGCAGCGCCCGCTTGCCGCTTGAAGAACCTTATCCTGAGAACCTGGCTCACGTTTGGGGCGATAACTTTGAAAAGGACGGTTCATGCCGGGACATCACGTTTCTACCGCGGGTATCTCACGACAGCATTACCTATGGTTCAGCGGGGGTCTTCATGACGGCTGAGGATTTGGCTCGATGGACCCATGCGTTGTTCCACGGGAAGGTTATTGGGGAAGACTCGCTTCGGGAAATGCAGGCGTTTGGCCGCGGTTCCTACGGGCTGGGGCTGGGCCGTTTCGGCTTCGAGGTGGGGGGAGGTTTCACAGCGCTGGGCCACGGAGGTGCAAACATCGGAACCGGCGCCTACATGATCTATCTCCCCGATTACGAAGTCAGCATCGCGGTGATGGTCAATCGCTGCTTCAGTGGTTGCGATACTCGAATTGCACGGGATCTCTCGAGGATCGCGGCGTTGTCCTTCGCGCCCAAGGCTTACTTTGACCTCCTCTGGAGCCCGCTGGGGTTCCTGGCTGGTTTGTGGAGCGTGGGCGGAGTGGGAGCAGCGATCTACGGGTTTCGAAAAGACAAGCCCCTGATCCTGGTCGTGTTCGGCGGTCTGGCGCTCGTGGCCGGCTGGTTTTCGATCGACAACTGGACTCCCCTCGATTTGGTGCTGTTCACGGTCGGCGGTGTGGTCGGGGCGTTGGGACTAGCGCTGTTCATGCGGCGACTGGGACACCACGTTCGCTCCGCGGTCGTCGCCGTGCCCGGCCTGCTTCTTACGGTCGTTGGTGCTGAGGCACAACCTCCCGTCGTTCCCGAGAACATCAAGACTACGGTCCGCCAGCGGGTAGATTACGGATACTGCCCGAGCATTGTGGTCGGGTTGATGAACACCAACGGCTGCGCCTACTTCAGCTACGGAAACGTCGACCTCGACGGGGGTCCGGCGGTGGATGAGAATACGCTATTCGAGACCGGCTCGATCGGGAAGGTCTTCACTACCACGCTGCTCGCGGATAAGGCGCAGTGTCGAGAAGTCGAGCCGACCGACACCATTCATTACTTAGGGCTATCTTACTATCGAGTATGAATGCCTCCCCGATTTGCCCCGCAGCTTCACGCTGCATCCGAGCGGTGCAAACCAATTCTATCTGACCTTCCCCGAAGTGAGCGCTACCTTCCTCACGAATGACTCGGGCCATTCAACCGCCCTGGTCTGAACCCAATCCGGCACGACCACCACCCTCCCGAAAGTCCGACTGCCGTCGTCACTCGCTCTCCATCGTATCGACGGTGTGACACAACTCTCCTTGGCAGGCGACACGGATCGCGACTACGTAATCCAAGCCTCGACGAATCTCTTTCATTGGGTGGACCTCTCTAAGAACTCGATTTGGGATGGACCGATCGTGGATCGTCAATCGGCGCAATGTGATTTCCGGTTCTATCGTGTGGAAGAACCATGAATGCGGTCAGGAAGGAGTCACTTTGCAGGCACATGAACGTCGTTAACGACCGATTGGCGCTCAAAGAACAGGCATCTTCTTTGGAACGCGACGAGTCAGGAAGGCTGTTTCTTCTCAATCTAGTCCTGGCTCACTTTCTGAAGTTGCTCGTTGGTTGTGGTCAGAACGACCTAAGGAATTCGCCGACTCCACTGGGAATCGCCTCCTTCAGCGAGCGGTGTCTGAGGCAGATTGTGGCCTGCGGCAATCGGGAATTCCAATTATGCAGGTGACAGGAACTGGTTCGCGAATGCTCAATCTCGGTCCGGAAGTGAGCCAAGATCGGCCGATTTTGACCAGATTCTCGGCGAAAGGGGAGGGTCTCCCTTCTGCTTCGGTTACGTTGGCGATGGCATCGAACCGCTGGCCGTAGCGGCGACCATCCAGCGTGACATCAAATGCGACAAGGTGGACCCCAGGACTGGCACCGGGCAACGCCTTGAACACGACCGGGTAGGCCTCGCGTGTCCGGGCGGCAAGGCGACCCTCGAGGACGGCCGGTTCCGCAACGAGGCCCGGCGGCGTATGGATTTCGATCCGGTGAGCTTGCGGGCCCCGCAGGAAATTGCGAACGTGCAGCCGGACTTCCACGCGTTGGCCGGGCCGTACCGAGACGCGATACGGCTCGGCGCGCACCCAGAAGGGATCAAACCAGCAGCGGTAGTCCTTTTCGGAACTGAGTTCACGAAAGGCGTCGCGCATATCGTAGGCCCAGGGGCAATAGCGCTCGATGAACTGCGCCGGGCGGTCCATGACGAAGGAGTGGCCGCCGATGAGAATGTCGGGATTCAAGCGCTTCAGGTACTCGCCGGCGTAGAGGTAGCCTTCCTCCAGGATGGCGCTGTTGTGCGCCACCACCGCTTCGTGACCGGTCTGGGTCGGATCATCCGGATCGCCGAAGATGTTGTCGCCCGTGAACGCGACTTTGCGGCCGTCAATCATCCCGCGCAGACAGAGCGCGAACTCCGTCTGGCCCGGCATCCAGTCCACGGTGAACTCGTAACCTTCCCAGGTGAAGCGTTCGCCGGGCTTTAAGGCCCGGTCCACGGTCACTCCGGTCATCGGGGTACCATCAGAGTTCTTCTTGCCGTACGCCTGGATGGACGCAGCGTAGTCGAACCACTCCGGGTGTTGCATTTTGTCCACCATGTTGTCGAGCGCCCAGATCTTCGCGCCCCACTTGTCGCGCAAATGCGGCGCCTCGAGGAAATGGTCGCCGTGCATATGGGTGATGATGACGGCGTCAATGGCTTTCAGGCCGAAATGCCGCCGCAGGCCATCGAGTGCCGTGTCGAGGAACTTCTCATCGAGCAGGCCGCAGTCCACGACGAGCGCGCGGCCGCTGTCGGCGAGGATCAGCCCGAAGTTTGGCCAGAAGTTCGGACGCTTGAACTTGAAGATGTGGGGCGAGACCTGGAACACGTTGGAGACAACCGTTGGGGTGGAGACTTTATCCTGGTAGGCAACGGAGCCGCCCTCGGGATCGTAGCCACGCAGGTAGAGTTTCTCTAACCGGGCTAACTTCTCGGCATATCGGCTGAGTTGCGCCTGTGGGGCGCGGATGACCTTTCCATGCGCGGGCAAAAGCAACGAGGGCTGCTGCGCGCTCAGTCGTGCGACCGATTGCCTCAGGGCTTTGATGCCTGCCGCAAAGCCGTAATCCCACTCGGTATCGAACCAGATGTGCATCTTCGCCCCATCGAGCATCACATCCCCGCTGAAAGCGAGGGTGCGCCCATCGCGCTGGAGCAGGTACGTCATGCTGCCCGGGCTGTTGCCGGGAGTGCCCAGGCAAACCAACTGTAACTACTCAGGTCAAAACGGCGGCCGTATGAGCGGATGAGGGGCCGGAAAATATTTTCATTTTGTACGGGACTCCCAACTTTCCGCCTGGTAATCTGGCAGCATGCTCGAAAGCGAAAACATCCAGGGACGTCGAATTGGCAGCCTGGAACTGGCAGAAATCCGTGAGCTGATCGCAGAAAATCCCCTGTGGCATCGTCGGCGGTTGTCGGTGGCTTTAGCCC
>Ga0116154_10000955_pt1 | contig 27437 bp, 26 predicted proteins | sample AD_UKC030_MetaG_FD_89898 | JGI IMG/M metagenome (GOLD analysis project Ga0116154, IMG submission 89898) | Active sludge microbial communities of municipal wastewater-treating anaerobic digesters from USA - AD_UKC030_MetaG | ecosystem: Engineered > Bioreactor > Anaerobic > Digestate | place: USA...
TACCTGCCGTATCCTTTGGGGCATGAAATAATCCTGATATCCTTTTTTCCCAGAGACAGCGTGCGTTTTCTCTACTGCAACCATCTGATGAAAATATCCTTGTGATCCATAGACCCTGATACCGGTTTCTGTTACCTGTGATATATTCGACTCACTGACGTAAGGTTAAAGATTCGCAAAGGATTCTTCCCGGCCCGCGACTCCTTTCGAGTCTGTCGCTCTTGAAAAGAGCCCACGATCCCTCTATAGTGATCACACGAAGGACAAATAACCAGGTTCAGCGCATCCCCGCGATGTACGGGGGAAAAAAGTATTGGCTTTTGTGTATGATAACAGGAGGGATTGCTGCCTCCTGTACTCTGGAGTGAGTGCCGGTCCGGAACAGGATTGTACCGGACCCGGGCCGGATGTTGTTGTTCACATTCCTGTGTGAGGAGATACCGGGATGTGCATGGTGTGGTCAACGTTCATACGGGTGCGTGGCATTTTCCCAAAGGATACCCTGGTAGCAGGAGGGGGCGAAGTCATGATGCTCTCATGATTGGCATTCCCGAAGACCTGTACCATGGAGGCGGAGGGGATTTCCCCCTCCCGTGAGGAGTATGGGGGCATCATGGCACCTGCGGGGGGATACGTGCTCCCGCATCCAACCGTGCAGGAGCGGTTGCACACGTCAGCCCCTGACGGCGAGACGGGCAGGCCGGCCACGGGCATTGTTCGTGTGGATCCAATCATGATCTTTCCCAGGTCCATGTGGTGATTCTCTCCTTTGTGGAAATCGGCATGGGTCGGTGACACGCCGAAAAATATTCGTGTATCACCTGATACTAACCTATCTTGGAAAGGCAGATAAATTCCCCGAATTGTTCGGGTTGTAACGGATAACTCATGGGTTACAGGGTGGAACCTCCCAAATGCATAACGGGAGAGAATTTAAACAGTCACAACATCATCTTCTGGTGTCCAAACAATTATGATATTCGTCTTGCATATTCTGGTGTTACGTAATGGATCCTTCAGATAGATCTCCGACAATTATCATTCACGAAGAATCAGACTCGCTTGAGGAACTCTCGGAGTACCTCGATGTTCTCTCCAGCAGCGCACGGCTTCGGATCCTCAAATTCCTCGAAAAAAAGCCGCGCGACGCCCGCTCGATCTCGCGCGAGATCGAAACCAGTTATGAAAATACCAAGAAACATCTCGATAAACTCCTGAGTATCGGTGTCATCAAGAAAGAGGCCGGGCTTGGCGCCCCCACATCCAAGGGTATCCACCCGGTCTGGGAATATTCGCTGGTGCCCGGAGGACTCGAGGCCATAATCCGGAACCTTGGTCTCTTCTCCAACACACGGGTCGAGATTAAGGGGAGTGAGATCTCCCGGAAACTTGACGAAGTGAAAAATGCACTGAACCGGGAGGTTCTCGGTGATGTTCCTGCGGTCATCGTCCTTGGCGGTTCTGAGGATGCCCGGGTGTTTTTGCTGAAAAACGATTCCATCAGTATCGGGCGGATCGACCCGGCAAGCCGCACCGCATATGACCCGGACGAGAACATCATCCTTTCCGAAAGTTACACGGCAGTCACCCGCGTATCCAGACCCCATTGCAGGATCATAAGGGACAAGGACGCTTGGTATATTGAGGATTGCGGAAGCACCGGGGGAACCCAGCTGAACAACAAACGCCTTGAAAAGAATGTAAGGACTCTCCTGCATGACGGGGACCTTATGGAGCTTGCAAAGGGGGTCTATGGGGTGAGGTTCCTGGCTATCCTTCCCAAAGATTAATGAGATATATTATAGTTCCAGTACAACCAAATTTAATTTTACTAAAAAAACAGGGGCTGACCGGGTCAACAAAAAAAACCCTCGCATGATGCCACCATCCCGCTTTATCTGCATGCTGACGCTCGCCGTTCTGTTTATGACAAGCGTATGCTATGTTCCGGTGACTGCGGCTGAACACACCGTAGCACCGTCAGGGGCGGAATTCAGCACTATCCAGGAGGCAGTTGAATGGTCTTCGGGTGGTGATACCCTTTTGGTCGAAAGTGGTACGTATTACGAAACGATCACCCTGAACAAAAAACTCACCCTTCGTGGGATCGACCGGGGTGGCGGGCTCCCGGTGATTGATGCAGGCCAGAAGGGAAACGGCGTGGATATCCGGGTAGACGGTTGCACAATGGAGCACTTCATCATCCAGAACGGATCGCTCTTCAACGGTATCCGTGTTGCATCCAGTGACAGTACCCTGCGGGGGAACACTGTTCGCGGCTTTGATCAGGGCATCTACCTCCTTTCCTCCCAACAGAGCTTGGTTATTGGCAACAATGTAACGGGAAACAGCCGGGCAGGTATCGTGCTTGAGGCATCGAATAATAATGCTGTTGAATCCAATGCCGTGATGAAAAATACGATCGGGATCACCCTGGACAAATATTCACTCTCAAACAGGATCGACCGGAATGTGTTCAGCAATAACCAGAACGTCATCTCCAAGAGCGCCACGTCAGAGTGGAGTTCATCAGAGATCTTCAGGTACACGTATCTTGGGCAGAAAATGCAGAGCCGCATGGGCAACTACTGGAGTGATTACCGGGGCAAGGACCGCAATGGAGACGGGATCGGGGATACCTCTTACTCGATTATCATCGGGGGTAATCCCAAGGCTGTTCTTGAATCCAACCAGAACATCATCGATGCATATCCCCTGATGGATCCCACGGAGTATTATACCGGCATTTCTGTCGTGCCCTTCTCGGTTGTTCCGGTTACCCCGGTACAATTTGGGACTGCCGGAGCAATCACCGGGCTAGAGACACCAATCCCGACCACAACGACTTCCCTGCAAGGAACCGGGACACCCGAAAGCCGAACAGGCCTCACGCTCCCGTCAGGACCTATGGTCCTTGTATCAGCTGCCATCCTTGGGATCATTGTCTTTTCAGGCCTCTTCATCGTGAACCGGAGGAAAAAAGGGGGGGCAACCCCTACCCCGGAACATGTGGCAGTCATTCCGGTACAGGGTGGACCGGGGAATCAGGGTGAACGTCCACCGACCGTCCTGGAGCAAAAGGAACCCGCGGGAACCGGAATACCCGTTGAGGTTCCCCTTGCCCTGAGGATGAGAGAACGGCTGAAGACAGCGATAACCGGCCTGGCTTCCACCTCAACGCAGGTGGCGCGGGCCGGCGCTGCGGCAACCCTGCCTATCACCTCGAAAGCTGCTGAGGTTTTAAAAACCATGGTGGCTGACCGTTCGCGATCCCCATCTTCGTCAGAAAAAATCCTCCCCCGTACAGCCCGCCCGGAGACCCTTGAACCCCTGCCAATCACCCCTCAACCCGAACAGAAGAATTACTTCCCCCGCGAACTCGAAGGCAAGTATACTGAAATCACCTACATCGGCCGGGGCGGAATTGCCTGGGTCTTCTCTGCCCGCCGCAAGAATGACGGAGTGAGGATTGCTGTCAAGATACCCATCAGTTTCGATGAAACAACCGGAAAGTCCTTCCTCAACGAGATCGCGGCATGGGAAACCCTGCGGCACGAGAATATCGTGGAAGTCACCGCGGTCAATATCCTTCCGGTCCCCTACGTGGAGATGGAGTTCGTACCCGGTTCTTTGGAGGCGCTGGAGAAGCCCCTTCCTGTCTGGAAGGCGGTCCATATCATCAACGGCATAGCGGCAGGCCTCCAGTATGCTCACGAACACGGGTTCATCCACCGGGATATCAAGCCCCATAATATCCTCCTGACAGAGGATGTGGTTCCCAAGATCACGGACTGGGGCATGAGCAAAGTGCTGGATGCCGAAATAAAAAAATCCAGTATTGCCGGGTTCTCGCTCTCGTATGCAGCTCCCGAACAGGTATCCCCTTCGGAGTTCGGGAGAACTGGCGAACGAACGGATCTCTACCAGCTGGGGGTTGTCTTCTACGAACTGGTGACCGGCTCGATCCCGTTCGGTGGCGAGAGTATTGTTGAGGTGGGAAATGCAATCCTGCGGGAAGACCCGACCGCACCATCCGAATACAATCCCGATGCTGAGGCGGTTGAGAAGATCATCTTAAGATGTCTTGAAAAGGACCCGGCCCGGCGCTACCAGTCTGCCGCTGAACTGCTGGACGCCCTTGCCGGCTATCTCGATGAGGATGACGGGTAGGTCCCGGCACAGGCCTGAGGGTTCCAAATAAGAGATCCATCGGAGTTCATCTATGGCAGAACAGGAAAAAAAATACGAGATGGCCGTTTGTAACCATTGCGAAGGCTGTGGCTGTACTTACTGTGACAAGACCGGCAGTGTGCTCGTGGAAGCGCCGAAGAGAACATGCCCGCACTGCGATGGTGATGGATGTTTCTACTGCGGTTTTACCGGCTGGCACCGCCCGAAAGGGAAGTATGACTGAGGGATCTGCCCGGTTGGAATCCTGCTGCTCTGTGGAAACCCGCGTTAATGCCTGATGTTTTCGGATCTGCGCCCCTGATGAAAGGACAGGGCCGTTAAGACTGCAAGGGAATACCCATGCCGGGCCCGGGACCTCATGATACTCCCCATTCCCTGACGGGAATCCATGGGGGCGTATGAGTTGTACCGAGTCGGGAGAATCGCATTGTTTCAGGACCAATAATTTCTTTTGTTGATTGCACTCTTTTTAAAAAATCATCGCACAGACACTCCCTTGGGCTCCGCTTACGCTTTGCCTCCGCCGCCTGGGAGCCCCACATGGCGATAATCACTCGAGAAGGTTTTTTCATTATCCCGTAAAGAGAGGCGGACAATACTGTTCACAATGCGCTCCCGCTCCCGATGAGATCTGGATTGCCCCGGGGGTCGATCGTGGGGAGAAAAAGAGGTTTTCTCCAGAGCCATTGGTTGGTATTATTTTTACAGGAACAGGCAGGACCATCCGGTTCGCCCGAAAAAGAACTGCGGGTCTTCTTTATTCTTCTCCCACCGCAAACAGAAGGCTCCCCATGACGTGATAGCAATTCCCGGAGGAAGAGCACGTCCCCGCAAAGCCTCATTTTCTGGTTTTTCAGAGAAAAAATATCCTCGCGGGCGGGAGCAATTTTTGCGGTTGCCTGCACGAGACCGGGCAGAAACACAATCTCTCAACCCCCCTTCAATGACCGGTCTTTCTCATGGGACCTACACGAACCGCTGGTCCACCCGGCGGGGAATGACACATTCCTCGAACTGCCGGGCAAAATAATGATCCGTCATCCCGGCGATATAGTCCCGGACAACCTCGGCCGGAGTCGCTGTGTTGAGGTAGTTCTGACTGATCCAACCGGTATTGATGAAATCCGTGTAGATCTTTGCCGACATGTCATCGGTTTCCAGGGCGTCAAGGCAGGTGGCAAACAGGATGGCATACATCCGTTCGATCTTCTGCCGCTCGGCCATAAGTTTTTCATTGTCGTAGATGTTCCTGCGGGAGAACCGCCGCAGCGTAATGAGGGCTTTTTCCGTCTCTTTGCTATAGGAGATAAAACAGTCATCTTCGGTATCGCTGTTCTCCAGCAGGTCGTAGATGAGCGTATTGATGATCTCGCTGTTCGTAATTCCAAGGGCTTCGGCTGCCTCCTCCGGCAGCGGGGTGGCGTCATCGATCAGGCCTACCTCCCGGGCATCCTGCAGGTCGCGCCCGATATAGGCAATGGTGTCGGCAAACTTGATTACGCACCCTTCAGGTGTTGCAGGTTTCAGGGAGCGTGTACCGTCAGTTGCGTCCTGAACCTTCTTGTCAAAAGCTGCCCATCCCTGGCAGGGCATGGGGCTGATCCTGACATCATCAGCTTCGCCATTGTGGCAGAGGATCCCGTCCAGCACCTGCATGGTAAGGTCGCAGTCCTCGATCCGGTCAAGGAACTGAACGCTCTGGACATTGTGGAAGAACCTTCCGATGCCGTACTGCTCGCAGAGCCGTGACAGGCAGTTCTCTCCGAAATGCCCGAAAGGGATATGGCCGATATCATGACCGAGCGCGATCGCCTCGATAAGGTCCTCGTTGAGCCTCATGGAACGGCCGATCGTGCGGGCAATTCTTGAGACAAGCTGGACATGAATAACCCGGTGGGTGATATGGTCGTTGTCGATCAGATAGAAGACCTGGGTCTTGTCGATGTAGCGGGAATAAGCGCGGGTATGGATTATCCGGTCGGCGTCCCTTGAATAGGGAGTTCGGATGTCCTCCTTTACGCGGTTGTGCCTGCGTATGGCATCGGGACTGATCGTTGCGTGAGGAGACAGGAGCGCTTCCTGCCTGTCAATCAGGGACCGGATTTGAAAGAACCTGCCGTGTTCAAGCACCCGCTTGTGATCCTGCACCGGGTTCATGCACCAGAACGTCTTTCCGCTGATCCCATAATTCTGTTGTGCCTGTCCGCGAAAGGTGAAAAAGCAGGGGTATCGATGTTTCTGAGTCGGTGCCATCGCTACAGGCTGTGGCAATTCCCGCAATGCCAGCGGTTCCATCTTGCCTTTCTGCAAGAAGTAGTCGTGCATGGCAGAATGGAGGACCCCCGTCCGACGCACCCGTGATAAGCTGTTCACGCGGAAGAGTGCGAGGTCCGCCCGGCCGGGGACCGGTTCCGGCATATCTGAAAATACCGGCACCGCTGATTCCCTGCAGGGCAGAGATCAGGCCTGCAGGGCTCATACCATGAGGAATTCCTGCAGGGACCACCTTCAGGAAGGGCATGTCGTGGATGAGCCACGCACAGCACGCGGAGGGGGAATTACCTTGAGGGCAGGGGAGGTGACTTCGGGGCGGCCGATGATCATCTGCAAGGAGGTGTTCCCATTGTCGCAGGTATGCCCGGGGGAAAATTGGGGGAAGGAACGGCTGATCGTCAGGAAGCCTGGTGAGCTTTCTCTTCCATAAAGGGTAATGGGCGGGGATTCATAAATTTGGGGAACGGGGGAGTTCGGGCTGATCTACCGCGAACAGAGGGCAACCGTTTCGCCATACTGAAGCACGTGTCCTTTCATGGCCGAGATCAGGGCGTGTTTGTCGGAACCTGCCGGCAGGTCGAGCAGGGTATCAAGCCCGTACACCCTGAACTGGTAGCGGATCATACTGCCCGGAGGGGGACAGGGACCGGTATACCCGATTGTCCCATAGTCTGTCACTCCCTGCACTGCGGTAACAGGCAGGGTGGTGACACCCTCACGGGGGATTCCCGGGGGAATTACCGTCAGCGGCGGGAGATTCCAGCAGATCCAGGGTGTGAACGAACAGCAGGACTTCTCGAACGGGTTGAAGACCATGACGGCAACTGATTCGGCGGCCAGTCCCTTCAGCCTGATGGCAGGTGAAAGGTTCTCCCCGTCGCAGGTATGCGTTGGGGGAAATTCAAGGAAATCCAGCGAGACGACGATCGGTTTCATGATTACCTCCATGGGGCTTTCGGGCAATAAAAAGGATGTCTTTGCCATTTACCCGCGTACCTGTCTTTTATTCTTTCCCGGGCCCAAAGCAGTCTGCCTCGTATCGTTCCCTTCTGGTCCTGGTGCCGGTTCCCGTATCTTTATTGTCTAACGAGCATACCTTAGAGGAGTACAAAGCGGATTTTTCCTTTCGAGGTATCTCATGGCTAAGAAAGACACACAAAAGAACCACGCAGATGAGGAGTGCAGCAGTGAGTGCTCCAGCTGTAAAACGGCATCTACCTGTTCATCAGCGAAGAAGGGGCAGGCTGGCCTGCCACCGAAAGCAGTTATCGATGTGAAGCATGTCATCATGGTCCTCTCCGGAAAAGGCGGGGTGGGAAAATCCACGGTATCCGTCAACCTTGCCTATGCGCTTTCAGCCCACGGGAAAAAGGTGGGACTTCTCGACCTCGACATGCACGGCCCCAATGTCCCCAAAATGCTCGGGATCGAGGACCATAAGCTCGCGGTGATGGGCGACCACATCGAGCCCGTCCACATCACCGGCAACCTCTCGGTCATCTCCATGGCTTTCCTGCTCCCCGACACAAGCACGCCGATCATCTGGCGCGGGCCAATGAAGATGGCGGCTATCCAGCAGTTCCTCGGGGAGGTAAACTGGGGTCCTCTCGATTACCTTGTCGTGGACCTCCCCCCCGGTACCGGGGACGAGGCGCTCACGATCGCCCAGCTTGCTCCCAATGTCCGCGGTGCGGTCATCGTGACGACCCCGCAGGACGTTGCAACGCTGGATGCAAGAAAATCGGCAAAGTTCATCGAAAAACTCGGCCTTCCTGTCATCGGGGTTATCGAGAACATGAGCGGTATGGTCTGCCCCCATTGCGGCGGGGAGGTCGACATCTTCGGCAAGGGTGGCGGCAAAAAGATCGCGGAGGAACTGAATGTCCCGTTCCTCGGCTCCATTCCTCTCGATATCGAAATGCGCAAAGCAGGTGACGAAGGCCGCCCGTTCATCATCCGCCGCGGTGACAGCCCGACGTGGAAGAGTGTTGACAGGGTCATGGAAGAGCTCATCAGGGTAACCGAGGGATAAAAAATGGACTATGCGCGGATTCTCACCGGAAAGGAACAGTCTATTCCCCTCTACAAGGATGTCATCGCTGCACTGGAGAATCCGCTTGCCTTCCCCGACATGCTCGAACCAATCTACCGGGAGGCCATGAAACTTGACGACGATACCCTCGACCGCTTCCGGTTCTCCCTTATGCGACTCCAGCTCTGGGCCGATATCCACCGCAACGAGGATCTCGAGAAAGCAATGCATATCAAGTACGTTGCGCAGGTGCTCGAGAAAGTGATCTTCGGGTCGCTCGTCATGGAACCCGCTGAACCTGCTGAATAGTTTTTTTTCCTGACACAATCCTTTTATCGGGGAAACATGCGGGAAATGATATGCTTATCAGCCTACCCGATCAATACTTGGAACAACTCACAATCCCAGACCACAAACCGTTTTACCGTTCGCGGATTGAATACCCGATATTACAACAAAACCCGAGCTATAATGACATCACGCATGCAGTCCCCTCACACGACATGTCCGGGGTGCCAGGAAGAGGTCTTTCTCGACGAGCTGGTCGGGGGCAAATGCCCGCTCTGCGGTTGCTCACTCGAAGAGTTCGACGAGTCGTTCGGGGAGTACGAAGGTATCCTCGATCGCTCTGACCTCTCGTGGCTGATCTTCAACTACTTTGTCTTCAAGAAATTTGTTGACCTGGGCGTCCCTCCACACCAGATCATGGAGTTCGTTGCAACGTACGAGCAGAATGCGGAGAAGCCTCCCGAGGAGTGGACCAAAACCGGCTTCACCCTTGAGATCCCGATGCTGTGGCACGACAAAATCCGGCCCCGGCGTTGCACGAAATGCGGGAAGTGGTTTGTTATCGGCGGCAGGAAGCAGATCTCGGGCGACATGCGCCATACGGCACTTACGGTCGGGTACGTGTGCGACCGGTGCTGAGATTTTTTACCTTTTTCTTTGAAATTTAAATAAATACGTATATATTGCATTAAATTTTACTCTTGGTATGCAAGTAGAGGCATGCCGGGAAGGTTTTTTCCTTGTTCTGGTGATTTTCCTTTTCTATCCGGTTCAGGCGGATATGGTACATCCGGTCAAGACGCACGTTTTTTTTCAGAAAGATGGGGCACCCTATAATGAACGGGTAATTTACACGTTCAAATGTTACGGAACACATTTCAATCCGGCACTTCCTGTTGACTCGAACATTTCTGTAATATACCAATATTCTGCGACATGTTCTGAATATGGGTGTGCTGTCTGGCAGCCGGATACCCATTATTGGCAATATCGTTATGACCATTGCGAGCTATCGGGAGAAACTCTCGGCAGGAACTTTACCATAATGAATATTTCTCCTTATACATCTTGTAAGGAGGTGCCAACAATACTGTTTTACCCCCGTGACCCCTGGAATTCAACCGAACCCTATCTTTGGACTCCCGAAGCAGCTGCATGCGAACGCCATGGTGTTGATATATCTGCCAGTTATCCTGCCCCCCACATCTCTTTCCAGACATGCGATCCAAAACAGGATTGGCAATGCATGGAATTATTTAACTGTACACCCCCGGTGAAAATCCTGTCATCTTCCAACATTCAAATACAAAATACCGACCTTGATTCAACGAGTTACCGGCATTATCTGGATACCTGTGATCCCCGCGTTGATCAGAATTGTCCGGGATGGATTGTTGATGGTATCCCCTTGAAAATGATACCTTCATGCAAGGTGAATACTTCCCCACTCCCACGGTCGATTGATCCCTGTTGGAGGTATCTGGTAAAGGTCAATGAGACAATCGTACTTCCAGAAGAGGAATGGCGTAAAAATTTGTATGAGATTGACGAGGGCGTGCAAATGTGTAATATCAACTGGACAATCCCTCCAGAAGAATCAACACTTCAGTACACTGTTGAATCACAACCAAAGAATTCTTCCGAAGTGAAAAGTCCCGTAGAATCCCTGTACTGCACTATCCTGCGGTTCCTTGGCGGGAGGTGCGAGTGATGGGGAAAATGTTCTCTGTTTTTTTCTGCAGCCTGGTTGGAATAATGGTACTTGGTACTATCGTTCAGGCCAACCCGATTGAAACAACCCTTGTCAATTATTCGATATATCAGAATAACCGACCAATTGACGATTCGATCACGTTCTCTGTGAAATGTTATGGGTCATATAATAAATACCGTCTCAAAGCGATGGGCCTGCCAGAAAACAGGAGCACTACAAGTCCTGAGCTGGTATATTCATATTCCCTTTCATGTGATCCAAATACCTGTTACCGGGAAGATACTTCTCATAATCCTACATGGGGTATGATTATATCTTCCTGTGATTTGGATGGTATATACAAAAGAAAAAAATTCTTCATAAGGAATTTTACCGTAACACCGGAGCCGACATGCTTTCAACTTCCCCGTTGGAAATTCAACGGGACTATCCAATATTATGCGCTCACGTTCGAAGACGATCGCTATTGTTACAATAAATATCGGTCGGATCTTAAAGACCGTTGTGAAAAATTCCTGAAACCTGTCAAAGAAGGTGAAAAACCGTGGCAATTACAAATTCTCAACGGAGTCAGAGTCAACAGAACGCCAGAATATGATCAATGCACGATGAGAGTTGAATCCGAAAAACCGCTTTGTTACAAAAACTACAGCCGTCCGGTTAATAATACAGCCCTCATTCTAAAGAATCCGGCAGTCTATTGCGAGAAACGGATCGATATACCCTTGGATAACCAGACTCCCATGGAATCCCCCGGCCTTACCCGATACAGCTCTACCTCATCAGATGCTGCGGTATACACGTTTGGTGAACCAGCCATTGCAACCGCTCGCCACATAAATCCCGTTGAAGCTCTCTACTGCACTATCCTGCGGTTCCTTGGCGGGAGGTGCGAGTGATGCTCTACGAGACCCGGTTCCTCCTTGCCCTCGTCACAACATGGACTATCGAGATCCCGATACTCATTGCGCTTATCCGGGTCGTCTTCCGGGACAAGACCTTACCATTAACGAAGATCATCGGGACCGGGGCACTCTGCACCGCCCTCACGCTCCCCTATCTCTGGTTCATCCTGCCACCGTACGTTGACGCGGCATATTATGTCCGGATCGGCGAGACTCTGGTATTTCTTGTCGAGGCATTCATCCTCAACCGCCTGCTCGGGCTCAGGCCTGTCGTTGCCGTGGTCTGCTCGTTTGTGATGAACATGGCATCGTTCCTCCTCGGGTTTGTTCTGCTCTGAACCGGGTGTGGTGCTTTAGTGCGGAGCATTGCATACCCCCCCATGGCATATGGGGGAATTGTTTTGTACCCATGCGCTCTCACCCGGCCCCTTTTCATTGTGCCGGCATCCTTTTCTGTCGTAAAAATATGAAAAAAATCGGCACTGGAGAAATCATATAAAAATCTTGACGCACTCGGGGGCTTCGCCCCCGCCACTGGGGCATCCCCGATTAGGATAGTGCCGTATTACCTGTACAAAAAAGTGTTGGTTTTATTGGGTAATATCGAGGTATCGCAAGCGCCCCCGCCCCCGACGGGGGCTGGGCTGGCGCAAGGGGGCGATCATCTTAAAAAAAAAGGTTTCTACAGGAAAAAAATTATTAAAACCGAAAGGGGTGAAGGGGGTCGGGAGGGTACATTCAATTTTTTATCCGGCCCTTCCGTTTTCAAAAAACCGGATTTTTCGGGCGATAATTCCCGGTACCTGTCGATCTGCGGCAGAACCTGAAGTACACCACCCGCCCCCCTCCGTTCCCGGAAATAGGGGGATGATAGAAAGAGAGACGGCTCAGTGCTGGTACGTCATCTCCAGCAGCTCGCCGGTCTGGACGTCCACCCAGCCGACGGCCGGGGTCGGAACCGTTTTTGCCCGGATGATATCGTCGTCGAACACAATTTTCCATGCCAGTGGGATGGTGGACGGACGCGGAATGGTTGCGGGGTCATGACGGTCTTTCCAGCGAATGTCAGCAGAGAGAATGCGGAGCCCGGGGACCGATGACGGGTAGATGGACTTTGCTCTGTTCTGGACCTTGAAGGTTGCATCGTACCTCGGCACCACGACATCTTCGGCGATCATGAAGGCATTGTCGGGGGTCTGCCAGCGCTGTACGTACTCTGTTATCGCACCGCTGATCGCGTCGACTGACACGATGAAACCGTCAGCATCACAGGGATAGTCCTGTATGATGCGGTTGTAGATGAAGCGATAACTCCCGGCCACATTCCCGTTCGGGGTGACCAGCGGGATGTAGCGGCTTTCGCTCATGTTGATTGAGAGAATGCCGGTATTACGGCTATTGATCGTGGCGTCGGCGATCTGACGGGCATTGCCAAGGGTCAGCACCGGGTTCAGCGGCCGGGCTCCGGGATGGATCGTGCGGTTGAAGGTGGCGATCATGCCCGTCTCTGCATCCAGAAGGCCGTATGCTTCTGTTGTAGTATCGGCACGCAGGGTATACTTCCAGACCCGCCCGAATTCAGCGCTGGTTGATAGATCGACCTTCATATCCCCGGCAGGGAGGCTGGGAAATGCAGCAAGGGCAATTTCCTTTGCCCGTTGCTCGGTGATCGTCGGGGTTGTGTCTTCTGTCGGCGTGACATAGGTACCTGCCCGGGCGGTCAGGACGGGTTGTGGAGGTTCTGTTGGATTCACCGGGATCGCAGTTGCCGGTATCGTGAAGGACGCGGTCACAGGAACAGTTGTCCTGCCGGACGTGGCCGTCGGAAGGGAGGTGACAGCTGTTGGAATCAGGGTCTGCATGGGCATCATATTGGGTGTAGGTGCCGGTACAGGTATCTGAGCCGGTTGCGGGGTTCCCGATAGTATCCCGCTGATAAAGACAATCCCCGCTGCGAGAATAAAAAAACCAACAGCGATCAGTGCAATCTTTTTTAGAAGGCGGTGCTGCTTCTTTTTCCGCACAACTTCCCTGTACCGTGCCGGAAGATAGGGTTCATTAAAATCATCTGAATCGTCTTTCACAAATGCCGCCTCATAAACCACCTAAATATCTATCTCCTGTATTAATAAAAATGACCAGCAGATCGTTGCGGGTATTTCCCGGTTTGCCGGAACCGCACAACAAAACGGCCCGGAAATGCCCGTATCCCCTCATGATAGAGGATTCTTTTTAGTAAGTGATTTTTTCCTGGCTGGTAACTCCGACAAGTCTGTGGTCTTTAGAATCGCGATGGGTTCTTCTTCCTCTCTCAATCCTCGCTGATCCAATGATTTGCTCAACGCCTGGGCATCACCCACCTGTAGTTCCTTTCAAGCATTAATCAGCTCTTTAGATATCATCGGGCAGATGCACCGGGGGCTCCAATCACGCTCTGCCCCCGCCACTGGCGCATCTCCTGCCGTGTGATAATCACTCAGAAGGATTTTTGTGATTTCCCGTATGAGAAAAAGAAAGTCCTCTCGTAATGCGCCCCCGTTCCCGATGGAGACAGGATTGGCGCAGAGGGATCGACCATCGGGGAAAAAAGAGGTTGTCTTCAGTACAGATTACCCCGCATTCCCGCAATGCACAGAACAGTTCCGGCACCAGCCACAGTTCCCTAAAAGCATGTGAATACAGGGAGAGGCTCTTCCGGGAACAGGAAAAATCCACAAGACCCATACACGTATTATGAGCCGGTACAAACGTACCCCCAGCAAATGCCAGCAGAACCTGTCCCGCATGCGTACCTGCTCACTCCGGATGAAGAGAAGCGGCTCGCTGACTTTTTTACGTCAGGGAACCTTCCCCCTGCCCTTGGACAGGCAATTGAACAGTACATCACCCATAAAGTTGGGAGGCCCTGGAATGACCCGGTCATTCTCGAACGTATAAGAAAAGCCATCATTGGCCAGAAGGACGATTACTGGAAACCGGTCCAGCAGCGGTCGCTGCAGTACACGAAGGCTTACAGCGTGCTGGGCTATCTCACGTACCATTTTCCCGTGTACTTCATGCAGACCGAGCACCTGCTTGCCATGCTTGCCCGCGAAGGCTTGTTAAAAAAGAGCATGGCCATACTCGATGCCGGAACCGGGCCGGGCGTTGTGCCGTTTGCCATCGCAGATTTCTGGTCCCGTCTCGATGGTGCAAAGGCCGATGTCTATTCAGTCGAACGATCGGAGGAACATATTGAGGCGTTCCGGTACCTGAGGGACCGGTTCGTTCCCAAGGGCGGCGGGGTCTCCATAAAGTCACCGGTGAAGGCGGATATCACGGTCTTTGACCCGGCAAAAGTCCCCCGCGCTCTGGACCTGATCATATTCTCGAATATCCTCAACGAGTTGTGTGAAGGAGACATAAACCGGAGGGCTGACCTCGTGATGAAATACGCGGACCGTCTCCACCCCGACGGAACCATCCTCATTGTTGAACCTGCAGAGGAAGTGACGTCCACGCAGCTCCGGCGGCTGTCGCTTGCCCTCAGGAAACGGGGGCTCACGATCCACAGTCCCTGCTCGTTTGTCCATGGAACAAACTGCACGCCGGACCGGTGCTGGAGTTTTGTCACTGAACAGAACATCCGCCCTGCCAGGATCATGGAGAACCTCGCTGCCTGCAGCGAACCATACCGGTACGTGAATACCGATATCAAGTACAGTTATACGGTTATACGGAAAGACGGGCGGATAAAAGAACCATTCCGCGTCCCGCCAGGTTCCCGTACCCTCCGACTCTCCCAGGTTCACCGGTATCTGGACACGCGCGTTGATATTATCGCGGCCAAGATGTCTGAAAACCTTGGCGATGGAAAGACCGTGGTTTTCAGGATCTGCGATGGTTCTGCAGAAAAACCCGTCTTTGCTGTTATTCCCGCCTACCATGTCACCACGGAAAACCGGATCCTCATCACGGCACCGTATGGGTCTGTCCTTGAACTGCGGGATGTCCTTGTGAGGTACAATACCAGACACGATGCGTTCAACCTCCTGGTGAACAGGAATTCAAAGATCGGTCTTCCCGGTATCCCTGACAGGATATGAGAAAACCCACCCGTGCCTGGCACGGAGCGCAAAAATTCTCATGATAGCATGAGATACCAGTCAGTCAGTATGGCACACAGCCAGTCCGGATTCACAATTTCGGACATTTATTTTCCGTGTAGGTGCAGGTTAGCTGGGCTTTGTAGAAATCATTTAAAAATGTTAACGCTCTCGGGGGCTTCGCCCCCGCCACTGGGGCATCCCCCCAAGAGGATAGTGCCGTATTACCTGTATGAAATAGTGTCGGATTTTCCTGTACAGGTAATGTGAGAGTATCGCAATGCGCCCCCGCCCCCCAAGAGGGCAGGGATGGCGCAAGGGGGGAGATCCTATAGCCTGAAAAAGATTTTCTACAGAACCAATAGCTGGTTAAGGTATACCATTGGGCTTGCAATAATTTCATCCGGGTGGTCAGAAGTGTTTTTGTGCTCATCTCACGAAAATGAATGATACATTCCGAATCCTCTCCACAACCTCTCGAAGGGAAAACCATGTCACTTGCCAAAGGCTGTGTTCTCTGCAACCAGGGTGCTAAGATGGTGCTGTTTGTTACGGGACGCTGCCACCGCTCCTGCTGGTACTGCCCGCTCTCCCGCGAGCGGAAAGGTACGGACACGGTCTTTGCCAATGAACAGGCGGTGGACATCCCTGCCCAGATTATTCAGGAGGCTGAGAATATGAGCGCTCTTGGAACCGGGATTACCGGGGGCGAACCGCTCCTCTGCCTTGAAAAGGTAACTGAATACTGCCGGCTGCTCAAGACACATTTCGGCCCGGGCCACCAGATCCACTTGTACACCGCAAAGGCTCCTGAAGATGAAGAGCTGGCAGAGATGCAGGGGCTCGTTGACGAGATCCGGCTTCATCCCCCCCGCGAATGCTGGGAGACCATCCTCGATTCGCAGTTCCTGCGGTCAGCAAAGCAGGCAAAGGCAAGGGGATTCGATATCGGTATCGAGGTGCCGGCACTGCCCGGGCTCGAATACCTGGTCCCGGCCCTGCCATATCTTGACTTCCTCAACATCAACGAGCTGGAATGGGGAGAGAGCAACGCGGACCAGATGCGGGAGCGGGGCTTTGAACTCGCAGACGAGGTGCACAACGCTATCGAGGGGGCAAAGGGCTGGGCAGAGAAACTCTGCAGGTACGAGAAGGTGCACTGGTGCTCTTCTGCCTTCAAGGACTCGGTGCAGCTGCGGGAACGCCTGAAGCGGATTGCGCACAACACCGCCCGCCCCTTTGACGAGATCACCGATGACGGCACGATTGTCTACGGGATCTACGAACCTGAATCCGGCAATGCCTCTGCGGCAGCAGCGTTCTTTGCGGAGAGATTTGAACCAGATAGTTATACCGTCCTTCCGGACAAAATCGAGACGGCATGGTGGCTTTTGGAGAAACATGCAGACGAGCTGAAAGGAAAGAAATATGTTATTGAGCGGTACCCCAATGGCGGTATGATGGTGGAGATGACACCCCTGTGAGCTTCAGGAACCTGATCGAACCACTCTACGAGCGGTACATCCGCCTTCAATGTCCCCGCGTACCTAACCACATTGCAATCATCCAGGACGGGAATCGCCGTTACGCAAAGAAACGGGGTATCGATACCGCAAGCGGTCATCGCGCCGGGGCAGATAAGACCGAGGAGATACTCGACTGGGCTCACGAACTCGGTATCCACCATATCACACTGTATACCTTCTCCACGGAAAACTTCTCCCGGAAAAAAGATGAGGTCGACCACCTCTTCGGTCTCTTCAAGGAGAAATTATCCCAGGTCATGCAGGACAAGAGGGTGCATGAGTACCGCATCCGCGTGCAGATCGTCGGTGACCGTTCGCTCCTCCCGGACGACCTCCGAAAGGTTATTGATGCTGCCGAGGCCTCAACCCGGGAATACGGGGACTTCTGCCTGAATATCGCCCTTGCGTACGGAGGAAGAAATGAGATTGTACTGGCAGCCCGGGAGATCCTTGCCGAGGTTCAAATGAAGAACGTGAACCCCGAAAGTATCGATGTAGGTATGGTGGAACAGCACCTCCACGGGGGAAAGGGCATTCCCCCGGTGGACCTGATCATCAGGACCGGCAATGATTATCGAACCTCCAACTTCCTGCCATGGCTGGCAAGCGGGCATGAATCGGCAGTCTATTTCTGTGCTCCCTACTGGCCGCTGTTCCGGAAGATTGACCTTTTGCGCGCAATCCGGATCTACGACCAGCGGGTTGCAGCGAAAAACGGTGGAAACAATGCCCGTTAAGAAACGGATCGCGGAGTATATTTCTGCCAAAAGACAGATCAGGAGATGACAGGGAATGGCAGGAAAAGAGCGCGGAGTCACATGGCACAACACAACGGTGGTCCTGCAGGCAGACATCTACCGGCAGGCCCTCGGACAGGGAATCGACATCAGCGATGCATGCAACCGGGCGCTTGCCGGCCTGACGGGAATTGATTACTGCAGACAGCCGCATGAAGCAGGTTCCGCTACACCACCGGTCATCGTCGCCCGCAACGGTTCCTTCCCCCAAGGGGGTGTGAAAAAAAACACGGCCCAGAAACTTCATCCGGTGATCAACGCGGACGACCCGGCGGCACCGGCCACAGTCATACGCACCAAGGTTCAGCCGGTAAAAAAATCCCCTGCGGAACCTCCGGATCCCGTGTCCGCTCCACAACCTGCCACCAGAAAAGAAAATCAAGCGCCAGCTGCGACTGCGGCCACGAAAAGAGCGGCGGTTGCAAAAGATCGGGGTATAGTACCGAAGAAGAGATCCAAAGGCGATGCGCTGAAAGCATTTTTTTCCTCTAAATTTTTACGCACGGATGACCCGGATGACACCCTGGGTAAAGACCTGCTCTTTGATCTGTTTTCAAGATTCTGCCGCCAGTACGGGATCACGCCGGTACCTGAACGAAAGTCTGTCACCATTGCATTGAAAAACCAGTTTGCTCTCGCAGAAAGGCAGGTGAACGGGATTCCCTCCTGGATCGGTATCCGGTTGAAATAATCCCTTATTTTCCGAAGCGACGGATACGGGACTGGTAATCCCGCAGGATCCGGAGAAAATCCACAAAACGAAAATGTTTCCAGTTTATATCAGAGAAGAAGAGCTCGGAATAGACCGATTGCCAGATGAGAAAATCCGTCAGGTTATTGCCACCGCTCTTGACGACGATATCCGGTGCATACCGGAAGGTGAGGTAAGAATCAAGGAGCTGTTCGTTCACGGTTTCCGGAGAGACCCGGTCCCGTGCCATCCTCCGGATACATTCGGTTATCTCCTCCCTCCCGCTCTTTCCGACAGCCACCACAACGTCCATACCTTTCCCGGTCACTTCCTGGCGGTCTCCATAATGGAGGATGAGCCTTGAGATCGTGCCAATTTTCCTGATGGCGGGCAGGTACTCGCCGGGTTCGCCATGGGGGGGTGTGGAAATATGGAACGTGAGCCCCCGGATTCCCGGAGATTTTCCGGTATCGCGCTTTGCTACCTCAGCCGATATATCGTTGCACCAGGACGTGACGCGGTAGAGGTGTTCCGGAGCGTCCAGCATGTCCCTTGCATCGATCATGAAACATACCTGCCCCGGCAATTCCGTGATCTGTTGTTTGAGCAGGCGGGCGTACAGCCAGTAGATCATCTCTTCCGGATGTATGGTGTTTTAAGTTAAAGAGGATTGAGGATGCGATGGATCAGGTACGGCGGTCACAGGTAGCATGATACCCTGCAATGTTCACAAAATCAGCCCTAGGAGCCGGATTGCCACGGTCCCAAAACCGAGCGCCAGTGCGGTTTCAAGGGAGGTGATCCCCATCGCCCGCCGCCAGCCAAATTCCTGGACAAGCACCATGATGGTGGAAATACAGGGGACATAGAGCATGGCCACGAGCGCAAAGACAATCAGCTGTGCGGGGGTCATGATCGTGGAGAAGACCGTAGTTCCGGAGAGTGCGGCAAGGGCAAGGAGGGTCATCTCTTTTCGGATGATCCCGAAGACAAAGACGACACCGGTCAGGAGCGGGAGACCTAAAAGGAGCACGGTGACTGGCGAGAGAAGGGTGTTGATCGGTTCGAGGAACCCCATGGCATATGCACCGGTAATAACGATACTGCCGGCAATGTAGGCAGGGAGCACGATCCAGATGAGCGACTTTGTCCTCTGCCATGTCTGGCCGAGGACGCCGGGCAGATGGGGGATGTGGTAATCCGGCATCTCCATGATCATGCCAACCGACTCGCCGGGTAACACCCGGAACGCGATGCGGCCGAGAAGAACGATCAGGATGAAATCAAAGAGATAGAGCGCCAGCGCCCACCAGATATTCACGAATACCGCAACCACCCCGAGGATGACGATCGTCCGTGCCGAACAGGGGACGAGCGTGACGAGAAATGCTGCAAGGAACTTCTGCTTGGGCGACTCGATGATCCGGCACGAGAAACACGCAGGCACCGTGCAGCCGAAGCCAAGCACGAGCGGGATGATCGCTTTCCCATGAAGCCCCATCCTGTGCATGCCACGGTCCAGCATCATGGAGAAGCGGGTGAGGAACCCGGTGTCCTCGATCAGGGCAAGGAAGAGATAGAAAGGGATAATGTACGGGATGATGAGAGTCAGGGACGCGACAAAGCCGGTCCACGCCCCGTTAAAGAGGATTTCAGGGACGGATCCTTTTACCAGCGGCCGGATGGGTGCGATCCCGGCGAGGAATGTCGTGATGAACTCCGACATCCAGGCACCGATGATGAATGTCCAGATCAGGAGACCGCCTATTGTCAGGATGAGAAGGAGATACCCAAGCACCGGGTGGAGCGCGATCCGGTCTATCCGTTCCGTAAGTGTGACCTCCTGATCACCGTGGGTATGGATCTCCATGACTTCCGAAACCATCCGCTCTGCGGCGTGGTAACGCTCACCGCTCATCACGGTTCCTGCCGGTTCTCCATGGATTCTCTCCAGTTCCCGGGCATAAACCTGCGATGCGGCAATCACATCCGGTGCCTCCTTCTTTACCTCCCAGACGGTATCTGTATCCCCCTCCAGCAGCTTGATGGCACTCCATCGCGGGGGGTAACCGCCCGCACCTGAAGGCAGAAGTTTCATGATCTTTTCGATCCGGTCCTCCACTTCCCTGCCGTACCGTATGGTGTGGGGCTTCGGGCGATCCCGCACAGCGCTGACTATTGCGTCCGATAGTGCGATGATACCTTTCCCCTGGATCGCAATGGTCGGGATGACCGGGACTCCCAGCAGTCCGGAAAGTTTTTGGGTATCGATATGGATCCCTTTCTGTGCCGCAAGGTCCATCTGGTTCACTGCAAGGATCAGGGGACTATCAAGTTCCGCAAGCTGGAGTGTGAAAAAAAGGTTCCGTTCAAGGGCTGACGCGTCAACGATATTAACAACCACATCCGGATGGTCGTGGGCGATGAACTCGCGGGAGATCTGCTCCTCGGTTGAGAGGGCGTTGATGGAATAGATGCCGGGGAGATCGATTATCCGAATCCGCTGCCCCCTGTACTGGAGGAGTCCCTCTGCCCGCTCAATGGTCTTTCCGGGCCAGTTCCCGATGTCCTGTTCAACCCCGGTCAGCTGGTTAAAGGTCGCACTCTTGCCGACATTGGCATTTCCTGCAAGGGCAACAACATACTCGCGTTTGTCAACTCCTGCGGCAGAAAGGTGAGGGCATTGGTCTTTATCCCTGCACCCGCTCATCCGCTCTTCTCCGCGCATGCAGTGACAAAAATATGGTCAGCGATCACGTGGTCGATGGCAAGCCGGGTCTTTCGCACGGAAATCTCGACCGGGCCGAGAAGGGGAGCCTTGCGGATGAGAAGAATATCTGTTTTCAGGGTAAGACCAAGATCGGTGAGACGCTGCACAACGCTGCTGTCGCCCCGGATGAAGGCAATGGTACCTTTCTGTCCCGGCCGGAGGGAGGTGACCGGTACCAGGTGCTCGTCCCGCGTGCAGGTCGGGGCAAGAGGGTTTTCCTTAAGGCAGGCTGAACAGCTTTCCACATCACGGTCGCAGGCTTCGATCAGGCTCCCGTGCGGGCAACGGGCGGGGGCATTGAGCATCTTACAGAGGGCACGTTCCGTCTCGTCGGACAGTGTATGTTCCATCCTGCATGCTTCGTCATGGACGTTTTCCCCGGTGATGTGGAGTACGTCGCTTAAGAATACTTCCAGGAGCCGGTGGCGGCGTTTCACTTTGCGGGCCATCTCCCTGCCCTGATCGGTCAGGTATGCACCTTTGTAGGGCTCATAGTGTACAAACCCTTTGTCCGAGAGGGTCTGGAGTGCTTCAGTGACACTTGCCGGTGCTACTTTCATGCACCTGGCTATCGCTGAGGTCTTGGCGATTCCCTCTTTCTCCTCGATATCCAGAATGCTCTCCAGGTACTCTTCCAGCTGTTCCGATGCCATCGCAGATGATTTAGGATATCCTAAAATATGAATATTTCGGAAACCCTAAATCTCCCGCTGCCCCCTGAGAAGATACTGCGTGAAGCACTACCTCTCCCCGTGGGTTCTTGTCTCTGCCTGCAGACGCCAGTCCCTGTTGTGTACCAGGTCACCGGACAGGAGCAATTATAAACATGCTCAGGAAATGATCTCACAACTGATGACCTGTTTCTTGGAAGGGAACGTCAAACAGATAACGGGGTTCCTTTCGAGAAGTGAGCGTAGGCAGCGAATGACTGAAGCGCCCAAAAAAAATTGCTCCGGTTATCACACCACGCAGTATCCTTACTGAGGAAACGAAAACGTATGGTGAACCGGAACAGGTATCGCGGTTTTGGGGAACGGTTATGCTGACATTTGTCGGGCTCGGGCTGTTCGATAAAACGGACATCTCTGAAAAGGGCCTTGCCTGCATACGGCAGGCAGATCATGTTTTTCTGGAGAGTTACACGTCATGCCTCATGGGATCGACCGTTGAGGAGCTGGAAGAGTATTTTCATAAACCGGTCCATTGTCTCTTCCGTGAGGACGTTGAGCAGCACCCTGGCCGCCTCCTTGATCTTGCCCAAAAAGGGGAGGTTGCATTCCTCTGTGCCGGGGACCCGATGGTTTCCACGACACACACGGACCTGCGTATACGCGCAGCGGAGCGGGGAATCAGGACTGCGATCGTCCATGCTGCATCGATCGCAAGCGCGGTCTGCGGCCTTACCGGGCTCCAGAACTATCGCTTCGGCAAGTCCTGCTCCCTCCCTTTTCCGCAGAAGAACTGGTTCCCCATGACACCGCTGGACGTGATCACCCAGAACCTCTCATTACGGCTGCATACGATAGTATATCTCGATATCCAGAAAGACCGGTTCATGACAATACCCGAAGCTGTTGCCCTGCTGGAGCAGATGGCACAGGAAAAACAGAGCTCCATTTCTCTGTATATAGGCATTGCCCGGGCAGGTTCGGATGATGTCGTGGTACGGGCAGGACCGGCAGAAAAGATACTCGCAGAAAAATTCGGCCCACCCCTCCATATCCTCGTCATCCCGGCAGTCCTGCACGATATGGAAAAGCGCTACCTGGAGATGTTTGCCGGTTTATGAGAACAGGAGACTGTCTCGGCCTGCTTGCAAAGGTGCTGGATGCTGTCTCGGTGGCAGTCCCTGATAAGTCCGGCCTTTCCCGGAGTGCCGGGTCCGTTGTCGTTATGGCAAAGGCCTACCAGTCCGATGGGATGGGATTCCTTGCATCGGAAGACCGCGTGAACGCACTCGCCAGTGCCTGGTACGGGTTCGGCTGGCTCCATTTCGGGATCAGCTACGGGCTTTTAAAAAGCACGATCCCCGCAGGATGCCCGTTTTATTCCCCGTGTGAATCCCTACCGCCCCGGTTCCGGGACCCGCTCCGGGAAAAGACCGGCCGCTACGCACACCTGCTGGACACTGCCAGGCACTCTGTCCGGACTGCGCCGGAAGCGGGCACAGCAGCCGGCGATTTTGCAGAACGGGTTCTTCTTGTCGTATCCATTTATGCGGGGAGCGGAAACCTCTGCCGGATCTCCGGATTTCCTGAAGATGCCCTGGCCCGCTTCAGTTACGCTCATGGCTGGCTTGATGCCGGGGTTACGGCCGGATTGTTTGTCATCACTGACCACCATGACCTTTTCACGGTGTAATACCTTCATGCCGGTCAGACAAACCATCCGGTGTAAGCAGCAGTCTTCGGGAGGCAGATTTCCCGTTTCTTCCGGCAGGGTAAAGTATAAACTGTTTATACTATGCACAATAATTTCTAGAAGAGACTGACTCCCCCGGACGGGTTTTTTTACGAAGGCTGAGAGCAATGGATTCATCACAGCGGAAATGGTTGTTTATCTCAGTTGGGTTCTCGCTCCTGGTTCTCGTTATCATCCTCTTTTTCACCATCAATGAAAACACCCTGACCTACATAAAAGAGATTAATCCCCTGTTCCTGCTCCTTGCATTCCTGACCCATGTCCTGACCATGTGTTTCTGGGCCTGGCGTATCCAGAAGATGACGGGATCGCTCGGGTACCGCATCGGGTTCTTTTATTGTCTTAACCTTGTCTTTGCCAACCTGCTTGCCGCGGCGGTGACACCGGCCCAGGCCGGTGGCGAACCGGTCCGCGTCCACGAGCTGTACAAGGCAGACGTCCCGCTCGGTGATGCAACCGCAATTGTCATCATGGAGCGGGTCCTGGACGGGGTCATCCTCGCAGCCCTCGCAGCCTTTGCCATGGTTGTCCTGACCGACCAGTGGAAGAGCCTCGGTGCCGTTTCGGAAGTCATGGTGTTCGTCACCTGGATATTCGTTGCGGGGTCCATTTTTTTATTTTACCTTGCTGTCCGGCGTCCAGATACCGTAAAAAGGATCTGCAAGCGGTGCACCATCAGCCTGACAAAGAAATGGGAGAACAAACGGGTTGAGAAGTTTATCGCCCGGGCCGACAGGGAGATCGACAACTTCCAGAACACTACCATCCGTTTTGTCCACACTGCCAGGAATGGGCTCCTCTGGGGACTGCTCTTCACCCTGCTCTACTGGGTCTCGGAGATCGTGACCGCATCCCTTATTCTCGTCGGGCTCGGCCAGCCACCCCTTATTCTCGAATCGTTCGTCATCCAGCTCATCCTTGCTATCCTGATGATGATGCCACTGACCCCCGGCAGTTCCGGTATCGCTGAAGTCGGTGCCACCACCATGTATGCCCTTTTCATCCCGGCCTCTATCGTCGGGATCTTTGTTGTTATCTGGAGGTTTGTTCTATATTACTTCAATATCGCCCTCGGTATTCTCTCCAGCATCATCATCGTTCGCAGGGAAGCGGGAAAGACGGATAAACCTCCCGTTTCCTGACCTAATCCTTATCCCAGTGAACACCAATCACTGTGCACGGTATGCCACTGGTTGCGTGCGAAGTCCGGGGTGTGTTTGTTGCCACGAACAATACAACGACGGTACCGCTGGTCATCCTTGCTGACAGAGACGACCGCATCCTCCCTATTTTTATTGGGATCTGGGAAGCCGTTTCCATCAACAGTGCAAAGATAAAAGAGGTGCTCCCGCGACCGTTCACCCACGATCTCTTCGTTGACCTCTGTGAGAAATTTTCCATTACCCTGCGATCCCTGCAGATCGACAGCATCGATAATGGGGTTTATTATGCCCAGCTGGTCCTTGTTTCGGACCGCCGCGAAGAATTTCTTGACTGCCGGCCGAGCGACGGGATCGCCCTTGCCCTCAGGGCAGATGTTCCCATTTTTGTTGATGAGTGCGTACTTTCAGCTGCGGGCCAGAAAAGTTCCGATTTGCCGGATATCGTTGACCTTGCAACCTTTCTGGAGAAATAACGGACAGGGATCAGGTGCGTCTTCGTTCCAGTTCTGCAATGACATCGGAAAAGTCGATATCTGCTGCACGGAGCGCAACCAGGAGGTGAAAGAGCAGATCGGAAGTCTCCTCTACAGTCCTTTCCGGGATGCCGTTCTTTACCGCAAGGATGAACTCGGTCGACTCCTCCCCGACTTTCTCAAGCACCTTGTCAATGCCTTTCTTGTCAGTTAAAAGCCGGCTGGTATATGAATCCGGTGTGGGATTGTCTGCCCGGCTGCAGATCACGTCCCAGATATCGGCAAGGATCCGGGGATCAACCGTCTTTTTCATACATCCTCCCTTAAAAGGAGCACTTCCCCGATTTCAAACTCGCAGAAGCGACGGCAGAGGATGCGCGCTTTCTCGATATTGCAGCCTGCCTTTCCAATCGCGATTCCAAGGTCGCTCCGCTGACGCACAAAGACATTCACCGGCCCGTCATCGCTGACACGCTCTATGCCGGTCACCTCGGCGGGCTTGAAGATATTGGTGATAAATTCCGCAGGTTTTTCGGCATGTTCCACCATCTCGATCCTTTTCCCGAGCACGTTCTGGAGCCGCCTGATGTTGTCACCTTTCTTCCCGATCGCAAGCCCCATGTCCCCCTGACGGATGACATAGATCACCCGGTCGAACCGGTCGTCTATCACGCAGTCAAGCGCGGTGGCCTTGGTAAGAATCCGTAACTCCTCAATATACCTTCGTTCCTTAAAACCGATATTGCGCTCCATGATAAAATCAATCCTATTGTATCCGCTGATTTTGGGGTATTCGAAATTTGGTGTCCGTGGATAAGCGTCCGGAAACCCGGGCAGCGTTCATCTGATTTTATGAAATGATTACGCTGCTATTTTAAAAAAGTTGTGAAAGGATATCTGAAGGTCAGTTGATGGTGTAGGTGATGGTTACTGTTGCCGATACCGTGATATCGCCGGACTGGATGGGAGTCTCAGCAGTGGCCCTTGGCGATGCATTGTCAAGGGCATAGTTCTGGAAGTACACGGGAGAATAACTGCTGCCGGTCTCTGCTCTCTGGACACCGGTGATGGTGGTCCCCATGGCAGCGGAGATCGTGTCGGCATCTGACCGGGCGCGTGTGACTGCCTCCTTTAAGGCCGCGGTTCGCAGTTCCTGCGCCTTCTCATCGGAAAGCATAAACTGGATGGAATCTGCCTGGTTGATACCGTTTGCCACAGCTGTATCGATAACATCTCCGGTCTGGCTGACATTGTGAAGGGTGACCGTCAGGCTGTTGGTCACGCGGTACGTCTTGATCTTTTGCTTCAGGATCCCCATGCTATCCTCGTAAACCGGGTAAATGTTGTAGCCGGTTGTCTTGAGTGCGTCGCGGGGAAGCCCGTACGCAAGAAGCGCATCGTGCACTTTTGCCATCCCGATGGCATTCTCTGCCTGTGCTGCCTTTACATTGGTGTTCTCGGTCTGGACAGAGAACGTCACCTGCGCCCGGTCCGGTGTCCCGATAACATTGCCGGTACCGGAAGTCTGGATCACGTGTTCACTGGCGCTATCCTGGGCAGCACCTGCACAGCCAACAAGAGTCAGGGCAATGATCATCATGCCCATGGTTAGGAGTCGGGTCGTTCTTTTCATAATGTTCGCATGATCTTCTCCGGAATCGGGATTAAAGATTCCTTTGACTGCGAAAAGAGTCGCAGTTATTAAAAACTGCTCTGGAGAATTCATCGGACAGGCACTCCCGGGCGCTCCGCAGATGCTCTGCCCCCGCCCCTGTGGCAGCCCCCGCTTTGCGATACCCACGCAAGAAGGTTTTTTGTGCTGTCCCAAAAAAAAGAGGACAATCCCCCGCTCAGGAATGGGGCCGGGATGGCGCAAGGAGGGTCGATCATCGGGAGCAGAAGAGGTTTTCTGCAGAGCCCAAAAAACACAGCGTTTCTGCAGAGGTTGTCCGGGTGAACCAGCCCTTCTGATGATTTTGGCACGAGCTCGATTACCCCTGACGTTTCTTCATTTAATCTGCCCTTCACGTTTGTAAACGGCAGTCTCGGCCAAACTAGATTATGCCGGAAGGTCAATAGTAGAGACGATGAGAGCATGACAGCGACA
>Ga0116154_10000965_pt1 | contig 27103 bp, 20 predicted proteins | sample AD_UKC030_MetaG_FD_89898 | JGI IMG/M metagenome (GOLD analysis project Ga0116154, IMG submission 89898) | Active sludge microbial communities of municipal wastewater-treating anaerobic digesters from USA - AD_UKC030_MetaG | ecosystem: Engineered > Bioreactor > Anaerobic > Digestate | place: USA...
AATCCCAGATTTCACCCTCGGACGACACCAAGACGAAGAAAAGAAAAACCAAACAGAAAAAGTAAATGACCATCACCCCTTGGCGAGTATCATGCCACGCCAGGGTTTTTCAGCGGAATCAATTATTTAGACTCGACCCCATTGCCTTTGCCCTCTGTCGCTTTCCACAACGCCGCTTGGATCTCATTGAATAGCCGGGTGTTTCGTGTTACACGTTGTTGCATGAAGACACTCCTGGTCCGATCCCTGTGGGCATTTATCGTTGTTCTCGTTTTCATCCCGTCGGGATTCGGCGCCGCAGATTCGAGTAGCGAGATTCCGATCCCGCCCGCAAGCGAGATTTTGTCCAGGCTAAGCGCCAAACATCCGCGTCTTTTGGTCTCCGCGGACGAATTGCCGCGGCTGCGGGAGCGTGTGCGGGAGAATGCCACGCTGAAAACCTGGCATCACCAAATGACCGAGCACGGCCGATCGTTGCTCACCGCGTCTGCCTCGAAATATGAAATTCCGGACGGTTTGCGCTTGCTCAGTGTAAGCCGGCGAGTTGTGGACCGGGTCTACACCCTGGCGCTGCTTTATCATCTGGACGGGGACGCGCGTTATGCCGAGCGCGCCTGGAAGGAACTCGAGGCTGCGGCGGCCTTTCCGGACTGGAATCCGCGACACTTTCTGGATACCGCCGAGATGACGCACGCTTTTGCCATCGGCTATGATTGGCTCTATGATTATTGGAAGCCCGAGCATCGCGCCATGCTCCGTCAGGCAATCCTGGATAAGGGATTGAAACCCGCCCTGGAAATCCATCGGAAAAAATCGGGTTGGACTCGATCCCGGCACAACTGGAACCAGGTCTGCAACGGCGGGATTGGCATGGGGGCGCTTGCGTTGGCGGACGTTGAGCCGGCTTTATGCGGCGAGTTCATCGAGGCTGCGCTTCAGTCGATTCAATTAGCCATGCGTGAATACGGTCCCGACGGGGCCTGGGCGGAGGGTCCTGGGTATTGGCGGTATGCCAGTCAATACAACGTGGTCTTCCTCGCCGCATTGCAGACGGCTTTGGGTTCTGATTTCGGCCTGGGCGGCATCCCGGGTTTCCGTGAAGCAGGGCTGTTCCCTCTCTACATGACAGGACCGTTGGGGCGGACGTTTAATTATGCCGACGGCGGCGATGGCACGATTCGATCGCCGGAGCTGTTCTGGCTTGCCCGGCGATTCCAGATGCCCGCTTATGCTGAATACCAGGCTCGGGTTGCGTCGCCACAACCCCTCGACCTGGTTTGGTTCGATCCTGATTTGCTTTCGAGTCCATCCAAACCGCTGTCCCCGCACCGGTATTTCCGGCATGCCGAAGTTGTGACTTTTCGAAGCGATTGGACTCGGCGCGAAGGGGTGTTTGTCGGATTCAAGGCCGGCGATAACAAGGCGAATCATAGCAACCTCGATCTGGGGACATTTGTCCTCGATGCGGATGGGGTGCGATGGGCTGTTGACCTGGGGGCGGATAACTACAACCTGCCGGGGTATTTTGGAAAACAGCGCTGGACCTATTACCGCTTGCGCACGGAAGGACATAATACGTTGCTGCTGAATCCTGATTCCGAGCCGGGCCAAGATCCCTCCGCCGCCTCTCGGATCATCCAATTTGATGATTCCAAGCCTGAACGCGTATTTGCCATCGCCGATCTCTCGACCGCTTATGCAAAGCAAGCGACATCCGTGAAACGCGGGCTGGCGCTTCTCAATCGCCAGCAAGTCCTGGTGCAGGACGAGGTCAGCGCTGAAAAACCGATCAACGCCTGGTGGTTTATGCATACGCGGGCTCAGATCGAGATCGCCGCCCATGGCCGATCCGCGATTCTTCGACAGGATGGCAAACAACTGCGGGTCGAAATTCAGGTCCCTGAACATGCCAGGTTCAGTGTCATGGATGCCCGCCCGCTGTCATCTTCCCCTCAGCCCGAAGGACAAAATCCAAACAAGGACATCCGGAAGCTGGCCATAAACCTTCCCGCGGCGGCGGAGTTTCGGCTCGCGGTTCTTCTCAGCCTGGATCCTGGCGCCGCATCGGTGAAACGGGAGGCAATCGGCGTGTTGCCATTGTCCAATTGGTAGCCTGAGCGATACGATGACAATTAGGGATGCGCTTTTACCAGGGCCGTCATGGTATCGATCACCCGGTTTTCCACCGCCGGATCAAAAGGTCCGTAGACTCCGTAATACACCAGCGATCCATCGGCCTCGTACCCGCCTTCCTTCAGGATTCGCTGCGATGGAATGTAGCAGGGTATCTCATAGGCATAGCCGATGGTCCAGGGATTCCGGGCCGCGAACATCCTCTTCAAGCGCAACGCATAGTCGACGACCACCTCACCGCCCATAAACAAGAAGGTCAAATCATCGCCGAGGCTCACGCAAGCCATCGGCAACGAAACCGCGGTCGGCAGCGGTTTCCCTCGTTTCGTCATCTCGAGATACGCCCGGGCCCGGCTTTGAATGTAGCGATCATTGGCCTGAGCATCCTCCTCCAGTTTCGCTGGGCTGGGCGGCGGCATCAGAGGCAGATCGGTCCGCGCATAAGAAAATCGCAACGCCCCTTCGATCGGTCGCATGGGACGGTTTAAAACCCCGGCGATCGCGCCGGCCAACTGAAGCCCGTGCCGCCTCGAGTCCAACAAGGATCCCCGTGGTGACGGATTCTGATCGGCTCCCATTCCCTGCATGAATATGGGCAGGATCCCAGGATAACAGGCCTCCAAATGCTGGCGCGCATACGCCACAAAATCCCCGGATATCACATAGAAATCATTGCCTCCGGCCAGGGACGTGAGATGACAGGCATACCCGAAAAGCACGGCTCGAATCACGCCATTGGCGCCCTGGATTTTAAGAACCGGCACTTCCCCGTCAACCGGACCGTCCGGGTTATGGCCGATGACCACCTGGTTTCCCCGAAACTCACGCCGGTTGATCCCGATATTGGCTCGGCCGACGCCATACTCCAGCCGGGCGGGCTGGAGGTTCGCCAGCGCTTCGTCCACCGTCTCGGCCAACGCCTTTCTGACCGTCGAGCCGTATTCCCGGATCTTCCGGAGTTGCTCGGAATCCAGCGGGTACATCGGAGACAGAGGGCCTTCGAGCACGGGCGCAGAATGAGTATGACTGCTGACCACGATCACCGCGCCGGGCTTGAGTTTGTGTCTGGCGCCAAGCTCTTCCAGCACCGGAGCCGTAAAGTCGCGGTCCACCTCGCAGTTGTCCAGCGACACTAAAACCACTCGTTCCTCGCCACTCCGCATGGCGCAAGCCTGAAGATACAGCCGGGTGTCGGCCCGGATCGACGCATTCGTGCGCGCCGCGTAACCCGCCAACCAAATCGGGTCCTGCGGAGTGATGTCTCTCACCGCCAGACCAATCTCCACTTGACTTGGGTCTTCGGCGGCCAGTCCTCGAGGCGACATGCCGATGGCCACGCATAAGGCGCAGAACGTGATGAACTCACAGAATCGGGGGAGGGAACACGGCCTCCAAATTTTCGTTTTCATGAGGATAATTCTCTCGAGTTGGTTGTTCGCCAGCCGTTACAGCCACCGAACAAAGGTCGTTTTTCCGTCGTCCCCCCGGTTTCCGGCACAGGCATGAAGCGTCAGCAAGACACCTTCCTGGCGAAACCGGGCTTCAACCCATCCGACCGGATCCTGAGCCCGGAAATTGTAACCGGTTGCGGGCAGGTTGATGAATTGGCGCCCCTCCTGGTTGCTCAAAGACCAGACATGCGAATGACCATAGAAAAGGGCTTTGACCTGACGATGAGGCCGAATCAGAGCAAACAGGTTATCGGCATCCAGCAATTCCCCTTCCTCTTCGCCCATCGTATGATGAAGAACAAGGACAACCGGGCGATCTGTCGCTTCCTTCAAATACTCCGCCAACCACTGACGCTGGCGGCGCCCGAGGAATCCAGCCGTCCTGTTCGTATATAGCAACGAATCCAGGACGATCACTCGGACCACGTCGTGTTCCATCACAGTAATGTGCCGATCCGATACGGACGGGTGGAATCCTGGACGCTTTTCAAAGACCGATACAAAATTCCCACGGTCATCGTGATTGCCCAGCCCGATAAATACCGGCGCGTTCTCGATGATCGGCTCGAGCAATTGCCGTAATTCACGGTAATCCTCCACTTTGCCCTCGAGGCGAGCCGCATCACCACTTAAGACCACGCCCTCCGGATTCGCTGCCACAATTTGCGGAACCATAAGACGGAGATTTTCCCAGGGATTGAATCCCCGATACTCGCTCTTCCGATCCCCGGGAATGTGCGTGTCCGACAAGAAAGCCAGATGGCATTCGGGACTTGCCAGGGCTTGGTCCGAGGTATGGAGCGAACGGCAGCCCGAAAGGACCACCGCGGTGCCGCCAAGAATTGTGGTTCTGAGAAACGATCGACGATCCATGTGAAGCGGTAACGTAAACGGCATAGGATTGGTCTTTCTTGTTGTCCTTCAAATAGCACGATCGATCGCCCAACACAAGGGCGAGCCCCGGAAATTAACCGGGCCCTACGGTTTTGTCACAGGTGATTTCCAAGGCCGATACAGCTGTCCCAACCACCAGGACTCGTTGGTCTGCGGCTTGGATTGTGTCGCCCACACCTCCTGGGAGGATTTGTCGCGGTTCGCCATCGCATAGAATGGAACGGCGACAAAGGGTCCGCCATCGGCCGTTGTTCCCTCGATGACGGTGACTCCTCCGAGCAGTTCGGGCCGCCATGCCGTGCGCGTGTCGGGGCAATCTGTCAGGAGGATCCGGGCACTTCCGTGGTTATCAAGGCCTTCGAATCCGTAGACGATGGGTCCGCGTTGCAGCGCAATTTTACCGATGCAGTCTTTGATGTGTGGATGGGCCACCATCGGGAGCACAGGCATGTCGAGAATCAGTTCGATTGTATCGCCTGAACGCCATTCGCGGTCCAGGCGATAATAGCCATTCCAGGGAATTGCCCTTTGACGACTGGCTTCACTCACAGCGGGTATATCGGCCAGGGCCGGACCACCGGGTCGGCTGTTCCTCGCCCGGCGCGCGTGCTGATCCTGTCCTTGCCCCGCTTCATGGGTGATGGAAAGGTCTGCGGAAGTGACGGCTTGCCCGTTGATAGTGAGGCGGGTTCTTGAGCACCAACCGGGGTGACGCAAGCAAAGGGTGAATCGCGTGGTCCGGGAAGGCTCCACCGCGATCTTGACCGTGCCGTTCCAAGGATAATCCGTCGCAATGTTCAATTTGACGGTCTTGCTGCCCCTTTTGAATTCGGCGCTGCCTCCGACGTATAGATTGACATACAACTCATCGTCCGTTTGGGCAAAAGCGTATCGGCCAACTTGCATCAGCGTCCGCGAGAGATTGGGGGGACAACAGACCCAGGAATTGAAGCGAGGACGGTCTCTGTCGCTCAGGGGATTTTGGTAATAGCTGTTGGTGCCGCACAAGCCGATGCCGTGCAACACGGCGTTGTAGAGCACGCGCTCCAGGACATCCATCGACTCCGATCGTTGTTCCAAAAGGAACATTCTATGAGCGAAGTCCGTCAGGCCACACGCCGCGCAGGATTCATAATAGCCCGTATTGGGGAGTTCGTAGTCTTCTCCCAAGGCCTCATGTTCCTGGCGAGGTCCGATATGGCCTGTGATGGCCATCCGCCGCAGTGTCGTGCTATCCCAGAACCGGTGGGCGGCCAGTCGGAAATCGGAATCGTTTGATTCGATGGCCAGATCGGCCACGCCGGTCGCAAAGAAGATCGCGCGGACGGCATGTCCTTCCAGGGTGCGTTGTTCTCGCAGGGGAACATGATCCTGGAAATAGGCCCTCGGTGTATCGCCAAAGGGTTTCACTTTACCCCGGCCGCGCCATTCCACGAACGCTTTGGACAACGCAAGATACTTGGGGTTGCGGGTGACCCGGTAAAGTTCCACCAGGGCCATTTCCAGTTCAGCGTGACCACAAAAACCGGCCTGGCCATGAGGCCCCAGGAAATGATCATAGGCCTGATCCGCCGCACGGATTGCGACCTCCAAAAACTTGGATTTGCCCGTGGCGGCCTGGTATTCAATGGCCGCTTCAATCATGTGACCCAACACATAACCGTCGTGCGAACCGTCCAGAAAGCCCGGATCCCAGGGAGTTTTTCCTGAGTTGCTCACGTAGGCGTGGAGATAACCGTCAGGTTGTTGGGCGGCGGCCAACAGATCAATGATGGCATCGACCTGTCGCTCTAGGGCCGGATCCCGTTCCATGGCGAGCGCATACGACACGGTCTCCAGGAATTTATGAAGGTTTGCTTCCCCCCAAGTGCCGTTGAGTTCACCCTCGACAGGGAGGCCGGCGGCTTTGCGCAGCGCACGCAGCTCCCCTTGCAGGTAGAACCACGAATGCGGAATCGTTTTGTGGCGATAGACCTCGAGTTTCGGGGCCCAGAAGGAATCGGAAATCTTCACCTGTGCGACAGGCAAAGGCCTGGGATGACTGGCATCAGCCGCCTGCAATCGAATGAGTATGCCTGCCCATACCAGGATCCGCAAAAGCCTGCACATGTTCTTGGAGTTCATTTCAGCAAAGGCTCATGGAAGGGCTGCGGTTCTTAAAAAGCAAGTCCCAAGGAATTCTCCAACACCGCATATCAAGAAAACCGAACCGCGAATGAACACCCATAGACGCGAATATCCAGAATCGCCGAGCCCGACAGGGCGGCAGAAAATTGCCCGGTCGGCCCCGGCGGTCCGACCCTACCTGGCAGAGCGCAGTTGGTAGGGCGCGACTGCCAGGCGCGCCGGACACAGGGACTCCGAAGCAGAACGTCTCAGAAAAGCTCGGTCGGCCCCGGCGGTCCGACCCTACCTGGCAGGGCGCAGTTGGTAGGGCGCGACCGCTGGGCGCGCCAGACGCAGGGACTCCGGAGCAAAACGCCTCGGGATAGCCCGGTCGGCCCCGGCGGTCCAACCCTACCCGGCAGAGCGCAGTTGGTAGGGCGCGACCGCTGGGCGCGCCGGACAGAGAGACTCCGAAGCAGAACGTCTCGGAAAAAGCCCGGTCGGCCCCGGCGGTCCGACCCTACCCGGTAGGGCGTGACTCAAAAGCTTCTTTCGCCCCTGGCGAGGCTTTGGGGGGTATGGAACGTCGTCGGAACCCACCGTTGAAACCGTGGGCTATTATCGGTCGTCCCTGATGGGACGAATCATGCCGGACGCGGCGCGAGCTTATCAGACTGGGCATCCCTGACGGGACTGGCTTTGGAGCGGATTTGGGTCCCTGCGATGGCCTTGCTATTTCGAAACAGGCAAGGCAAATTATGAGTCCATGCCCGAGCCAATCAGGGCGACGGCGGGCAATAAAGCGATTTTTTATGCAACTGAAATTCGATTGGCTGATTGTGCTGGAAAACCTGCAGCGAGGCATCATGGTCACGGACGCAACCCTGGAAGCCCCCGCCGGTCCCCGCATCATTTATGTCAACCGCGCCTGGCTGAAGATGACCGGGTATACCCGCGACGATCTCAGGGGCAAAACCCCCCGCATCCTGCAGGGAAAACAGACCGACCGCGCGGTCGTGTCTGGTCTCAAACAGAAGATGCTGAACCGCGAGCTCTTTCACGGACAAACATGGAATTATCGCAAGAACGGCGAGCCGTTCGTCATGAATTGGTATTGCTACGCCATTTATGGCGATCGGTCCAAACCGCTCTACTATGTGGCCGAACAGGACGACGTCACCGAAATCGAATCCCTGCGCATGAAGCAGCGGCTGCTCGTTAACCCAAACGATCCGGATGCCCTTCGGTTCTTCTCCATCCTGGACGAGTGGAAATCGGCGCGGAAGAAGGCGCGCTGAACAGACCCTTCTCGACTGAAGACGAGCCTCTATCCATTCATCGCGCCTCGCCATGCGGCCATTTCTGCGAAAACAGCGCCCCTTGGAATTTTCAAACAGGCTCTCAGGTGCGGCTCGGTCTAGTAGCTCATCCGATCCAGTTTAACCTTGCCGCGGAAGATCCAGTAGATGCTGACCGTGTAGGCCAGCACAATGGGGATGCCAATGATCGCGATCGTGAGCATGATCCCCAGGGTCTTGGGTGAGGAAGCCGCGTTTTCGATGTTCAGACTGTTGGCCGGCTCGGGATGACTCAACACGAGGTTGGGATACATCTCCAGACCAAAGAGTCCCATCATCGCAACCATCGCCACGCACGAAGAGACAAACGCCCGCCAGTCCCGGCCAAGATGAACCTCGCGGGGAATATTCGCAATGGCCAGCATGTTGACGATGGCAATGCTGAACAGCCAGGGCTGGGCGCGCATCCGGGCGGCCATGTGCGGCAAATAAAGGAGCGTGGCCATCGTGGTCACCGCGTAGCAGATGATGAAAAAAATGATGCAATTGTTGATCCATCCGCGGAGGCGGTCGTGGAGTGGGCCTTCGGTTTTCATCAACGCATAAATCGCGCCGTGCATCATGAATAACGCCAATGTTGTGAAGCCCAGCAGGAGCGGATACGGCCCAAGCAGGCTCCAGAAAGTGCCGGTAAACTCGCCCCGCGCGTCCAACGGAATGCCCCAGGCGATGTTCCCCATCGCCACCCCAATCAGCAGGCTCGATCCGATGCTGCCGGCACTGAAACCGATGTCCCACATTTGCCGCCACCAACGCATCGGCTGTTTGCTGCGAAACTCGATGGCCACCGCGCGAAAAATCAGAGCCACCAGCAACAAGACAAATGCCAGATAAAATCCGGAGAACACTGTGGCGTAGACATTCGGAAACGCGGCAAACAAAGCGCCGCCACCGGTGACCAGCCAGACTTCGTTGCCATCCCAGACTGGCCCAATGGCATTAAGCATCAGGCGCCGTTCCCGATCCTCTTTGGTGAAGAGATGCAGGGCGCCCACCCCCAGATCGAAACCGTCCAGCATCGCATACCCGGTGAAGAGGACTCCAATCAGGATAAACCAGACTGTGCCAAGGTCGAGCGACTCGAAATTCATGACCGCCTCCTTTCAGGCAGGGAGAGTTTGCCCGAGGGGACAAGGTCGGCATCGTCCGGGCCATGCTGGATTTTGTCGTTGAGCAAGTACACAAAGACCGCGAAGAGCAGCAGGTAAACCGCGCTGAACAGAAAAATCGAGGTCAGCACGTGGCCAGCGCTGACCACCGAGGGGGAAGACAGACCCTCAGACGTTCGGAGCAGTCCCTGAACAATCCAGGGCTGGCGGCCTACCTCGGCGGCAAACCAGCCCGCCTGATTCGCGATCTGAGGCCCCAGCACCGAAAACACCAGCAACCATAGCAGCCACGGCTTGTCAAAGAGCGAGCCACGCCAAAAATGCAGGAAACCCAGAGCCGAAATGAAGATCATTCCGAATCCAACGCCCACCATCAGGTGGAACAACTGAAAGGTGAAATTCAATGGAGGCCGGTCCGCGGCGTGCGGGGCGGCCTCTCGTAAACCGGTCACCGGCTTGCCGCGATCGTTGTGCGCCAAAAAACTGAGCAATCCGGGGATCCGGGGGCCGATGACCTTCTCATTGGCCTCATCCACCCAGCCGAACAGCGTGAGCGGCGCGTTGGTTGCGGTTTCGTAAAGGCCTTCGAAGGCCGCCAGCTTGACCGGTTGGTTCTTCGCCACTCCCTGCGCGCTGGTATGGCCGCTCACCAGCTGCAACAGGGAGGACACCAGGCCCACGATCAATCCCACCCGCAGTGAAGTCCGCGCAAAGTCCTCATGCCGGCGCTTCAACAAATACCATGCGCTCACACTCACAACGACAAAGGCCCCCGCCTGCCAGGCGCCACATAAGGTGTGAAATAACCGGTCCATCGACGAGGGATTAAACACCATCGCCCAAAAATCCGTGATCTCCGCCCTCGCCTTCAGCCCTTCCCCCACAATTTGAAAACCGGCCGGCGTCTGCATCCAGGAGTTCGCCACAATGATCCAGACCGCGCTGAAATGCGCCCCCAGACATACCATGCAGGTCGAAAAGAAATGCAGCTTCGGGCCCACCTTGTCCCAGCCAAACAACAGGACCGCCAGAAAACCAGACTCAAGAAAGAACGCAAAGATCCCCTCCGCTGCCAGCGCGCTCCCAAAGACATCCCCCACATAACGCGAATACGTGGCCCAGTTCGTTCCAAACTCAAACTCCAAAACGATCCCCGTCGCCACACCGATGGCAAACGTCAAGGCGAATACCTTGGTCCAGAAACGCGCCATCTGGTGATATATCGGCCTGCCTGTCTTGAGCCAAAGCGCCTCCACAATCACCAGCACCACCCCCAACCCGATGCTGAGCGGCGGATAGAGGTAGTGAAATGCCGCCGTCAGCGCAAACTGAAATCTGGATAACGTCAGAACTTCCATTTCCGAAAACACTAGCAACAGCCCGCCCCCTTGTCACGCGCGGCGAAAGACGATCCAATGTCCTCCGGCGCCCCCCCCTCTTGGGCTTGCGGGCGACCATCGGATCACCCCCCCGATGCTCAAACGACCCAGCGAGCCAAATCCTCAGCAGCAAAATCGGAATTTATTTTTGCACGGACCCTAAGGCTGGGCCTGCAGCTCATATGCCATGGAAACCTCCATTTGCGGCAAAAATGGACAGTGCCGCCGCAAATGCCCCAATAATCGCGTATTGCCAATATGCTGTGTCCCCTCGAGAAAAGCGGCCGTGGCCTTTTGATAGGAATACATGCCGTTTTCAATTTCCGGCCGGTCGATGTCGATGGTGCAGATCGGCCGCTCTGGGTTCGATTCCGGCTTCTGGGTAACCGTAATCTGAACATGTTGGGACGGTTTCCAGAGTGCCCCATGGCTGCCCTTGAGTTTAAACGTGACCTTGGGCTCCGGAAAGACAATGGCGCACGCCTGCCTCAATCCTTCCTTGATGGCGCGAGTATGACGCCTGATTTCGTGTGGATAATAGGTGGTGCTCATTAGCATCCTTTATGATACATCCGACGCAGAAGCGCAACCTCCGAGTTTACAACCACTAATTAACACTAATGATTACTAATCAGTGATAGGCCACTACTGTCCACTTAAACATGAGCCAAAAACGAAACCTACTCAATAAAACAAGGATGAAACGTTTCTTACGCGTTTTTTCGATTTCATTGCGATAATAGGACGTTTTATTCGCAACCGCCTCATATTATCGCGAAAAAAACTCTTCTTTAATTAGTGTTAATGAGTGAAGATTAGTGGTAATAAGGGTCCTATTTGCCATAGCAAAGCACGCGCCCGCCTTCCAGCGTCACAAGGACTTTGCCTTCCCGGTTGATTGCGAGGCCCCACGGAACCGGAACCGCGGGGAGAGCTTTTTTCCACAGCAAGCGACCATCCTGAAGAGCAAGGGCGGCCAGTTCACCGGGGGAGGCAATGACAATCGCGCCGGGGCCCGCGGCCACCGCGACGCTTTTGGGGCAATGGAATTCCCAAGCGGGTTTGAAGTCCTTCGATTGGATCTTACCCCAAAGAGCCTTCTGGAATGCGGCGCGATTTCTCTGGACGCTCGAAAAGCACATCACCTTCGCGTTGTTCGCCCAGGCCAGATCATAGCCGGCCACATTCATAAACAAGGTCTTGTTCAGCACCGAGGCATCGTATACGGGATACTGCGGATGCGCGTAATAGGGTTTGCCCGCCACATGGATTTCGTCGCCAACAAGGTAGAGTTCCCATCCGCGCGGGCGAATTGAACCCACGGGAATGTTACCGGTTTGGCTCTGCTGTGCGGGCGAGGCGTTCAGGCATTCACCGCTGGACAAATCGTATTCGGCGGGCGACACCGCATTGCCACCGGCGAGAAACAACCTGCCTTTATGGATTAGCATGTGGCCTTGCACTCCGACTCCTGTGTGGGAAACATCGTCGAGATGTCCGGACCGGTTGTTCTGCCAGCGAATCTTCCCTGTCGCAACATTGAGGGCGTAAACATGGGTGCCGTCGAAGTTTGCCAGTCCGGCTGCAACATAGGCTGTGTTGTTATCCACGAGCACGCCACTCGCGGCGGGCCAGGTGGATTGCAGGGTTCCATAGACCGGAATACGCCGTTCGATCGGCGCGGCGCGGAAACTCCATATCCGTTTCCCGGTCTTCGCGTCTAAAGCATACACCCAGCCATCGCCCGATCCAACAAGGGCACGTCCCGCAGAGAGGGTGGGAGGCAGCCGCACGTCGCCACCTGTGAAGGTAATCCAGGCTTCCTTGCCGGTCCGCGTGTCCAGGGCTCGAATGCTGCCATCGGATCCGCCCACGAACGCCAGCGAACCAGCAGCCGTCGGTGCGGATGGCGTATAAGCGGTCTTGGGTTTGTAGTCCCACAAGAGGGTTGCGTCGGTATCCGGTGCGACGGACGCCGTCGTCGTGCCCAAATGATTGGCGCGGAAAACAGGCCAGTCGGCGGCATCGACAGATAGGCCGGGCCCGGAAGGGCCGTCGGACACGGTGACGAGCCGTGTGCTCTCTCTCGCGCTCTGATTGAAGTCAAAATCGCCTGCCGGTCCCAGGCATGTGATTCCGTAGAGCGTCAGGTTGCAGTCACAAACGGATGGCCACCAATATAACAAACCATTGGCGACGGTCACGCCATCATGACAGTTTGGACGCATGGGCGAAACCAACTGCGCCTGGTCCCGCTGCAGGTCCAAACGGACTGATCCTTCGTCCGCCCGGAAAAAAATGGCATCCGACGAGGCCGTCGGACGTGTGCAGGCCCGCCGATTGACTTTCAGTTCGGCCAAAACCTTGCCGGTTAACGGATCGAACTTGCGGCTGACCTCGTTGTCAATTTGACCACTGATGCCGTACAGGTAATCCCCCTGCAAAATAAGCTGATAATTGCTGTAAGGATGGGACCAGAGAACCTTGCCAGTATCGGCCGTCACGGCCACAAGGCGCGACAGGGCGGGCCCGGCGAAATAGAGCGCCTCATCACTGCATCGCAGCAGGGCCGTGGTCCGCCAATTCGATCGCCAGTCCTGGCGATTCTGATATTCCCCGAGGGTTTTGAACAGTTGCGGAGCATTCTCCGGAGTGTGTCGATAGATCTGGCCACCGGTGCTGGCATCCAGGCAGGTCAGGTAATTGCCGAAACTAAAGGCGTAAATCCTCCCCCCCTTCATGCAAAGGGCGCGCGCATCCATCGCTTTTTCTTCACGGTAACGCCACAGGATGCGTTTGTTCGCCAATTCAATTGCCACCAGGGTTTTGCCATAACCCCACGGTTGGTCGGCCCGGTTGAATCCCGGAGAAAGCGGATCCCACGGCCAGCCGTGAGACTGTAAACGGGCCTTGATCGTGGGATCCCGGGATTCTTGCCCGCCAATCATGGCGTAAAGGACATTCCCCTCGAGGGCCATCCATTTCCAAAAGGCGCCGCCGACTTCGTCTACTGGCGGGGCAATTTCGTCCTTCAGTTCGCCTGTCCGGGCGTCAAACACTTTGCAGGATCGGTCATCGGCAAAATAAACGTTTGTGGCTGTGGCGATGAGGGTATTGCGATGGACCATGAGGGCGGGCGCGATCTCTCGGCGCCACAACAAGGTGCCATTATAACCGTTGAACGCCGCCAACGTATTCAGCCACGGCTCTTCCCGTTCCTTGAACGCGATATGGCCAAATGCCTTGAAAACCCTCCCGGCGGCGCTCACCGCCACCTGCGGCAACGGCGCGTAACGCGGATCCGACAAAAACTGGGTCAGGTAGGGACCGCGCGCTCGTTTGTCCTCCGAGACAGGATTGTTATCGGGCCTGTGATAGGGATGGCTCCAGTCATCGATTCCCTCGGGAAACCGCTTGGTTTCCTGGCGCGTGCCAAGGATGACCTTTGCTTGTGGGTGCACCACCCGGAGTGCCTCTTCCAAAGGCATGCCTTCGGCGTGATCCGCCGCGATCAGCGCGTCCGCGATATCGTCCGCCAAATGGAGATGGTCTCTCGGCCCTTGCTCGACAAACACCCGTGTCCCGTAAAATCCCGCGTCATAAGCAAGCTGCCGCGCCGCCTCGACCTCAGCCTCCTCCGTCAGCTGCACATAAAATATTAACTCGCTCTCGCGAGCCAGACTCAGGGCCAATTTACAGTCGCGATCGCCCGGCAATGCACAGATGCCTTTCGTGACTCCAATTTGCCGGAGTAAGGCCTCCGCGCTGGATTGGTCGGCTGACACCACATCCTGGGGCATTCGCCAAAGGAACCATGCCATCACAATGATCCAAAAGACCCTGGGTCCCCAGTACAATCCTGATCTTGAAACGAATGACCTCCCGGAAAAGCTCTCTGATTGCATAAGCCAAAGTCGAGTGGGCGGAGATGAAGGGACGGGAATGCACTGATCGCAGTTGCCAGGACCCGCGCCAGCCCCACCTGCTCTGCCTCAGTTGACTCCTAACTCAGCCGCGAGGCAACCTGAAAAACCGAGGCATCGGATCGACCGAGATGCTCAGGTAGGGCGCAAGGTAGGGCGCAAGGTAGGGCGCGACTGCCAGGCGCGCCAGAGGGTAGGGCGCGACCGCTGGGCGCGCCGGACGCAGAGACTCTCCGGAGCAGAACGTCTCAGAAAAGCCCGGTCGGCCCCGGCGGTCCGACCCTACCGCTCTGTGATCTCTGAGTCCTCTGTGGTAAGAATTCCTGACGTCAATCCGAAGAAAAACGAGTAAACCGCTTCTTGATTAACCACCGAGAGCACAGAGACAGACCATCAAATGCTTAGAGAAGCCCCTGATTGCGTCCCTTTCTCCGAAATAAATATGTGATTCTTGTGCCTTTTGGTGGCGAATGAAAAGCCTTCGCGCTTGCGTGGGATTCTATCTTGTCACGCCAAGCCGCAAAAAGAAAAACCGATTTGCCACAAAGAGGCACAAGGAACACCTAATCCAAGATACCGTCCGACCCTATCCTGGCAGGGCGTGACTCAAAAGCTTCTTTCGCCCCTGGCGGGGCTTTGGGACCGGGGTAGGGCGCGACTGCCAGGCGCGCCGGACGCGGAGACTCTGAAACAAAACGTCTCAGAAAAGCCCGGTCAGCCCAAGCGGTCTGACCCTACCTGGACGCGCGAATTTCAATTGAGTTTCTGTTCAAGGCACGACATGTTGGCAGGGAGAACATGCGCAGGTTCAGCAAAAGATGGTTTCAGCTAGCCACATGGATAGTGCCCGTGTTCTGGGCATCCGCGACGCTTGCCTGTAACGTGCCTGTTTTCCGCTATGCACTGGAGCGTTGGGAAGCCGACCGGTTTCAGATATTCGTGTTCCATAATGAGAGCCTGAACACCGAGCAGGAGGCGATCTTGGCTCCAATAGAGAAGGCACAGCAGGACGGGCTGGCCAACATCGAGGTCATTCGAATCAACCTAGAGCAAGAAATGCCGGGGTCCGTGCGTGCCTTGTGGGACGCCCAAGAACACCCAACGCAGCCTTGGATGGTCGTGCGGTATCCCAAACAGACTGGAATTGAACGATCGGTCTGGACAGGACCGCTGGGAGCCAAGGCTGTTGATTCCTTGATCGAGTCGCCCGCCCGACGAGAGATCGCTCAGAAACTCTCGAACGGCGATGCGATTGTCTGGCTGCTGCTCGGGGGTGATGACCCGAAGCGCAACGAGAATGCCGAAAGCCTGCTCAAGACCGAACTCGGGAAACTGGAAAAATCATTGGTCCTGCCCGAACGCTCCCCGACGGATCCCCCCATCAATCCCGACCTGCCATTGAAGATCGCTTTCTCAATCGTTCGACTTTCGCGATCCGATCCCGCGGAACACATGCTTTTAGACATACTCCTGAACTGGAACCCGAATCTCATCGCGGCTAGGGAGCCCTTATTGTTTCCGATCTTTGGCCGTGGCCGTGTGATTCCTCCGGCGATGGGTGATCAAATTCGACCAGAAGCGATCCGAGAGATGGCGGAATTCCTAACGGGCCCGTGTTCCTGCGAGGTCAAAGAACTGAATCCGGGCTACGATCTCCTGCTGGCGAAGAACTGGAATACTTTGCCAGGTTACCAGGAGATTCTGGTCGCGCCGCCCCCGCCTCTGGTCGGCATTTCCGAATTCGCGGCAGAAGCGACAACCCACTCGACAGACGCGCCTTCGAAGACCAACATTCTCACAGCCGCGCCAGGCGCGCAGCCCGCGGGAATCGGACGCGACCGACTGTGGCGCAATCTCGTTGTTGTATTGTGCGCGGGCCTGGCTTTCCTCGTGGTCTCAACTTTGGCGCTCAAGATCAGATCCGGCAGGAGACCTCGATGATATGAACCTCATTCATCTTGTGCTTCGCGAGATTTGTCACCGCAAGCTGAATTTTTCCCTGGGAGCGGTATCCGTTTCTCTGGCCGTCGCCTGCCTGGTCGCCGAGTTGGCGATCCTCCAAAAGCACGATGCCCGAACGGAACAAATCGTCAGCGCAAAAGAGGCCGCCACTCGCGAGCAAATGGCGAAGCTGGAGGATGATTATCGCAAGGTCATGCTCAAGATGGGATTCAACGTCTTGATCCTGCCAAAAGACCAAAACCTCGGCGATCTGTATGCGGACGATTTCGGCTCGAAGTTTATGCCGGAGGAGTACGCGGCGCGCCTGGCCAAGAGCCGAGTTGCAACGATCAACCATGTGCTGCCGTCCCTGCAACAGAAAGTGAAGTGGCCGGAATTTGAGCGAACAGTGCTTTTAATGGGCGTGCGGGGCGAGGTCTACATCCAAAGCGCGCAACAGAAGCCCTTGCTCGATGCGGTGACCCCGGGCACAATGATCTTGGGCCACGAGTTGGCCCGAACTCTCAATCTCAAGGCGGGCGAAAAAACCAAATTCATGGGACGCGAGTTTGCCGTGGCCAAGGTCAATTCCGAACGTGGCAACAAGGACGACATCACCGTCTGGATCAGCCTCTCCGAAGCCCAGGAACTCCTGGGCAAACCGGGCTTGATCAATGGCATTCTTGCCCTCGACTGCACGTGTGACACATTGAACCGTCTCGGCCGAATTCGACCCGAAATCGCCAGCATTCTCCCGGACACGCAGGTGATCGAATACGCCTCGCAAGCCCTCACGCGGGCCGAGGCCCGGCAACGCGCCGCTATCGAAGCCCAGGCCAGCATCCGGAGGGAAAAGGAAGGCCGTGACAAGCTTCGCGCCGAAAGGGAAGCCTTGGCGGCCGTGCTCGTCCCCGTCGTAATTCTGGGCAGCAGCGTTTGGATCGGCCTGCTGGCGCTGGCGAATGTCCGCGAGCGGCGGGGAGAAATTGGGATTCTGCGCGCGATTGGGCTGCGCACACCCCAACTCTTGTTCATCGTGCTGGCCAAGGCCGGGATCATCGGTTTCTGCGGCGCTGGTGCGGGTTATGTTGCCGGCCGAACCATCGGCGCACTGTGGCATGAAACGCCGGACTCATCTCCCCTCGGAATCCCGTTCATGGATCTCCGTCTGTTTGCGCTCATTTTGGCTGCCGCGTCCTTGGTGGCGTTGCTGGCCAGTTGGCTGCCTGCCGTCCATGCGGCTCAACAGGATCCCGCTGTCGCCTTGAGAGAGGAATGAGCACGCTTTTAAAGATCGAAAACCTGTGCAAGTCCTATCCTCGGCCGGAAGGAAGCATCCAAGCCGTCCATGAGGTCTCACTGACCGTTGAAAGAGGCGAGTTCGTGGCCGTGCAAGGTCCGAGCGGTTGTGGCAAGACCACCCTGCTGCTGGCGGCGGGCGCGCTGCTGCAACCCTCCCGAGGACGGGTGCTCGTCAATGACGTGGATCCCTACTCACTATCGCCCGGGCAACGCGCACGGTTTCGGGCTGTCAACGTCGGATTTGTTTTTCAGCAGTTTCACCTGGTGCCGTATCTCGACGTCCTGGATAACATTTTGGCTCCCGCGCTCGCGTTGGGCGCCAAAGACGGCCGACGCACTCGAGCGCTCGAGTTGGCGGCTCAATTCGGGCTTTCGGATCGGCTTCGTCACGTGCCCTCGGGATTGAGCACCGGCGAACGGCAGCGCGTGGCCTTGGCGCGCGCCTTGTTGAATCAGCCCTCGCTTTTGCTTGCCGACGAGCCGACGGGCAACCTCGACAAGCAAAACGGCCAAGTGGTGCTGCGTTGTCTCACCGAGTTCGCACGCACCGGGGCGGTGTTGTGTGTCACGCACGAACCGCAGGCGGCGGATCACGCCGATCGCGTCCTGAACATGATCGGAGGAAAGCTTCAATGAACATGAAACGACTGGCCCTCTTCGGTTCTCTTGTGATCGTGGCCGGGCTGACGGCTCTGTTGCTCCGGCAATCGAGGAACTCACCGGCGGCAGCACCTGCTGGACGAAAACCCCTGGTTTTTTTCTGCGCAGCCGGCATCAAGCCGCCAGTGGAGGCCGTCGCACGTGAATATGAACAGGCTTTCGGCATCCCGATCCAGCTTCAATATGGCGGATCGGGAACACTCCTGAGCAACCTCCGGGTCACTCAGACGGGGGATTTATTCCTGGCAGGCGACGAGAGCTATGTTAAATCGGCCCGCGAGCTGGGCTTGATGGCCGAAGTCATTCCCCTGGCACGGCAACGACCCGTCATCACCTTCGTCAAAGGCAATCCGAAAAACATCCGAACGCTCGAGGACCTGCGCCGGCCGGATGTGCGCGTCGCCATGGCGAATCCTGACGCCGCGTCCGTAGGCCGGACCGTGCGAGATCTGCTTGAGCGAACCGGCCAGTGGACCGCCCTGGAAAAAAGCGTCACGGTTTTTAAACCGACCGTCAACGATGTCGCCAATGATGTGAAGATCGGATCCGTGGACGCTGGCATCGTCTGGGACGCCACGGCCCGTCAATACCCCGAACTGGACATTGTCTCCGTGCCGCTGTTCGATCCGGCGGCCGAGACGATCAGCATCGGCGTGCTGAAGTCGTCGCGTCAGCCGGACGCAGCCTTACGGTTTGCCCGATATCTTGGCGCCCCTGATAAAGGCCAGATCCAATTCCGGAAGTTTCATTACGAGCCGGTGGAAGGCGACGCCTGGGCGGAGAGCCCGGAGATCCTGCTGTTCAGCGGCGCCATGCTGCGACCCGGCATCGAGAAGACCTTGCGGGAATTCGAAGCGCGCGAGAATTGCCGGATTACCACCGTCTATAACGGCTGCGGCATCCTGGTGGCGCAGATGCGCGTGGGACAACGGCCTGACGCCTACTTCTCCTGCGACACCTCATTCATGGAGAGCGTGGCCGATCTGTATCGCGGGCCGGTGTCCATCGTGGACAATGATTTAATGATTATCGTCCAAAAGGGCAATCTGAAGGGGATCCGCTCGGTCCAGGATATGACCCAACCGGGAATCCGAGTGGGTCTTCCGCATCATGAAAAATCCGCCATGGGCAACATTGCCTGGAAAATGCTGCTCCAAATGAACCTCTACGACGCGCTGGGCCGCAACTTGAAGGTCGAGTCGCCCACAGGGGATTTTCTTATCAACCAGATTCGAACCGGATCGCTCGATGCCATTATCGCGTGCCGGAGCAACTGGACCGGCGTGCGCGAGGAGCTTGACGCGATTCCCATCGACCACGCGCTGGCACGCATGACCCAACCCTTTGCCGTGGGACGCGGCACTCGTTTCCCGCAGCTGATGACCCGACTCCGGGAGGCATTCACCACCCCGCTGTCCCGGCAGCGTTTCGAGGCGGAAGGCTTTGGCTGGCGCTATCAACCGGGTTCGGCCCCATGAGTCCCGATCTCAGCCCTTCATCCATCCCACCGCGGCGCAACAACCGCGACTGGCCGTTTTTCGCCGGCCTGGCCCTTTTAAGTAGCGTCTACGTTCTTCTGATCCTGGCCATGCTCGCGGCCGATTTCTCCTTCACCACACCGCATCACCTGCTGCAAGCCCTGGCCAGCCCCGAAATTCGGTATTCGATCAAGCTGAGCCTGCTTTCCTGCACCCTCACCACATTGTTGTCTCTATGGGTTGCGGTCCCTACCGGCTATCTCATGTCGCGCCACCCATTCCCCGGCCGCCGATTGATGGATGCCATCCTCGATATCCCGATTGTCCTGCCCCCTCTGGTCATTGGATTGAGCCTTCTCATCCTGTTTCAAACACCGCCGGGCCGCGCTCTGCAACAAATTATCCCTGTAACTTATGCCATTCCCAGCGTCATCATCGCCCAGTTCGCCGTGGCCTGCGCGTTCGCGGTGCGAACCATGCTGGTGACCTTCGACCAGATCAGCCCCCGCTGCGAACAGGTCGCGCTCACCCTGGGCTGCAACCGCAGCCAGGCCTTTTGGCGCGTAGCCTTGCCCGAAGCCCGTCGAGGAGTTCTGACCGCAGGCACTTTGGCCTGGGCACGAGCCCTGGGCGAGTTCGGTCCCATCCTGGTTTTCTCGGGCGCAACCCGGTTGAGGACGGAAGTGCTGCCGACAACGGTGTTCCTGGAATTAAGCATCGGCAACATCGAGGCCGCCGTCGCGGTATCCCTCATCATGATTGTTGCCGCGTTGGCCGTATTAACTCTGGCGCGCATCTTCGGATTGCGCGCCCCACTCGAGCGAGTGCTATAGCGATGATCGCTGTAGACCATCTCTCCCTGAAGGTGGGTGAATTCGCCCTCGAGAATATCACTTTTGAGGTTCCGACGGGGCAATATGCGGTCTTGATGGGCCGGACCGGCGCCGGCAAGACCACTCTCCTCGAGGCCTTATGCGGCCTGAAAACCTTAACCGGCGGCACGATTCGGCTCCATGGACGCGACGTTACTCATCTTAAACCCGCCGAACGCGGCATCGGCTACGTGCCCCAGGATCGGGCCTTGTTTCAGACCATGACCGTCCGCGAGCACCTGGCCTTCGCCCTGATGATCCAAAAGAAAAGCCGCGATGCGATTCGCCATCGCGTGGCCGAGTTGTCCCGGTTGCTGGGCATCGAACACCTGCTGGATCGCAAGCCCCAGGGGCTGAGCGGGGGAGAAGCGCAACGGGTCGCCCTGGGTCGCGCCCTCTCCATTCAGCCCGGCATTCTTTGCCTGGACGAACCCTTGAACGCGCTCGATGACGATACCCGGCAGGAAATGTACGCCTTGATGGGCCAGGTGCGGAAAAGCACGGGCGTCACCATCCTCCACGTCACCCACAATCTCGATGAGGCCACTCGACTCGCAGACCTCCTGTTCCGGCTCCAAAACGGTAAAGTCGAACGCAATATTTTAACCACTCATCTTCACTAATTAACACTAATTAAGGAGAAGACTTATTTTACCACACTACTGTCCGGTTTAATATGAGCCAAAAGCGATACCAACTCGATAAAACAAGGCTGGAACGCTTTTCATGAGTTTTTTCGATTTCATTTTCAAACGGTCATTGCCCAGGGTTCTGGTCCGCGTTTCCGCAGCAAGAACCGATTATGAATCAAGGCCGAACCGTGTTCGCCCAGTTGATAGACGAACTGCCCAAATACGAATTCGACAAATGTGTTGGCCGTTACGCTGGCAACAAGCATGTGCGCACATTGCCCAGCTACGAGCATTTCCTGGTGCTGGCCTTCGCCCAACTGACTTACCGCGAGAGCTTGCGCAACATCGAGACCTGCCTCCGGGCTCTGGGCTCCAAACTCTACCACAGCGGCATCGGCCAACCCGCGGTCCGCAGCACTCTGGCCGACGCCAACGAAAAGCGCGATTGGCGAATCTTCTCCGATTTCGCTCACATCCTCATCGAGCAGGCCACTCAACTCTACGCCGACGAACCCTTTGGGGCCGAACTGGAGCAAGCCGCCTACGCCTTGGACTCGACCACGATCGACCTGTGTCTGTCCCTGTTTCCGTGGGCCAAGTTCCGACGGCGCAAAGCGGCTATCAAGCTGCATACGTTGCTGGCTTTGCGGGGCAATTTCCCCACTGTCGTTATCCTGACTACTGGCAAAGTTCACTAAGTCAACATTCTCGACGATCTGACTTTCGCCCCCGGCTCCTTCTACATCGCCGATCGCGGTTACCTGGACTTCGCCCGACTCTACCGCCTGCATCTGAGCAGGGCCTTCTTCGTAACTCGCGCCAAGAAGAACTTCCGGTTCCAGCGACGTTACTCCCGTCCGGTGGACAAAACGACGGGTCTGCGCCTCGACCAAACCGTGGTGCTCAGCGGATTCTACTCGCAGCAAGAGTATCCCGAGGCTCTGCGACGCATTGGGTTTCGCGATCCTCAGACCGGCAAGGCGCTGGTTTTTCTGACCAACAATTTCACCGAGCCGGCGCTGACGATTACTCAACTCTATCGCTGCCGCTGGCAAGTCGAATTGTTTTTCAAATGAATCAAACAGCATTTGCGAATCAAAGCCTTCTACGGCACGTCCGTGAATGCGGTGCGCATCCAAGTATGGGTGGCCATTTCAGTGTACGTTCTGGTAGCCATCGTCAAAAAGCGCTTTCGGCTCTCGGCCAGCCTGTACACCATTCTACAGATTTTGAGCCTTTCCCTTTTCGAGAAAATGCCCATTTTGCAGGCTCTTTCTCAACAATCACCATTGCCAAATATGCCTGACACTTATGATCAGCCCTGTTTACCGGGGTTTTAAACCGGACAGCAGTGATTTTACCATAGAATGAAGTAAAGGTAACCAACGAAAGACTGAGATAAATTCTCTCGATTAGTGATAATTAGTGCGAATTAGTGGTTAAAAACCTGATCAGTGCCAATTAGTGAAGATTAGTGGTTTACTTTTTCACGTGCACAGCATGCGTTTCCATTCGAGTTTGTTCGCGCTCCCATAATTGATCAGGTAACCAACCTGCTTCCCAGTGGCTTTCAAGTAGTTCAGCAGTTGAGCCTCATGTTCCGGGGCCAGTTGTTTGACGGCTTTAAGCTCAACAATGATTTCCCTGAACACCATCAGGTCCGGCATATACCTCTTCCTGATCGGGCGGTTCTTGTAGCGGATGGTCAGTTCGGTCCTCGAATCAAACGGAATGCGCCGCGCTTCCAGTTCCTGTTCCAGACACTCCTGATAAACCTCTTCCAGATAGCCATTGCCCATCTCGTTATAAACCTCAAACGCCGCCCCCATGAGATCGTATCCTTCTTGCTCAAATGGTTTTCCACTCATGATTCGAACCACTGATTAACACTAATTATCACTAATAGGAAGATCTTTTTAAATAAATAATATGTATACAGTTTTATTAAAACAATAAGCCACAGTGACTCATAAATAAGAACATCTATTAGTGTTAATTAGTGAAGATTAGTGGTTCGTCCTATTTATAGCTCACATCGAGGTAAACCGAGTAGCGTCCGTACGCCTCGTAGAACGGCCGGAAGGTGGCCTCTTCGATCTTGAAACGCAGCGTGCCGGGATCGCCGGTGATCGATTGGCTGATGTCAGCGGCGTCGAGGGAGACGGGCCGCCAATCGGAGCGGGGCTCGGATTCATCGGCGGCCAATAAAATCGGGCCGTAGAAGAGGCTGGCGATGTTGGGCTGATCCATCACTCGATTCAGGTGGAAGGAGAAGGGCATTTGGAGTGTGATTGTGTCTTGGTCTTTCCAGGCCTGACGAAGGGTAAAATAGGTGCCTGGGATGGCACTGATCGTTTGGGGCTGGCCATTGATCTTCACCAGAAAACCACAGGTGGCCCACCTTGGAACGCGGATCTTGAGATCGAAGGTGGCCTGACCGCCGATCACGAGCCGGGTGGTATCCTCATAGGGAAAGCTTGTGTGCTGGGTGACCACAACGTTGCGTTCGGTCCAAGCGAGCGTGGATGGAACAAAGAGGTTGACGTAGAGGGCGTCATTATTGGCGCTGTGGAAGTAGATGGAATCCTGCAGTTTGGTGTTGCTTTCGAGGGCGGTGCCGTTGCAGCAGGTGAATCCGTTCATGTTGCCATTGCCGAACTGTTTCCGGGACGCCGGATTGAGCGGAATATGATAGGTGTTCCCGGGATTATTGGCGGCCACGGACGCGAGGATGTCATTGTAGAGGGCCTGTTCGTAGTAATCCATGTATTTGGCGTCCGGAGTGAACATGAAAAGCTGCCGGCTTAGCTTGAGCAGATTGTAAGTCGCGCAAGTTTCATTTTGCCCGCCTTTGGCGAAGCCGTTCGCGAAGAGAGAATCGGGCTCGGCCGTGAAACACTCGGCGTTATTGGGGTTCCGCGCCCCGGCGACACCGCCGATACTGTAGAGGTAACACTCGGTGCAGAGATGCCAGAAATTATCGGTGATCTGGTAATAGGGGGGTTCGGCTGTATTCCGGTAGGTTTCGAGGGCGCCGGTGATCTGGGGGATGTGCTGGTTGGCGTGTTTGCCGCGCAGCGTATCGACGTTCTTGACCAGGCCATGCGCGTGATCCGCGTTGCCATAGAAGAAATCGGTGTTGTCAAACAACCGGGCGCAATCGAGGAAGCGTTTGTCTCCAGTGATGCGGGAGAGCCGGGCCAAGACTTCGTTCATGCCGCCGTATTCACCGGCAATGTAACGGTTCCACATGCTGATGCGCGTGGCGGGCGGAACCGCTTGGAGACGTTGTTGAACCCAAAGGCCCATGCCTTGGGCGATCTCGAGTGCCTTCTGATTTCCGCCGAGCTCGAAGCAGTCGAGCAGACCGGCCAGGATCTTGTGCAACGTGTAATACGGCGCCCAGATTTGCTTGTTGCTTCCCCCGTAAGTGGCCCCCTTTTCCAGCATGATGAATTGGTCGGGCGGATAGGCGCTGATGAATCTCCTGCCCCAATTCCAATAGTCGGTCCGGATGCCCTCCGGGCTCAGGTCAGAGTCATAGTCCGACTTGCCCGGTCCCGGCGGCACGGTGGTCGGATCAGCGTTGAAGGGCCCTCCGGCTTGAGCGGGTTTGCCGGACTTCTCGGACAGGTCGTATAAAGTATCGATGAGATAATTCATTTTTTGCAGGAAATTCGTCTGCAAAACGGGATCGTAGCCGGTGCTGGCATAAGCCTGTGCGATGGCGGTGAGATAATGTCCACTGGCGTGCCCTCGCAACCGGGTGGTCTGGGAATCCCATCCCCCGAGGGGCCGGGCGTTCTCAGGTTGTTTCTGGCCGAAAGCATCCCGAAACATGAACAAAAACCGATCGGGATCGCTCTTGGCGAGGCCCTGGATGAATTTGTCACGGTTCTGCATGAAGGTCGTCGGCCGCCCTTTCTCATCGGGATTCAGTTTCACCCGGCCCAGCGGAAAAGCTTCGACCACACGACGAGGAACGACCGGTGCATTTGGAACGGCCTTAACAGTGACGGTTGCCCTCGGTTCGATCTTCGTGCCCGCGACGCGACCGACGACCGTGTAGGTTCCCGGCTGAAGAACTTGCTGGTTGTTCGTGGGCGACGGCCAGATAATCCTCACGTCCGGCCCTTTGGCCCCCTCGCGATACACCCCGGGAATCGTTCGCGGGAGCCTGGGCAGTGAGCCCACGATCGTCTCGACCGAAACATCGGGCACACTGACTAATTCAAACACGTGAGGCGCGGTTGCGGGAGAGGCGGCAGGCTCGGTTTTGACAGGGGCCGGTTTGGCGGCGGCAACCCTGTTATCACCGGACAAGGCATTTTTGCGAATAACCGCCACCTGCTGATCAGTCAGGGCAATGTTATAAATCCGAACGTCGCGGAGTTTTGCATCGAGATTCGGATCCGTGTCGTAGCGCGACTTGCCAAAGTAAAGCTGGTTGGCGCTGGGATCTTCCTGATCCAGCACCTGCTCCAGGCTTAAGGTCACATTCGCTGACTGACCCGCCCGAACGCCATCGAGATAGCTGGTCAGCGTATGCCGCGCGGAATCCAATACCACGGCAAGGTGGACCCACCGGTTCTGAGGTGCTCTCGGCACGACCGGTCCTTGTTCCCCGGTCCAACCTCGAACGGTCACACGGGCACGATATCCTTCCGCTTCTTCTTCTCCGACGGGTGTGCAGAAGAAATTAGACTCGGTATTCGAACCAAAATCAAAGAAGCGCTGCCACGCGTTGGTGGATCGCAGGAACAACCAACCGGTCACGCTCATGGCGTCCACGCCCTCCAAGGCTTCTCCAGGAACTTGCAGGTATGCTCCTTCCCCCCCGGGAAGGGACAGCACCTTGCCGAATTGACTGTCGTCGACATAACTGGCCCCGGCGCCGTGCAACGTCGCCTGGTAACCGTTTCTCGAGCGGTCGGCGGTATTGCCGTTCAGCAGGTAACGGGCAACAAGCGCGGTCTCGCCAATCCCATCGAGGAACTGGTCGCCCTCGTCGTTTTGCGAGGCAAAAGATCGTGATCCAACCAGAAATCCGAATACGACCAGAACGACGAGGCAAACAATCAGCTTTTTGTTATTCATACCGGTTCCGTGGTCTTCGCATTCATTCAAACGCCATTTCGTGGCGAGGCTAACATGGAACCGGTTGCCAAACAACAGGCAACCCGGGAAGAACGGCCTTGGAGCCTTGTTGGTAGGGCGCGACCGCTGGGCGCGCCAAAGGGTAGGGCGCGATCGCCGAGCGCGTGATTTAGGTAGGGCGCGACCGCTGGGCGCGCCAAAGGGTAGGGCGCGATCGCCGAGCGCGCCGAACGCAGGGACTCCGAAGCAGAACGTCTCGGGGGAAACCCGGTCAGCCCAAGCGGTCTGACCCTACCTGGCAGGGCGTGACTCAAAAGCTTCTTTCGCCCCTGGCGGGGCTTTGGGGAGGCACGGGACGTCTTCGGAACCCACCGTTGAAACGGTGGGCTATGATCGGTCGTCCCTGATGGGACGAATCATGCTAGACGCCGCGCGAGGTTATTAGACTGGGCATCCCTGACGGGACTGGCGTTGGAGGATGCGGCGCGGTGTCTTCGGTTTGGAGGCTCCCAACCGGGAATCGATCATCGCCGAGCCCGAGAGGGCGGTAGAACATAGCCCAGCGATTCATCGCTGGGTGGGCTGAGCGGCCGGATCACGAGTCCCGGCAGGGACGCAAGAGATCCAGTGAAAGGCATAAGGGTTCGTCAAGAAATAAGCTATACATTCGTTGCACTCAAATTGGCCTGGGGCAAGGCACGAGGGAAGGAGTGTATCCGCCGCGATACTCGACCGACCGAGTAACGAAGCCCCGGGCCAATTTCAGTG
>Ga0116154_10000967_pt1 | contig 27079 bp, 38 predicted proteins | sample AD_UKC030_MetaG_FD_89898 | JGI IMG/M metagenome (GOLD analysis project Ga0116154, IMG submission 89898) | Active sludge microbial communities of municipal wastewater-treating anaerobic digesters from USA - AD_UKC030_MetaG | ecosystem: Engineered > Bioreactor > Anaerobic > Digestate | place: USA...
AACTTTGATACCTTGAAATAGGCTGATAAATATGTTACAGTTTAGACATGCAAATTGAAGTTAAAGCTAAATACAAAGGGTTTTCCTATCTGGTAGTCGCACATGAAATGGGGCATAGATGTGGTTATGTCAGAATTCTAAAAGGAAGTGAATGGTACGGAAAAGATTATGACGATATTCCACTTACAGTTCATGGTGGATTAACTTTTGCTAGCAAATTTTGTCGTAAAGAATTACCAAAAGGTTTTTGGATAGGCTTTGATTGTGCTCATTGGGGAGATGCTAGTGACCCTTCAATTATGAGTCCTGAATACAAAAAAATGAATGAAAAATATTTATTCTTTCACACTGGCACCATCCGTACTAAAGAATATGTCGAGGATGAATGTAAATCGTTAATAGACCAAATAGCTAACTATGAAAAATGAAAACATGATTTTACGAACCATAGTTGGCAGTCGTGCGCATGGATTAGCAACGCCCCAATCGGACACGGATTATCGTGGGGTATTTATTCAACCTACAAAAGAGATACTTTCTATCGGTGGACACACCAAAACTACCAACTGGATTGAAGACAAAAATGACGATACTTCTTTTGAAATCGGACATTTTTTAACTCTTAGTTTGCAATCTAATCCTACTATACTAGAAACTTATTTAGCACCTGTGGATTTTGCTACCGAGGATGGTATTGCTTTGAGACAACTATTCCCTTATGTTTGGAGTAGTCAAAGAGTTAAAGACGCGTTTTGCGGTTACGGTTTTAATCAGCGTAAGAAAATGCTCGAAGATAAGGATAAACGTCCAAATAAATATGCCGCCGCTTACTTACGAGTTCTCTACAACGCATACGAACTTTTATCTACAGGGGCTTTTACTGTTGGAATCGCCAATACTGAAGTCGGAGAAACTGTCAGACGTTTTAAAGAAGGCAATTTTACTCATGGGGAATGTATAGATGTTTGTAGAGAATGGCAAGCTAAAGTTGAACAGGCTTTTTTGGACAATCCAGTCCACGAACCTAACGTGGATAAAATTAATGAATTCCTATTAAAAATTAGAATGAAATACTTATGAAAAATATACAAAATATAGTCGACAAACATTATGACGAAATGTTCCACGAATTATGTGAGAAACATGACGAAGATTTATATGACATCGTAATTGAAGTCAAGCTAGCCAATCCTGGATTGACTGTTAGAAGGTCTTGGCAAGAACGAGACCAAATGTTAATAGAGGAGGCAAAAAAGAATGAAAATTAACCTTAAAAGATTCGAAACTGATATCAAAGACAAATTTATCGATGTTCGTAAGCATCCAGAATTAGACCTTTGGATTTATAATTATTCTAATAAAGCCATGTTTGATAATCATTGGACTCCAGAATGTCGTATGGCAAGAGGGCTAGTGGTAGACGCAGAAGGAAATATTATTGCCAGGCCATTTGAGAAGTTTTTTAATTACGACCAACCTGAGGCATTACCAATTCCCAGTGAACCATTTGAAGTCTTTGAAAAAGTCGATGGAGTATTAGGGATAATTTTCCACCATAATGGATGGAAAATTTGTTCTAGGGGTTCTTTTGAAAGCGAATTCGCTAAAGAAGCATTAAAAATTTGGAAAGAAAGAGGTTATGACAAATTAAACTTAGATACTTCAAAAACTTACTTGGCAGAAATTATTTATAAAGGGTCACGTATAGTTTTGGACTATAAGGGAATGAGAGATTTGATTTTAATAACCGCAATTGATACCGAAACAGGTACTGAGATGACCTACAGCGAATTAGTTTCACTTTATCCTACATGGACCAAGGTCAAGCGTTACGACTATACTGATTTCGAAGAAATTAAGAAGATTGACCGTAACGGCGAAGAGGGATTTGTAGTTCGCTTTCAGTCAGGTAAACGGGTAAAGATGAAATTCTCTGAGTACAAAAAGATTCACGCTATTCTTTCTCATCTTAATTCTAGAACTGTGTGGGAATACCTTAGAGATAGTCGAAATTTGAACGAAATGCTTGAAAAAATCCCCGACGAAATCTTTGACTGGGTAAAGAAAACTGCCGTTAAGATAAAAACTGATTATGAAACAACTCTTCATGAGTGTTTTTGTGTACTAAAAAAGGTTTCGGAATTATCAGACAGAAAAGAACAGGCAATTTTTCTAAAATCTAGACCTGAATACTGGAATGTGAGTAAGGTGGTTTTCTCGATGTTAGACAAACGTGAGTATGCCTCTATCATTTGGAGAATGGTAAAGCCAGAACTTGATTATCCATTTAAGGAGGATTTAGATGAAGCCTAAACTTATTTTTCTCAGTGGGATGCCCGCATCAGGAAAATCGATGTATGCTGTCGAGCTATTAAAAAACAATCCTGGACAATATGTCAGAGTGAATAAGGATGACTTGAGAGCGACTTTTCATGCTGGGCGTTGGAGCAAATCTAATGAGAAGTTCATCAACAAACTAGAAGAACACATCATCAGAGAAGCTCTGGTTAACAAACTTAATGTGGTCTGGGATAACGTTCATTTAGCACCTAAGCATCTTGAGAGGGCAAATAAATTAGTCAGAGAGACGGGAGCGGTATTAGAAAGAAAATTCTTTGATGTTCCGCTTGCGGAGTGCCTTAGACGTGATGCTTTGAGACCAAATCCAGTGGGTTCACGTGTCATTATGGACACTTACAACAAATATTTAAAACCTACCCCAACTATTCCCGTTTATGACGAAAGTCTGCCAAATGCTTTTATATTCGATATTGATGGAACTTTAGCCCTAATGAGCGGAAGAAACGCTTTTGAGTGGAGTAAAGTTGAGAGTGATGTTCCCAATATTCCTGTAATTAATGTTCTCAAATCCTTATATGCCAGTGGATACACGATTATTATTGTTAGTGGGAGAGATGGCATCTGTCGAGAAGAGACAGAGAATTGGCTGGCGAGTTATGAAATCCCTTACCATTATTTCTTTATGAGAGAAAAGGGAAACTGTGAAAAAGATACGATAATCAAAAAACGCATTTATGACGAGAATATCAAAGGTAAATTTTCTATCTACGGAGTATTTGATGATAGACCATGTGTGATAAAAATGTGGAAAGAATTAGGATTTTTTGTATTTGACTGTGGTGATGGTATAGATTTCTAGTTGACAGCTGGTGATAAATATGTTACAGTTTAGATAGTTAATAAATTAAAATAAAATGAAACTTGATTACAAAAAAATGGTTAACGACATTGGAAAATTAGTTTGGACTGATTTTGTTGCCGACATGGAGTGTAAATTAAGATTACACGAAAAGCCAGGTATCTTTACCCAAAAAGAAGCTCAGAAAATGTCTTTTATACTAAGCGAGATTTATTCTATTTCTCATTGTCTCTGGTGCAGTGCTTGTGGTGGTAAATATAAAGTAGCTAAGAGTATACAAGCTGAACCTGACAAAAGTAAAAAAAGTATACAAGACAAGATAAGGTCAATAATACACGAAAACTTAATTCACGCTAATTTTTTTGCTTTACCATTACCAGAAGATAATTATCGTGGTTGTTTAGGTCATAAACAAGTTAACGAAATCCTGCAAAACGACATCGACAGGTTAAAGAGATTGTGAAGATAAACAAAAATATGAAAAATAACCTTCAATTATTTGACAACGTACCAGTTAATATAAAAACTCAAGGCATAAAGTATGCTGGGTCAAAATTAAAGATAATTCCATACATTACAGAAGCTATTAAGGATTTGCCAATTAAAACTGTACTAGATGGCTTTAGTGGTACGACAAGGGTTAGTCAAGCATTCGCACAAATGGGACTAAACGTAACTTCTAGTGATATTTCCTATTGGTCAGAGACTTTTGCTAAGTGTTACCTATTGCACGATAAAGATAAAAAATACTACCAAACAATAATTGACGAATTGAATGCTGTTAAAGGCTATGATGGTTGGTTTACAGAGCATTATGGCGGTGATGAAGAAATGACAATGAAAATGCCATTCCAAAGAAAAAATACTAGAAAATTAGACGCAATCAGAGACAAGATTGAGGAAATGAACCTAAATGACATAGATAAGTCTGTTGCACTTGCGAGTTTAATCTTAGGACTGGATGCAGTTGACAGCACCCTAGGTCATTTTGTTTCATACTTGTCAAAATGGTCAAGTCGCTCATACAACGATTTAGTGTTAAAAGTACCTCAACTTGTAAAAACTAATGGGGTCCACAATGTGATTAGAGATGATATTTTCAACGTTGTAAATAAAGATGCAGTATATGATTTAGCATATTTTGACCCACCATATGGTTCGAATAATGAAAAAATGCCACCAAGTAGAGTGAGGTACGCTTCTTATTATCACATTTGGACATCGATTATTAGAAATGATAAGCCAAAACTGTTCGGCAAGGTTAATAGAAGAGAAGACACAAGAGACCTAGTTGCTGGGTCAATTTTTGAAGAGTTTCGAAAAAGCAAAAATGGCAATTTTATTGCTATGGAAGCTATTAAAAAGCTCATTCAGGAAACTAAAGCCAAACACATACTACTCTCATATAGCTCAGGCGGTCGTGCAACTAAACAAGAGCTTGTTCAGATACTTACTGAGACTGGTGAGGTCAAAAAAATAGTTGAGATTGATTACAAAAAAAATGTGATGGCTACAATGAGGTGGACAAACGAATGGCTTAATTCAGATGAACCAAACAAAGAGTATTTATTTCTTATGAGCAAACGATAATAACCATATGAAAAAAGCCGTAATTATTGCACGAGTATCAACAGAGGAGCAAAAAGAGGCTGGTAACTCATTACCCGCTCAAGTAGCCCGTCTTGAAAACTACTGCGAAAGAAAAGGCTTTGAAGTTATCAAAAAATTCAGTTTTGACGAGAGTGCCTATAAAAACAACCGAGAAGAATTTGACCATTTAAGAAATTTAATGTTATTAAAAAAATGAAATGTCCATATTGTAATAAACCAGCATTGTGGACGGAGAACAAAGCAATTTACGGTAAAAATTACGGTAAATCTTATATGTGTTACTACTGTAAAGATTGCAACGCCTACGTGGGATGTCACAACAATACCGAGAAACCTTTGGGAACTATGGCAAATAAGGAATTAAGAGATTGGAGGATTAAAGCCCACAATTCTTTTGATAGTCTTTGGAAGACAGGATTTGTTACTAGAAACGAAGCTTATAAAATCTTAGAAAATGAGTTTGGAAAAGAAATCCATATTGGAGAATCAGACATAGAAACTTGTAAAAGAATTATTTATAAATTAAAAAAGAAAAATGGTTGACTGGAACAAGAAATTAGAACCGTGGCAGATTGATAAAAAGGCTCAAAAGGCTGACTCTGAAAGATTTCATGATTTTGTAGAGAAATTTAACAAAATGGTAAAAGCAGACCCAAACTGGATGTTCAAATGCCCTCGCTGTAAAAAGATGATGGTTCACCCTATAGATAAAAAAACTGGTAAAAAAGATAAATATGCTTATTATTGCCCATGTAATCCAAAGGTTGGACTCTTTGTCGCATGAAAAAAATAAACCCTAAAATTTTAACTTATTGGATAGGAAAAATTGGATACCAAATTATAGATGAGATAATTAGCCCCATGTGCGGTATTGATGGAGTAATCGCTGAATTATATTTAGTAGACATCGGTATTTATACTATGGATGACAAACTAACAGCTAAAATCGCTACTAAAATAGTTAAACGATATAAGCTAGATAAAATATATGCTGAGCTAATCCAAGATTGGAACTTAGCTCAAATAGTGTTACTTATTTTAGAGGAGGGAGAGTATGGATACGTTGAAGCTAATTAATCAATTCAGTCGTGAAAAATCTTTTGTTACCAGAGGATTGCCTCTTACTAAGAAACTGTGGAGAGATGGGTATAATAAAGCAATCCAAGATATGATAATTTGGCTGGAGGGACACAATGACGATAAATGATTTAATCAAAGAGGTTGAGTCTTTAGACGAGTGGGATGTTCAAAAACATTTTGACAAAGATTACGACGGAGGTTGCCCTTGTTTTTGGTCTAGAAGAAAAGTGGATGGTAGGATGATAGAAATTCATGGACACTGCTGGAGGACGACTGGCGATGGTATTCGTGGCTCGTGCAATTGTGCCTATAATGGACTTCATGTGACAGGGAAATTACCTCGTAAAGATTTGATGAAAATCGCTAGAGCTTTCAAAAAGAAGCTAGACAAACAAGAATGGTATTCTCCTTACGATTTAGTTGTTAAATCTACCCTAAAAAGGTAAAATAGATTATGAAAGATGAATATGGAGTAAATATATCAGAACTTTTATCAGAAGTTGAAAATGGAATGTGGGAAAGAGATTTTATGGAACTAGGTTCGGTTGGTTATACCGAAAAAGGATTTAGAGCTGGAATCAAAATATTTATGAGTGTATTGATGGACAAGATGTGGGACTTACAAGAAAGAAGTAAACTCACCATGGAAGAGAGAAATAAATTAGCATTGAGTGCTGGCAAAGATATTCGCAAGTTAGTATTAAAATACACGGGTATTGATACCCATGACCTTTACAAAGATGAAATGGATAAAGAAAAAAAATGATTGGTATTTCAAACCGATGGAAATTGATATTGGTTATTTTTGTGCTTTACTTGTCGAGAATACGATAGACAAATTAATTTACCGTTGGGCATGTACCAAATATCTTAATCGTGTCAGCGCTAAACAGATGGAGAAAATGGAAGCAGATATCAAACAAGCTATTTTAGAAATCCCCAAACTAGTAAAATGAACTACAAATTCAGGGCGTCGTTTTCAATCCTCGATAAATGGTCACGTGGCTATCGCCTTGATGCTTTGATGATGTATTTCAAATTAGGGACTCAGATTACCTCTCCGCAAGCGGAGTACGGTCGAGAGATGCATGAGGAGTGGAGAGCTTATGTCGAAGAACACAAGCATCTTCCAGATATATTTGGCGGGAAAGAAGTCAAAAATCCTGTTTTAGAAGAAAAACGAGTTATCCAACTAGATGACTGGCTAGAGTTTGTTTTTATTCCAGATTTAATTCACGACATCAAAGGTGGCCAGCATCTTATTGATTACAAGACAGGTCGCACTCCGATTGATTATCATATATCTACTTTTCAGTTGCCTATTTACGCCTACTGTGCCAATAGGTTAGGATTTAATATACGCAAAGCTAGTATTTATCAGTATGACCAATATAAGAAAAAAACTTATAAACAATCAATTGAGATTACTGAGGAAATTCTAAACAAAGCGTTTGAGTTCATGGTCAAAAATTCCTATACCATGCACCAATATTTAGTAAATAATAATCTATATGACCGATATTCAACACAAGATTCAGTACATTGATATAAATCGACTAATTCCCCATCCTCGTAATCCCAGAACTATTTCTCCCCAACAATTCAAGAAACTCTGTAAATCGGTAAATAATAACCCAGACTATTTTGAAGCTAGACCTATTATTTGCAATCAAGACATGATTATCGTTTGTGGAAATATGCGGTATAAAGCCGCCCTTGAATTAGGTTTAGAGGAAGTCCCAGTCTGTGTCGTTAAATTAACCAAAGACCAAGAAAGAGAATGGCTTATAAAAGATAATGTTGAATTTGGACGATTCGATACTGACATACTTTCCGCTGATTTTGATATTTTAGAACTTAGGGACTATGGACTTTCAGATGCCGAGATGGGACTAAATATCGATATAGACTTTGGCAAGAAAAAACCATTTAGTGGAGATACAAAAGCAGATAAACTAGAGATGAATGAACTTGACCTAGATGTTACATGCCCCCATTGCGGGACGAAGTTCCGCCCATGAAATGCGTAAATTGTATCTACCATAGAGAGAGAATTAAACTTGACTCAGGTATAAAGATAAATCTCGACGATACGCATCCCTGTTTGAATTGCAATACCTACCTCTTAGAAGGTAAAATTAAGTAGTGGACGACCATTTTATTAAATATTGGTACATTGTTTTGGCAATAGCACTGGCTATACTTTGGTATAGTCTTGGTGCTAGGATTAAGTATGAAAGAACAAATTTTTCAGACTATGTGGCGAAATTATATCAACCTGTTTCCACCCAAAGAACCTGAAAATTGGGAACTTAAAATAATCAAGTTAGAAAAGCAAAAGGCATTCGCATTCAACAGGGTAGCAGAACATCAACTGGAGGGGCTAAAGCAGGCCCAATTTGGCCTATTCCATAAAATTAGTGATGCTCCTATTTTTTCTGGTATGAAAACTCGTTTTACATGGACAAAACCTTTCGATTGCCTTTGGATAATTGGAAAATCATTTGTAGTTATTCTCTGGTATTACCCACATAAAATAAAATTAGTCCACAAAATACCCTTAGAAGTATTTGAAAACCTCGTAAAAACTTGGAAACGAAAATCTATCCACATGGACGAATTATCTCAAATCGATGGTGTTGAAACTATCGATTTTAGCGTTCTTCATCTGTGAGTTCTCGTCTGAATGTTAGTATCTTAGTTCTAAATAACCCACAACGACTGCAAAATAAGGCACAAATTGCTTCCACAATAGACTTGTCGGACTTGATAATATCAAATCCTAAAGCTCTGAATTTGTGTTTGCATTCTGGAATCATTTGTTGATTAATTTGGCTAGCTTACTGTCTCTGAAGTAGAGATTATAGACTGTTTGAGATGCGATAGCAGCAGTGGCGATTGAACTAAAGACAGCGTCAATATCTTTAAGAGATAATTTACCGCTAAAATAAGAGCTGAGAGCCCCTACAACGACCGATACTAATAAAGAGATAGTATAACTGACCCATCTTTTATTTGGTGCGAATTTTCTAATAAAATCTACGACGATTGGCATGAATGCGCCAATAATGGCTGAAAGTGTTTCTGTTGTCATTTTTTGAATAAAAATTTAATTAATAACCCGATAGCTTCCCATTTTGGTAAGTCATCGATATTTGTTTTTGGTTTACTTTTTTCTTCGTTATACAAAGTGGCATATTGGTTCTTCTCTGTGATAACCGTTGCCAACTTAGATTCAAGTTCGGTTAATTTTAATGTTAATTCATTTACTTTATTTTCTAAATCTTTATAATCTTTGGCGTTTCCCACTAAAGAGCTAATCGCTCCTTCTAAATTGCCATGTTGGGCATCTACTTTATATTGTTCTAATATTTTTAACGCTCGTTGAGCATCTTCTGAAATCATAGAATCCTCCTTTTTTAACCTTAACCATCCTAAAACATGATTATATGATGGATGGTATTCAATTCTAAGCTTACCACTTCCATCCCCCTCTTGCCAATTTTGCCCCAGTGCTTGAAAATTATTTTGATTTCCATTATCCCATAGGGCTACATGACCGAATTCGCCTATATCCCATATACAGATATCCCCTTGAGCGGGAATGTCTCCTTTAGCATAAGTAAATCTATTGAAATAATTTGGTAAATAAGTCGTCCAAATATCTTTAGCACCTTTTACAGGAGGAGATTGAGGGACACCTAATTCTTTACAGTATTGCCTGTAAACATCAGTGCATTGATTGCCATACTTTCCGTCAAAATTCACTTCTGTGTCTATATATCTTTGCTTAAAATCTAAATAATTCATAGTTATTTGTCATAAAAAACATAGAATTTACTTGTGTAGAAGTTTTTTGTTTTAGTCACATTTTGAACTTTATATTTTAATATTCCGTTGTAGTAGTATTTTCCAATGGGGATTTTACAGGGTAATACGATTGGAAAATTGATTACCTCTTCTCCTTTGTTCAGAACCAAATTAAAAGTCTTAGTTTCAATCTCTGTTTTTTTATCTTCTTCAAGTAAGGTCAATTCAACTATGGCTGTGGCATCAACGTCCACCAATGAGTTTCGATGAACTTTTAGATTAACTGTTTGACAAGGTTGGTAGACAGCTCGGTCTACTTGGATAGGAAGTTCTATCTGGTAGTAATCTGTTTTATCTATATATCTAAAATAAACTTCGGGGATACACTGCCCAACGACTATAAACGCTAAAGCGAAAAGTATCATTGTTTGAAGAGAATCCTTTAATTCGTTAATTAGTTTTTTCATTTTTATTCTCCTTTGTGGGAATTTTTGGTAAAGATATAACCTTACCTTTTTTGTAGAAAAATCCAACTATAAGTCCCATTAATCCATCGATATATGGAGATGAAACATAGGTTCGGTCAAACATGGCTACAATACGTGAAAAAAACCAAATTAAGACTACTGCTAAAAGAACAATATCTCCACCATCAAAATCTTTTATATCTGTCCATTTATGAGAATATCGGCCAACAACTACCCCAATTGAAAAAGCTATTAATAGTCTTAATGTTTCCCAAATCATAGTATGTTAGCAAAGAATAACACTCCACCCTTACTTTCGTAAAGATTTGTATTTTGAGCACTACTAAGTCCAGTGGCACTTCCTGTAAAACTTGAAGCATATTCAGCCCTAATCCTTCCAACTCCTCCATATCCACCATACTGGTCTCCTCCGCTACTTATCCCTCCTGCTACATTTATTTTATCTGTACCAATATTTATGTCATACCCTTTTAGAAGACATGAACCACCAGCACCTGAACCAGAACCAGTCTGTCCTTCTCGTGCCCCCGTTCCACCATATAGAGCCAACATTGCGCTAGAATCGCTTAAATCAATTTTTTTAGCAATTATGTAAATAATTCCACCTCCAGAGGCTCCACTTACACCTGAATAAGAATAAGGAACAAATGCTCCGCCTCCTCCACCACCCATCCACATCGTTGAAAGAGTAGCGTTATCAAAAGTACCCCCTCCTGCTCCTGGCGTAGCATTTGATAGTGTTCCTTCTTGATATCCTGCTTGCCCAACTGCTCCATTTCCACCGCCGCCACCACCAGCACGACTAGGCATCGTTAATGGCTTTCCGCCACCGCCACCATTTCCATTAGCCGCAGTTGATTCACCACCGTCTCCATAACTTCCCTCCCCTTGTAAAGCACCTTGGTTACTATCTGTTCCTCTTCTTCCAGGTCCGCCCCTAAATCCTCCTCCAACAGTATATGTCCCCCAGTAAACTCCATCAGACCCACTTCCAAAATTAACTCCATTGACTCCACTAGCCGATACTGTTGCTTTAGCGGCAAATGTTCCATTACAGACTAAAAACATTATTCCACCAACGCGATTGCCATCATAATTATAAGATTTGAGTAAAGTTGTTGTCCCGTTTAAAGTGATATTTGTATATTGACCTGAACTGACAAGTTGAGTTCCTGTTCCATAAGTATTAGATAACTTTCTATTAAAATAAACTGTCGTACCACTTCGATTTATAATCTTCGCTATTTCGTGGACTCCACTATAGGCATTGTGAATTAAGACAAAATCTCCGATTCTTCCACCATCAGTTCCATTAAAAGAAACATTGTCAGTAAATGTTCCGTAATTATTACCAGATGTTCCGCTAAAACTAGCTAATCCTATTCCCTTAGTTCCACTCAAATCTCCGCCAGCATAAGAAAGGCTTCCGTCTTTTCCTGAGCCATAGCCTTGAAATTGAGATGAATATGCCATAATTTATAGATTTTGACTTATAATATACCCGTCATATTGGTTACTAGCAACGCATAAAAAGCCGAAAACATCCGTCTTATTTGACGTTGTTGTTAGAGTTGGGACTGTTCCACCGTCTCCCCATGTGATTCCTCCAAACCAAGTTACAGTTCGACTTCCAGTCGCATCCTGAGAAATACGAATCATAAAAGCTTTTCCTACTTCGGCATTAGTGAGAGCAATCGTATTAGTTGCCCCTAGAGTAATCTTAAAAATCTTAGAAGTAGAAAGGTCACAAGTAAATGTATTACTAACAGCAGAGACAGAAATCATCGTTTTATCTGCTTCGTGTTGGTCGAGCATTGTTTTAATGTTTGAAAAGTTTGTGTTTACTTTTGATGATTGAGCCTTGGTATTAGGCGTAAATGAGTTTATAGTGACTGTTTTTGGCATATTAAAAAAGGGCGCGATTACTCGCACCCGTAAATACTAACTTATTAATATTAAGTTGGTCTAAACTAATAATAGTCTTATTTTTCATAGTTTTCAACTACTCAGGAACTTCAGTCGGAGCATTGGGATTAGCCTCTTCTGCCATTTGTTCCTGATTCCTATTTATATCTTCAATACGTTTAGAGATTTCAGGCAATCTAGATGACGCATCGATAGAGATTTCATTAGGTGAATAATTAACTTGTTGGATTTGAATTACATCAGCTGCCGCCGAGGACAGAGTTTGGTCCCAAACATCTTCATCCCAGATAAACACATCCCAGAGAGAAACTCCTTTTACTCCAGTTTTCATATTACGTATTTTCATGGTTTGACCTGGTTTGACTGATTCGATATCGTATCCAAGTCTTGAATTTTTACCGTTATTATCAACTACATTTATATTGGTACGAATTTCGGGGGCATTTTTGGAATTTAGAATCCTATTTGCCATTATGTCAGCTGTAGAGGTTTTCGTCACACGTCCGTCATTCAATTTGATAGCGTGGATTCCATAAGTTGAGATTGAGGCTGAGTTAGTATAGACACGATACATATTTACCCCTGCCGTTTCAGCACCAGTGAAATAAACTGTATTGACAATATCTTCTTCTCTTCTTGTCGTGGACAGAGAGGTTATGTTTTTACCGATAACAAAATTATGATTTTCTGAAGTCAAATCGGACTTTGCCATATAAATATTTTTATCGGCATCAATTCTCCAATACCAATTTTCAGGCGTAAGTTCAATAATTTTATCGATAGCCTCTTTGACTGTATAAGTATTAAATATATATGAGACAACTGTTTCGCTTACCTCGATACTATCTCCAACAGCTTTTGGTGAGGAGTTACTTGAATATTGAGGAGTCAAAACTGCAACTCCGTTTTTACCTTTAAGTGAATAGTCTAATATAGTATCTCCAGCTGTAGCGTAACCACTCTTTTTCTCGTCAAATCTATAATAAAAGAGTAGGTCTATATCAGTATCGTCGTAAGTTCCAGCAAAATGATTAGTTGCATCAGTTTGAGTCAACAATTTGTTATACATTCTAAACTCATCTATTCTTCCCAATAATCTATAATTTGTATCATGCCTCCATCCTGAAATAGCAAAATCTGAAGTGACATATTTTTGATTAGTTGTTCCTGTTTTTTGAGTTAGAGTCTGAAGTGTACCATCAACATAAAGCTTGGATTGCTTTGCATCTCCATTATAAAAACATCCAATTATATGGTGCCAATTGTTAGCCATACCAGATGTAGTAGTAATACCCCAAAGGTCAGATGCTCCAGTATTAAATCCAAAACTAGAACCAGAAAAATATAAGCCATAACCTGGAGTACCGCCAAATCCACACGGCATTTTACCGTATGTTCCGTTCCATCTCATCCAAAAATCAACTGAGACATAGGTTCCGCTAGTAGTTGTTACTGGCAAAGAACTGACATGAACGGCGTTAGTACCATCAAATAGTAAAGAAGTTCCGTTTGAATAGGAAATATCACATCCATCGGCTTGAGCGTAGAGAATTACATCTTTTAACATAGTGGACGGGTCATAAGAGTTCATTGTCAAAGTTGTATTTCCACTAGAATCTCGAAGCATTAGTCTGGCTAATTGAGCCGCTTTACTCAAAAGAGTGATTTCTAGATATTCATCTACATCAACTACTGGTTTATAAGCTGAGATATAACCCGAATAAATCAAAACTCCGTTGAGATTGTCTCCATCATAGCAGTAAACTTCTACCTCATTATTCAGGGCGACATCGACTCCTTCGCCAAAATCATCAAATGTTCTTGGAAGTTTAATTTGCATTTCTCCTGGAGTTCCATTAATAGTCATACTAAAAGACGGTTCTGATAAGACATCTTCTCCCCATGTTTTGATAAAATTCCCATCTACATCATAGACCTTATAAATGTAAGTCTTGGTAAAAGGATTATTTCGGATATTAGCAATGGTATAATTTGTGAAATCGTAAGTGTTTAGGATGTTTCCGATAGTATCGTTTTGCTCAAAATATCCATTTAAGATATCAGCAATGACATCATTTTGATTAGACGAAATGGCCAATATATTGGCTTGAGTATCGTTTTGAGAGATGGCTTCTGAAATTGAGGCAAGAGTAGAATTTTCGCTTGAAGTAGTGATTTGAATATTAGCTTGGGTATCGTTTTGTTCTGTAAAAGTTTGAGTGATTAATTCTAGATAAGCCACCGTTCTGTAGGCAGGTTCGTTACTGACAGTTGATGGTGTAGAGGTAGAATTATTATATGTAGATGTTTGTGCACCGACAGTTACAGAATGAGTGTGAGAGCAAGGTGAAACTCCTTCACTTCCATTTCCGCATTGATAGCAAGAATCTGCTCCATCAGTAGAACCGCTATGCGTATGAGTTCCGCTTGCGGTGTGAGTATGAGAAACTCCCGTGTGAGTGTGAGTGTTCGCTCCACCAGTGCCACCATTTTCAGTTAAATCATTTCCACATTTCGCATATTTGTCTCTTAAGTCTAAAGTTCCCTTGGTTCCATCACAAAGAACCCAACCTGCTGGTAAGGAGGCAGTTGAACCCAGCCACATACCAACTATATGAGGAATCACGCCTCCAGAAGAATATTGAATTAAGCCTAATTTTTTATAAGCAATTTCTACTGTATCTCCTGACCCTGCATCTGTTTTGGTATATGAAGTTAGGGAGCCATCATTTGAAGCAAGTGAAACAGTGTGTAAATGAGACCAATAAGCAACACTTATCGTACCACCATATTGTCTAAGTCCAGAATCTGTATTTCTTAACCCAGTTTTACCACTATGGGTATGACCTGTTACCGTGTGAGTGTGGGAAATCGTGTGTTGATGAGAAGTTCCTCCACCTGTTCCACCAGCATCTCCACCAGTTGCCGCACCTTTTAAATATTTGTTTTTAATTGCAGGTGTAAAAGCCCATCCAGCAGGGTCTGATGACCCATTATAATGAGTTACTATTCCAGAAACTAAATTTGCACCGTCTAAGTTATCGGGTTTAATAAAAATTATTTCATAATAAGGAGGTTCTTGATTAACTGAAGTCCAATTGACTGTTGTTGATTGAAGTCCACCGCCAGATAAGTTTCCAATATCTGAATTAGCATGATTATGTCCTGAAATAACGTGTATATCGTTGTTCGCATGAGGAGTATCTCCCACAGCACCATAACTACAAGTGTGAGAGTGAGCGACTATTGAGTGAGTATGCCCACCATCACTATGAGAGTGGGTATTTGACCCACCAATTGAATTAGGATTTTCTGTTCCCCATGCTTTAGGATATTTTCCATCCAAAGAAGTTTCTCTAGTCCAACCGCTAGGAATTGTCGCGTTAGTACCCGCCCACATTAAAATCAGCCCAGAAGGAATTTCCATTAAAAGTAGTTAAACTTATAAATATCTTGCATCATATTGGATTGAGAGAGTTCCTCCTACATTATTATTAAAAGTTATTGTTCCCGAAAAAGAACCAGGTTCCCACTTAAAGAATGTTCCGCTTGGGTCACTTTCACTTGTTCCTTCCAATATTGATAAGCTATTAAAATCAAAAGTTACCGATGAACCATAAGCCAAGAAACTAGCATTATAAAAGGAAACCGTTTCGCCTGAATCATTATTGGTGAGAGTGATTCCGCTTGTGGTGGTAGTTCCTGTTCCTGCTGGTGGGTAGTAAGTGATTTGGGGTAATGAAAATACTGTTCCAGAGATAGTAGTTAAAATAGGCATAGAAAGCGTGCCACTAGTGACCGTTAAACTAACGGAATAATTATTTCCGATAAAGAATGGGTCTGGACACAAAAACTCTAATTCCAGTGGTACGCAACTTTGATTATAGTGAGCGTCACCTATTCCCATAGACGAGGCCACGGCTTCGATTCTTCGATTATTATCTAGGGTTAAAATTCCATCACTTTTAGAAATAACATTTAGATTGAGAGAGTCAATTTGGTCTTGTAGACCAGCTGGAGTATCAGCGACGATATATCCTGACATAGTAATTTTTTTAGACGCGTAAGTATCTGACAAAAGTTTAACTCCATTTCTACGAGTAATTTTTGCCGTATCCAAAACTCTTTCAGCTAGATTTCGGTAAACAACTTCTGAAATAATAATATTGTCTGTTTGTAGGTCAAAACTATCAAAAGTAATCATAAATCAAATATCCCACTGTAGGTGGTTGTTAAATTAGTAACCTTTTCGATATCTCTGTCAATCATTCGTGCCCCAGCAAGTTGTCCTGAGAGTAAGGTCACAAAATCACTTACCGTTTCGCATAACTGATATGGAATTAGTATTTTTTGTTCGGTTGTACCTGAGACAAGAGTAATAAGGAATTTATCCACGTCATTAAAATCATATTCGTCCGCTCTCATTTTGATAACTTCGGTAACTTGAATCTGCGTCATGAGTAGACTCCATATCTGGCAAGTTCATTTTGTCTGCCTAAAATTTTAATAACTCTATCGGCTAATTGTCTGACTCTATCTTCAGAGTCCATATTTACATTTCCATAGAAATTAACAGTAAAACCACCTGAAGCACTGTAAGGATTTACATCAACACCATTTCTTGGAACGACTCTTTCACCACCATGAGCTTGAATTGTTACAGGTTCACCTTGAGCACCAGGAATAATTCCACCATGAGCAAAAGAACCACCTCCACTACGGTTATTCCCTCCTCCACTTCCAGCTTTATCCTTCAACCCAATCATTTCTTTGAATTTATCTATAGCTCTATTTACCCAATCAATTATTCCCTGAATTCTACTTACAATGGCATTTTTAATTCCTTCCCAGATATTTCCAGCAGCATCTTTTATAGATTCCCAAACAGCAATAATAATACCTTTAATCCATTCCCATTTTTCAGATAGCCATGTAGAAATTGCGGTAACTATTCCAGAAACAGTCGTATAAATTGCAGTCCAGACTATTAATGCCGCAGTTGATATGTTATTCCAAATATTGGTTAAAAATGTCCAAATTGCATTCCAAACATTTTCTATCCACATTTTTGCATTATTTATCCAAGTAAGAATAGTATTTACTATCATTCCCCAAATTATCTGTGCGTTTAGGGCAATAGTATTCCACCACAGACTCAAGGCTGTTGTTATATTTGTCCAAATGGTTGTCAAGAACAAAACAAGGTTCGTCCATATAGTTACAAAGAAATCGATTATTGCAATCCAAATACCTCTCCAAAATTCTACAAATGTTGACCACAAAGCCCTTAGGTTGGCAACAATAGTATCCCAATTTTTCCATACTAAAAAGGCAACGACAGCAATCGCACCTATTGCAACCATCAACAATCCCAATGGTGAAATTAAAAACATAATACCACTCTTAATGGCAGTAAAAACTGCGACAGCTTTCAATACAATAAACTTTGCTATTAATGCAGTCAATATAGGTAGTAATGCTCCAGCGATAAAAACTACTATGCCTTGTATCAATGTCTGATGTTCTCTAAACCATTTATTTACAGCCTCAATCTTTACCCTTATCTTATCAAAGATATTCTTTATATCAGTTAAAGTTTTTGTTAAGCCACCATTTTTCTCTATCAGTTTACCTATGATTACACCTAAGACTGCAAATCCAGCACCTATCATCAACACTGGCTTCACAATTCCCCATAAGAAACCAAAGAAAACACCTCCTAAAAATGCCGCTAATCCATACAAAGCTTCTTTATGTTTAAGAATGCTACCAAAAAAATTAGATATTTTGTCAACATTATTGGCTAAGAATTCTACTAATTGAGCCATTTTAGTTCTTATTATGTCGAACATTCCACCAACTTCTACACTTCCATCAGAAGAAATCCCCATTACTCTTTTGACAACTATTTCAAAGATGTCACCAAAATTTGACATTGCACCAGCAAATGTTTTTACTTGTCTTAAAGAAGCTCCTCCGTAAGTTTTAATCATCTGTTTTTCTAGTGCAATAGCAACCTCTTTACCGAGAACAGACTCTTGAATCATGTCTATTTCGTCCATTGTCAAATCTCTGACACCTTCAGCAGCCTTACCTGTAGCGTCTTTCATTTGTAACAACGTTTTGTCGAATCCTTTAAGTTCCAAATCTCCCTCATTTATCGCTTTAGCCAGCAATTGGTTGACCTTGACACCTTGAAGATTAAGTTCGTTTAATTCTCTTTGTCTAACTTTTGTTGAATTGAAAATCTGACCCAAATTAAGGGTAATCGAATTAAGTCTTGTTTCATCTATACCTAGTGCTGAAACTGCTTCAGAGATTGCCACAGTAGCCGTTTTTGCCTCATCAAGGCTATGTCCAAATGCAAGGAATGTCCTTGCTGATTTTTCCACTGAAGACCTCATCATTGGAGTCTTTACGGAAAAATCTTCTATCCACCTCATCAAATCAGATGCTTGCTCTGGTGATTTCAATAATGTTTCAAAAGCTACTTTCGTTTGTTCAGCGTTGGCGGCAATATCTAGTAAGTCTTTCCCCCATTTCATCGCATACTGCCCAACGACCAAAGAAGCCCATCTAAAATTCTCTATATTTTGCTTCATGGCAGAACCAATCTTTCCAAAAGTATTTTGAAAAACGCTTCCAACAGCTTTTATTCCCGTACCTTGAGCCATCTTATTTATAGATGACATTACACCTTGCAATCCCTGCTCTACTTGAGCCGCTCCATTTAAAACTAGTTGTATTCCAACTTGATAGTCCATTATTTTCTTCCAGATGGCATTTTGGATTTCATTTTTTCAGATTCCTGTTTTTCCTTCTGGCTTTCTTGATTCATAATTATTAATACTTGGTCTATAAACCAAGCGGGTTGAGATTCATAGGTGTAGTAATCCCACCCAAATTCTTTACATATGACATATCTGGTATAAGCTTCAGAGGGTACAGGTTTTCCGTAGAGAATCTGTATTACCTCTTTTATTAGTTTTTTCTTTCTTCTTGTCCTAGATTTGATTTATTAAAAATCGCTGTCGTAAATTCATAAATCATGTTTCCATCTTCAAAAGGAAGGTTATACAACCAATCCTTTGAAAAAGAACCACTAGAACCATCAGGAGAAATTACTTCTTTCACTAATAGCTCCGCCGCTTTATCTTGCATTTCGAAAAATGCTTGTGGATTTATATTCTCCATCTTAGCGGTTTCAGAGTTGAAACTACCACTGTTTAGCAAAACAGATTGTAATGACCTCATTTGTCCAATTGACAAAGTATCGGCAATTTTAACCGTATAGCCAGTGACTGGCAGTTTAAGCTCTTTTAACGGAGCTACTAGCGTATTTATTTCGTTCATTTTTTTATTTAATTAATTAATAATTTAATTTATTTAGTAAACTGTTCCTTTGTCGTTTTTGACTTGGACATCGACTAAGCGGCATCCAGCATCGACAAAATCTTCAGCTACGAATTCGGCCTTAACTACAAAGAAATCATCTAGTCCTGTAGAAATTTCACCTTCGCTTAGTCTGAACTTTGGAATTCTGATTTTTACTTCTTCATTGGCATTGCCAGTGAATTTCAAAACCATAGCTCTTTTGGTTAGATTATAGTAAGCATTCTTATCAGTTTCATTTTCAAAGAATACGGTATAAGAGCCAGTGACTCTTAGTCCTTTATTCTTGATAAGAGAAACATCGTTAGTTCCACTTCTATAAATCATTTCAAGATTATTTGCGATAGTTAATTCTGTTTCGTTGATTGCAGTAGCAGTACCTGCTTCAGCAGTAGCTAATGTAGAGCCGAAATAAACATTCATGTCTTTGAAAGAAAGAACTGTTCCTGATGTTGTTACTGGAGTAAATGCTCCACTAGCAGCAGTTGGGAACTGAGCCATAAATGATGCAGTCACTTCAGCTAATCCGTCAGAAACGGACATCTTTAATTCATCAACCGCACAGTTTACATATTGTTCAGTATCAGTATCTCTTCCATAGACTAGTGTTGCTGTCTTAGGAGTATTTCCTGAGACAGATGTATAAAAAGTGTGGATGTTTGGTGTACCTGTGGCTAACTGCTCGTTTCCGAGAGCTAGTTTCCACAAATAACCAGAATTCATCACATCTAAATCTATTTTGACATCTCCCTCTGACCATTTCTTTCCAACTACAGAACTAGTGTCCATAATTCTAGAAGTCTTAGCAGAAGTTACTTCGATTGGTTCATGATGACCTCTCATTGATACCTCTGTGAAAGGTAAGTAGACGTCAGGTGTTTTAGCGACTCCTGGGCTGGATTCAATGCCAAGTCCCAAAAACCCAAGTCGACCAATAATGATTGACATATTTTTCACCTCCTTGGTGATTTAATTTTTAACGTGAACTTGTTAGTTCAATTGCATCTATATTAATTTGTAGTAAGCGACAGTCGTGTTCTCTATCCAAATAACTGGCATCATAACCGACTGGCATGACATATTTACATGTTCCTGAAAGGGTAGTATCCATATCAAAGGCAGTATAAACTTCGTCGATTATATTATTCACTATGTCTTCAGCAGTTTCTGGACCTTGTCCAATTTTACTTCGCTCTTGATATATTCTAACCCTAAAGGTGTGGGTTCGTAAATTATGATAATTAGAGCGAAATTCTGAGGTTCCCTTGTCCAAAGTCAAGGTGGCAAATGGATAATTACCGTTTGGATTGCTAGTCTCCCAATCATAAGCCGCCTTTAAAGTGCTCATTTGATTGAGCTTTTGGAGTATTTTGGTTCTTAAATTTTGTACACTCATCTTACAACTTGAGATAATAAATTTCTAACATTATTTAGAAAAAGATATTTTGACTCATCGGCGACAGCCTTTACAAAATAACTAGGAGGACGAATTGCCTTACCCGTTCTTTTAAGCCAACGAGCAAAAAGAAAAGAATCTTTTTTTGTTCCACCTATTCGACGCTGTAAATCATCTATGTTCACATATCCCATTGGTCCACCTCCAGACTCAACCGCTTGACCATATTGATGACCTGCTTGTCTTGTTCCAATATATCGAGAGTCTCTAGACGATTTCTGAATAATAAAACTACTCTTCAAATTTCCCTTAAACATAGGAGCGGTTGCAACTAAATCTCCCTTAATCTGCATTGCTGTTGTGTCTAATATTTGATAGACACTTGTCCCCATAGCAGTTTTAATCCTGCTCAAGGCAGCTTCCAGCGCAGGAGTGCCTGTGATTCTAACATCATAGGTTAGACTCATGTGACATCCTCCTCTTCAAATTCAACTAAAGTATATTCAAAGTGGGGAATTAAATCAGTTTCGTTCCATGCTTCAATTCCTTTGACTCTAAAATATCTTCCAGTAGATGGAACATAAATTTTGTCTCCAGAGAGAATTCCAGAAACAGAAGTGAAAGCGATATAAGTTTGACCGAATACTCCATCAGCAATAGCGATATCTTCGGGTGATGCGCATTGGATGTTGCAAGAAATTCCCGAAAGACTCGTCATTTGATACGACTCTTTGTGAGAATTATTTACGTCTTTTTGAAGGCGGAGTACATTGAGAGTTTGGTCGAGAATCATTTTTTATATCCACCTTGTCGCCATCCTATAACCTTGTAAAATGCTAAAAGCATCATTGACGAAAGATGAACCTTTAGTTGCTCTATCAAAAAATGATTTAGTGATACGTCCTTGTGTCAGTGATTGGAGACCTTCCTTGTTCGTATACCTCATGGCACTATCAGCCGCTAAATTTTCAACTGCTAATTTAACATCTTCGGGGATAACCGAGTATCCAGCTCTGTAAGTTATTCTTGTGAAATTTGTTGAGTATTTAACTGAGTAAAAATCAGTGGCGGAAAAACTTGAACTGTAAGCTAATTGGCTTCCTGGAAAGAAAATGTAATCTTTACTTGATGGAACATTGTATCTAGGATTTCCATTAGTGTCGGTTAAAGATAAATTAATTGTACTTAGTCCCTGGACAATAGCAAGTGACGTAATTGTATCGATGGGTAGCTTACGAGGAAATACTAGTAAATTACCATCAGCGTCGACCTTAGTGTCAATCATCTCGTCTGTGATGACTTCCATCCACATCCCTGAGGCAGTTGTATACCCCATATAACTATTTGCCCTTGCTTCAGCTCCATCTATCCAACTTTGAATCGTAGAGTCCAAAACAGTAGCAGGAAATGTTGTTTGTAAAAAACCTTCTAGGTCTGATTTTGTTATATAGTTTAGCATAATTTTAAAAACATGACTCTGGTTCTTCCAAGGTCATATTCTCAATCTCACCCCCTGCCCGTATGAGCAGGGGGATTAAATTCAAATTTGGCCTAATTATGCTCCGACACAAAATTTATACTGATATATCTCGCTGATAAGTTTCAAAGCAAGAGCTTCTAGAATGAAGCTAGTGTATGAGAAAGTTGTGGAAGGAACATCAACTCGAGACATTGGGATTAATTCTTCCATTTCAATCCAAGATTCACCAGCTGGAGATTTCTCTGTTAAGAGCAATCCACCTAGACCGACGTATCTTGAAGCTTCAACGTCCATGACGGAACCTGTGACAGGGTTGATTATCTTAGACAATTTCATACCACCAGTAACTCCAGTCATTTCACCTTGTGTGATAACCGTTCTCATGATTGAGTTCGATTTTTCAAGGTCATTGGCTAAAGCTTGGAGCTGTCTTGCGGAAGCGACTAAAACTGTTGGGTCTGCACCTACACCGTAAAGTGTTCGTGCCCAATCACCAATACCAGAAGCAGTGATGAATGTGACTAAACCAGAGTTAGTGGTAATTAACTTATTAAGACCTGAGAACTCACTTGTGCGAGTAGCAGCATCTCCGTCAATTATCATTTTTTCTTCACCTAAAATAACTTCGTACATCTTTACTTTTTCACGAGAATCTTGCATGTTGGGTTCACCTGCTCTGCCATTTGAGGCAGCTAAGGCTAATCCACCGACTTCTAGTTTGCGACCCAAAAGCTTATATGTAGCGTATGTAGCGCTATAAGTTTGAGTTGTTTCGCCAGGAGCGGCAGCATCTGCGAAAGCGATAGATGTATTTGTACCTGTTAGACCAGTATCTAAGTTAGATGTCATCATCTTCCATTCAGCAGCTTGTCCAAAACCTTTGGTTCTTGGCAATCTGTTGCGTAAGGGAGCATCAGTTGGTACTAAAAATTTAATTTTTTCGTCCAAATTTTCTGGAGCAAAAATAGACCTGGTTGCTGGAGAGAATGTATATGTACTATTCGTCTCTGCGGATTTTGCGATTAAGTCCTTAATTTCATTAAGGGCTTGGTCAATATCGTTCATTTGTTTTCACCTCCTATAAAGTGAATAAATTATTAATACTACGTTAGTAGTTATTTAGATAGTTCTCTCTTTTTTTCAATTAAGCTAAAGGCTTCATCTACCAAATTTTGTTTTTGGTATTTTTGAGGGTCAGATTTACGAATTTGTTGGATTTCAGATAATCGGTCTTCGATTTTCTGTAGTTCACTTTCTTCGGTCTGTTCCTCACTGATGAAGTTCTTACTGAGAACTACTTTTGAAGGAGCTGGCAAATCTTCCAACTTCTTGATGCGGTCTTGAAGTTTTTCGATTGTTTCTAAAAGTTTTGCAGACTCTCCTGAAGACTTATCTTGAGATTTTTCCACTTCAGAATCGACCTTGTCGATTTTTTCAGCTTCAACTTTCTCCTCTTCCTTAGGAGTTTCCACGATTTCAGACGCCCCTTCAGCAGGGACTGAAACTTTAGCTAAAGACTCGAGTACCTTTTCCATCTTGACATCTAATGCCTTGACAGTTCTTAGGATACTTTTAATCTTTTTGCTGGTTTTTGATTTTTTCTTACCACAAGCTTTTTGAGTTTCCTCAATTTTTTCCTCAGTTTTTTCGACGGTTTCAGATGATTCTTCGTCTGTTTTTTCTTCAACCTTCTCTTCAACTGTTTCGACAGGAACTTCAGTTGTCTCTACAACTTCCTCTGTTTCTTCTACCTTTTCAGATGATTTTTCATCTGTTTTTTCCTCAGTTTTTTCCTCAACTACTGGGGTTTCTTTAACTTCGACTGTTTTGTCTTTTTTCTCGACCTCTTCAGCCTTTTCCTCAGTAACAGCTTTGGCAATTGCCTCTTCTTGTTCTTTTTCTTTATTTAGTTTGTCTTTTATTTTTGTGACTTTCATTTTAAATTTCACCTCCTATAAAATAATTATTAAAGGTTGTATAAAACCAAAAAACCACGACTCGTGAAAGCCGTGGTGTTATCTTTCGATGGAATTACACCTACCTATTGTAAGGATAGATATATGTATCCAATTATGTCAATAGGGCAAATATTGATTTATTTTTGAGGATTTTCCTTGGGTAATTCGCTAATTATATAATCCAGTCCAAACTCCCAAGTCTGATGATTTGTTGGAGCAAAGGATGGTCTAGCGACAATAGCATACCCCATTTTCTTGGAAAGTTCCAAGTAAGCGGTTTGGAAATCTTGTGCTGTATATTTAACTTCTACTGTTTCTGTTTTTTTATCGTCCATATATTTTATAAACTATTAATTTCTGCTAATAGAGCTTCTTTATCTCTTTTTTGGTTAGTCAAGTCTTGGATTTGGTTTTCCAAATTAGCTATATCGGCTTCTATCTCACTTTGAGTATATTCACCGACAAGTTGTTTGACCATTACCTTTTTATCGGCAGTTGAGGTCATTTCAACTTCTTTATAAACTTCAAACCTAACTGGACTAATGTCCTCTGCTGATTGTGCTTTTGCTGTTATTATCATATTTTATTTTAACATATAACTTATTAAACCGCACTTGCACTAACTGTTCCGTCATTAGCGACCGTTATCTTATACCTTGTTCCGTCTGGACTTTTTAATATAATACCTTCGCCTGCTACGGTGGTTTCAAGTTTTCCTGCTTTAACTTCTGCTTGACTATCTTGACCGCATAAGATTTGAGTTACCGAAGCATTACCTATGACTACTTGATTACTTGCATCAGTATAAGCACCATATCCAATGGCACACGAATTGACAGCATCTACTTTTTGAGAAGCGTGGTAGCCAGCGTCAGTTCCGAAAAATGAATTAGTTGCTCCAGTGGTTATACTTCTACCAGCGTTATAACCATTAGCAGTGTTGGAGTTACCTGTGGTGTTGGAGTAGAGAGAAGCATATCCATTAGCAGTGTTGTAGTTTCCTGTGGTGTTGGAGTAGAGAGAAGCATATCCATTAGCAGTGTTGTTGATACCTGTGGTGTTGGAGTAGAGGGAAGAAACCCCATTAGCAGTGTTGTTGTCACCTGTGGTGTTGGAGCGGAGGGATTGATACCCATTAGCTGTGTTGTAGCTACCTGTGGTGTTGGAGCGGAGGGAAGCATACCCATTAGCTGTGTTGTAGATACCTGTGGTGTTGGAGTAGAGAGAACGATACCCATTAGCAGTGTTGTAGTTACCACGAGTATTTGAATATAACGCTTGATACCCTGTTGCGGTGTTCTCTGTTGCACTTGCTAATACTGGTGTTAAAACTGCACTTGTTCCCCCTGCTTGTGGAGTTACTACGGGAGCTGAATTATAGCCTGAACCATTATTTGTAATTGTAATTCCATTGATTATTCCGTCACCATCTACGGTATAAGTTCCAGCCAGTCCTGAACCGCCTGTGCCTGTGTTATCAACAATTAAATCACCTGCGGTATAACCTGTTCCACCGTTAGTGATTGTAATTGAACTAACTACGGTTGTGCCAGAGTAACCTGCTTGATAACCAAAGTAAGAATTGTTTGTGCCTTTGACATTAAACTTACCTGCTTGATAGCCGACTGCGACAAGTCCTGTGCCTGTGATGTTTAGGTTTAATGATTCATAACCAATAGCAACTAAATTTGAAACTGTAGTTATGTATCGTAAAGATGCTCCACCTAAAGCGACATTATAACTACCAGTTGTTACGCTTTGTAGAGCTGTCCACCCAGTAGCTGTATTAAAAGAACCTGTTGTTAAATTTAATAAATTTGAACGACCAAGACCAACATTATAACTTGCTTCTGAACCAGTCCCAGCCATTGTAAAATTTCCAGCTTGATATCCCAAGAACAAATTACTATCTGCCACTACTGGACTATAAGCGTGGAAGTATCTATTCCCACCTATATTTATCGTTCCAGCACCTAAAGCGTCAGTTGTGTTGAGATTGATAGAACCATTTTTTGTAAATGATATTCTGTTTACTGACTGCCATTGTAAATCTAAAATGTTTCCAGTAGAGGAGGCGTTGGCGTTGTTGATGGTGGCGGTAGTGTAAGCATCGGCGAGATTTCTACTTATAGCGTATCCCCAATTTGCTGAACCTAATACAAACAAACCTCTATTTACAGATGTTGTATTTTGTATATTATTACCATCATCTACATATATAACTCCCCCTACTCTTAAATTACTTGCTAATGTTAAAGCTCCCCCACTTGTTAATTCCATCGGATACGTATACGTCCCCCCATTTCTTGAATAACCAAACTTTAATGTTGAACTTGGTGTAGTCCCTGATGTAGGGAGGTTTTCTATTATCCAGTCAGAGGTTTCAGAAGAACCAGCACCTGTGGTGTTCCAGACTTTGGCTGAATATTGTGTTCGTGGAGACATTTGGACGGGGACACCTGCGGTTGCTGTGGTTGTATTATTCACCAATAAACCAAGAGTTGAAGTCGTTGTGATATTTCTTCTTCTTCCTTCTACATAACTATCAGAAGCAACTAAACTTCCAAACAAAGTTATACCATTGTAATTAAGGTATGCTTTCATTGTTTCTACGCTTGGGGTAGCATCGGTTGAAACATAAAAGTCAATTCTTGACGGTATTCTTGTAGAACCAACTGTTCCAGCAGAAATGAATCTGATTGACGCACTTCTGATATAATTTGTTCCGTCGTGTCCATAGCCGACTATTTCACCGAGATAATCACCTGATGTGATGAC